>Ga0315294_10003907_pt1 | contig 16254 bp, 18 predicted proteins | sample YL17G13_40_MG_FD_203626 | JGI IMG/M metagenome (GOLD analysis project Ga0315294, IMG submission 203626) | Sediment microbial communities from Yellowstone Lake, YNP, Wyoming, USA - YL17G13_40 | ecosystem: Environmental > Aquatic > Freshwater > Lake > Sediment | place: USA: Wyoming | collected... | reverse complement strand
AAACTTTGTATTTTTAAAAGTATCTAATGTTATCGCCTTTTGATAATACTTATGGATTGAGTCATATACATGATACACACCATCTTTACACTCAATATTATAAATGCCATACTCCGGATGCCAACGTTCTGGATATTCTATGTCATGAGTTAAAAATTGACTAACAACGGGTAACGGATCACTATAAGGTGTTGCTATTTTCCAATAACCCTCAGTAAACCAATCCACGCCGACGGGTCTATATAATTCAAACCCTAATCTTTTTTCTAACAATAGGTGCAACGAATAATACAAATCGCTGTGATGTAAATCTACAAATACTTTCATAATTTATTTATCCAATTTTTAATTTTTTCTGATTCTTCGTCAAAATTAATTTTTTCTTTTGTATATTTTAATCCTGATTCACATTTATTTTTATAAACATCGTCCTTACTCCACTCTCTAATTATCTCAATGTTCTCTTCAAATGATCGTAAATTTGGATCTATATCTATGCAATTTACACCATCTTTTAAATACTCCAAAGCTAATGTATTATATATTCTACAATATTGTTTATTAACAATCAATGGTTTTCCACAAAATAAAGCTTGTCTACCTGTATATCCACAACATCCAAGAAACTTTGTATGCCAAAAAAACATTGAATTCTGAATATTTTTAGGAAAATCGTGCCAGTATGAATTTTTATATTCAAATTCAAAATCAGTAAGAACAGACTCATACTTTTTCCATATATCATAAATCTCTTGGGATCCCTGATAACCCGTTGGATGTAAATAATTTTTTGAGCCTTGTATGATTTTATCAGATTTTATATTGGGATCATAAAAAAAACGATCTCCGTGTTCTGGATGATGTCTAATGTAATTTATATCGCTTCCAAATTGTGTTAATATACCCGCAATAACATTTGTTGCAACAGATGGTTGTTCTGTAATATTAGCTATATGTCTAATATAAATAGAATTCGGGTGATAACTTTTATGTAAATTATAAAAAGGAATTTCGTTTTGCCATATTGTAGATATTATAATGTCAAATTTAATTGATTTAAATTTTTGAAATGAAATTAATCTATGGTAAGAATCGTCAAATATATTATGTAGTAAAGTATGATCTTCATATTCAATCGTTTTAACAAATTCATATTGTGTTTTACCATATAATACGTGTTCTGGTAAATGATTTACATGATATATATTTTTATCGGTCCACGATTCATCTCCATTAGGCCTATACAATTTATAACCAAATCTTTTTTCAAAAAGTTTATATAAACTATAATATAAATCTAAATGGCCCACAAAATCAATAAACACATTCATAATTATATTTTTCTTACATGTCTTGCCGGATTTCCATAGGCAAGATAGTTATCTTTTATATTTTTAGTGACTACTGATCCTGCTCCTATCATACAATTAGTTCCCAACACAACCCCACACACAATTGTTGAATTAGCACATATACTAGAACCTTTTTTGATTAGTGTTTTTTTGAATCTATCGGACCAATCACCCAATGCTCTTGGAAAATTATCATTTGTTGTAATTACATTTGGACCTATAAAAACATTATCTTCAATTTCAACTCCGTCATATATCAAACTATGATTTTGTATTTTACAATTATTTCCGATTTTTACACTTGGTCCGATATATACACCCTCACCAATTGTACAATTTTCACCAATAATAGCATTTTTACAAATGTGTGTATATGCCCATATTTTAGTGTCATCACCAATATTAGTCAATTCGGTATCTATTATAGCAGTTGAATGAATTTTAATCATAAACTATTGAAAAAGTCTTTCCAAAGATACATATTTTGTTCAGCTGAAAATAATTTTTTTCCCAATGATATTTCTTTAATAGACATTTCCTGATTTAATTTTCTATCATCAAGTAATATTTGTAATTTATTTTTAATATCTGTAATATCATCTCCATAAAATCCTCCGATTTCATCTAATATATAAGGTACCTCAAATGGATATTTTGATACAATCGATTGTGATAGGTTTTTTCCCATAGAAACTATTGGTATACCTGTCATTAATGCTTCTATAAAACTAAGTGTATATTGTGCTGGAAATGTACCTGTAAAGAAATAACAGGAATTAGTAGCCAATTGTATTAACTGATCTTCATAACTTAATCTACCACCCCAAAACTTGTATTCATCATTTGCTGGTCCAAAAATTGTAAATGGAAGTTCTTTTGATATACTTTCTATTAACTCCGATCCACACCAAGATCCTCTTTGTTTAACACTTTGACCAAATGTTATTACTTTGTCATGCAATATGTTTCTTGGTTTAAAATCACATTCATATTTTAAAAATCGGATAATACCATGTTCACCAGCATAGTTTTCAATTTCTCGTTCCATAGGAGAACAACGTAAAACCTTCAATCCTTCTTTTACATATTTCTGTATACGTAGTTCTGTATCTCCTAGATTTAAAAATGTTCTTAATACAACAATTTTATTTTTTATAATTTGCCAGTTAATATCCAACCATTCTAAATTATGCATCACATAAATAATATCATAGTCGTCAACAACTTCTTTATTTAATGTATATGAACACTTTTCTAATGGAATTCCATTTTTCTTATTAGTCTCAAATAATTGGTTAATCTTATGTTCTCTATCTTTATTTGAATCAATCATTAATGGAGGTCTAGTATCTACGTGTGGAGATTTAGGATTTATATAACCTCCCACCGATGTAACGTCATAATCTAAATCATTTAGTATTCTTAATTCATCGTACTCTAACACCGCATGACATGATAAATATAATATTTTCATATTTAATTAAAAAATCACATCCTCTTCTACTTTTATACCAACCAACATAACACCAAGTGATCGTGAGTCATTATTAACTTCATATGGTCGTTCTAATTTAAACTTAAAGTCAGTTTTGTTAGACATTTTAATTTTTACCACATTTAAACACTCAGTATTCAAGTCAATAGACGTATCTTCATATATCAACTTATTTTTGATGTTTGACATTATACTAAGTGTAATGTACTCAATATTATTGACAACTCCACTAAATTCTTGTGCAGTCCACATCCACTTAGTAAGACGATCATTTTCAATTAAATAAACTCCATTAATCAACTTAAATTTTTTCTGTATATTATCTATTGTATTATAATTTATCATCATAACATTTTTTCATTAATTCATAAGCATGATCCAAATCTGGATATCCCCACTCTTGGTCACTAGAATAATTATTACTAAACGACTCCATTCCACTTACTTTATTTAGTTTATAGTTGACCAATCCTTTGTAATCTTTGCCAAGAAATTCAACAGGAGCACTATAACCAGTTGTTACTACCATATTTCCATGATGATGTGCATCAAATATAGTTAAACCAAATCCCTCACCCTTATTCAAACTCACATAACAATCACAGAAACTGTGTAGAGATAATATCTCTCTGTTACTTAAGTTGTTTAATATCAAGAAGATATTTTCAGATAGTTTACTAGTTAATTTTCTTATAGTATCAATACAATATACTAAACTAGTATCATCATATGTTTTATAATGTAGTTTCAAAACAAGTTGGGTATCTGGATGTGAATCATTTAATTTATCAAATACCTTTACCAAATCTTCTATACCCTTTCTGAAATTAAGTTCTCCAATACTATAAAAGGTATATTTGTCTGAAGGAATAATCTTTCCAAAGCAATCTTTGATGGTTATATCACTCTTATTAAATCTTGGTTGTGAATGCCATATATGAGGTACAACTTTAATATCAGATTTAACTCCACTATTAACAAAACATTCTTTGTTAAAATAAGAAGGTACCCACACCTCTGAGGCCAGATTAATCTTATCTACCCAATTAGTTGGTAGTTTATTTGTTTCCCAAGTACAATATCCAACATATCTACCATCATTCTTAATATATCTATCCCATATATCGGGTGTGCTGTGTACAATAGTCAAATCAATATTATCTAACTTTTTGTCAACAACAGATTCAGCCAAAACATCCACGTAGTAATTATTATCGTTCTTACTATTGTCAAATTTGAGTGGTTTCCATGATATGTTAACCCCCTTCAAAACATAGTCTGCAATATAACCTTTTGCTGCGGATGCATATCCACATGTACCATATTGACCAATATAAAGCAATCCTTTGTCTTTAACGTTAAAGGTAGAGTTTGTAACTTTCAAAACATCTGAAGTTGTCGTGTAAAAACTTTTAAATGGAAAATTATTATCAAAATAAACTATAGCATTATAAAAACATCCATAAGTATCATAATAACTCAACAACTTATTGACCATCAGTGTATTGAACTTCTTTTTATCATACGTTGAGTTTATAAACATCAACAATCCACTTTTATAAGACTCAAATATCAATCGTAGTGTCATGTGTGATAAATGATCCAAATCATCAACCACAAATATGTTTTCTTGATTATACTCTTCGGTTTCTACAGAGAATCGTTGTTCCGCTAATATAACAAAAGAATTCCCACTTTTGGCGAGAATTCTTTGTACATTATCAGATGAATGTTTTGTTACTATCATTTAGTTATAACTTTTATCAGTTTTGCGATACAAGCCATAAACGTAATTTCTTTGTCTACAACCATCGCACTCTGATAAATACTCTCAGATACTTCTATAATAACATTTATTTGTTTATCCGAAGCAAAATCTTCAGCACGATCATACAACTCGGTATATAGTTCTTCAAACATCTTAATACCCGAATCGTTTACCATCTGACGAATCTCATTAAATGCTTTCGGATTATTTTTACAATTCTTAAGAGAAATAATTAATTTATTTTTAAGATCGATATTAGCACTCTGAGTATCTACCAATTTCAAAGTATCACTGGTACTACTTTGTTGTAAGAAATTGACAATCTTACGTATATCTGGATACAAGGCCTTGGTAACACTAGCAATATCAGGCATAGTATACGTGACGCTTTCATTATCCAAAATAGTTTTGACATAAACCGCTACATCTTTCATTGCGGGTGGTTCTAGTCTAAATACTTGACTACGGCTGATAAGAGGAGCAATGATCTTTTCTACATAATTACAAGTAAGAATGAATCGGGTACTCTTACTATAGGTTTCCATCAAATTACGAAGTGATGCTTGAGAATTGGTTGACATATAATCAGCCTCATCCAAAATAACCACTTTGAGTTCATGAAAACCCATAGAACAAGCAAATGGCTTAATCTTATCACGAACGAAGTCTACACCGGTATTGTCAGATGCGTTAACATACATGACATCACATGGAATATTCTTTGTCAGAATCTTAGCAAGAGTAGTCTTACCAGTACCAGCACTACCATGAAATAATAGATGTGGTATGTCCTTACGTGAAATGAAATCTCTTACAATGTCACGTAACTGATCACCACAAATATAATTGTCGATTGTATCTGGACGATACTTTTCAACCCAAAGTGAATGATCTTTCTTTTCTACAACTTCTTCTTGAAAAAAACTCATAATTTATTAAGATACGTTCTTAATTTCCAACAGATAATAATTGCTATTGAATGATTCGTTATCAAACTCAACATGTGCAATACCAGAATCACTTACCTTCAATACAGCATTCTCACAATCTGAATTACTTGTCAAAATCTCTTTTAGATACTTAGCATTATAATGTAGAATCTTACCAAGACTATCCTTACCTTCTATAGTCTTGATATCGAGGTTAATACGATTGCTATTGGTTTTACTAAATCCAAGTATCATCTTGATTTTACCATTCTTGTCCTTAGTCAATGTCAAAATATCTACATCAGTCAAAGCACTCTTAGCCTTTACGAATGTAGAAACAAACTCCTTGGTCAATGGAATTTCCAAATTAAAAACAGGCATCTTCTTCAATGTTGGAACTGGAGGAATAACACTTAGATCTGCGGTAACATATTGTACCTCAGTACCTTCACTGGTTAGTGTAATTGATGTAATCTTATCATTGGTTGTATTTGGAACAATTTCTACTTCATCTCCCAATACACCCAACATCTTCTTAAGTTTGGCAGTATCATTTACACCAAACTCAATGTCTGATAGTTTTGCAGCATCTTTCAAGGTTACAAATGCCAAGATATTCTTGTCATCGCTTGTTGATGATGTTTTGATTTGATTGTCAGCAGATACTACTGACCACTTTACGCTTTCGATTAACCCGTTTAGGGAATACTTGTCTGTGAATGAATTAATTAGTTGTTTTTTCATAACTTATCTAGAATACCACACCGATCTGTTTTTGTCAAATTGTTTCAAAAAATTCTGATGGAACTTCACTTACATATTTTTGTTTGGTACATGTACTTAATCCGATATCAGACATTGTATACAAATCATCTGGGGAAATATAGAAATACTCAATTCTATAATCAGCATATGCTACACTTCTCATTTGATAATACACCTTTACGTTTGATGCATCGTTGGTTCTAAACTCAATGTAATATACTTTGGGATCTGATAATCTATATAATTGGTTCTTTGGTATATACAATTGATTTAAATGTATATCATCCTTGCTAAATTCTACATATGGACCACGTTGGCCAATTACTACACGTTGGTATTTATCAGCAATCAGTGTTGCGTTCTTGGTATATAAACCAAATCTTTTTCCCTCAATGGGGATGTTCAGTAAATCTTCGTATTTTTTCATAACAATTTAAAAACTAAAAAACTCATCTAAGGTCACGTGTGATTGACTAGGATAAGACCAATTCAAAATATTGTAAAAGTCTAGTAATTTACCCTTGAGTTCTTGTTCATACATAGCATTTCTATCAACATATAGATTGATAAACTCCATAATACGATCTGGATCTGTACCATCTGCCTTCATAGCAATACATTCACATCCAAACTCATTTTGTTTAAGATAAACCCATTTAATCTTTTGTCCATTATAAATTGGCGGAATAGCCTTATCAAGATCCCAATGATGTAATAAGTCATTGTAAAACAAAGCAGCTTTTGCTTGTGCAGTTGTACCTTTGATATACTTGAACTTGTTACGAGTCTTTGGATTATAATCAATCTTTGATTCACCACCACCCTTGAACTTAACACTGGTATTCTTAGCTATTTCAATAACAATAGAATTAATCAAATTGTTTTCCAAGAAATTTAATATGTTTTTATCAATAGTATCCTTTTCAGTTTTTCTCAAAATATCACTCAAGAACTTTTCCATGAATTTGCGAAACTGAATTGGAAATGAAGTACGAACTACGTCAATACCCTTTACTTCCATTTCATCACATTCAATACCACCTTTGTTGATAATAAGCTGAGCATAACGTTTCTTAGCCAACCAAAAACCAGTTTTGGCAATAACTTCTTGTTTTGCATCAAATCGATGTTTTTGAATATTAAACATACGATCCGCCATAATATCGAAAGTTTTGTTGACATGAGATTGAACCTCGCCACAAACCTTCAAGATAGCATCGGTCATCGACTTTTCATCGTTGATATCAATATCTGGCATCGTCTTTTGAATGATAGTCAAAGCGCTAGCAAAACAAGAGTCGGTATCAACATAAATAACATAATCATTATTTTCACTTTCTTCTAATACACGCTTGTAGTATTGATTAATAGCTTTATTGGCTGTCTTAATAATATCCTGACCAGTTATGGTAACAGCGCTCGCATTATCCTTGTCATAAAATCTAAATATCGGTAAACCCAATACACCATAGATTGAATTAAGTAAAACTTTTTGTACTTTTTGACGTTGTTCATAAAACTCATACATTTCCCATTCTTTTAAATCCGCGTGTTTCTTAGCCAATTTACGCATTTCTTTACGTTCATCGAACCACTTTACAAGAATCTCTGGAATAACTCCATCAACATCCTTGTGATATAATACACCATTACTAGCAATACTGAGTCTAGACTCGTTTACTAACTTTTTGAATTCATCATTGTTATACACACCACCACCAATATGATAGTTAGAAATACGATTTTGTGTAAACATCTTTGCATTATATTGATTCAAACGTTGTTCGATATAACTATCCAATGGTGTTTGTTTCTGAGTACTATCACTCAGATTGTTAAATTCCTCAACCAAGTCAGCTCGTCTTTCTTTTAGAAATGATTCATCAAATTCAATTTTATGAATAACAGCTACTTTAGTCTCTGGACTGATGTTAAGACTGATGATGATATTCGGATACATTGATGTAAGATCCAAGTCAAACACCCAATCGTAACGGCCAGGAACAGGAGATTTAACATACGCACCCTCAAATCCCTCTTCTCCATCTTCTTTTTGACTTTCATATTCTTCATTACCATCTACAGGTTTATTCTTAGCTACTTGTCCTTTACGACGTAAATACATAAGAATAGCACCCTCGATGAATCGTGAACTCTTTGGATAACAATCATATGGTACGTGTCCTTTGTGACAAATAGCCCTCGCTAGTTCAATAAATTGTTTCTTCTTTTCCAATGCTACAATAATCTTAACGTCGTTCAAGTTATATTCAAGATACTTGTTGATATCTTGTTTATACAAATCATCAAGACTACCACGATAGGCAATCTTTTCCATACCAACAACTTTCTTACCAATAGCTCCTAAAGCATAACTAGCCTCTTGTTTAATATTTAACTTCTTGTATAGATCCATATAATCAATATGTGTTACACCAGCGATTACAAGTTTTTTACTCCAATCGTTGATATAAGTCACACCAATTGGACTCATACGTTTAGCTTGTGATTGACCAATTATACTCTTCATTCGACGATACAAATAAGGCATATCGAATTGATCACTATTCCAACCAGTTACAATAGTTGGTTGAATTTCTTCCCACTTGGTGACGAAATGAGACAATAAACTTTCTTCATCTGTAAAACTACGAACATCAACATTGTCTTGAGAAAAATCTTGAAGTTTATTGTCTCTATCTAAAATAAATGCTGTGTATCTTTCAAGGCCACTATCATATATGGCGATTGCTGTGATTTCTTTATCAGCCGTTTCAACATTCGGAAAACCACCTTCCGAGCTAGTTTCGATATCAAGGTACAAAACCCGATGACCTACAGATAGATCATCCGTGTCTTCATATGCATCTATAAGAATGCGAGTTTCAATAGGAACATCAGATTCAAATAGTGATGGATCTCTTGGATTGAAGGAATAAATCTTCTCCAATTCCTCTCCAAAAATACTCTTATACTTACCACCCTCACGCTTTCTATAAGCATATGGTCTAAACACAAAGTTGGTATAACCCTGTTTATCATCCCAAAGATGACAGGTATTTGTTTTTTTATCGAAAAAGATGTTCTGATACATACCCAGTTATCTTACATTCAATTTGCCCATAAGTCCATCATAAACTTGTTGATGTTCGTCTTTAACGTGAACTTTACACTGATTCAACCGATTCATCAACTTTTTATGGTTGATTGATGTAAATAATATGGGTTCTAATTCTATTTCTTTTAATATCGACGGATTTACTTTATTTATACAAAACCACAACATCGATAGTTCGTCTTCAGTCAAAGATTTTAATTGATCTATTGTCATAACCTCTATATATATGACAAATAGTTTTATGAAAAATGACGAAGTTAAAAATGTTGTAGATCATTGTTTGTCTCCTGTAATAATAAACAGAAATTATATTCAACAGGTAAAAGAAGAATTCACATTGTTATCATATTTCTTACATTCATTCAAGCCACACAATATACTTGAAATAGGATGTAAGGGTGGAACATTTTATATGTTTAATAAATTCTCCACGGGAAAAAAGGTGGGTGTGGATATTGACGATCAATATCAATTCAACATGCATCTTTACATGTATAACGAAGATTACACTTTTATTAAAGCCGATTCACATTTAGATGAAACATATCAGAAAGTTAAAAATGTATGTAATTCATATGATTTCATATTCATAGATGGAGATCATACTTACAACGGCGTAAAACAAGATTTTGAACTATATAAAAATTTGTTGAGTCCAAGAGGTTATATTGGATTTCACGATATCGATTCAAATCACGTATTTAAACAAGCAGCTAATATACAAGTAGACGAGTTTTGGAAAGAACTAAATTATGGAAGCAAGACTGAAATAATCTGTCAACGATCCAACGCGGAATATAAAATGGGAGTCGAAAGAGAACACTATGGTGGTATTGGTTTATGGCAACCCTAACTTAACACCAAAAATATTTGATCCATAATTAATAAAGATTGTATCCTTTAATTTACGTTGAAGGTTTTCAATCTCTTTGATGTGTACTTGTTTTTCTTCATCTTCTACTTCCTTAACACTAAATGAATTGCCAAACGTACTAACTGTACTTTCTCTAGGACTTAATGTTACATGTGGAGTAATAACCAAATAGTCTCCCTCTTTCAAATCTTTCTTCTTTTTAGACTTATTATCATACACAATAGCCTTACCTTCTACAACATATACATGGGTATACTTTTCACCAGCCTTAATGAATAGTTTGGCTTTATCATACGCAATATTTCCTACACCTGTACCAATAATACTTGTTTTATCAGATTCAGATACCACATACAATTGTCCCAATAATGAAAAGTTAAATGATGCATCTTTTACTTTAACCACGTGTGGTACATTAGATTCAACATATGTAACTACATCGCCATTAAAATAAACAGCACTACCTTCTGATTGTGTAAAAGCAATACGATGTGGTACCATATAACTAACCACACCATTTGTTTCGGTCTTTATGCTCAAACCATTGGTTAGTGAAAATGTTATGCCTGGAACACAAACCTTATCATTTAGTTTATTATCAACAACTTCTGATACTCCCACATTACCACCAAAGTCATACAACATAACATTATTTGCGAGAAGTGATAATGAACTTAATAAGATTAATAATACTTTTTTCATATGCTAATAAATAGTTGTTATAAATTGACGAACGTTACTTATGGTATACTATGAATCTATGGAAGTACAAGAAATAAAAAAGAATCGGGTCAGTTTCAGTCAGTATTCAACTTATTTGAAATGTCCACATAAATGGTATTTAGACTACGCAAAGAACTTGCGTATCAAGGATGATAGTATCCACACCACCTTTGGTACCGCAATTCATCATGCGTTTCAAACATATCTGACTTCCCTATACAATGAAGGAGTAGGTATTGCCGATTCTATGGATGTAAAGAAATTATTCTTGGACAAGTTCAATGAAGAAATCAAAAAGGTAAAAGATCTAAAAGAAGACGATGTTACCGGGTTTATATTTGATGGACATGACATCATTGACACCTTTTGTAAGTCTACAAATAGATTAAAACACTTTCCTACCAATGATTATGACCTAGTAGGTATTGAAATCCCTCTAGAAATCGCAATCAAAAATAATGTAAACTTCGTTGGATTCGTAGATATTATCCTCAAGGAAAAAAACAGAGAGTATTACAAGATCATCGACTTTAAAACAAGTAGTAGTGGTTGGAATAGTTACATGAAGGAAGATGAAAGCAAAATCGCTCAGCTTCATCTATACAAATCAGTCTATAGCAAGAAGTTTAATGTTCCACTCAATAGTATTGAAGTAGAATTCTTTATTGTTAAACGTAAACTCTATGAAAATGTAAGCTACCCACAAAGCAGAATTCAAATATTCAAACCTGCATCCGGTCCTGCATCAATCAAGGAATCTATCAATAGCTTCATTGAATTCTTAAATCATAGCTTCAAAGAAGATGGTACCTATAACTTAGAAAATCAATACGTTAAGATTCCAGGCAACGCAAAAAAGAATTGTAAGTACTGTACTCATCACAAAAAACTATGTGATGGCAAAGCCAACAAATAAAAATATCACATTTGTGAATATTTACATATGTATATATGTAAATATGTTATGGACCAATTTGTTACAACAGTAAAACTAGATAATGAATTGTACTCACAATTCAAAGAAATCAACGTCAGAAGCAAAATATCTTTTCAAGACTTTGTAAATAAGTGTCTTGAGAGATATATTGACGATGATAACTTTAGAAACGCAATCAGTGAAAGTGTTGTTCAAAAGTTGAGTTTCAATCGACCATTTCAACTTTCAAACCCTGAAGAAAAATAATGAAAAAAAAGATACTATTATTAAGTGACGATTTAAGAATGCATAGTGGTGTTGCAACCATGAGTAGAGAGTTGGTATTAGGTTCTCTACATCACTATGATTGGGTACAAGTCGCAGGAGCAATTAAACACCCAGAACAAGGTAAGGTTATCGACATGAAAGAAGCATGTGATAAACTAAATGGTAGAAACGACAACTATTTGAGATTATATCCAGCCGATGGATATGGTAACGAAGAATTGTTATTTCAAATAATTGCTCATGAAAAACCAGATGCTATTATGCACTTCACTGATCCTCGTTTCTGGAGTTGGTTGTATAATATTGAACATCAGATTCGTGCCAAGATTCCACTGACATATCTAGACATTTGGGATGATCTACCATATCCAATGTGGAACAAGCCATTTTACAAGTGTTGTGACGCATTGTTTGCAATTAGTAAACAAACAGATAATATCAATAAGTGGGTACTAGGACCAGAAAATTGTACCAGTATCTATGGTGATTTTGATAACAACGGAAACATTATAAAGAAGGAGAACCTATAATATGCCAGTTAACGGAAAACATCTATTACATTTAGTACCTCATGGTATCAATAGTGACGAATTCAAACCACTTGATAATAAGCATCAATCTATTGTTAAGTTGAAGAAAGAATATTTCAAAGATAAGGACTATAGTTTCGTAATCGGTTTCAATAGCAGAAATGCTCATCGTAAACATCCTGCGAATTTAATCCTAGCATTTAAATCGTTTTGTTCTACATTGACCAAAGAAGAAGCTGATAAATGTGCATTGTTACTTCACACAGATGAAGTTTGTGAAGCTGGTACTGATCTACCAACCACAACAAAAGCTATTGCTCCAGAATGCAATGTTATTTTTGATGATAGTCGAAAGACTCCCGAAGAAATGGTTGCTTTCTATAACATATGTGATGTTGTAGCAAACGTAAGTTCCAATGAAGGATTTGGTCTTAGTATCGCAGAATCATTAATGTGTGAAACTCCAGTTATTGCTGCCGTCACTGGTGGTCTACAAGATCAATTGGGTATTACAGATGATAATGGTAATCCAGTTGAATTCACACGTGACTTTGGTACAAATTGTACAGGAAGATATAAGAACCATGGCAAGTGGGCTAAGCCAGTATGGACCAAGGTACACAATATGCAAGGCAGTCCTCCTACACCATATATCTTGGATGACATGACCAATTATAGTGATATTGCAGATGCGATCATGTATTGGTACTTGGTTGGTCCAGAAAAGCGTGAAGAATGTGGTAAAGAAGGTCGTCGTTGGTCAATGAATGAAGGTGGCATTAATTCAAAGAACATGTGCGACCAATTTATCAAAGCAATGGACTTCACATTAAATAACTTTAAGCCTGTCAATAAGTTTGACTTGTTTACATTCGATGGATACAACACTAAGTCATTACCAGACAATGCATTGGGATTTGATTTACACAAAATTGATATCGACGAAATTAAAAAGGAAATATCTACTCTATGAAAATTCAAGTATTAAAAAACGAAGACTATCAAGATGTAGATAATCTACCCAAGAAGGGTACAGATAGAGCTACGGGTTATGATGTAGTTGCTACAAGTGAACCAGAAATTGTTGGTGAAACAAAAGATAATATCACATATACCAGAGTAGATTATATTCAATATAAGACTAACCTTAAACTATCTGTACAAAAAGATCGTCAATTCAGTAACTTTGGTTATACAGATATTGATCATGATGTATTAGCATTTCCACGTAGTAGTGTTAGCAAGTACAATTTAGTGTTGGCTAATTGTGTTGGATTAATTGACGCAGATTATCGTGGTGAAGTATTACTTCGTTTCAAATATATCTGGCAACCAGAAGATTATAAAATTACAAAGGATAATATTTTGGAAGGTATCGTCAATATCAACAAAATCTACAAAAAAGGTGATAAAGTTTGTCAACTCAAAGCAACTAAAGTAGAAAATGTAGAATTTGTTTTAGTGAACGAGTTGGATTCTACCAAGAGAGGTGATGGTGGTTTTGGAAGCACAGATACAAAGAAAGCTCCAACTGCCGAAGATGCTAGTAAACATATGAATACAATGGAAGCAATTTATACAAAATTAGGCGGTACTAACTATGTACCAAAAAAGTATGTGGAAATAATGAAAGAAAGGAACTTACAATAATATGAACAAACCTTTGTGTGTAATTCAGGCACCAGTTTTTAATCGTAGTGGTTACGGAGATTGGGCTACTACAATCGCCAAGAGTCTAATTCGTCAAGATAAATATGACTTAAAGATTCTACCAACACGTTGGGGTAATTGTCAAACCAAGAGATTCGTAGAAGAGTTAAATGATCCAAATGATCAAGTACTATTCTCTAAGTTCCTACAAAAAGGATTGGATAAACAACCAGACTTATTTATTCAAGTTACCATTCCAAATGAATTTCAAAAGGTTGGTAAGTATAACATTGGTATGACCGCCGGTATTGAAACTACCGCTTGTGCAGGTGAGTGGATTGAAGGTGTAAATCGTATGGATCTAACCATTGGTCTATCAAATCATGTTAAGAAAACATTCCAAGATACCAAATACAAAAAGAAATCGGAAAATGGTAAAGAAGAGCCCATCGAAGTAAACAAACCAATGGAAGTTTGTTTTTGGGGAGCCAACACAGATATCTATAAGAAAACTGACATTATTGAACCAAACGTTGATAGTGCTTTATCCAAGATTTCGGAAAAACATGCGTTCTTGTTTGTTGGTCAATGGACACATCAAGGTTTATACAATGATCGTAAAGATATTGGAAACCTCATCAAAACATTCTGCGGTGCTTTCAAGAACTTTGATCTAAATAATAGACCTTGTTTGATTCTAAAGACAAATGGTGCTGGTTACTCAACCGTTGATCGATTTGATACACTAGAAAGAATCAATAAGATTCGTGATAGTGTAAGTCCAAATTCTCCAAGTGTTTATCTATTACATGGTGAATTGAATGATGTTGAAATGAATAGTTTGTTCAACCATCCAAAGGTAATCAGTCACATATCATTTACCCATGGTGAAGGTTTTGGTCATCCTATGTTGTTATCAACATTAAGCGGTAAGCCACTTCTTGCTCCAAACTGGAGTGGTCATTTGGACTATTTGAATCCAGCAAATGCAAATCTATTGCCTGGTACTTTGGTTGATGTTGATAAAAAATCAGTTAATGAGTGGATCATCAAGGAAAGTAAGTGGTTTAGAGTATCTTATTCACTCGCTGAAGATAAGATGAAGTACATTTATCAGCACAGAAACAATGATAAAGTTATTCAAAAAGCTGAATATCTACGTGCTGAAAATGCTGAGAAGTTTAGTTTACAAGCAATGGATACCAAGTTGTGGTCTATATTGGATAAATATGTTCCAGCATTTGCCACTGAGAATAAGTTTGTTCTACCCAAATTAAAATCAGTTGGTAGTTTAGTTGCGAATGCAACCGATAAATTAGTATTACCCAAGTTAAAGATGCAATAATATGTTTTTGTCATATCTAGTTACTTGTCATAACGAAACCTCTAGCTTAGATAAGCTACTATCCAAGTTAGTACAAAATAAAAAAGATAACCATGAAATTGTTCTTCTTGATGATTATTCGGATAATCCAGAGTCTTTGGAGATTATACAAAAATATAAAGAAAAAACGTCGTTCCATCAACACAAACTAGATCGTAACTATGGCGCACACAAAAACTATGGTATTGAACAATGCAAAGGTACTTGGATATTTCAGCTTGATGGAGATGAATATCCAACAGATCTTCTTTTGGAAAATATAGATGTGGTGTTGGAATCTAATGTTGATAACGAAGTGCTTTGGTTGCCAAGACTCAATTACTTTACAGGTGTTACTGAGTTAGATATAAAGACTTGGGGTTGGAATTGTAATACATTTAAAGATTTAATACACGAAAAATTAATTGATGATACCTCCGACGAATATAAATTCTTAAAAAATGAAGGATTAATATTAGAAGA
>Ga0315294_10003905_pt1 | contig 16254 bp, 15 predicted proteins | sample YL17G13_40_MG_FD_203626 | JGI IMG/M metagenome (GOLD analysis project Ga0315294, IMG submission 203626) | Sediment microbial communities from Yellowstone Lake, YNP, Wyoming, USA - YL17G13_40 | ecosystem: Environmental > Aquatic > Freshwater > Lake > Sediment | place: USA: Wyoming | collected... | reverse complement strand
CATGATCCTCAATATCGGCGCGCGCTCCGGCGCCGACTGGTGGCACGGCAAGCCCTTGGATGTTTACGATCCGCGCTTTGAGAAGACCGCGCAGGAAATTGCTCAGGAGTTGTGCGCGCCGCGCGCCAGCGATCGGGCCCTGCTCGGCTACTTCAGCGACAACGAACTCCGCTGGGGGCCGGACTGGCGCGGGAAAGAAACCATGCTCGAGATGTATCTGAAGTTGCCCGAAGGCGCCGCGGGACGGCAGCAGGCAATCGAGTTCCTGCGCCAGCGATACAGCGGCGACCTCGCGAAACTCAACAGCGCCTGGCGGATCAAAGCCAAGGACTTCGCCAGCGCCGCGCCCCTGACGGAAACCGAAGCTTACAAGGCCGACGCGGAAACATTCCTCGAACAGGTGGCGACGCGGTATTTCGAGGTTTGTGGCCAGGCCATCAAGAGCGCCGATCCGAATCACCTGTTTCTCGGCGCGCGCTTTGCCGGCCGGGTACCCGACGTCGTCTACCGTGCGGCGCGGAGCGTCGATATCGTCTCCATCAACATATACGCCTTTGACCCGCGGCCGTTGGCGCGACAGGTGGCGGAGATCACCGGCCGGCCGCTCCTGATTGGCGAGTTCGCGTTCCGCGCCGAGGACTCCGGCTTGCCCAACACGCGGGGCGCGGGGCCCAAGGTCGCGAACCAGCGGGCTCGCGCCAAGGCCTATACGGATTATGTCAACTGGCTGATGAGTGTGCCCGCGGCCGTGGGCTATCACTGGTTCGAATGGAGTGATGAGCCTAAGGAGGGCCGCTTCGACGGCGAGGATTCGAATTACGGGCTGGTGGACATCAGCGACAAGCCCTACCAGGAGTTTGTCGCGGCCGTAGAGGCCACGAATGAAGCCGTCGTCGAAGTGCACAAGCGCGCGGCGGCGAAGTAGAGCCGCGGGCGGCGTTCATTCAACAGTGGGCGGGAGATACACCGCGTTGCTTGTTGAACGGGATGGTCGCGCATGTGATAATCAGCCGGCGAAGGGCTGAGCATTATGCAGGTGAGCGAATCTTCCGGCTTCGAAGGCTTGATCTTCACCAAGTTGGACCAAGCGGTGAACTGGGCGCGCAAGTCTTCGCTCTGGCCCTTCAGCTTCGGGCTGGCCTGCTGCGCCATCGAGATGATGTCGATGGGCGGCCCGCGCTTCGACATCGCGCGTTTCGGCGCCGAGGTCTTTCGCGGCTCGCCGCGCCAAGCGGACCTGATGATCGTCGCCGGGCGCGTCTCGCAAAAGATGGCGCCCGTCATCAAGCGGCTTTACGCGCAGATGCCCGAACCCAAGTGGGTGATTTCCATGGGCGCCTGCGCCACTTCGGGCGGCGTCTTCAACAACTACGCCGTCGTCCAGGGTGTGAACCAGTTCATTCCCGTGGATGTGTACGTCCCCGGTTGCCCTCCTCGGCCGGAGCAGTTGATTCACGCTATTATGATGCTCCAGAAAAAGATCGAGCAGGAGCGTGGGTCGTTCAAACGGGCCGTGTTCCACACCAAGTGAACTCGCCGAAAATGGAAACTGGAAAATAGAAACTGGAAAGTCAAAACTCGAAAAACGAAACTCGAAAAGCGAAACAGGAAACTGATCGTTGGGAAGCCAACGCACAGATGGAAGGGACTGACCAGTTTCCAGTTTCTATTTTCCAGTTTCTGCTTTACTGTAAAAGGGCAGGGCAGTTACCTCAGCAGCAATCCCGGGAGCGAGCACCAGCTTCGTGCCTGGCTCGGCGACTTCGCGGCGGACGTAGGCAAGCGCAATGGTCTTGCCGAGCGTGGGGGAAACGCAGGCGCTGGTGACTTCGCCGACCTCCTTTGCGTCGGATGACAACTTCTCGCTCGGCGTCGGCGCGTCGATCGCATCCACCATCAGGCCAACCAGTTTCCAGTTGATGTGGCCGCGGCTGCGCGAGCGTTCCACGATTTCCTGGCCGATGTAACAGCCCTTGGTGAAACTGACAGCGTTCAACAGGTCCGCCTCGAGCAGCAACGTGTCCTCGGCCAGATCCGGGCCGTAGCGGGGAATGCCCGCCTCGATGCGCAGGGATTCCAGGGCCTCGACGCCACAGGGGAGCATGTCGTAAGTGGGCGCCTGGCCACACGCCGCGCCCCACACACCCGGCAGACCTTTGGCTCCGACCCAGACTTCGTAACCTTCTTCGCCGGTGCTCGAAGCGCGCACGATCCGGATGGGGAAGCCGGCGTAGTTGGTTGTCAAGTGCTCGAACTCCTCCATAGCCGGCAGGTCGAGGTGCAGGGTCTTCTCGAGCAGCGGGCGCGAGCGCGGCCCCTGGAAGGCCAAAGCGTACATTTCCAGGGGCTCCAGCTTCACTCGGTCCGCGATGATGTGATGCTGAAGCCACTGAAGGATTTTCCCGTGCAGGTCGGCATCGGTGTCGATCAGGAAACGCTCCTTGTCACAGTAGATGCGAAGGTCGGCCAGGATTTGGCCTTGCGGATTGAGCATGGCGGCGTAAGTGCCATGGCCCGGCGTGAGGTTCTTCACGTCATTGGTCACTGTGCCCTGAAGAAAACGAACGCAGTCCGCACCGGTGACCGCAAGCTTGGCCCGGAAGGAGAAATCGAAAAGGCCCGCGGCCCGGCGCACGGCCTCATGTTCTGTACGGGGGTCCGAGAAGCGAGCTGGAGCCAGCCCGCCATGGTACGCGACGAGGCGCGCTCCTTGGGAAGCGTGGTAGTCAGCGAGTGGGCTGCGGGTTGAGGCGGCCATGGATTAGCCCCTCAGATAAGCCGAGATGAGGATGACAATCATGGCCAGGGCAAAAGCAATCGAGAGGCACATCTGGCGCCGCGCACGGAAACGGTCACACACCGTGAGGGGAACCGTCAAGAGCAGGCAAATCGTGAAGACGAAGAAGGCCAGAACAATCTTCAGCGTGAGCCACTTCCAGTACGGGCCCCAGGGGGCTTCCCAGGCGCGCAGACGGATGTTGTAAAGGCCCGTGGTCAGCAGGAGGAGAATCACCGCCCCACTGGCCCAGCGGAATCGTCTCATCACGGTTCTGAGCAGCAGGTCATGCTGCTCAGCGCTCAGAACTCGCATTGACGGCAGGAGGATGAGAAGCAGGAATCCGATTCCGCCCACGCCCATCACGGCCGCGGCCACGTGAATCCATTGGACCAGAGAGGACACGCCTTAGCCTCCCGGAGAGTCGGTGCATTCTAGACGCTTACGCCACGGAGGACAATGTTCAACGAGCGGTCAAGGCCTTTCTCTCCATAGCACCCTTTGGAATCTACCGATTGGTACGCCGCTTTCTCGGCGAGCCTGGGAACTTCGCGCCGTGGGCCACTATAGAAACGCATGTGCGGGCAGTCAACGCGGAGGTTTCTATTCACGCCCGCGCAGCCTCAGTTACAATGGGGTGGCGGTGAGAGCGCCACCATGATCCATGAAGTCCTTCCCGTAGGGATGCTGGCCTGCAACTGCTCGATTGTGGGGGATGAGGCCACTGGCGAAGCCGTGGTGATCGATCCCGGCGACGAGGTCGAGCGCGTCCAGGAAATCCTCACGCGACATGGCCTGAAGGTCAAATACATTGTCGCCACGCACGCCCACATCGATCACGTGGCGGGCATCGAGAAGCTCCAGCGGGCCAGCGGCGCCGCCGTGCTGATGCACGAGGGCGATTTGCCGCTCTACCAGAATCTTACCGTGCAGGCCGCCTGGTTGGGCGTGCGGCCGCCCGGCATGGTTGAAGTGGACCAATTCCTCCGCGAGGGCGACGCGCTGCGTTGGGGATCGCTCCAGCTCGAAGTTCTGCACACGCCCGGCCATTCGCCCGGCAGCCTCTCCCTCCACTTGCCCGGCGAGCACCGGAGGATCTTCAGCGGTGACACGCTCTTTCAGGGCAGCATCGGCCGGACAGACTTGTGGGGCGGATCGTTCGACCAGATCCTACGCTCCATCCAGGAGAGCCTGCTGCGCTTCCCCGATGAGACGCCGGTCTTCCCCGGGCACGGCTTAGCCACCACCATTGGCGAGGAACGCGAATCCAATCCCTTCCTCCAGGGACTCTGATCGCGCTGTGTTCTTCGCTGGCCGCAACAGAGAACTAACGACTCATTGAGTGGCACTATTTCAAGAAGGGCAGGAGCGCCTTGAACTCCGACGTGTTGCTCTTGGCGAGCAGTTCGTAAATCATCATCTCGGTGGAACTGACGACCGCGCCGGCGCGCTCCATGCGGTTCAAGCCGATCCGCCAATTCTCCTGAGTCCGCGAGGAGGTGCCGTCCGCCGCCACGTGGACGAGGTAGCCGGCCTCGAGAGCTCCCAGCACCGTCTGCATCACGCAGATGTGGCATTCTACACCGGCCACCAGCAGAGAGGTTGCTTGCGGGGCGCGCTGCTTCAGGCGTCGCAGGAAATCGGGCTCGCCGAAACACCCGAAACTTGTTTTCTCGATGGGCTCGATGCCGGGGGCCAACTGGGTGATCTCGGAGATGATGGGACCGAGCCCCTTGGGATATTGGCAGGTCAGGATGGTGGGGATCTTCAGAAGCGCCGCGAGCCGCAACAACAGTTGCGTGTTGCGGACAACTCGCTGCGGCTCAAACATCGCGGGTAGCAACTTCGCTTGCAGGTCCAACACCAGCAGCGCAACGTCGCTGCGGTCGAGCAGCCGGGCGTGCGGCACTTGATCACGGGTCATGAGAGTTCACTCCCTCGGCACGTCTACTCGGCGGGGATTATACCAGCAACTGGGTCGGCGTGCGGGAACCAGGAGGGCTAGCGCGCTAGCTAAAGGAAGCGACTGTCCCATCAGTCTCACCAGTCTCACTGGTCTCACGCTAGAACTTGGCCTGACGCGGAGTTGGCCCAATTGGCTCTTTACACCTTGCTTGTGATGGCGTAGATTGGACTGCCTAGTTAGGCCGGGGGGCCTTCAGACGGTGCTCATCACTCTGGATCCGAGCCTACACAAGCCGCTGTATGTCCAGATCCACGACCAGATCCGCGAGCGGATCATCTCCGGCGCGCTCACTGCGGGCGACCGCCTGGAGCCGACCCGCGAACTCGCCAAGCGGCTGGGCGTGCACCGCACGACGGTGAGCAATGCCTACGCCGACCTCCAAGCCGAGGGTCTGATTCAAGGGACCGTAGGCCGGGGCACATTCGTCTCGCCGCTGGCCGCGGAGCTCCTCACTTCCGGTCCGCCACGGCGCCGGCCCATCAACGATTTCTACTGGGACAGTTTTTTCCCGCCGGATTCGCAAGACGATTCGTTGAGCCGTCTGATGGCGAGTGCTTCCGAGCCGGGGATGATTTCCTTCGCCGCGACGCACGGCTCGCCCGAGCTAAGCCCGGTGGACCTGGTGCGGCGCGCTCTGGACGCGGCTTTGCGGCGCGAAGGGGCGAAGCTGCTGCAATACGGTTCGAGCGACGGCTACCCGCCTCTCAAGCGCTATTTGCAGGCGCGTCTCGAGCGCGACGGCATCGCGGTGGACCTCGACGAACTCCTCATCACCAGCGGTTGCCAGCAGTCGCTCGACCTGCTGCACCGCACGCTGGTCGCGCCGGGTGACGTGGTGGTTTGCGAGAACCCCACGTACACCGGCCGCTGGCACGTGTTCGAGTCGCCGGGCATTCGCCTGCTCGGAGTCCCGGTGGGCGCGGAAGGTATGGACTTGGACTCTCTGGAAGCGCTGCTCAGTCAGAACAAGGTGAAGCTGATCCTGGCCAGCCCCACTTTTCAGAACCCCACGGGGCGGACGATGCCGCTCGCGGCGCGCCAGCGTCTGCTGGAGCTGGCGACCCGCGCCCAGGTGCCGATTGCCGAAGACGACATTTACGGCGCCTTGCGTTATCGCGGCCGGGAGTTGCCGCCCTTGAAGGCGCTGGACACGTCTGGGCTAGTGATTCATCTGAGCAGCTTCTCGAAGGTTGGTTTTCCCGGCTTGCGGGTGGGTTGGGTAGTGGCGTCGCGGCGGGTGATTGAGCGCTTGCGCGAGGCCAAGCAGCAGGCCGATTTGCACACTAATCTGCTAGGCCAAGCAGTCCTTGAGGAATTTGGCCGCCGCGGATGGCTCGACAAGCTCATTAGGCGCGCTAAGTACTTGTATAGCCACAAGTTAGACGTGCTTTGCCGTTCTACCGAGCAATTTTTACCCAGTGTGGCGAAATGGGACATTCCGGAGGGTGGAATGTCGATTTGGGTCGAGCTTCCGGCGGGGCTGGATGCGGGCGAACTCCTGGTCAAGGCCCGCGACCGCGGGGTCATCTTCGCGCCCGCGCGGTACTTCTATTTCCAGAACCCGCAGCACAATGCTTTTCGGCTGTGCTTTACGACCCCCACCGACGAGCAGATTGAGAAGGGCGTAAAGATTCTCGGCGAACTGCTGAAAGAGGAGATCAGCAAGTTACCGGCCGGCCGAAAGCCCGCCCCTGCCGGTTCCGGCGTCGCGCTGGTGTAGCGACGTGAACGTAGCGTCGCCCTTTAGGGCGACACAGGGATGGCGGCCTAAAGGCCGCCGCTACGAAGCAAGAACGAAGTAGCATCGCCCTTTAGGGCGACACAGGGATGGCGGCCTAAAGGCCGCCGCTACGAAGCAAGAACGAAGTAGCGTCGCCCTTCAGGGCGACACAGGGATGGCGGCCTAAAGGCCGCCGCTACGAAGCATAACGAAGTAGCGTCGCCCTTTAGGGCGACACAGGGATGGCGGCCTAAAGGCCGCCGTTACGAAGCAAGAACGAAGTAGCGTCGCCCTTCAGGGCGACACAGGGATGGCGGCATAAAGCCGCCGCTACAAACGGCTCGATAAAGGAGAGAGGAAATGTGGGAATACGATCAAACCATGAAACTGAAAGTCGGCTTGGCGGAAATGCTCAAGGGCGGCGTGATCATGGATGTGACCACCGCCGAGCAGGCCAAGATTGCTGAGGACGCGGGCGCTGTGGCGGTGATGGCGCTGGAGCGCGTGCCGGCGGACATCCGCAAGGAAGGCGGCGTGGCCCGCATGGCGTCCATCAAGATCATCAAGCAGATCATGGACGTCGTGACCATTCCGGTGATGGCCAAGGCGCGCATCGGGCACTTCGCCGAAGCGCAGGTGTTGGAATCCGTCGGCGTGGACTACGTGGACGAGAGCGAAGTCCTGACGCCCGCCGACGAGGAGCACCACATCAACAAGTGGCCGTACAAGGTGCCGTTCGTCTGCGGCGCGCGCAACCTGGGCGAAGCGTTGCGGCGCGTTGGCGAAGGCGCAGCGATGATTCGCACCAAGGGCGAGGCCGGCTCGGGCAACATCGTCGAGGCGGTGCGGCATATGCGCGCCATCACAAGTGAGATTCGCTTGCTCACCACCCTGCGCGAAGAGGAATTGATGGCCAAGGCCAAAGAGCTGGGCGCGCCTTATGACTTGGTAAAGTGGGTGAGCCAGAACGGCAAGCTGCCGGTCCCGAACTTTTCCGCGGGCGGAATCGCCACACCCGCCGATGCGTCGCTGGTGATGCAACTCGGCGCCGAAGCCTGCTTCGTGGGCTCGGGGATTTTCAAGTCCGAGGATCCGGCGAAGCGCGCCAAAGCCATCGTGCGCGCCACCACGCACTACAACGAGCCCGCCGTCGTCGCCGAGTGCTGCGAGGACCTGGGCGAGGCCATGCGCGGCCTCGACATCGCCAAGCTCGACCCGAAGGAGTTGCTGCAAACGCGTGGGTGGTAGCGCCGCCGTCTCGGCGGCATCGCGGAAAATGCCGGCCAGAGGCCGGCGCTACATCTGCGGCTGCAAACGCGCGGGTGGTAGGCTGTAGCGGCGGCGTCCTCGCCGGCGCCGGTGGCCGAATAACAACTAAGAGAGAGGCTTAAATGACATCAGATCTTCACTACCCGATTGGCAAATTCCAGGGGCAGGACAACCTCACGGAAGAACAGCGGCGCACAATGGTCGATCAGATTGCGGAGACGCCGGCCAAGCTGCGCGCGGCGGTGGCGGGGTTCTCGGAGGCGCAGTTTGACACGCCCTATCGTGAGGACGGGTGGACGGTGCGGCAGGTGATCCACCATTTGGCCGACAGCCACTTGAATGCCTTCGCGCGCTTCAAGCTGGCGCTCACCGAAGACCGGCCCGCCGTCAAGACTTACGAGCAGCAGCTTTGGGCGGAACTGGCGGATGCACGCACCGCGCCCGTGGAGCCCTCCTTGGCCATGCTCGAAGGGCTGCACCAGCGATGGGTGATAATGCTCCGGCAGATGAGCGCGGCAGACTTTGCGCGCCAATTCCAACACCCGGAACATGGCCTGATGAAGCTCGAGAGGGTGCTGGCGATGTACGCCTGGCACGGCCGCCATCACGTGGCGCACATAACTTCGCTGCGTGAGCGGATGCGCTGGTAGAGACGTTCCGGTGGAACGTCTCTTCCTGAGAAGACGGCCCAGTGGGCCGTCTCTACCGGCGAGAGCGGCGGCAAACCGCCGCTTTCCAGAGAGGAGAATAACGGACCATGGCTGGCGTGATGCGTGACGTCCTCCTGGCGGCGTCGCAGAACCAGTGGTTGCGGAACCGCGTGCCGCGCTACCGCTTTGTGCGCCGCACAGTGGCGCGCTTCATGCCGGGCGAAGAGCTGAGCGAGGCGCTCCGGGCCGCGCGCGTGCTCGAGGACAACGGGCTCGGAACGATTTTCACGCGTCTGGGAGAAAACGTTACCGAGGCGTCGGAAGCAGAATCTGTTACTAGGCACTATCTCGAGGTGCTCGATCGGGTTGAGTGGCTGGGCCTGGGCACGGAAGTTTCCGTCAAGCTGACGCAGCTCGGCTTGGACCTGGGTTCCGAGATCTGTTACGCGAATCTCAAGAAAACCATTGAGCATGCCGGCGTGAAGAGCGTGGTCTGGATCGACATGGAAGCCAGCAACTACGTGGACGTGACCCTGGAATTGTACCGGCGCGCGCGGCAAGCCTACCCGAATGTAGGTATCTGCTTGCAGGCTTACCTCTACCGGACGGCCGGCGATCTCGCGTCCCTGATCCCGCTGGGAGCCGCTATTCGTCTGGTGAAGGGCGCCTACAAGGAGCCGGCAGACGTGGCGTTTCCGCGCAAGCGAGATGTGGACAGGAATTTCTTCGCCTTGAGCCAGCAGCTCTTGAGCGACGAGGCGCGGGCCGCCGGCGTGAAGACGGCGATTGCCACGCACGACCGCAAACTGATTCGTCGCATCGGAGGATTGGCCCTGTCGAAGGGGCTGAGCAAGGACAGCCTCGAGTATCAGATGCTTTACGGCATCCAGCGCGCCGAGCAGCTTCGATTGGCCAGGGACGGCTGGCGGTCCACCGTGCTGGTCGCTTACGGGAGTTACTGGTTTCCCTGGTTCATGCGGCGGCTGGCCGAGCGGCCGGCCAACGTCTGGTTTCTGGCACGAAATCTGTTTGCGGGATAGACGTAGCTCGTAGAGACGTTCCGGCGGAACGTCTCCTTCAAGATGGCCTACGGGGCCGTCTCTACTCCAATGACCAACGGCGACCAACCCGTCGGCATTCTGGCTATCCAGGGCGACTTTGCGCTGCACGCGAAGATGCTGGAGCGTATCCGCGCGCCCTGGAAACTCATCAAGTACGCCTCCGAGCTCAGCGAGGTGGGTGGACTCATTCTGCCGGGCGGTGAAAGCACCACCATGCTCAAGTTTTTCTCAAACGAAGGTATGGGCGTTGCGATTCAGGATTTTGCCGCGGCGGGCAAACCGGTTTTCGGGACGTGTGCCGGAGCCATTCTTCTGGCCAGAGAGGTCCTGAATCCTCCCCAGGAACGTTTGGGGCTGTTGGACATCTCGATTGAGCGGAATGCTTACGGACGGCAAGTGGACAGCTCCGTGCGCTTGGGCGATTGCCCGGAGCTAGCGCCCCGGCCGGTGGAGATGGTGTTCATTCGCGCGCCCATCATTCGCCGCGTGGGAGAAGGGGTGCGCGTGCTCGGCCGCTGCGACGGCCTGCCGGTTCTGGTCGAGCAGGGCAATGTCCTGGCCGCAACTTTCCATCCTGAACTTACCGAAGACGAAACCATCCACCGCCACTTCCTGAAAAAACTGAGCCATTGAAGCGCCGGGGGGATTCCATCCCGAACGCCTCAATGGCCCATGAAGGATCTCAGTCAATACCTCAGAACTGCTTTTCGGCTACCCCCAGGAACATGTCGCTCATCCCGATGATAATGGTCTTTGAACCGGAGACCATGTAGACGTGGAAGGTTCTGGAAGGGGTGCCGGACACCGTGAAGTCGCCCCGGCCGTTGGCCGTGCCCGAGTAGGTGGCAGTGAACGCCTCGTCCGGCGTGGGAACGAATACGCCGTTAACTTCGTCGAAAGTGCTGATGTCCACAGTTCCCGAGGCGGCGCCGCCCCCGGTGGCGTTGAACTGGCCGACAATCATATCTGGGTAGCCGTCCAGGCACATCCCGTAGTCTCCCGCCAGGGACCCCGCCGAGAATGATCCGCTCTGGGCATCGAGCTCGCCCGTAGCCACCGCGAAGGTGCCTTGCTGCACGAAGAGCGCCCGCGAGGGGGAAACCATATAAAAGCTGAAGTTGGAAGTGCCACGCGTGGATGTGAAGGAACCCGTACCTCGGCCGTTGGCGGCAACGGAGTACGTGCCGGTGAAGGCGAGGTTCTCTAGCGTCACACCGCCGTCGTTCTCGTCGGAGACGCCGGCGCTCACTGCCCCTGCCCCGTTCGCGGCGAAGCGGCCAGCGTTATAGTAGAGGCCTGTTTGGCTGTAGCCGGTGGTGAAGAACGCGTAGCTGCCCGTGACGTTGGCGTTGGAAAACGTCCCGGTTTGCTTCTCGGCGAAGCCCAGGGTCCAGGGATAGTAGTCGAGCGAAATCAAGTGGGCCTTGTTTGCGGAGACCATGTAGAAAGCAAAGTCCATATATCCCAGTGCCGTATCGAGTGTAGCTGTCCCCCGACCGGTGGCGGCGTCAATGTCGTAGAATCCCGTAAAGGCCACCGCGTTGTCGTCAACCCCGCATTCGTTGACGTCCATGACCCCGGCGGCGAGATTGCCCGCACCGTCGGCGCTCATTCGGCCCACAGCCCCCATCCAGCATTGTGTGAAGCCGTATCCGTCAAGTCGAAACGCATAGCCTCCTGTGAAGGCCGCATTGCTAAAGGAGGCCGGATCCTGCTTGTCGATAACACCGTTGCCGGTTGCACCGTCTGGCGGCCAGGTAGCCGGAGTGTCGAACTGAATCACGCGCAGGTGGCCTGGGGAGATCATCACCGCGCGGAGCGTGTACTCGTTCCCGAGACTGTCGCTCAGAAGGATTTCCGCGCGGCCGTCGGCATTCATCGAGTAAGTGCCGGCGAGGGTGATGTCCGGGAAAACATCGTAGCTGTTGAGGTCGGCGACGCCGCTGGTGATCGTGCCAGTACCGTTGGCGAGAAAGCTGCCGGCGATGTAGAACAAGCCAGGATCCCAGCCAGTATAACTGAACGCGTACCGGCCGCTGAGCAGGGCAGCAGAATGGACAATGGTGACGCCGGAGGAATCTGATTTCGAGGTGTCCGCCTGGGCGACCGCCGCAACCGTCACCGTGCCCCCTGCGGGGATGGCCAGCGGCGCGGTGTAGAGACCGCTTGTGGAGATGGTCCCGACGGTGGCATTGCCGCCCGTGACCCCCTCCACCTGCCATGTGACGGCGGTGTTGGCGACGCCTTCGACCAGAGCGCTGAATTGCTGCGTGCCCCCCGCTGGCACGGTCGCCGAGGCAGGCGTTACGGTAATGCGCAGCTTGATGGTTACAGTGGCCGTCGCGGTCTTGGTGGTATCCGCCTGGGCGATGGCCTTGACCGTGACGTCGGCAGGGCTGGGAACACTCGCCGGGGCCGTGTAGAGACCCGCAGTGCTGATGGTCCCCACCGTTGCATTACCGCCGCCCACGTCGTTGACTTGCCAGGTGACAGCAGTGTTGGTGGCGTTGTGGACCGTGGCCGTGAATTGCGCGGTGGCGCCAATTTCCACCGTCGAGCTGGTCGGCGAGAGGGTGATGCTCACCGCGGGAGGTGGAGGGGTTCCGCCGCCACCGCCTCCGCCGCAGGAGACCCACATCAGCGCCGACAATGAGAGCAGGATTAGAATGACCTTCTTCATGTGTTCCTCCTCGCTGAACAGAATTCACACCGCTCGATCCTGACGTTCGCGCGGTGGCTAGGGTTCCTGGCGCCGGCTGACGCTCGGAAAACCACGTGTATTGCGGAAAGTCAGGGTTGTTTCTCCCTTGCGGACTTCGCGCGCCAGCAGGATCTGGGAATCGCCGTAGCGAGCAAAGACGCCCAGCACTTCCACCAAGTCACCCGGAGTTAGCCGTGTGCCCTTGTTGGCCGCCCAAGCGCGGGAACCCAGGTGGATGTTGAGAACACTCGTTTCGGTTCTTAGAACCAGATAAGATCCATGCGGGCTTCCGGCGCGCGCCATGTGGCGGACTTCCTCGACCGTGCCACGGACCGCCACTTCGTTGGCTCGATCGTAGCGCAGCATGGGGCGGATTTGCTGCGCCATGCTCGCCGCCGAAAGGCACACGAGTACCGTCAGACTTAACCAAAGGGGCTTCATAATCACTTCTCCTTCCTGGCCAAGTTGTGGGGCCGACTTTCTATGCAGGCTTTCTAGTCCTCCCTGAATTGATTGTCAACATGAATCCTGAAGACCCAGACCTTTTGACTGTGGCCGAATTAGTACATACAAAGTAAAGGGAACGATGTGGGAGGTTGGAGGTTTTTTCTGCCCTGACTGTCGTCGCTTGGCTCGCGCTGGGGCGGCGCGCGTAAACAGCCGATGACGGATTTGAATTTCTGTGGTATCAACAAAGATATGCGTGAAAGTCGTGCAAATCGGCCGCTCAACGTCCTCTTTGTTTGTGTGGGCAACTCCTGCCGGAGCCAGATGGCGGAAGGGCTGGCCAGGCATTTAGGGCGGGGCAGGGTTCGCGCCTGGAGCGCGGGATCGCACCCGCTCGGAGAGATCATCCCTGAAACCTACGAGATCATGAGCGAGAAGGGAATCTCGCTCGAAGGGCAATGGTCCAAGGGACTGCGAGACGTGCCGGTGGCCGACATGGACGTCGTGGTGGGCATGGGATGCGATGTGGTTTGCCCCATCCCTGGTGGTTTCAAGGGACGGGTGATCGAGTGGAATATCCCCGATCCCTACGGCCAGGATCTGGCATCCTACCGGACTGTACGGGATTTGATCGAGCGCCAGGTGGCGGCGCTTTTGAGTGACCTGGAAGAATCTGGGGCGGAGGGGTAGCGCGCGGCAGAGAAGACAGATGCTCTGTTTTGAGCTGTGGTATGATGCATTTCACGCGCAGGGCAAGGGTTGCAGCGACGGGTTTGGGCAGGCTTCTTGCACCCCTGGCCTCCTCGACCCGGCAGGGCACCGTCGGCGGTACGGCAAGCGATTCTCTTGATCAGGAGTAAGGTCCTTGGCCGTTAGTGTGCGTTCTGCCGTCCTTACGTTTCTCCGGGCCGTTCAACGGGTGGTCGGCTGGGCGCTCATTCTCGGTATCCTCGGTTTTCTGATTCTCTTCGGGCTGCAAATCCGCCACTCCATCCTATTGGATTCCACGCGGCCCATCATCTATCTGCATCACCTGGGCGATCCGGTTATCAGCGAGATTGGTGAATGGGCGGGGTGGAGTTGGCCGGCGGCTGGGGTCAGCTTCCTTCCCCTTATTCTGGCGTTCGCTACCTGGGTGGTCAAAGTCGGGGTAGATGCGGCGCTGCTACGGCTGCAGCGGCTGGTGGGCAAAGCCAAGCGCGCGGTGACGGCTGACGGTACCTTGCCGGACCTGGCCGGGCTGGGAGGCGTCCCCGCCGACTCGGAGCACGCGCGCGAGGAGCTTCTGAAGCGCTACCGGCAGATCGAGGACGCGCTCAAGGCCTCGAAGCGCAAGTCCTGCGCCTTCCTTTCCATTGACGTCGTCGGTTCCACGCAAATGAAGGAAGGCGAGGCGGAAACGGCCATCCAGGCGACCTTCCAGGCTTACGAAGAGATGCTCAATCAGATTTTCGACCAACATGGCGCCTGGAAGGTGGCGTGGACCCCCGACGGGGTGATGGTGTGTTTTCTCCAGCTTGACCTGGCGGTCGCGGCGGGCCAGCGCGTCCTACAGAATTTGAGGAAGTTCAACGAAGCGCATAACAAGCTGCGGACCTCCTTCCGCGTCCGCAGCGGGTTGAACTATGGGGAAGTGGCGATTTTCGAAGACAGCAAGCTGGAGAGAATCGCGGACCACGTCATTGACGTGGCGGGGCACATGCAGAAGGAAGGGAGCCCCAACAGCCTGTGGGTCGGCGAGGAGGTTTACAATCTGATCGCCGACAAGGCCGATTTCCGGCTGGTCGGGGATCAAGTGGATGGGTTGCCGGTTTACGAATGGAGTCTCGATCCGGCGCGTCCCCGCCCCGCGCGTCGGGCCGGGCCTCACGTCGCACCGGCTCGCCCCGGCGCCGGCGAGCCACACCGGCTGGGCCGCTACGAAATCGTGCAGGAGCTGGGCCGTGGGGCGATGGGCGCAGTTTACAAGGCGCTGGACCCCCAGATTGGCCGCACGGTCGCCATCAAGGTTATCCTGGTGGGGAATCAGCCCGCTGAAGTCCTCGAGGACTATCTCCAGCGTTTTCGCCGCGAAGCGCAGACGGCTGGCCAGATGTCGCACCCCAGCATCGTGACCATCCACGACGTGGGCGAAGATGAGGATGGTCAGCCTTATCTGGTGATGGAGTTCGTGGACGGCACCACCCTGGACAAGTTGCTGGCCGCCAACCGGCCCGGGCAGGCGGGAGCCACCTGGAACCTCCGGGAGTTGCTGGACATTGCGGTCCAGGTGGCCGACGCCCTCGACTACGCCCACCGGCGCAACGTGATCCACCGCGACATCAAGCCGGCCAATATCATGGTTACCACGGAAGGCCGGGCCAAGATTGCGGACTTCGGCATCGCCAAGCTGGCGGGCACCCACATGACGCACACCGGGCTGATCGTGGGGACGCCGGCGTACATGTCGCCCGAGCAAATCACCGGCGGCGCCGTCGATTCGCGCAGCGACATCTTCTCTTTCGGCATCCTGCTCTACTGGATGTTCACGGGCCACCGGCCCTTCCCGGGAGACGTTATCACAGAGATAGCCTACAAGGTGGTGCACGTCCCGGCCCCTCCCGCCCGGGAAGTGAACGCCGAACTGCCTGCCGAACTGGAGACCATCCTCTCCCGCTGCCTGGCGAAGAAGCCTGACGAGCGCTACCAGACGGCACGGGAACTGGCCGATGACCTCGGGGCCTTGAAAGCCAAACAGCGCGTAGTCGCCGTGCCGCTGCCGTCCCCCTCGGCCTCGGGCACTTAACCTCTGGAGGTCAATATGCGTGAGCACCCGGATCACCATGACGCCGAACTGCTCTTGCGGCTGTATGATCTGCGCCGCGAAGCGAGGATGCGCCAGGCGCGCGAATGGTTCCAGCTTGAGTTCCAGACCAAGACGCTCGAGGACTTCTGGCTGCGCTGGCCCATGGGCTGCCAGGAAAACGCCTTCTTCCGCATGGTGGTAAGTTACTGGGAGATGACCGCCTCCATCGTGAACCACGGCCTCGTCACAGAGGAGTTCTTCTTCGAGAATACCGGCGAGTTCTGGGTGGTTTGGGAGAAAATCAAGCACCTGGCTCCGGCCATGCGCGAGAATCGCAAGAATCCCTTCCTCTGGAGTAACCTGGAAAGCTTGGCGGGGAAGTACGAGAAGTGGATGGCGAAGCGCGCCCCCGAAGCCCTCGACGCCTTGCGCCGTCAGGTTCACGAAGCCACGGCTAAGAAAGCGACCTCGCACTTGTGACCCGGGTAGCGCAGGTCCCGCCCTCTAGACTTGCGGCCCTTCTGACTCGAACCCCGAATTTGACATCAAAAGGGTTGGGTCGGAGAATAGACAGAGGGCGACAGTGATGGGTGTAGCGACTGCTAAATCCCAACGGCATGAAGCCCGCTGGTGGGAGCTGACTCCCGAGGGCAAGGCACACTGCTATCTGTGCCCGCGCCACTGCCAGATGGGCGAAGGGCAGGCAGGATTCTGTTTTATCCGCGAGAACATCGGCGGGAAGCTTTACAGCCTGGGCTACGCGCAGCCCGCGGCGCTTCAAGTTGACCCCATCGAGAAGAAGCCGCTCAACCACTTTCTGCCCGGCACGAAGATCTTTTCCATGGGCACGGCCGGGTGCAACATGGGTTGCTTCTTCTG
>Ga0315294_10003904_pt1 | contig 16255 bp, 13 predicted proteins | sample YL17G13_40_MG_FD_203626 | JGI IMG/M metagenome (GOLD analysis project Ga0315294, IMG submission 203626) | Sediment microbial communities from Yellowstone Lake, YNP, Wyoming, USA - YL17G13_40 | ecosystem: Environmental > Aquatic > Freshwater > Lake > Sediment | place: USA: Wyoming | collected... | reverse complement strand
GCTGTCCGACGTGTCGATGTAGTTGATGCCGCGCTCGACGAGCTGGAAGAGGAGCCTCTCGTCCGGCAGGGGACTGCCGCCCAGGGAGATCTCGGAAATAAAGAGGCCGGTCCGTCCCAGGCGGCGGTAGATCATGTCGTTCCTGCGGATCCTATCGGGCGGGGAAACTTGAGTTTGAGAGGCCGCCCGAGACGATAGGGAGACGGAGGGCACTATCGCCGCCGCCGCACCGACGGCGAATGCCTTAAGGAACGATCGCCGCTTCGACGAATGCTCGATCAGGTCTTTGATGGACAAATGTCACCTCTTGTTTGTTCCAACTCGTTTATTGCGGATTAGCGGGAATTTTCGAGGATTTTTATCATGAACCTTCTTGGACGTCGACGGCTCCATCCGGCCTAAAAGGCTCGGATCTTTTTTTCTTTCCAACTCCCAGAATTCTCGCGGCGATCGAATCGGAATTCCTTGGAATGACCGGATGACCAGCAGATCCTCGTCTCCGGAAACAATGATGTCCGCTATTGAATGAAGGGCTAGTCCGAGTATGCTCAAATCCTCGGGATCACGGCATACTGAGGGATCGACGGAGGACGCGTCTCTGAGAGAGCAAGCCTTCACGAGGGAATCGATATTCAAGCGGACTTTCTCGAGGGGCATTTTGAGCTTTCGGATGAAAGCAGCTTCCAGTTCTTGAATGATATGCGGGCTGAGGATAAGCTCGTGTTTTTCGAGGCATCGCCTCAAGATAAGATGGGATAGTCCCCTTGAAGCGAACGCGGCAACGATGACGTTCGTGTCAAGGACGATCTTCATGAGATCAGTTTGAAAACGTCTTCGTCCGTGAATATCCCTTGGGCTTCGGCGTAGGGAATCGTCATGGCCCTGAGCTTCTCGAATTCGTAAAGGATAACGTATTTTTTCAGGGATGCTCGAACGATGTCGCTGACCGGAACTCCCTCCGCCCGGCTGATCTTGTCAAGTTCTTTTCTGAGATCGTCGGGTATCCGAATTGTCATGGATTGGCTCATGATTCTGCCTCCCGCATTACAATGTAATACAGAGAAAGGAAATTGTCAATCGCATGCGTTTCAACGGCAACCCCTTGTTACCTTAAGAACAATTTCGGCTTGATGACGACCTGAACAAAGGTTCTATTGATGGTGCCGTAGGGATCCTGGATGAGGAAGACGAGATCATAGGTTCCTAGGAATCCCGGCCCGGGCATCCAACTAAAAATCCCTATTGCCTCATCCAGCGTCGAACCGATCGGGAGAGGCCTTAGCTCGTCGCCGACGACGAGATAGCCGCTATATCGTGACGGCGTGGCCGAGATCGTTATCCTTCTTTGTTTCTCTCCACGCCCAGCGCTCTCTCCAGGATCTCCATTCAAGGCGATTTCGATCCGCTGGACTTCGTTGATTTCTATCCGATGGATCCCGGAATCGTCTGAGATCGAAGTCGTGAAAGGCTCGGCCGCCAAGAATCCTTTGCGCATCCAGATGAGACCGGAGCTAATCGGGATTCCATCGATATCATTCCTTCTCGGGACGACCTGCCCCGCGGCCGGTCGTAGCCCTCCTTGACGGCTTAGGCTAAAAGAGGCCGTCTCTTCCCGGCCGTCCGGCGCCGAAGTGCCCGTGTTCAGGATCGTAAAATATCGGGATCCGATGCCATCGGCATTGCCGGCCTGATCTTCGGCCGTCCACCAGATGGCGTGAACGCCGTCGGCGTATTTCGTCGTGTCGAAATAGTAATAGCCGACCGGACCTGCCGAATTCTTCAAGCCCGGAAACGCGTCCGCCACATCCTTGCGATATTGATCATAGATGGGGTGCCCCAGCTCCACTCCATCGACCCAGACCGAGATCGTCGAACCGTCCTTGGGGACTTCATGCGGCTGAGGGGCCAGGACCCAGCCGAAATTCAAGAAGGCCGTTCCCGAGGCGTCGCCCCCTTGGGCCGGCGTATCGATCGCCCCGAAAGGTTTAACGGCATGGGCATTGTCGCAGGTGATCGTCTTGGTCCCCTCCAAGCGCTGCCGGTATCCCCTCTTGTCTGTGGCATAGGCATAAAGCTTGTAGGTTCCGTTTCCTTGGCCGGGGAGCATGTTCGTCAGGAGCATATAGCCCCATCCCGCCCGCGAGTTCAACGGAAATTTCGGATATGCGGCTTCGATATCCGGCCTCGCGCCCTCCACGAATACGGCATCACCGATATACCATTGGCCGGGTGTTTCCCCCGCAACGCTATCGCGCCAGATCTCCACTTTGGCCACCTCGATCAAGTCCAGCGCCCAACCCGAGACCGGGATGGCGCCGGCGAGATTCGTCGCTCTATCCAACGGCGTATCGATGTATCCGTAAATATAATGACTCAAAATATCTTCATAAATGTTGAACGTTACGCCGATGGTCTGCGGATTGTTGATGGCGTTGGGGCTTGAGACCGTGACGCTCCCTCCCGATTGACCGGCATATATTCCGCCGTAGGGAAGGGAAGAAGGATTGACGCTGATATTAATCACGCCGGTGTTTGTTCCCGAGCTCGGCTGGACGACGATCCACGCATCGCTGGGCGTCGCGGTCCAATTCATGTCTCCCGCCCCCGAATTCCCGACGACGACCTGTTGCGATCCCGTGGTCGGTCCCTTCGTCGTCCCTCCGAAGATAAGGGCCTTCCGGCTGAGGGTGATGCCGGCGGGATAGGCCGTCGCGTCGAAATCGAAGGAATAGACCCCTCCGCCGTTCGTGCTCAGATACAATCGCTCGGGATGACGGGGATCGATCGCCAGGACCTGGCCGGAAACGTTCAAGCCTTCGGTGAAGGTCCCCCAATCTTTTCCGCCGTTCACGGAGATGGAAATCCCTACGTCCGAGTCAAACGTATAAATGATCGAGGGTCGGAGCGGATGGATGATGATGAAATTTTGTTGATAGCCTTGGAATATCTTGAGGATGGACCATGTGAGACCGCCATCTTCCGATCGATAGAGATATGGGTGGCCTCCCAAGTAGAGCACCGAAGGATGGGCGGGATCGACGGCGAACGCGGAGCCTTGGAGCGTGCAGATTCGAGTCCATTTCGAGCCCCCGTCCAGGCTCTTGTAAAGACCGTTATCTCCGCCCGCATAAAGGACGTCCGCCGCCGATGGATCAGAAACGATATAGTGCGTATCGAAGCTCCCGATCGAGTTCCAGTGCGCTCCTCCGTCGATAGATTTGTAAATGCTGCCGTACCACTGAGCGGCAAAAAGGGTCAGATGATTAGCGGGATCGATCAGGATCGAAATAAAAGAAGCGTCGTTGGCGGACGGCAGGCCGTCGGAAACCGAGTTCCATGTCCAGCCGCTGTCGGTGCTCTTGAAAACGCCGCCTTCGCCTCCCGCATAGAGGATCGAAGGGGCGGCGGGATCCACGGAAAGAGTATAGATAAAGTCCGCCGGAATAGTCCCTCTCGTCTGCCAGGTTGCACCTTCGTTGGGGCTCGCATAGAAACGTCCGCCCCGGTAGGCGCAGGCATAGATGCGGATCGGATCAGAAGGATCGACGGCGAGGGCCTTCACGGCGGCATTATGGATGTTCGCGTTGATCTCCGCCCAATGGGCTCCCTGATCAACGCTTTTGAGGAGGCCGTACGTTCCCGTTCCGTAGAAAGTCGCCGGAGTCAGCGGATCGATGATGACGCTGGACAGCCCCTGCGCTATCTCTTGCCAATGGATCCCTCCGTCCGTGCTTTTGATCAGCGACGATCCGCTGATGACATAGACCTCGTCGGGATTCTGGGGATGGAGCTCGATATCCCAGAAAGCGGATGCCGTTGTCCCCTGAATGATCTCCGCCCAGGTCGTCCCTCCATCCAGGCTCTTGAATAGTCCGCCCGGGAATAACCGCGCGCCATGATGCCCATACGCCGTAGCCCCGGCGTAGATCGTATTCGGCGCTTGGGGGTCGATGGCGAGACAGTAAATATTTTTGCCCATGATAACAGTCCAGGTCTTCCCGCCGTCCAGGCTTTTGTGAAGGCAACCGGAGGAGTCATAATAATTCGCCGACTCGCCCGCGTAGATCGTCTCCGGATGAGCGGGATCCAAGAGGAGACACATCATCCCCCCCGGCTGTCCGTAGGTCGAAGTCAAAATTTGCGCCCAGCTCGAACCGCCGTCGATGCTTTTTTTGATGCTGCTCCCTACGGTCGCGTACATGATGGCTGGATTCGAGGGATCGATGACAATGCGAGAGGGACTGATATCCGCCAAGGCGTTCCAATTCCCCCCGCCGTCGGAGCTCTTATATAATTTCCCTCCCGATACGGCATAGAGCGTCGAGGAATTCCTCGGATCGATCGCGATCGCTCCCCCCGATTTGCGCTCGAGCCCTTGATTGATCGCCGACCAGGTCGCCCCCCCATTGAGGCTCTTATAAATCCCGATTCCGGTACCGGTATACAGGATGGACGGATTCTTGGGATCGATCACCAGGCTGCTGACATAGCCCCCGTCCGGGCCGTTGCACGTCCAGATATTCACTCCGGCATAAAGCGATCCTTGACAGAGCGAAAGGAGAAGGATCGCTAAAAGAAAGGGGCTTCTTTTTTCCGCTGACATTCTTAAACCTCCACCCTCTTCCTATAAGGAATGATATTCCCGGCGGAGAAGCGTTGTCAAGAAATAGGGATTTTAATTGTGTACACAATTATTGACATATTAGAATTTATATCCTAATATAGGGCTGAGAGGTGACCGTCATGAAAATAGCCGGAATTCGCGAGATACGAGAAAGAAGCGCCGACTATTTCGGCGGGAAAGAGCCGTTTTTCGTGATGAGACATGGAAAGGTCTCAGGTGTGTTTGTCCCGCTGGAAGATCCGGATCACCTTCCGGACGATTGGCGCAGGGAGATCGTTAAGGTCTTAGGGTTTCACTTATCCAAACTTCTCGATCTGCGCGGCGTATCGGAAAAAGACATCCTAGAGGACTTCCGTGGCTCCAGAAGAAGTCGTCGCGGACGCTAACGTTATACTTTCCGCCCTGATCGGGAAAGGCGCAAATAAGATTTTCTCGGAATTCGTTCTCCGGATTCACGTCGCCGAATTCAATGCCAGAGAAGTCGAGGAATATCTGCCCAAGATGGCCGAAAAATACAAGCTCCCCATGGAGCTGGTTCAGCTTCAATGGCGAATTCTTCCCATTATTATGCACACACCCAGTCGATATACGCGGTATTATAAAAAAGCGGTGAAAGACCTTATGGAGCGCGATCCTGAGGACGCCCATGCGCTGGCCTTGGCCAGGGCTCTCGGACTTCCACTTTGGTCCAATGACCATCATTTAGAAAAAATGGGTCTTCCCGTCTTCACTACGGCCAAACTGATAAGGATTCTAGAAGGCAGAAAATAAGGCCCCCTGGCCGGAGCTTCCGTTCCTTTTCTTGACTTATCCCGTCAGGTGGCGATATATTTCAGTCTCTTGGGAAACCGTAATATTAAGCCATAGGGGACGTTTCGCAATTCATCATGTCCAACGAAGCCGACACCTGCCGCAAATATGTCGTTCCGCTGCTCCAGAACGCTGGGTGGGATCGAGAACCCCATTCGATCGCCGAACAGCGCTCGATCACGGATGGGCGCATCGTTCCTCTCGGCAAGGGTTTTGTCCGTAAAGCTCCGAAGCGCGTGGATTACCTCTATTTCAAAGAGCAAATATGACGAAGACGCGAGACTCGTGCACTACTAAAAGCAAGACAACATATGACGCCTCATGGCATTTGGTTGAGACCGAAGACGGCAACTTGCCTTCAAATGAAAGCGCGCATGCTCGCAAGTTTCGAATATGGAAGAGACGGGATTGGATCAGTTGGCTAAAAAGAAATTTGTCATTTCCCTTCATGGCAAAGAGAACCGACGATGAAGATGATGCTTATTTCACCGATATCGCCGACCGTGAACCTTTTCGGCTCGGCCATACCATGGAAGTCATAGGAATGGGCTCCGAAGTAGAGCCGCGGAATGGGATTCATATACGGGTCAAAGAAGGAAGCAGAAAAGGCTGGGTCCCGCTGGCGGACCTCGAGGTCATTTCGAAGGAAGATCCTAATTATTGGCCCGTGCGGGAATACGTCGTCTGGTACGCCAATCAATGAGTTGGACGGTATCGATATTTCATGAGAGCTAAAAAAGAGTTAAGATTATGGGCAGAATGAGGCGGACTAAATAAATATCAGGAGATTCCATGTTAACGCGTCTAAGAATAAAAAATTTCAAAAGATTCGAGGAAGTCGATATCCCTCTTGGAAATACCGTCGTATTCATCGGTCCCAATAATTCGGGAAAGACCACGGTCCTACAAGCTTTTGCTCTTTGGGATATCGGCATTAAGGCCTGGAACTCGAAACGGCAGGGCAAAACTTCTCCGGAAAAACGCCCGGGAGTGACGATCAACCGCCGAGATCTCATCAATATTCCAGTCCCATCATCGAGCCTCCTCTGGAAGGGTCTCCATGTCAGACGAAAGAAAAGCCGTGGAGAAGGCACGGAGAATATCCGAATTGACGTCATCGTATCAGGTGTAACAAAGGGCAAGGAATGGGACTGCGGTTTGGAATTTGACTTCAGCAATGAAGAGTCGTTTATATGCCGGCCGCTTCGGCTTCCGGACTATAAAAATGTCCCCGTCAATCAAGCGAAATTTTCGATGATTCCCATCGAAGCGACAGCGGTCAAAGTCGCGTATTTGCCGCCCATGTCCGGATTATCCGCCGAGGAAGCTCTTTTACAGCCTGGCCGTATAAATGTGTTACTCGGTCAGGGCCAAACCGCCCAAGTTCTGAGGAATTTGTGTTACCAGATTTATGAGAAAAAAGAATTAGAAAAGGCATGGACCGAGATGACGAAATGGATCCATTCTCTTTTTGGAGTAGAGCTTCTCTCTCCTAGATTCATTGTTGATCGCGGCGAAATCACGATGGAATACGAAGAACGAGGAACGCGTCTCGACTTGTCCAGTTCCGGGAGAGGCGTTCAGCAAACGCTTTTATTATTGGCCCATCTGTATGCAAATCCAAATACCATTTTATTGCTGGATGAACCGGATGCGCACCTGGAGATTTTACGGCAACGAGAGACCTTCCGGGTCATTACGGAAGTCGCGGAAAAGCAGGGCTCTCAAGTGATCGCGGCCAGCCACTCCGAAGTTGTTCTTAGCGAGGCGGCGACACGGGGAAATGTCGTAGCCTTCATCGGCAAGCCTCATCTTATTAACGACCGTAAATCTCAATTATTAAAATCGTTGACCGAGATCGGCTGGGATCAATACTATCAGGCCGAACAGACAGGTTGGGTCCTCTATCTGGAAAGCGCTTCGGACTTGGAAATCTTGCGCTCCTTCGCGGAAATCCTTGAACACAAACGGGCCGTTCAAGCCCTTTCTCGGCCGTTTGTCCATTATGTTTCAAGCAATCTTCCGCAGAGATGCCGAGATCACTTTTATGGGCTGAAAGAAGCGAGGCCGAATCTGATCGGCATCGCTCTATTCGATCGATTGGATAAAGAACTCAAAACAGACACCCCGCTTTATGAGATGATGTGGAATCGTCGAGAAATCGAAAACTATTTTTGCACGGAAGACGTGCTTCTGTCTTACGCGCATTCAGGACTTAACGACGACTTGTTCGGACGCGCGGAATCGGACAGCCGAGAAAGGAGCATGCGCGAATCCATCCAGGAAGTTGTCCGGGCGCTTGAAACCTTGGATAAACCGGATTCAATGCCATGGTCGGCCGACATCAAGGCTTCAGACGAATTTTTAAATCCGGTATTTAAAAAATATTTTTCTAAGCTCGGTTTGCCGCTGCTGCTTAGGAAAACGGATTATCATCTCCTGGCGAAACTGATAGCCAAAGAAAAAATAGATCCGGAAGTGATCAAAAAACTGGATATGATCGCTAAGATTGCCGAAAAAGCGGAGAAGAAGGAATAAATTCTCTTCTCAGTTTCAATGAAGGAGAGCGCTTATGGAGACCGCAACCATCCGAATTCCCGAAGAGAAGAAAAACATTCTTAAAGCCATCGCCAGCTTGGAGAATAGGAAGATGAACGATATCCTTGTGGATCTGATCGACGATTTCGTCGATCGCCACAAAGAGACGCTCGAACTTCTGGCCATCCCGGGCCTGTACGAGCAGATTCAAGTATCATCTCGGGAATTCCATGAAGGGAAATCTATCTCTTTGAAAGATGCGAGAAAAAAACTGGAGCGTTAAATTTTCGCGCTCTTCTTTGAAGGATCTTCAACGACTGGAGAAATCGATCACGTCTCGCATTCTGGTTCAGTTGGAGGAATTGGGCGAGTCCGAAAACCCCCTTCGTCATAAGGATGTTCGGCCGTTGGAGGGAAAACTCAGGGGATTTCATAGACTTCGGGTCGGGGAATATCGGCTCATCGTCGAATTCGATACGGAGCACAATCGGATCGGAGTGCTGGCCGTTGTCCCAAGGGGAAAAGCCTACTGAGATCAGCACAACTCAGATCATAAATATCCCGTTCGCGGCTTGAGCTTGCGATTTATTGTCCATATAATGAACGCCGCATCGAAGATAAGGAAGGGACGCCATGAGAGAGATAACTAAAAACGGGTTGATTCTACTTGGGATAGCCGTATTCGCGGCTCTCTCGGTCCGCGCCGCGGCCGGCGCGCCTGAACAATTCCGGCTGTCCAACGCGTTTCTCCGCGCCGAATTCGACGGCCGGGGCCTGGTCTCGCTGCTCGACATCCGCACGGACAACGCGGTCCGGTTCGCGGACGAGAGCTTTGCCGTCAAGATCGACAAGGAAAAGATCGACGCCGCGGCCCTCTCCTCTCCGGAAGTCAAGAACGAGAAAGAACGGCTGACTTTCCTCTATGCCTCGCCCAAATACAGGATCAAGGTCGTCTACGAATTGAAGGCCGGCTGGGCCTTTCTCAGCAAGCAGCTCTTCATCGAGCCCGTCGAGCCCGCCGATTTCCGGGTCAACGAGGTCGACGCCTTCACGGCCAAGATGACCCGGCTCGTCCGGGAACAGCTTCCTCTGGCGGACGGCCGGTTCGGGATCATCCTCCGCTTCTCGAAGGACCCCGGTCCGCAGGCGCGGACACCCGACTTCAGCCTCTTCCTCCTCTACCAAAATCCTTACAACGTCTGGAGGCTCTCCGCCGGCGCCCTTTTCTCCTCCTATGTTCCGGACATGGATTGGAAACCGGCCTATGGTCCGTTCGTCACCGACCGGGTCTGCCTCGGGCTCACCGGTCTCAGCGGGAGGTGCGTCCTGGCCAAATCCGTCGTCGAATGGAAGTTCGTCCCCGAGTACGAGAAGCTCCTCGGCTCCAACCCGACGATCGACATGGCCGAAGCGGACGCCCTGGTCGAATGCGTGAGGGCCTTTCTCCTCGTCGACCCGAAGAAAAGCATCCGGGTCCACGTGCCGTGGTGCGAGAACGACTACCAGATCGACGTCGCTTCGCCGGACGGTTGGGCGGAATACAAGCGGATCATCGACCGGGCCGTCGAGCTGGGATGCCAATACACCCTCTTCACTCCGGCCAACAGCGAGCTGTCGAGCTTGAAGGAGAACGCCGACGCCTGGGGCTGGGAGAACCTGCTCTGGTTCGCCATGGGGCAGAAGATCCGCAAGGGAGAATGGGACCCGGCCAAGGAACCCGTGCCGGCCTCGCTCCAGAAGATGCTTGATTACGGGAAATCGAAAAATATCAAGTTCATGGCCTATTCGTATCCCTCACTGGCCTTCAAACAGGACCCCCTGTGGACGAAGTGGGCCGGCGACAAGGGCGGTGGATACTCTGGCGCGGACACGGGGCTGCGCGGCTTCCAGGACTGGTGGGTGGACAAGCTCGTCTCGTTTGTGAAAAAGACGGGCGCCGGCGGATTCTCCTTCGACCACTGGTGGATCGCCTACGAGGACCCGAAGGCCACGAGCAAGTACGCTCAGTGGTTCGGCTGCCGCCGCATCCTGGAAACGCTCCGCCGCCGGGTCCCCGACATCGTCATCGACGGCCGCCAGCAATACATGAATTTCGGTCCATGGACGTGGCTCGCCGGCTCCTATCCGCACCCGACCCTGACCGACGAGCAGCCCGAGAGCTTCACGGCCTTTCCGGACCTCCACACGGACCGCGTCTCGGCCGACCGCCAGCGGTTCGCCGCCTGGAAGTACCGCATGGAGAGGTTCTGCCCGCCCGAGATCATGCCGGGCTACATCACCCACCAGACCGAGCGCAGCGACGCCCAGAAGGTCATGCGCCGCGACCGCTTCCGGCCGCGCGACTGGGACGTGCTCGGCTGGAGATATTCACTGCTGTCATCCATCGCCACGGCCCCGTTTAACCATGTCGTGGATTTCATCCCCGCGCGCGACACGGACGAGTTCAAGGCCTTCTCCGAGGCGGACAAGACTTGGTTTCGCGGTTGGCTCGACTGGACGGATAAGAACGCGGCCGTGCTGAAACACGTGAAGCCCATTATCGGCCAGCCCCGGATCGGATACGTGGACGGGACGGCGGCGTGCCTTGACGATCGCGGCTTTGTCTTTCTTTTCAATCCGAATTACCGGGCGATGAGCACCGAGTTCAAGCTGGACGCTTCGATCGGATTGACCAAGGGCGCATCGTTCATGCTCAAGGAGCTCTATCCCGAGGCGGGAAAGCTGATCGGGAAGAGCGGGGCGGGACTTTGGGACTATGGAGACGCGGTCGCCCTGCCGCAGGGCGGGGCTTCGGCCGTCGTGTTGGAGATCGTCCCGGCGCCGAAGACCGTCGTCCAGCCGATGCTGTTCAATTCCGACGGAAGGGCGAGCTTGAGGAACGGGGCGCTCGTCCTCTCTGATGTCAAGGGAGAGATGGGCACAGACAAGGACCTCGTGGTCCTTCTACCGGCCGGAGCCGAAGTCTCCTCGCTGAGCCTCAACGGAATGACCCGGACCTTTGAACAGGCCCAAAACGCGGTCAAGGTCAAGGTTAAATTCGCCGGCGAGCCGTTCGGGCAGTGCCAACCGCTCTGGACGTACGATCCGAATTTCAAAGGGGGAACTGTGAAGGCCGGCATTAAGATCCCGGCCCGGATCTTCGCTCAGCTCGATCATAGAAAAGGGGCCTGGCCCGTGCCCTACACCGAGGACGATCTGTTGGCTCCTTGGCTCGGATCTCACCGGCTCCTTCTCTATGTCCAGATCGCGGAGCCCGACGAAACGACGGTGGTGACGATGAAGATCGACGGCCGGGCGGTCGAGCTCAAAAAAGCCTATAATAGCATTTACGGCCATTCTCCGAAGCGGACGTTCCTCGGATTTTACGCCGACATTTCGAATTTAAAAGCGGAGACCGAATACGCGGTCGAGCTCACCTTACCGACTCTGGCCGCCGGGCAATTCCAGGGACTGTACTTCGAGAACGTCGAGCCGGAATATACGAAAGAGATCGTCAGGTAAGTACCGCTTTTCCGCGGGGATTGGCTTACAACCCGAAGTATTTCTTCAGGGCGGCCGCTTTATCCGTCCGTTCCCAGGTGAACTCGGGGAGTTCGCGTCCGAAATGGCCGTAGGCGGCCGTCTTTTTGTAGATTGGGCGCCGCAGGTCGAGCATGTCGATCATGCCCTTGGGCGTGACCTTGAAGATCTGGCGGACGGCCGTCTCGGCTTCATGCTCCTCGACCTTGCGTTCGCCGTGCAGGTTAAGCATCAGAGAGGTGGGCTCGATGACGCCGATGGCGTAGGACAATTGGACGGTACAGCGGTCGGCCAGGCCGGCCGCGACGATGTTCTTCGCGATATAGCGGGCGGCGTAGGCGGCCGAGCGGTCGACCTTCGTGGGGTCTTTCCCGGAGAAAGCGCCGCCGCCGTGGGGGCAGCTCCCGCCGTAGGTGTCGACAATGATCTTGCGGCCGGTCAGGCCGGTGTCGCCCAGCGGCCCGCCGATGAAGAAATTGCCGGAGGGATTGATGAGGTAGACGATGTCCTTGGCGATGAGGGACGCCGGGATAACGGGGTCGATGATATATTTTCTGACCGCCTTTTCGATCTCGGCGTGGCTGACTCCCTCGGTGTGCTGCGTCGAGAGGACCACCCGCTCGACGGCCAGCGGACGGTGGCCCTTGTAGCGGATCGAAACCTGGGATTTGGCGTCCGGGCGGAGCCACGGGACGAGGCCGGCCTTCCGGACCTCGGCCTGTTTCTGAAGGAGCCGGTGGGCGAGCATGATCGGCAGGGGCATGAGCTCGGGCGTCTCGGTGCAGGCGAAGCCGAACATCAGGCCCTGGTCGCCCGCGCCGATCTCGCCGTCCTTCTTGACGACGGCCTCGGCGATGTTGGCGGATTGTTGGTGGAGCAGGTTCTTGACCACGCATGTTTTATAATCGAACCCGTGGGACGGGTCGCAATAGCCGATCTCCTTGGCCGTCTCACGGACGATCTCTTCGACGTTGATCTTTGCCTCCGTCCCCAGCTCGCCGGCGACGACGGCTATGTTCTCGGTCAACAGCGTCTCGCAGGCCACCCGGCCGTAGCGATCCTGCTTGAAGATCGCGTCCAGAACCGCGTCCGAGATCTGGTCGGCCATCTTGTCGGGATGGCCTTCGGATACGGATTCCGAAGTGAACAGATAATCTTTGTCCATAGGTTTGAAACCTCCTTTGTTTTAAATCAAAAAAAAGCCCGGCGCTAAAAAATCAGCGTCGGGCTCAGGGTTCGTCTTGTCTTTGAGGAGACAATCCGCCTGGGCTAAATCTTTTCAGCACCAGGCTACCAGTTTTTTAGCACCTTGTTTTTCGCGGCTGCAATATACCTCAAATCAGTCCCGCGTTCGGTTGTCCAAAGAACTTGTCTCCAAGCCCCTCGCGGAGCTTGAGAAATATAAAAATAACATTGACCGGCGAAAATGTCAAGAAAATATGTAACTACTCAGGTAGACAGGATTCAGGAGCAAGAATTCAGAATCCCGGCTGCCTGAATAGTTGCGAAATTATATTGATATTCTCGGAACACTAGACTTTTATCCGGCCCCCGCCGTCCTTTAAACTTCGATCTCGCGATAACGCCGGTCGGCGAGCTTCAAGAGGATCTCCGCGCTCACCGTGGCGAGAATAAGCAGGACCGCGAAGAGGACGATCACCAGTCCGTTGGCCGGGAGGCCGATCCTCATCAGGAAGGACAGAAAGAATCCGAGCGTGACCAGGATCCCGATGTCGGCCAGAAAGCCGAACAGGACGTTCAGGTTCTGCTTGATCGCTTTTTGGGGATTGGTCCAGTCGAGGATCGGGCGGGCCAGGTCGATGATCATCCCGACCGCCGTCAGGGCGACCGAGGCCACGATGGCCAGGCCGAAGGCCGGGAGCAGGTCGTCGATCCGGAGACGGATCATCAGAACCAGCACAACCGACGAGGCGGCGATGCCGAGCAGGGCGATGATATAGGAATGGAGGAATTTGGCGGTCACCTGTTCACGAGGCGAGACCGGGATGACTTTCGACATCCAAAACTGGCTGCCTTCGCGGGAGAACGTCGAGGAAGCGGTCCCGTTCAGGCTGCCGCTGACGGCCATGAAGCAGGCGGAAATCAGGGTGACAAGGAGGGGTTTGGCCGAGGTCAGGGCCTTCAAGATCAAGGCGTTGTCGCCGCGTCCACCTCCCGCCCGGGCCATGATGACGAACAGGATGGGAACCAGGATGACGACCAGCACTCCGTTCAGCAGAAAGATGGGCGTGCGGTTCATGATCCGCCATTCCCGGGCGAAGATCGCCCGCACGGGCCGGCGGCCTGAGGATACCCTTCGCCCCAGCTCTTCCCTGGACAACGCTTTTTTGCGGCCGGCGATCTCCCCGATCCCGATCAGGCCTTTATAAAACAGCCGCTCCGAAAGGACCAGGATGCCGTAGAAAAGGGCGAGGGAGACGCCGATCAAAAGGAGAAGGTTCCTCAGCCCGGCGCCCGAAAATCCTCCGGTAAGCGCCTGGGTCGCCCAGACGCTCGGGGGAAAGACCGCGCCGACCTGCTTGAGCAGGCTGTCCGGGGAGGTGAAGAATCGGATCATGGCCTGCCCGTCAAGTTGCGATCCCGCGGAGCGGCTGAAGACGAACTGAAGCCCTATGCCGGCCGCGATCAGGATGAGGCTGCCGATGATGATGAGCGCGTCCTTTTTGCGGCTGAGGTTGACGATCCGCATCATTCCGATCACCAGCAGAGAGACGAGCGACAGCGGGATGACCGGCAGCAGCAGATAGACGAGGAGGCCGTTGACCCAATAGGGGAGTCCGGCCTTCGACAGGATGCCGAAATAGACGACGACCGGCAGGACGAAGACCGCGATCGTCAGATATTCGTTCACCAGGATCACGGCGAACTTCGAGGCCATGACCTCGACCGGTTTGAGCGGAAGCGGAATGAGCATCTCCAGGTCCCGGGAAAAATAGAAGGCCGAGATCACGTAGTACAGGCCGAAGAGAAGGACGAGCATCTGGCCGGACAGGACGCCGAAGGCCAGGACGGCCTGTTGCTGGCCGAGCGGCAAAAGTATTTCGTAAATGATTTTTAAAAAGTGGAGATAGCCGTAGATCGTCGGGCCGAGGCCGATAGCCGCCAGGGCGACGACCAGGACGATCCATCGGTCCTTTTTTTCCTTGAATATCCTGTAATGGAGGACGGACAGACCGAAATTGGCCTTCAAACCGACGCGGACGAGCGAGGCCAGCCGTCTCATGTCCCGGTCAGTTCCAGGAAGATGTTCTCCAGCGACTGGTCCGGTTCCGCGTCGAGCTTTTTGAGCTCGTCCATCGTTCCGCAGGCGATGAGCCGGCCTTTGTTGATGATCCCGATGCGGTCGCAGAGCTTCTCGGCGACTTCCATGATATGGGTCGAGAAGAAGAGCGTCTTGCCCTGGTCGCAGTGTTCCCGCATGAGCTCTTTCAGCTGATGGGCGGACCGCGGGTCCAGCCCGACCATCGGTTCGTCGAGGATCATGACCCGGGGGGCCGGGAGAAGGGCCGCGGTCAGGACGATCTTTTGTTTCATGCCGTGGGAGTAGCTCTGAATGGGATTGCCGACGGCTTTGGTCAGCTCGAAGATCTCGAGCCATTTTTCGATCCGCCGCAGCCTGTCGGCCTTCGGGACGCCGTAGACGTCGCCGATGAAGTTCAGGTACTCCAGGCCCGTCAATCGCTCATAGATCGCGGGATAGTCGGGCACGTACGTCGTCATCGCCTTGCAGGCCAGGGCGTTCGTCTGCGTGTCGAGGCCGTTGACGGCGATCGTCCCGGCATCCGGCTTGAGCAGTCCGACGATCATCTTAAGCGTCGTCGTTTTTCCCGCGCCGTTGGGACCGAGGAAACCGAAGATCTCGCCGGGCCGGACGACGAGGGTGAGGTCGTCCACGGCCTTGACCTTGCCCTTGTTGTAGCTCTTGGACACGTTCCGGAGTTCGATCATGGGCCGCTCCTTGTCCTCCTTCTTATAACACAGGCGGGGGAGATTTCCCAAGAGCCGGAGCCTGACCGTCAACCACTTTCAAATCCTCAGGGGGACACGATACCCTGTTCCTAGGGCTTCAGCCCGGGACAGGGAATCATGTCCCCGAAAGCGTATAACGGTCAGGTCCGGCGCGTATTGACTTTCCCTTTTCATATCTAATATTCTAGCCCTGCGAACGAAAGGACCGCCTCGATCGTGGATCGAAAACCGCTCTTGAACATCAAATCCCTGAAGGAACAAGTCTACGAGTATCTCCGCGAACAGATGCGGAATGGACACCTCCTGCCCGGCTCGGTCATCGACATGGAGGAGACTTCGAAGAAACTGGGGGTGAGCAAGACGCCCCTCCGGGACGCGCTGCTGCAGCTCGAGATGGAGGGTTTCGTCCGCATCCTTCCCCGCCGCAAGGTCATCGTCAACGTCCTGACCCTCCAGGACATCAAGAACATGTACGAGATCATCGGGGCGCTGGAGAGCGCGGCCCTCCTCGCGGCCTTCGACCTCCTCCAGGATTCCGACATCCGGCATCTCGAAGCCCTGAACCGGGAGATGAAAGAGGCCATCGACAAGGACGACTTCGACCTCTACTACGAGAGGAACCTCCGCTTCCACGACGTCTTTCTCGGCCGGGGCGGCAATGAGAATCTGGTCAAGATCGTCAACACGCTGAAAAAGCGGCTTTACGATTTCCCGCGCCAGCAGGGTTTCGTCAAGGAATGGGAACAGGCCTCCATCGGCGAGCACGGCCGCCTC
>Ga0315294_10003902_pt1 | contig 16256 bp, 14 predicted proteins | sample YL17G13_40_MG_FD_203626 | JGI IMG/M metagenome (GOLD analysis project Ga0315294, IMG submission 203626) | Sediment microbial communities from Yellowstone Lake, YNP, Wyoming, USA - YL17G13_40 | ecosystem: Environmental > Aquatic > Freshwater > Lake > Sediment | place: USA: Wyoming | collected... | reverse complement strand
TAATCTTTTAAGATATAGTTCCGGAGCAATTCTTAAATACAATTTAAGATTTAAGGCTTCTAATTTGGTTAAAAATGGTTTGGCATTAGCTCCACCATACATTGTTTGAAGAATGGGCGTTTCTACTTCTAAATAACCATCTTTATTAAGAAAGTTTCTAATTTCAGTAATAATTTTGCTTCTCAGAGTGAATCTTTTCTTTACTTCTTCGTTTTCTAATAAATCAAGATAGCGCCGGCGGAATCTTTCTTCGGCATCTTCTAATCCAAACCAAGCTTTTGGCAAAGGCCTCAAACTTTTTGTTAAAAGAGTAAATTTGTTTACCAATAAACTTTTTTCTCCTTTTTGAGTGATAAATAAAGTGCCCTGGGAGCATAGAAAATCACCGCTATCAAAGTATTTTTCAAAAAATTTCATTTTCTCTCCGGTCAAAATATCTGTTTTTAACACTAATTGTAATTTTCCAGTTTCATCTTGAACATCACAAAACATCACTCCGCCGTGACCCCGGATTGACCAGATTCTGCCAACTAAAGAAATTTTCTTTTTGGTTTTACTCCAAGAAGAAAAATTATTTAAAACTTCGCCAATAGTAAATTGTCGATTGGCTTTCTCTGGATAAGGATTAACACCTAATTTTTTAAGCTCTCTTAATCTTTTAATTCGCTCTTTAATAATATCTTCTAACATAATATTTAAGATGTCTCTACTATCTTGTATTTTACATCACCTTTAGGGGTTTTGACAATAATAAGGTCGCCTTTTTTATGGCCAAGGAAAGATTTGCCTAATGGTGATTCATTAGAAATTTTACCTTCGGCTGGATTAGCTTCTTGGGCTCCAATGATAATAAATTGCCTTTTAGTTCTAGGCAAAGACAAACTTTGAACTGTGATAGAAGAACCTATTTCAACAAAGCCATTACTTTTTGTTTGGTGAATGATGGAAGCGTTTTTTAAGAGAACTTCGATTTCTAAAATTTTTGTTTCTAAAGCAGCTTGAGTATCTTTGGCCTCCTGATAAGCGGCATTTTCCGATAAATCACCAAGTTCTTTAGCCTCTTGAATTTTTAAAGCAATTTCTTTTCGTTTGATGGTTTTTAAAATATTAAGTTCTTCTTTAAGTTTTTTATAAGCTTCGGGTGTGATATAATTTTTTGTCATAATTATAATTATTGATTTAAAGATTGAGAAATACTACTAATTCTATTTTGGTAATACCAATCTAGAACTTCCTTGGCTACTGGCAAAGTAGCCACTGAACCTTGCGGAGGTCCTTCAATTAAAACTAAAATCACAATTTGAGGATTCTCATAAGGAGCATAAGCAGCAAAAATAGCATGATATCCTGCGCCTTTTTCAGATATAAACATTGGAGAACCGCTCTTGGCAGCAACTGTCATTCCTAAATCGTTCAATAAAGTACCTGTCCCTTCTGTTATAACTTGACGCATTCCTTCCTGTACAATTTTTAAATTATCCAAAGAAACATCCAGATTGAGTAAAGGGGTAGGAGAAATATTTTTTCTCAAATGAGGTTTCATTAAAACACCGTTATTGGCAATGGTAGATATATAATCAATCATTTCGAGCGGTGTCAAACTCAAACCGCCTTCACCAATAGAAATATTATAAGTATCACCTACTTTCCAAGTGGGATCATCCGGTCTTATCTTTTCCAACCACTCTTCATCAGGTAACACCCCAGCGCTTTCATCATCAAGGTCAATACCTTGTTTCTTGCCTAAGCCAAATAAATTCCAATATTTTTGAATTTTAGTGAGGCCTAATCCCTTTATATCTTTATAACCTCCTCCAATAGTCCAAAAATAAACATTACACGATACAGCGATAGCCCTTCTCATGTCAATCCATCCCCAACCACCTTCTTTCCAATCATGAAAAATATATTTATCTTTTGGATTATAAGGATTGGTAATGACTATTTGACCTTCGTCATAAATTTTCTTTAAAGGATCTATTATTTTTTCTTCTAATGCTGCTATAGCCATTAAGGGCTTGATTAAAGAACCTGAAGGATAAAGACCACTGATTACACGGTTAAACAAAGGATAAGATTTACTGATTAAATATTGGTTAATTATATTTTGGGGTGAACCTTTAACCATAATATTAGGATCAAAACTGGGTAAACTGACCATTGCTAAGACTTCACCGGTTTTAGGATTTAAAGCTATACCAGCCCCAGCTGAAACTCCCAAATTTTTTAATTGTTTTTCCAAAGATTCATAAAATTGTATTTGTAAATCTTTGTCAATAGTGGTGATTAAATCATCGCCTGGTTGAGGAGAGATTGTTCCTAAATCTTGCTTTAACTTACCATAAGCATCAACTTCTACCAATCTTCTTCCCCATTTACCCTGGAGAGTGCTTTCATAATAAGATTCTAAACCATCTTTACCAACCATAGAGGTCAAAGGATAATCTTTATAGATTTTTTGATCATCAGAAGAAATTTTACCAACATAACCTAAAACCTGAGCCATGGTTTCTTTATATGGATAGTAACGGCTGATATCAGCGATCACAATAAATCCTTTGTTTGATTCAACATTGGCTTCAAATTTTCTGATTTCATCCACTTCTAGTTTCGGCTTCAGCAAAATCGGTTCTATCGAAGATAATCTATCATTTTCTTGCAAAATATTTTCGATATCATCTTTATTAAGATTAAAAATCGAAACTACTTGATCTATGAGCTTTTTTCTTTCATTTGAATCACGAGGTAAATCTAAAGGAACCACCGTTAAGCTAAAAGAGGGAGAATTCAAAACTAAAGGTTCGCCATAACGATCATAAATAATCCCTCGCGGAGCATTAATAACATAATGGCGAGTCTTGTTGTTATCAGCTAAATCCTCGTAATACGAGCCTTTGGCTATTTGAAGATAAAATATTCTAGAAAAAATTACAGCCATTAAGATTGAACAAAAAACCAATAAACCCTTAACAAAAATTGAAGCCAAGGGCCATTCTAATTTTGCCAATTGGTTCTCGCCCATTTCTTCTGCTCTTTTATCAAGAAGAATTTCTTCTGGATCAAGCAAGTGTCCGTCTCTTTTAATTAAATTTTTTCTTAAAATCATAAGTTCTTATTTTTCTACTCAAAACCATTAAGACAAAATAAATAAGAGAATTAATAAAAGCATCAATTAAAATAATCAGCCAAAGATTTGAATGAGAAATTAGCAAATTTGAAATAAAGATAGTCAAAAAATAAAGATTAATAATGCTTTCTCCGATAATGATACGTGAAAGAAAGTTATCACTTTCTAAAAATCTGGTCAAAAAGAAACCAATACCAAAAGAAAAAAATAAACTAAAAAGATTCGTTCCCCAAGCCAAACCAGAAAGAGTATCAAAGATAAATCCTCGAGTTAATAAAAGCAAAGCGATATAAAAAAATGGAAAATGGAAAAAACTAAAAATTAACAAAATCAGAAGAAAATCTGCTACTGGCCTGACAAAAAAAGATCCACTTTCAAAATATATTTGAAAAAGACAAAGCAGAAGAAAGAAAAAACCGTTTTTAATGAAACGTAGCATTTTGAGGAATAAAATCTGTAATTACGAACACTGAGGAAAGCTGATTTTTTGTAAATAAAGGCTCTAAGATATATTCTTTAAGAACATTTGATGAGGGAATAATATCTTTCACTTTAGCGACTAATAATCCTTTAAGAAAATTAGTATTTTCATGAGAGGTAACTAACAAATCACCTATTTCTATATTTGCTTCTTGAGGCACTAATTTTAATAGATATCTACCTCGATTGTCTTTTTCTAAGATGGCTAAAACATGAGATTCTAGACTTTCTACTCCTATTTTCGTTGCCGGAGCAAAAATTGATTCCCCTCGGCAATAATCCTTAAAGCATTCCTTTAAAATTCCCACCAAAACTTGATTTTCTAAAATAACATTCATCCCTGATTTTAAACCGCTGCTTTGACCTTGATCAATCCAAAATTGCCCTGAAAGACCAGTGGGATCTATTAAAATTACTTGGGCGGGAAGAAGATGCCAGCCTTTTTCTTTTTTAAGGTTAAAAGCTTCTTTGAGAACTAGATTTTCTTCTTCCAAGTTTTTTAATTGAGTAAGCTGAAATAAAAGATTGGCATTTTCCTCTTCTAAGTTTTTAGCTTGATAACGAATGCGATTAAAATGAAATAAATCGTTTAACCAACCAGATGATTGGTTTAAAAAATGCAAAAACACATTATCCTTCATCTCGGAGAAAACAGAAACACTCGCAACTTTCAACTTGTTTTGAGCAATAAAATATATTTTAAATATAAAAAAGAGAGCGATTAAAATAATCACTCCAATAAAAAGGCGATGAAATATTTTTGCCCTTTTCATAGGTAAATTTTTTCTAAACCGGAGGTTTTTCTCTGTTAATATTAATCAGTAAATCTCTTGAACTTTTTAAATCTTCAAGAACAAAACCAACCCCTCTTATAACTGCAGTGATAGGATCTTCAACAATTTTTGCCGTCAAACCGATATTATTAGAAATAAGCTTATCTAATCCTCTTAAAAGAGAGGTGCCGCCAGAAAGATAAATACCACTGGTAATAATATCAGCAATTAATTCTGGAGGTGTAATTTCTAAAGTATCTTGAATGGCGTCAATAATTTTATCTAAAGAAGGGGTGATTGCTTCCCTGATATCTATTTCTTTAATTTTTATTTCTTTTGGCAATCCCTTAGTCAAATCTCTGCCCTTGACTTTGATTTCTTGATTACTACCTAAGTCCATGGCTGAACCAACAGTAATTTTAACTGCTTCGGCTGTTCTCTCGCCAATAGCTAATTTATATTTTTCCTTTAGATAATAAATAATATCGTCATTTAATTTATCTCCGGCAACGCGTAAACTTTTATACACCACCACTCCGCCTAAAGAAATCACCGCTGCTTCAGTCGTCCCTCCACCAATATCAACAATAAAGACACCTTTGGATTCTTTCACTGGCAAACGAATGCCTAAGGCTACTGCTAAGGGCTCTTCAATAAGATAGACTTTTCTTGCGCCAGCAGATCTCGCCGCATCCTCCACTGCTCTCTTTTCCACTTCAGTACCACCACAAGGGATACCTAATACTAATATTGGTCTATTAATTAAATTCTCCAGGAAATTTTTTCTTTCAGCTTTATCTAAAAAATGGCGCAACATTTTTTCCGTTACTTCAAAATCAGAAATAACCCCGTTGCTTAAGGGCCTAATGGCGCTAATATGAGGAGGGGTTTTTCCCACCATTTCAATAGCCTCTCGACCAATGGCCAAAATTTGATTGGTCTTATTATTTAAAGCCACGACTGTCGGTTCATTGATCACAATGCCTTTGCCCCTGACATAAACTAAAGTTTTCGTTGTACCTAAATCTACTCCTATCTCTTGACCAAATCTTTTTTTAAATAAACTCATCATATTAAATAATCTCTCAGATTTTACTTAGTTTTTATTGATTTGTCAAAATCTTGTATTTTCATCAATTTTATTTTGTTAGTTTTTCTTTCTTTTATTTCCAAAGATTTCTTTTGTAAAGTGCGGCTGCTAATAATAATTCTTTTGGGAATACCTAATAAATCAGCATCCTTTAATTTCTCGCCGCTCGTCACGTCTTCTCTATCGTCATAAAGAACTTCTAAACCAGCTTTTACCATTTTTTGATAAAGAATATCTGTCTGCTTCTTTACTTCTTTATCTTCTTTTGTCTTACCGCTTAAAAGAGGTAAGAGATAAAATTGATAAGGAGCTACTGCCTCTGGCCAAATCAAACCATTTTGGTCATGAGAAATTTCGGCAATGGCTCCCATAATTCTTGAAACTCCTATGCCATAACATCCCATTTGAACAAACTTCTCTTTGCCATTCAAATCTTTAAACTTCAAATTAAAGGGCTGAGAATATTTTTCTTTTAATTTAAAAATATTACCAACTTCTATCCCTTTGATTTTTTGTAACTCATGATGGCAATGAGGACATATTTTTTTGTCTTCAATAATTTCCTCATTTTGGCAAAATCCACAAGGTTCACAATAATAGAGCGTATCTTCTCCAGCTTCGGTGATGACTTGAAATTCATGCGAGTAGCGGGAGAAAGTGCCGCCAGAAGCTTCAGCGATAATAATTGGCAGGTTTAATCTTTTAAAAATTTTTGAGTAGCCAGCTTTGACTTTGTCATAATAATTATCTAAATCTCTTTCATCTTGATGGAAACTATACAAATCTTTCATGAGAAATTCTTTAGTTCGTAATAATCCTGACTTTGGTCTTGGCTCATCACGAAATTTAGTCTGAATCTGATACAAATAGAAAGGTAAGTCTTTATAGGATAAAAGTAATTTTTTGGCTAAAGGCGTGACAACCTCTTCATGGGTTGGGCCTAAGGCATACCACTGATTAAATTGAGATTTAACTTTAAAAAGAGCATTAAAGGCTTTCCAACGGCCTGTTCTTTCCCAACTCTGTTTTGGCTGTAAGCTAGCCATTAATATTTCTTGTCCTCCTAAATTATTCATTTCTTCTCGAATAATATTTTCTATTTTTCTCATGACCCTTAACCCAAGAGGAAGAAAATCATAAACTCCTGAAGTTAATTTTTCAATAAAACCAGCTCTAATCAAAAGAGAAGCATTGATTGATGATTCGTCTTTGGGTATTTCTTTGAGCGTTCGAAGATGAAAAGAGGATAATTTCATAGATAAAAGAAGCGAATGTCTTTAATGGTTACTAAAACAGCTAAAAACATTAAGAGAGCGAAAGTGATATTATTTATCAAAGTTTCTGTTTTTTGAGAAATGGGTTTTTTAAAAATTTTTCCTAGAAGGAGAAATAAAAGGCGGCCACCATCTAAAGCTGGAATCGGTAAAAGATTAAAAATAGTCAGAGCATAAGATATTAATCCAAGAATATATACCCCATAACGCCAACCGTGTTCAAAACTTCGGCTAGTAATTGCCACTAAACCCACTGGACCAAGCAAATCACTGACATCTAAATGGGTGAATATTTTTCCGAAAGCAATTTTTAACCCCTTTAATGACTCAGTTAAAACAAAACTCAAAAAACGGCCAGTTTCTAAAAAAGCTTGAGGAAGAGAATATTTAATAAGGATTGAAGAAGATGAACTAATCAGATAGTTAGATGGCAATAAAGATTTGGGGAAACCAATGGTAAAAAGCAAAACAAAAACGATAAAAGCAATGATAAAATTCATTCCCACTCCTCCTAAAAGAATGGCTACTTTTTTCGATGTTTTTTGATTTAAAAAGTTTCTTTTATCCTTATCATTTTCATTTTCGTTAATCTTCACAAAGGCACCAAAAGGAATAGCATTTAATGAATAAGTAACTTCGCCACGTTTAATACTAAAGATTTTTGGTGGCAAACCAATACTAAATCCTTCAACTTTAACGTTGAATAATTTCGCCAAAAGAAAATGGCCGAATTCATGCAAAATCATCAATAAACTTAAAGTCCCAATGGCAAGTAATAAGGTAATCATAAATATTAAGATTCTAAAATTTCTTTCTCTTTTTTCTCTGCTGCTTCATTCAATGTTTTATTTGTTTTCTCAACCACTTTTTGAACTTCTTCTAATAAACGAAATTTTTCATCTTCGGAAATAGTTTTTTCTTCGAAACTCTGTTTTATTTCTGCTACTATTTCCTCACGGGTTTTTCTTAAACGCACTCTATAATCTTCTTTAATAGAACTAATTAATTTAACTAAGGCCTCTTTTCTTTCTTTAGTTAAAGCTGGAAGAAAAAGTTTAATTTGCCTGCCTTCAACGCTAGGATTGACACCTAAAGAAGAGGAGGTCAGAGATTTTAAGATATTAGGAACAATTGTTGCATCCCAAGGTTCGATGATAATAATATTGGGCAGCACAATAGAAATCGAAGCCAAGTGTTTTATGGGAGATTGAGTATTATAACATTCCACCTTAATATTTTCTACTTGGGCTGCTGAGGGTCTTGAGGTGCGAAGAGCCAAAATTTCTTCTTTGAATTGATTAATGAATAAATTTGTCTTTTCTTCAAAATTTTTAAGAAAATCATTAGTTACCATGGTTTAAAAATATATTTTCTAATAAAAGGGAACTATTAATATTATAATTGGAAATTAAATGAAAAGCTTGGAACAATTCTTTGGCTAATTTAACTTTGGAAGCTAAGGGTAATTTTAAATTTCTTTTACTCTCTTGTATCTCTATTTGAATATCTCGATTTAACATTTCTAACCAAGTTTTTAAAACCGTTAATAAATGAACTTTATCGCCTGCTAATTCTTGCAGATATTGCAACTGACCTAAAAAATCGCTTTCCAAAATAATAGCTAATTTCTTTTGATTCTTTTCAATGTCTTCCAGATATTCCCTATCTAAAAGTCTGAAAGCTAAGCCAATTTTCCCATCAGCTTTTTCCGCTATCTCTTGAGCTTTGGATAAACTCAGAGATTCTTCATGAATTAAAAAGTCAATAATCTCTTTTGAAGAAGAACGATAAAATCTTAAAGCCAATAATCGAGACAAAACAGTTGTTAAAAGTTTCTGAGGAAGAGCAGTAATAAAAATTATCAAGGTATTTTGAGGAGGTTCTTCAAGGGTTTTTAAAAGCGTGTTCTGAACATCTTCTTTTAATCTATCAGCTTCATTAATAATTAATATTTTTAAGAAAGAGAATTGAGGTTCGTAATGCAAAAATTCAATGGCTTTTCTCGCTGTCTCAATGGGTATCTCATTATCAACAGGTTCAATCAGCAAAAAATCTGGATGCAGACCCTTATCAAAGCGTAAACAATTTTGACAATGGCCACAGCCATTCCATGTTTTCTGTTCTGCTTGGCACAATAAAGCTTTGGCAAAAGCTAAAGCTGTCGTTTTTTTACCTACTGTTTCTTCTCCGTAAAATAAAAGGCTTTGAACTGGTTTTGTTTCCGGATTAAAAAATCTCTCTAAAAAAAATTTTATTCTTTCCTCCAAAAAAACTATCATTTATAGGTAGTAATACTCTTTTTATAAAGTGAAAGATTATCCAAAATAACGCCAGTTCCTTTGGCTACGCAATAAATAGCTTCATCAGCTACAAAACTTGGCACGCCAGTAACTTTGGTGATTAATTCATTAATATTTCTTAACATCGATCCCCCGCCAGTTAAAAGCATACCTCTTTCCATAATATCAGCAGCTAATTCCGGAGGAGTTTCAGCTAAAACCGATTTAACCGCCTGAATAATGTCTTTTAAGGGAGCGGTAATGGCTTCAGCAATTTCATTAGCGTTAATGACAATATTTTTTGGCAAGCCTTCAGTTAAATCTAATCCCCTAATTTCTAATTCTTCTTTTTGTTTAACTGGTACAGCAGTGCCAATTTGAATTTTAATTTCCTCTGCTGTTCTTTCGCCAATAGCTAAATTATATTTTCGTTTTATATATTCAGCAATTGCTTCATCCATTTTATTGCCAGCAATTCTTACTGAAGCCCAAGCCACGATTCCTCCTAAAGAAATTACTGCCACCTCGGTAGTCCCACCGCCAATATTAACAATCATATTTCCAGCTGGTGAATTAATCGGTACCCCAGCTCCTAAAGCAGCTAAAATAGGCTCTCTGGCAACATAGGCTTCTTTAGCGCCAGCTTCTCTGGCAGCATCAATGACTGCCCTTCTTTCCGTAGAAGTGACTCCCACAGGCACAGAAATTACTAATTCTGGTTTAAATATTTTCCAAGAACCTAAGGCTTTATTAATAAAATAACGAAGCATAGCCTCGGTTACTCGATAATCAGCAATCACGCCATCTTTTAATGGTTTATAAGTTTTTATCATTTCCGGAGTTCGACCCAGCATTTCTTTGGCTTCTAAGCCAATGGCTAGGACTTTATTTTCATCAACAGAAATAGCCACTACTGATGGCTCGTTGATAACAATACCCTTTTTGGGAATAAAAACTAAAGTGTTGGCAGTGCCTAAATCAATACCTAATTGGCGAACAATCATATGAATTCAATTTTAACACTAAGTCCTTTTGTGGTCAACCCCCACACCAGAACAGGCTTTAACAATCGCTTATCTTTTCTTCTGCGAATGATTCAGGGGAGGGGTCATCTATTTTAGGGGTTTATTTATTAAACCCCATATTAGATAGGGAGAGGTGAGCGAGGCTCCGACCAAGTGATAATGAGCAGAAGAAAAGACTTGCTCTTATTTTTTTAGCTTTTTCTTAAAATCTGGCCATGTCTCTCAGGACTAAAAATTCCTTTTTGATAAGCTAAAGCGCCGTTTAAAATTACCGTCTCAATTCCTTCAGGATATTGAAAAGGATTTTCTAGAGTAGCTTTGTCTTTGATTTTTTCTGGATTAAAAATAACAATATCTGCGAAGTAGTTTTCTTTAAGATATCCTCTGTCTTTCAAGCCAATTTTATCTGCTACTTTACCAGTAATTTTATGAATGGCGTCTTCCCAAGAAAATAATTTCTTTACTTTTACATAATCGTTAAGAAACTTGGGAAAAGTACCAAAAGCCCGAGGATGAACCCAAGTGCCTTTCTCGCCGCTATTTAAATTATAAATACCACTATTAGAAGCCATGAAAGAATAAGGAGAGAGAATTCCCTTTTCCACATTTGCCAATGATAAGCTTTTAACAAATACCAAAATTCTTTTCTCGCAAAGCTCAATAATCTTTAAAAGCGTATCCTCCAAGCTTAAATTAAAATCTTGAGCTATGGCTTCTAAGGTTTTGCCAGCAAACCACCATCTCTCTCCGCTATCAGCTATAATGAGATCTTGATACAGATATTTTTTCTTTTTCATGTCTGCAATCAATTTTTTTCTTACTATTTCGTCATGGAGATTTTTCAAAAGTACTTCCCGGCCGCCAATCGTTAGCCACTCCGGCAAAATTAAATAAAGCGATTCCACGTTATAATCATAAGGGAAAATATCAAAATTAACTAATTCTTGTCCGCCAGCTGGCGGATTATTTGTTTTGTGGATCATTTTTAGAGCCTCGGGAAAACTATCAAAATTATCTTTTCCTTCCACTCTCAAATGAGAAATTTCTAAAGAAACTTTTTCTTTTTCAGCCACTTCTAAAACCTCTCTCATGCTCGAGAGTAAACCCTCAGCTTCGTTTCTTAAATGAAGGGCGAGATAAGCTTTGTTTTCTTTGATCTCTTTCGCTATAGCTTGAATCTCGGTCAGGCCTACGGCTTGTTCTAAGTTATAGCCCAAACCAAAAGAAACGCCAAAAGCGCCTTCAGCTATGCTCGATTTGACAATAAATTTTAATTCCTCTAATTCCTGTTTTGTTAAAGGCCGGAATTGATTCTGAGCAATATCTGCTCTTAAAGTTCCCCAACCAATTAAAGTGGCAAAATTAACCCCTAATTGTTTCTTGGCTAAAAAATTCAAAAATTCTTCAACCGTTCGCCAACTAATATTAAAATCAATAGTTTTTGCCCATTTATCAAGAGAAGATAAAGAACCAGAAATTAAAGGAGCAAGTGAGGCGCCGCAATTACCGCCAACAATAGTCGTAATTCCTTGCCGCAATAAATTTTCTGCTTCTTTTAATTTCAGGAGACTCAAATCATGGTCAGCATCATTATTAATATCAATGAATCCAGGAGTAATAAATCTATTTTCGGCATTAATTTCTGTTTTGGCTTTTTCGTCTTTGAGCGAACCGATAGCTATGATCTTACCGTTTTTAATAGCTAAATCTGCTTTCTTCGCTTCAGTTCCAGTGCCATCAAAAATCTCTCCGTTTTTAATTAAAATATCGTACATAATTATCCTCTATTTTACTATTATTTTTGTTGTTTGACTAACTCTAAGAGATTTTTGAATAAAAAAGCTACCACTAATGGTCCAAGACCTCCGGGAACAGGGGTAATTAAAGCGACTTTATCTTTAAGAGAATCAAAATCGCAATCACCCTTTAATTTACCAGCTTCTGAAACAACAGCTGCGTCAAAAATAATGCTTCCTTCTTTAACCATTTCACCTTTGATTAATCCTGGTATACCAGCACTGGAAACAATGATTTCTGCTACTTTTATTAAATTTTCTAAATTTTTAGTCTGGCTATTAGCTACTGTGACTGTCGCTCTTTGGTGAATAAACCATAAACCTACAGGCTTGCCTACTAATTGACCGCGACCAATAATTAAAACATTTTTCCCTTCTGGATTAATTTGATATTTTTCCAAAAGAAATTTTATGGCTCCCACGACTGGCGGTAAAACTTTTAAACGATGAGTATAAAAACTTCCTAAATTTTTCTCGCTTAAAACGTCCGGATCTTTTAAGGACAAAATAGCATTTAAAACTACTTGGCTATTAATGGAGTCTGGCAAAGGCAATTGAACTACTACTCCTCGATTATAAGTTACTCGACAAACATCATTTACTTTCTTTCTCAATTCCTTGGTTTTAATAGTTTCTGGATATTGATATAACCGAAAATCAATGTCTAATTCTTTGGCTACTTTTTCTTTTTGTTTGATAAAAGATAAAGAAGCAGGATTATCACCAACTAAAACTACAGCTAAGCGAATCTTTTTAGAAATTGGCTCTCGCTCTTTTTTTAATTCCTCAATAATTTCTGAAGCTAATTGTTTACCATCAATAACCATAAATTTATATCGCAATTGTTTCTCCTTTTTCTACTATTTTGACATTCTTGTGGAATTTTTTAAATTCTTCCGGATATTCAGTATGAATAGGAATAATAAGATCTGGTTTAATATTTTTAATAAATTCTTCCAATTCTTTACCAGAAATATGGCCAGAAATATGAGCTCGTTCAAATTTACCTTCTGGGGTTAAACCTTGCATTTTAAAATGTTCTACCCAGTGGCTAAATCTTTCTTCTGAAATTTCTGATTCTTCAGTATGGGGCTCAGTAATAGCGCGGAGAAAGTAAGCGCTTTCATCTGGTTGGAAATCAATTAATTCCTGAATTTGATAAAAATTCAAAATCACTAAATAATCTTGTTGATGAGTTTTGATTTCTTTGGCATTAACATAAGGATATTTCTTTAAAAGATCTTGCTCCCATTTTTTTAAATTACCTTTCTTCTTTTCGTAAAGAACAAGATTATCGAAGTTTTTAATTTCTAATCCTTTTCCCTTGAGAATAGCCAAATAAGCAAAATAATTATAAGGTAAAGCGATTTTTCTTTTTGTTTCTTTGGCAATCTGAGCTAAAGTCTCAAATCTAGTAATATCAGCCATGGAATAATCAGCTACTACTAATCCTTTGATTTTAGACACAATTTCTTTGGCCTTAAAATAGACATTTTTTTCGCGAAGAATGTTTTGTTCCAAAACTCGCGTCCCTTCACAAAGAAAGACATCAATGTTTTGCTTTTTTAAAAATTCATAAATGGCTTTTAATTGTTTCTCTGGAATTTCTGAAAGGCGAAAATCTCCAGAATATAAAACATTTTTTGAGCCATGAATAAAATACATTAAAGCGCCAGGGATGGAATGATCAACAAAAAGAGGAAGAATTTCTAAATTTTTAATTTGAAATGGCTGTTGTTTTTCTAAAACCTTGAATTGTCTTTTTATTTTTTTTCTCCTTTGAGCTGGAAATTCATGAGGAACGCCGATTTCTAGAATTTCATTTTCTAAAACTGACGGCTTAATAATCTTATAAGCATCAAGAACAATTTTAGTTTGTTGACTTAAATAAACTGGTATGGTTTCATCTAAAAACGAAAGGTAACCAGTATGATCCATATGACCATGAGACAGAAGAACTGCATCAAGGGAAGGCTTTTGATAAGAACAAAAAGCCATTTCTTCTTTGCTTAAAATATCTAATAAGTCTTTTCGATATAAGCCTTCCCTTTTAGGTAAGAGGCCTAATTCTAAATAATCCTTGAGGCCATGAACAGAACGAGGATTAACAAACTCTTCAAAATAAACAGAAGCTTGTTTATAACTTTTACCAAAATCCAAAAAAATACCGGTATTTTTATCTTCCAACAAAATCTTATTACCGCCAATTTCCTTTATTCCGCCGTAAAAAGTGAGCTTCATATTTTCGCATTCAGGGAAAAGCTTACTCCTTCTGAAGTTTCTACTAAAGCCTCTAAAGGCAAATTTATATCTTTGATTAATCCTGCTGTCTCCAAATCCTTTTTCCAAGAGATGACTGCATCTTTGTTTACTGCTTGCCCTTGAATAGTAATATTATTAGCTGGGGTATTACTAATTAAGATTCTTTGAATATTAATGCCATTTTGTTTGCTGGAGTCAAAAATATTACTTAACATTGCCTTCCAATCTCTTTTATAAGTTTGAGTTTTTTCTAAAATAGCCACTAAAGCATTAAACTCGTCAGCTTTACTTACTAATTCTGCTTCTTTATTAGTGGTAATAACGTCAATAGGTTTGGCTAAAGCTTGTTGGTATCTATTTCGAATGGTAGTAAAAAAAGTGCTATCTAAAAGGCTAAAAGTTAAAGTTAAACTCATCATCACCACCAGAGCCACCTTGGTCCATAAAGAAGCTACCCGATAAAGATGATTTTGCTCATAACTTTCTTCTGTACCCACTGGTGATAAGCTGACAATAGTGTCTTGATAACGGGGAATGAGACCACGTAAAGCAGTACCGATGATGGAAAACCACTCTCCTGTCACCCAGCGCATGTAAGAAGGAACACTTAAATTCAAAGGTAAAAGTTTATAAGTCCCAATAATCCATTGACTTAAAATGGCTGTCATTTGATTATCAGCACTTATAAAAACAAACTTCTGAAGAGGTTTTTTGCGTTTCAAAGAATAAAAATTCAACAGCATAGGAATTTCGCCATCCAAGTGCTTCTTCAACATCTCAATTGTAATTTGTTGGGGAATGTTGGCGCCAAAAATTTCCGGCCAGGAATCAAAATCAAAGAAAATTAATTTATTATCTTCACTTAAAATAAATTCAATACCTTCGGTTCTTAATGAGACACTTAAAACTGGTTGTTGCTTTTCACCAAAATATTGAAAAAATCTGATTAAGCTTAAAGCCCAGGGCTCAATGGCCACAATTTTAAAACCACTATTCTCTAAAATATCCAAATAAGGATTAATTTGTTTTTTAATGCCTAAAGCAATAAAAACCTCCCTTTCATTATCTTTAACTGATGCCCCCCAATCTTCCCAATCAAAATAAACCTCTTCTAAAGATAAAGGCGCCACCATTTGAGTATTAAAAATCACCGCGTCTTTAAAACGTTCTTCTTCTAAATCAGGCAAAGACAAAATATTGGTATAAAAATTGACTGATGGTAAAGATAAAGCAATCCAAACTTCTTTTTCTTTGGGCCAAATTTTTTGTTTCAATGACGCGAAAAATGATTGTAATTCCTGTGGCTTCTTTAATATTCCCTCTTCAATCATCCCTGAAGGCAAAACATATTTGCCAACTTTAGTAATCCTATTAATCGCTTTATCAAAACAAAAAACCCTCACCATTCTTTCTTCAATGGAAATAGCGGAAATAGTAAATTCAGGTACTAACAATTTTTGCCAATCCTTAAGAGAAAACTTCGGCTTCATAATAAATCAAAAATTGATTAAGTGTTGCCATAATTCTAAAATATCTTGTTTAGTTACTTCAATACTCTTTTAAGTATAGCAAAATACAAGTCAAAATTCAAAAAACCATATTTAAGGAAGTCCGACTTCCTTAAATTGGTTTATTCTAAAATCAGCTCTTTATCTTCGTCAATATTGGTATTGCCAATCCACTTAACAACATCTTTTCTATAATTCTCATATCCATCAAATAATTTGAGAAGAAAATTTCTTTGAGTAACGGAAGGAAAATTCTTATGATCAATGTAATCAAGGAAACTACTCCATCGATACTTTTCTAAAAATCTCATAGCCTTTTTGATATCTTTAGTTCCTTTCTCTTTCCATTCGGGGATAACTAACTCAAGTGGATTAAGATGAATATAATAAGGGAGATAGAGAAAATGGGCATCTTGGCAAAGATGAACTATTTTATACTTTCCTTGAAATAATGGACCCACTCGCTTATATTTCTGATTAAAATAATTTGCATAGCCAGTCCCAAGTTTGCGCATAAATAACGTAATTCCACCATCTATTTTCTGTTTTATCATTAAATGAAAATGATTAGGCATCAAACAAAATGCTAATATTTCAACTAATAATTTTCTTGGCTCTCGCTCAATTTTAGGAAGTCCGACT
>Ga0315294_10003901_pt1 | contig 16259 bp, 14 predicted proteins | sample YL17G13_40_MG_FD_203626 | JGI IMG/M metagenome (GOLD analysis project Ga0315294, IMG submission 203626) | Sediment microbial communities from Yellowstone Lake, YNP, Wyoming, USA - YL17G13_40 | ecosystem: Environmental > Aquatic > Freshwater > Lake > Sediment | place: USA: Wyoming | collected... | reverse complement strand
GAAGAAGCGCTGAAGCAGGCTGAAAATGCAGAACTGCGTTTTCTTGCTGGCAAAGAGTTGAGATATCTTGAGGGGATCCCTATAACTATTAAAGACAATATCAATATAAAAAACCTTCCGACCACTGCAGGGTCTCGTGTGCTGAAAGATTTCGTACCATCTGGAGATGCAACAGTTATTACGCGATTGCGAGACGAGGGGGCGGTGCTATTGGGGAAGTTGAACATGCATGAGTTCGCCTCAGGATCAACGGGAGTCAATCCGTTTTATGGAAATGTAGGTAATCCATGGGACCCAAAACGGGTACCGGGTGGATCAAGTAGTGGTTGCGGCGCTGCGGTTGGTGCTGGGCTGTGTACTGTTTCGATAGGAACCGATACTGCTGGATCAATCCGCATTCCCTCAGCTCTTTCTGGCGTGGTAGGACTCAAGCCGACCTATGGACTGGTTAGCAGGTATGGAGTAATTCCCTTGTCGTGGACTCAAGATTGTGTTGGCCCAATTTGTCATACTGTTGAGGATGCGGCCTATATGTTAAATATTATAAACGGTTATGATCCAAAGGATCCCAGTTCCAGATGCGCCGCGAGCGTCGACTATACTCAAGGTTTGGCAGATGGCGTTCAAGGTTTGCGAATTGGTATCCCTAAGGAATTTTTCTTCGAAGGGCTTGAGACTGACGTGGAGATGGCCGTCCAAACAGCATTATCACACCTGCAAAGCCTGGGTGCTGTACTTGAAGAAATAAGTATCCAAGGTGTAGAGACGGCTCTAATGGCTGGATTTCTAAGTGTCCTGACCGAATTCACGGCTTATTCGCAGCAATATTTGCCTGAACGTGCTAATGACTATTCTCAGGATATACGAGTGCGATTAGAGGCAGCGCGTGCTATAAGTGCGATTGATTATATAAATGCACAGCGGGTGAAGCGAATTTTTGCAGAAAGAGTCTTGAGAGAATTTGAAAGATTTCAGCTTCTTGTGACTCCAACAACAGTTATTACGGCACCCCGACAGGATCAGTTTTCAATACCCTTCCTTGGCAATGCCATGCATCCTACGCCACTGTTGGCACGATTGACACGGCCCTTTAGCGTGGCTGGATTTCCTGCCCTTTCAGTTCCTTGCGGCTTCAGCAGTGAAGACCTTCCTATTGGGCTACAGCTCGTTGCAGGTCCCTGTAACGAAAGAACTCTACTGAAAGCCGCTTACGCTTATCAAACCACAACATTATGGTCTAATCGGAGACCGCAACTTATCATGTGAGGTCAAATGGCTTTATGCGTAGTGATATTTTGGTATGATTTCTTCCTTTAACAGTCTGTCTTAAAAAGCAGGACATTATTGACTAAAGCTGAACAAAAAAGAAAGGAGAAGAAAATGAAAGAATCGGTAAAAAAATCGGGATGGAAGTTGGTATTCGTGGGGTTGGTTCTATTGCTAATGCCCGAAGGGCTTTATGCTCAGGCAACATCTACGCATCCCGCTGTAACACTGCCAGTTTTAACAGCGCCTTTTGGGACAAGCGATTACTATCAGTTCCTTGCTATGGAACAATTGGTTAAGGAAATACATCCATGGCTCCGGGTAAAAACACTGGAAACGCCTGGCAGCGTATACAATGTAACCGAAATGGCAAAAAACGCTAATATTCGAAAAACCTCATTGGTGTGTTTGTCTGAAGGATCACGCTGGCTTGGTGAGCAGGGGCAGGTTCCATATAAAGAGTCGATTAAATTCACCGGCTGGAAGCCATTGTTCGGGATGACAATGCTGACTAACTATTTCGTTAGCCTCAACCCAAAAATCAAAACTCCACAAGATCTGGCAAATGCTCGGCTTGGTACCGGTCGGGCGGTTCAATCTCATTGGTGTATATATCCTTTGCTATTTCTCGAGAAAGGTAATGATTTAAAATTGGGAAAAGTCGATAAGCTTGGGACTATGGAATCCGTTCGGGCCTTACTGGACCGTGTGGTCGACGCAATAGCAATTGCGGACTATTTCACTGGAGATTTGCAGAAACGTGTTGCGGCTGCACCAATGAAGGAACTGGAGAGCTCAGGCCACCCTTTGTATTATATAGAGATATGCAATGATACGGCAATGAAAAAAATTAAGGGTATGGGAGCACCGTTTCTGACGGTGACGATACCTACAGGTAAATTAATAAATCAAAAGCAACCAATAATGTCTTTTGCAGATATTGAGTGTGCTTATGCGCATGAAAGCTTTCCAGAAGACATAGCATACGAGGTTACCAAATTTGTAATCAAGAACATTGATAAACTGTGTGTACAGAATAATTTTTGGAATTTATCGAACGATGCTACTTGGGTATCGGGGCAAAGTATGAAGACGCTCCACCCGGGAGCAATCCGGGCGTATAAAGAAGCTGGAATAAAAATTCCAGAGTAATGGCTCAATGTTGGAACAAGGATGCGGCTGCATTGGACATAACAATGCGGCCGCATTGGATCCTAAATATTATTTAATAGTTGTGATGCTTAAAAGATACAATGGGAAGGAAATGATATGATATGATACCCCCAAAACCCGAAATATATACCGATACTATACAGGATAAAATTGCAAATTTTATGGAAGTTGTATTGCTTTATGGAGGGACTGCAACTGCTCTATACCATATGGGTTGGGTGTTCTTTCTGTATCAAGGAGCCATGCAGCACTATTTGCATCACCTTATCCTAGGTTTTTTCTTTGCTATGTGGGTGCCGATTATTACAGTTATCCGATCTTCCAAGCGGGGGTTCTCTAAATGGCCATACGTTTCCTTTCTTGTGGCGACCTTAATTGTTGGCTTGGTGGGAATACTGTATATAAGGGTATTTGTGGAGAAGTTGGAGAACTTTTTCCCATATTTTGATGCAATAGATATTCCTTTCGGTTACCTGGTGTTGATAGGTGTTTTTATAGGGACGTGGATTGGTTGGGGTCCCATAATGCCTATTTTGATGGCAGTCTTTGTGGCCTATTTCTTTTTTGGGTACCTAATCCCTCCGGAAAGTATCTTTGGAGCGTTAACTACCATCCAATATGACACCAATTATATCATGGGTTACTTGGGATTGGCTCCTTCAAATGGATTTATTGGTTGGGCTATTCCATTATCGGCAAATTTTATGTATTTGTTTGTCCTTTTCGGCCAAATTTTACTCCATACCGGCGTTTTGGTTTTATTCATGGAGGTAGGAAAGGCGTGTGGCAATCTTTTTCGAGCCGGTCCGGCGTATACGGCTGTTGTAGGTAGCGCTTTAGTGGGAACGGTTACGGGGATGACTGTAACCAATGTGTTGTTAGTGGGCAATGCAACCATACCTACAATGAAGGCTTCAGGGTTAAAAGCAGAGAATGCTGCTGCTATCGAGGCCGTAGCTTCAAATGGCGGTCAAATACTTCCGCCCGTTATGAGTTCCACAGTCTTCGTTATGGCTGAATTTATAAATGTTTCCTATATTGACATTGCCATTCGCGCCGTGTTGCCAGCTTTACTGTATTTTGTTTCAGCGGCGATTGCAATTTATTTTTTGGTAGTATCTTTAGGGCTCCATCCAAAAAAGGAAAAAGTCGATTGGCAATTGATTTCTAGGCGGGCACCCGTGTTCGTGATCCCGCTGGCGCTTATGGTGATATTATTGCTTGAAAGATTTTCACCTATGTATGCAGCCAATATTGCAATTATTGCCACTGTCCTTATATCCCTTGTGTTTAAGGAAACAAGGCCTTCACTGAAAGGGCTGCTAAAGGGTTTGAGTGAAGGTACGGTGCAAGGTGCCCAGCTCGCCGTTATGATGGCCTGCATAGGTGTTATTTCTCAGGTCATTATAACCACCGGGTTAGGAGTTAAAATGGGAGACTTTGCCTTGAGCTTGACAGGAGGGACATTGTTTCCGGCGTTATTAGCCGCCACGATAGTTTGCATAATTTTGGGCTGTGGAACTCCTACAACTCCCGCTTACATAATCACTGCGATCGCCTGTGCGCCCATGTTAGTTAAGTTGGGTGTACCGGAAATGCATGCTAATTTTTTTATTTTCTATTTTGCAACTATTTCAACGCTCACGCCTCCCGTTGCGTTAGGCGTTATGGCCGCAGCTCAGTTGGCGGGAGCGGATTATTTTAAATCCTGTTGGCATGCCCTTCGTATAGCAGGCATTGCATTTGTGGCGCCTTTTGCAATAGTTTACCATCCAGGCCTGCTTGAGGCTTTAGAAATTGATATGGATGGTTTGTTAGCGGTCCTCTCTTTATTGGTAATATCGATTTCCTATGCTATAGTTGGTTATGGTTATTTCCTTGGTAGAGTGAATGTTTTGGGCCGAATTATTTGGGTTGGGGTATGCATTCCAGGCCTCATCTATATTTTTGGAGGGAGCATTTCATTCTTGATCATCCAGCTTATCTTATTCTGTGTTGCGACCGGTGGCTATGTAATCCGTTTTATGAAAAATAGAGTAATATATGAGGAGGCTAAGGTTAGTTAGAAAAATTGGTTGAAAGAAATATTAAAGGGAAATTAGGGCAGTTTTTTTGAAAATTACTTAACCCTGCGTTCGGGCGAAAGCCGAAATCTAGCGAGCCTGTCGAAAAACCCTAATTCTGGGCATTTTTCGGTTTTCTCTGGCCCGTAATTTGTTGATTTTTATTGGTGCCAAGATTATCAGAGTTGGCCATTTGGACTTTTTCGACAGGCTCAGCAGTTCGCTGAAAAAGTCTTTTTCGGCATTATGTCGTCATCCCTGCGGAAGCAAGAACTCTGTCTTTTCAATGCCTTCTGGACTCCCGCCTGCGCGGCAGTGACGGGAATGTGGGGTTTTTCCGCATCCTGCTAGAACTGCTTGAAAATGCTGGATAGCGGTTGCACTTCATTTGCTTGGAATGACTTTACCGGCGCATTTTTAAAATTATGTAGGCCCCAAATTATCAACTTCTGTCTTATGGATGGGTGAACTATGTAAGGGGGGGAAAAATGCAAGGGTATATGAATAAAATACTGAGAATCAACCTTTCCAGCGGTAAGATATCAAAAGAGGAGATTTCACATGAGATGAAAATAAAATATATCGGTGGGAGAGGATTCGCAATAAGAACTCTTTGGGAGGAAGTCCAAGGTGTTGACCCATTAAAGGAAGACAACAAGATTGTATTTTCCACGGGTCCCCTTACTGGGCTTCCGTTGCCGAGTTCGGGCAAAATGGTTATAGCCTCAAAGAGCCCCCTCACGGGAGGGTATGGGGATTCAAGTATTGGGACGAAAGCTTCAATGCATTTGAAGAAAACAGGGTATGATATGTTAATTGTAGAAGGGAAGGCCAAATTTCCATCTTATATATTCGTTGAAAATGATGAGGTAAAAATATGTGATGCAAAAGATCTTTGGGGAAAAGGGACCTTTGAGGCGCAGGATTTCTTAGAAGCGAAGCACGGGCAAAACACGGGGATTCTTCTCATAGGTCCCGCAGGCGAGAGGATGGTTCGATTTGCGAGTATCATATCCCAAAAAGGAAGAGCGGCGGGAAGGACCGGGATGGGGGCCGTAATGGGGTCCAAGAATCTCAAGGGCATTGTTATGAAAGGGAATAATGAAATCCCGCTCTTTGATGCCGAAAAATTGAAAGCATTGGGAAAAGGATCTTACGGTTTAATCAGGGGAAGCGAGGGCATCACAAATAAAGACCAACAGAATTATGATTTCTGGCTTAGGCAAGGTACGATGGCGACTGTGGAATGGGGACAGGAAAACGGGTGCCTTCCTGCATATAACTATAGGGAAGGGACTTTTAAATTCGCGAAGCAATTGGATGGTTATGCGATGGAGAAAATTAAGATAGATCGTAAGGGCTGCCCTCTCTGCATAATGCAATGTGGGAATATTGTTAAGGATGCCGAGGGGAAAGACTCGGAATTGGACTACGAAAATGTGGTCATGTTAGGAAGCGTTCTTGGCTTGAAAGATCTCAAGCAAATTTCGACTTTGGTCCGGTTTGCCGATGATTACGGATTGGATGCAATATCTTTAGGAAGCTGTTTGGGATTTTTAATGGAGGCATCCGAAAAGGGATTGATATCTGATGGAATTGCTTGGGGGGATTATGAGGGTTGTAAGAGAGTCATAAAGGATATCATTAATAATAGAGGTAACGGAGCAATTGTTTTTGAGGGGACGCTAAAAGCGGCTCAACTTATTGGGGGTAATTCAAAGGATTGGGCAATGCAAGTCAAGGGGATGGAAATATCAGCTTATGACTGTCATGGACTGCCAGGGATGGCCCTCGCCTTTGGTACTTCTCCTGTCGGTGGTCACCATAGGGATGCTTGGATGGCTGCCTATGAGATAGGTAAAGATCGTTTTTCCTATGGCAGGGAGAAGGTGGAAAAGTTGATCGAAATGCAGCGATGGCGAGGTGGGATGTTTGAAGCGTTGACGGTATGTCGGTTTCCATGGGTAGAACTGAATCTTGTTCTCACGAAATATTTGGAATTCCTTGAAGCTGCTACAGGTTTAGCGCTTTCCGATAAGGATATTTTCGATTTGGGAGACAGGTTTTATGCACTTATGAGGGCTTATTGGGTCAGGGAAAAAGGAATTTGGGATAGGGAGATGGATGTTCCTCCTGCAAGATGGTTTAATGAGCCCTTAAAAGAGGGAAATTTAAAGGGGATCAAATTAGATAAAGGAAAATACGTAGAAATGCTTTCGATGTATTATGAACTAAGAGGTTGGGATGCAAATGGGATTCCCAAAAAGGAAACTTTTCAAAGATTGGGATTAGGGGATGTAGTTGAAGTTAAGCGAAATGGCTGAGTTTAAATTTATTGGCTATATAGCTGAAATAATGGGTAAGAGATCGCTGAGTATTGCGATGGAAAATCCAACGAAACTAGAAAATCTGTTACGCTTCGAAGGTAAAAAAGATCGTTTCGTCCTGCTGATAAACAAAGAAATAGGAAACTTCGATAGTGTGATAAATAATGAAGATGAAGTGACCATCATGTCGATTATCTCGGGTGGCTAAAAATCATTAAGCGCATTTATGAAATAGCGAGGGTTTGGGAGATGGATAAAATAATGCCATCTTTTTCTTGGACGCAAAGGGTTTAGGAACTCATCGAAGCTTGTCATGAGTTAGAGATAACTGTCGTGCCAATAAATAAATTAAGGAGGTAGCGATGAAAGTTGAAAAGCGACTTGAGGAACTTGGATTAACTCTCCCTCCGGTGCATAAGCCGGTGGCAAATTACCTTAACGTGGTTCGATCGGGGAATCTAATGTTTGTTGCAACACACGTACCTGAATTTGAGGGGGGAAAAACCATTAAAGGAAAATTGGGCAATAATTTGAGCGTTGCCGAAGGAAATGCTGCTGCCAAACAGGTAGCACTTTGCATCCTGGCTACTCTCAAGGATGCTTTGGGTGACCTTGATCGAGTTAAGCGATTTATCAAAATGGTGGGTTACATCAATTGCACCCCTGATTTTATTGATCATCCCAAAGTATTAAATGGCGCCTCTGATCTGTTTGTGAACCTCTATGGAGAAAACGGTCGTCATGCTCGGGTCGGTGTTGGGGCGAGCTCACTGCCCATGGGATTTGCTCTTTCAATTGAACTCATTGTCGAGATAACAGAATAGGGGGTTATCCTTTTCTCGGAATCAAAGGGCAGACGTACTCATCGAAGCTTGTCATGAGTTATCGATAACTTCCGTGCGGATCAATTAATGTGGAGGTAATAATGAAAGTTGAAAAGCAAATTGAGGAACTTGGATTAACTCTCCCTGCGGTTCATATACCTATAGGAAATTATGTTAACGTGGTTCGATCGGGGAACCTACTGTTTGTTGCAACACACAGCCCTGAATATGAGCCGGGGAAAACCATCAAAGGGAAATTGGGTGATAATTTGGGTGTTGCCGAAGGAAATGCTGCTGCCAAACAGGCAGCACTTTGCATCCTGGCCACTCTTAAAAATGCTTTGGGTGATCTTGATCGAGTCAAGCGGATTATCAAAATGGTGGGTTACATCAATTGCACCATTGATTTTATTGATCATCCCAAAGTATTAAATGGCGCCTCTGATTTGTTTGTGAAGCTCTATGGAGAAAACGGTCGTCATGCTCGGGTCGGTGTTGGGGCGAGTTCAATGCCGACAGGAATAGCCCTTGCAATTGAACTCATTGTTGAGGTAACAAACTAACCTAAATAGAAACTCTCATTTTGGCGCGGGACTGCCGCAGATTGAAAATTATCGTGACTAGTAAGGGGTAAATTATTCATAATTGGGAGGAAAATTTATGTTTAAAAGAAGCCAGAAGCATCAGAATTTTTTAGGAGCTGCTCGGGCGACTCTGCCGGGGGGCATTCTTGGTACCTTCGATATGCCAGAGGAATTAAATCTAGTGTGCGGATGGGGAAAAGGCTCAAAGATTTATGATATGGATGGCAACGAGTATATTGATTATGTCCTGGGTTCAGGACCACTCATTTTAGGGCATGCTCATCCGGCAGTGGTAGGGGCGGTCACTGAGCAAATGGCAAAAGGAACAACCTTCTATGGACTAAATGAACCCATCATTAACCTTAGCAAAGAGCTCATTTCAGCCATACCGTGCGCGGAAAAGGTGAGATTCGCCAGCTCTGGATCTGAGGCTGTCTTTTACGCGTTGCGGCTTGCAAGGGCAATTACCGGGAGAGAAAAGGTTCTTAAATTTGAAGGAGCCTATCACGGGCACAATGATTACATGATGATGAGCTTTGCGTCTCAATCAAAGAGCTTCCCGAATCCCTCAGTGGATTCGGCAGGCATTCCCGGCTGTATCCAGAAGACGGTACTCGTGGCCCCCTTCAATAATAAGAAGGTATGTGAAGAGATCATCAAGAATAATCATGAGGACCTAGCCGCTGTGATCGTTGAGCCTTACCAACGAGTGTATGGGCCTAAAGATCAATTTCTCGAATTCCTCCGCGAAATCACGCTCAAGTATAAAATTATACTCATCTTTGATGAACTTGTAACTGGATTCAGAATCGCTTATGGTGGGGCACAGGAATATTATAAGGTGACTCCTGATCTAGCAACGTATGGAAAGATCATAGGAGCGGGTTTCCCAATGTCTGCGATATGTGGGAAAGCTGAGATCATGGATTTATGTGATCCCAGAATCGGGAAAAAGGATCGATACGTTTACCAGAGCGGAACGCTCAATGGGACCGCTATTTGCGCTGCGGCTGGTTTGGCGGCATTGGGGGAATTGAAGAAGCCAGGCGTTTATCAGCGACTGGAATCCGTTGGCGCACGGAGCAGGGAACACCTAGAAAAATGTTTCAAGGAGAAGTCCATTCCGGTCCGAGTGGTTGGCATAGGCCCTATGTTTAATGTCCTTTTTACTAACGAAGATGTTATTGATTTCCGTTCTTTGGGAAGATGCGACAAGAAAAAGCAGTCTTCCTTCGCCCAAGCACTCTTCCGGAAGGGACTCTTTGTGGACCCCAGAGGTATTCGATCCTATATCTCCGTTGTGCACAGCGATGAGGACCTTGAGAAGACATTCCATATTTTCGAAGAGACGGTCAGGGAAATATGAATAGCCTCATTCTTAAGGATATCGAAAGTTAGTGTTTTCGACAACCGCGCGAAAGAGTCTTCACCGGTTATAGAACAATGAGTTTTCAATTTGGAGCGGCGGTTAAACAGGCCTGATATTTTTTGTTTCGAAGATGAGGATTGTAGTCGCCTGAGATTAATATTGAGAGTATGTCTAAGAGAATCGCGGCAATAAACTCCTCATCTTTCGTGCCTCAGGCATGGGTAATGGTGAATAGTCTGTTCTGGCCTATTATAAGGAAGAAGCGACCCGCAATATTTTTTTTTTGACGGGGCCGAGGAAGGAAGGAAGTATTTTGGAGAGACAAAAATACAATTCGGCGCTTTTGAGGTTAGAGTTATTAAGCCAGGGGATCAAGGTGCCTCCTGAATTTTCCGAGCAGGTGGGATTTGCCTTGAAGGAGCCCCTGTGGACGAGAACCGGGCCAACCAGCACCGGCATCGATTTAATGCTGGAAAAGGGCCATTACGTTAGCCCCCCCATAGAAGGAGAACGTTTTCCTTATCACTACAAAAATTCACCCTTCACTTTGACTGTTGACGCTGAAAAAAGAGCAGTTATAGAGAAGAATGGAAAAGTCATTCAACGCGTCAACCCATTCCCCCGTCCGAGTTTTTACGGAAAGAAAACAAGCACGGGCGTGTCCATGGAGAAAATCGGCGTTGTCACCGGGGATTTTTTGGCTGTCGCCCTGGATAATCGTTGCTGGTTCTGGGGTTATTACCGAGACGATCAACTGGTTAATTACAAAGAGAAACAATGCAAATACTGTGGTATCGGACTGAGCATGAAGCGAGATGAGCTCTATCGCAAAAGCAAAGAGGAAATCCTGGAGGTCCTTCAAGCTGCCATTGAAAGCGGAGACGTCAAGCATCTCGGCATCAACGCGGGGACTTTTCCTCCTCCAGGGCGCGGCCACGAGGAATTTGCCGAAATTGTCTCGGAAGTGAAAGGGCGCTTTGATATTTGGGTTCGCCTGTCCATCTGCCCTCCGGAAGACGAGAAGTATATCGATCTTCTTTTCGAAGCAGGGGCGGATCAGGTGGGATATGACATTGAAGTATTCGATCCGAAGCTTTTTGCGCAAATCTGCCCCGGAAAATTTGAGGAGGTGGATCGAAAAGTTGCTCACCAGCATTTTAACCGAATGCTGAGCTATGCGGCCAAAAGGGGAGGACCGAATAAAACCTACTCAATTATCGTAACGGGCCTGGAACCGCGGGAAAGCACAGTAGCAGGAATAGAACATCTTTGTAAAATGGGTGTTGTGCCCAGGCTTTCAATCTTCAGGCCGATCCCCGGAACCTTTTTGGAAAAACACCCGGTCCCGAGCCCTGAATACCTTATTTATTGTTATCGAAAACTTCGGCAAATTTCCATTAAATACGGAGTAGACTCCGGCTGCCCGGGGTGCGGTCGAACCTTTGTGGCCACCAAGGAGTATGACGGCACCAATCCGCATATGCCTGAAATCACGGATGAAGATCTAAGACAGGCTGGGATCGACCCTGCACTGGTTTAGCCGCAATTGGGCACAAACTTAAGTGCAAAAGAAAGGTATTTATGTACAAGGAGACAAGCTGTGAAGAAAAAATTCAGCTATGAGACTATTGAAGTGGGGGAGGAGTTGAGTAGGAAAGATTTTGTTATCACGGATGAAATGATCCAGGGATGTGCCCATGTGATTGAGAGCAAGCATCCCTGGTATTTTGAAGATTCCCCTTTTGGGGGCCGCATTGCTCCTCCTACGATTTTTGACAATGAGACTTTGAATTCTCTGGACGAGAAGTATTCCCGTTTCGGCAGCATCCATGCCAAGCAGGCCTGGGAATTTAAAAATCCTGCAAGATTAGGAAAACGAGTTAGCATCACGGTGCGGGTTATGGATAAGTATGTCAAGCGGGGGAAAGGTTGGATGATAATGGAACTGATGGCCGTTGATGAAGATGGCCTGGAGATTTGCCGGGGGAAGCATACGTCGCTAATGAGCCTGAAGGAAGGAGTGAAAGAATGACCCGGGCCCATAAAAATTCGGAAATTGGTTTAGAGATTGAACCACGCGTGTATGAGATCACACAGGAGAAGATTAATAGTTATTCGCGGCGTGTCTTTAATGGGAGGGATACCAAAAACATTCACACAGATGATGAGACTGCCCGAAGGGCGGGCCTACCTATGGCGGTAGCGCAGGGCCGCTATCCTATTGGGTACATTTCAGAGATGATGTTGGATTTTTTTGGGAAGGGATGGATTAAGGGGGGGAAGCTGGATCTTTCGCTCGTCAAGTCAATCTTTCCGGGAGATACAATTACCATCCGAGGGGTCATCCGGGAAAAGATCCGGGAAGGGGATTTTATCCGCTTCCTAATAGATATTTGGATAGAAAATCAAAACGGCGAGAAGGCTACGGTTGGTACAGCAAGTGGCCTTTTTGAAGCATAAATGAGAGGTGAGGCGTACTTAAATGTGCTCGCAGTGATGAAGTTGCAGCGAAAGCCTAGCAGATGTACCTCTTACGACGCTAGAATTGATGGCTCCAAGGTTCAAGTTTGAAGAAAGTCATGACCTCCGGCAGAGCCGGAGGCTTGAAAACCGTGAACCGCTCAAAGCGGATTGTTAATACATTGCCCACCTAAAGATGGGACCTATTCAATGAGGCTTAATTGATCGATGCGTTGATCCTCTTTTTCTTGGGTCTTGATATATTCGCGAATCAAAGTTTCATCCTTACCAACCGTTGAAACAAAGAACCCTCGTGCCCAAAAATGTTGATTGGAAAAATTCTGCCTTCGCCCCATATAAACCCTTGCCATGTGAATCGCGCTTTTCCCCTTTATGAAGCCAACTACTTGGGATACGGAATATTTGGGCGGTATGGAGATCAGCATGTGAACATGATCTGGTCGAAGATGCCCCTCAAGAATCTTACACCCCTTTTGCATTGCGAGGTCCTTTAGCAATGTCCCCATGTGCTCTCTCAATTTACAAAACATTACCTTTTTCCGATACTTGGGTATCCATACAATATGATACTTGCATTCCCATAGCGTATGGGTTAAGCTTTCTACGTCGTCCATTGAAACCCTCCTGTCTGTTGACTTTGAACGGTTCACAGCCGGGAGGGTTTCTTATTTTCCCGGAAATGTCAAACTTTAATAGTCACCCCGGCATAGCCGGGGGTTTACCTAAGGGCAATTATTACGCTGACTCCGGAAATTGTTATTATAAATCCATATTCAATATCGGGGAGGTTTAATGATCCGGGCAGGTTCTATGTTGAGCTGGCCAGATGAACATTACCCAAACAAGATTGCAATCAAGTTTGAAGGTCAAGTGATGACCTTCCGCCAGATCAACGAAAGGATAAATCGTTTGGCCAATGGTCTAGTGAATATCGGGCTAAAGAGGGGAGACCGTGTGGCGACCCTTATGTATAATTCCCCTCGGGCCATTGAAGTCCGCTTTGCTCTTATGAAGGCCGGCCTTTGCATGGTTCCCATCAACATCCGCCAATCAACGGAAGAGACTATTTACATAGTCAATCACTCTGAAACCAATCTAGTAATTCTTGACCAAGATTACATGCAAAGCTGGGAGCGAATCCAAGGTGATTGCCCAAGAGTCTACACCGTGATCGTTGCGGGAGATGCCATTGGTCCCAACCTCAACTACGAAGAGGTAATTAGGACCTCTTATCCCCATGAACCAGAGGTAATGGTTTCGCTTGACGACCTGGAGCGGATTGCATACACATCAGGGACGACCGGCCGACCAAAAGGGGTTATGAAGACGATCGGCAACGATCTCGCCCGCTTGCGGAATGACTTTTTAAACCAGGACTACCTTACATCTTCCAAGGACATCATGCTGAATGTTGCTCCCTTGACTCATGCAGCCCGGGAACTCTTTCGCAAGCATTATATCAAAGGGGCCTGCAACCTCATCTTCCGCCGATTCAACGAAGAAGAGATCTTGAGGGCCATTCAGGAAGAGCACGTAACCGCCGCTATGTTTGTGCCCACAATGATCGTACGGTTGATTCTTCATCCCAAGGTCCGAGCTTATGACCTGACCAGCCTTCGACGGATCTACTACGGAACCTCCCCCATCGCGGCAGACAAGCTCATGCTAGCCAACGAGATCTTTGGTAATATTCTGCGGCAGAGCTATGGTCTGACCGAAGCCACCCAACCAGTTCTTCTTCTTTTCCCAGACGATTTTGAGACTGGTGATGAGGAGAAAAAAGCCCGTCGGCTCATTTCTGCAGGGAAACCGGCATTAGGCATAGAGGTTAGGATTGTCAACGAACACGGAGAGGAAGTGCCTCAGGGAGAAGCTGGCGAAATTCTGATCCGCGGAGAAAATGTAATGAAAGGCTACTGGAGAGATCCGGATGCAACCAAGGAAATCCTTAAAGATGATTGGTTACACACCGGTGATGTAGCCAAAAGAGACGAGGACGGTTTTATTTACATCGTCGATCGCAAAAAAGAGATGATCATTAGCGGAGGTTTCAACATTTACCCCCGTGAGGTTGAACAGGTCATAGAGAGTCACCCAGCCGTGGCAGAAGCAAGCGTCATTGGTATACCCGACCCCACTTGGGGGGAAGCAGTGAAGGCAGTGGTCGTTCTGAAACCGGGAGCTCAAGTAACAGAGGAGGAGATCATAGGACTATGCAAGGCGAAGATCGCTTCCTACAAAAAACCTCGATCGGTGGATTTCATAAAGGAATTGCCTAAGAATTTTCAGGGCAAGGTTATGCGCCGTACCCTTCGAGACCAGTACTGGCACGGACATGAGCGGAAGGTTTAACCATGCATTGGATAGTTTTGAAAAGTTAAATGTTTTGTAACGTATTATTACTTTGGAAGAAGGAGTGTCGTAAGGGTCAAGTAGTTTCAGGGCCGGGGGGAGGATCGGCCCGCTCGGAATCATAAGGCGCTGGGCTTTCTGTAGATGGGGGCGGGGAAGATACCTACCACCTCCTCCGGGGCCGATACGCTTTTGTCCTCGTGGCCAAAAGGACAAGCCAACCGAAACTTTCCGCGCGTTGCGTTCCACCCCCGGGTACCAACAGAGGCAGTCAAATCATTATTTCATAACTTTAAAATGATACATTTTTTCTAAGTCGAAGCTCTTTCCGAAGAATAAAAAATGCATGTCGCCGAGCCACGGAGAATCTGATTTTATGCGGAAAGTAAAGATGTTAAATAACCGAGGCCTATGAGGAGGTAAAAATGGTAAAACGGAGTCCTTTGAAGATCACAGTGCTGAAAAAGATGAGCGCCAAAGAGGTCTATGGAAAGGCTCTACCGGATTTGTCGGGGGAGATGGCCGAGTATTGCGACCGATTGCAGGTGGGACAGGAATTTAAGGTGGACGAAACCGGGGCGATGCCGGCCGGATTCTGCAACTGGGCCTGGCACGACATTCATCCCCCCGTGACCGGCCTGCAGTTCGGCTGCAATTTCCCCTGGATGAAAACCGAGGGAGCCACCTACTCCTGCTGCTCCGATGGCGCAAGGCCGGTGTTCTTCAAGATTGAAAGAATATAAAAAAGAGTAACATTTTAGCTCTTGGAAGAAAGATGGAACACGATGGCCCATGGTCTTCAGTGCCCAGGGGTCAGACCGCTCCGTTTGGAATCATAACGGCGCTGATTTCTGCATAGATGGGGGGAAAGATGCCCCCGCCTCTTGCAGGAGAGATAGGCTTTTGTCCTCGTGTCCATAAGAGAAGGTAAAAGACCTCGGCAGAGTTAAAATGATTGATGTAGACACGCTCTAATCCGTATGCTCCGACCTTCGTTATTCACTAAGAGGACCACATTTTTGCCCGAGATCAAGCAGTTGTTAACTCACATGAACCTCATCTTTTTCATTTGCCCCTCCGCGTTGGGTTTGGTTTCTGTATATCGTTATAAAGGGCGGTCCAAAACTGTGACACCCTCAAATACCCTCCTTCGGATAGTGCCTAATATCGGCTGTTCTGAAGGAGGAGAGAGGGGGAACCGGGACGTTGGTTCAAATGCAACTTTTCCCATTCAGGGCCATGGAGAGAAAGTACCTGACACCTTTCGAGGGGGAAGTGCCTGATTTTTTTCGATCTGATTTTCGATTCTTCGCGAGCGAGAGGCTGGGTGGGAAGATTATAAAGCTGGGCAACAAAGAATTGTTTCCGTGCCTCCACAAATTGAAGGATTTGGAGATCCAAGAGGGTCCGGTATCTTTTCACAGCAAAAGGGGACGTAGGTTCTGAAGCAACTTGACAGTATTCTTTCATTGAGATAAGGTACGTCATGCCCAGACAGCCAAGACTCGATGCACCGGGTGCTCTCCACCATGTTATGGGCCGGGGCATTGAAAAAGCCAAGATCTTCCGATCCGAGATCGATAGGAGCGATTTTCTGGGTCGAGTGGCCAAGCTCTGCCACAAGGGAAACCTCATTGTCTATGCCTGGGCGCTCTTACCCAGTCATTATTTATGTTGAGCTCAACATAACACGTGTTATGTGAAGCTCTGGATTATGTGAAGTTGAGGGTCTGGAATTTCTCTTTTCCGTTTATTTCTGCCATCCGGACGGTAATTCACTGCACATAATTCGCGATCCTTGGCAAGCTTATTGCGCTACT
>Ga0315294_10003900_pt1 | contig 16261 bp, 14 predicted proteins | sample YL17G13_40_MG_FD_203626 | JGI IMG/M metagenome (GOLD analysis project Ga0315294, IMG submission 203626) | Sediment microbial communities from Yellowstone Lake, YNP, Wyoming, USA - YL17G13_40 | ecosystem: Environmental > Aquatic > Freshwater > Lake > Sediment | place: USA: Wyoming | collected... | reverse complement strand
ACTTGTGCCTCGAGCACGAATAACAGAATGAGCAAAAAGACCTTTGCGTGAAAGGTGCGTCGTATTAAAATGTAAAAGAACAAAAAATCATTTTTTTACTTGACGGATGGCCTCATAACAGGAATCTATTCTTTTCAGTCATCCGCCTCCGGCGGATTCCCCTCTTAAATCCCGAAGGGATGAAAGTTTCATAGCCGGGGTGCGTAAGCCCCCGGAAAGAAAGGCACCCCTCATTCTTTAAGCCCCATCGGGGCGGCACAATTTAATCTTTTCTACAACGCAAAAATGTATTATCCTACTTATACTTGCGTAGACAGAATATAAGACTCATGTAAAAAGCAAAATATGCACAAAGCAAAATGGCAATCTGTTCCCGCTCTCTCAAGAAACATTTTCAGTGTGATGAACGAGAATTTTCTAAAGCTGGATGAAGATTATGAAGAAAGTCTGCCAAATTTTCAAGAAGCTAAAACTCTTCTAATGGGGTCTGATTATAGCGGCGATACAGCGCAAGCACCATATGTCGTCTATTCGTTCCTCATTACTTCATTAGAAGCATGGAGTAAATGGGAACCCAAACGAGTTCAGGTCAGACAAAAATTCCTCTCAGATCATAGGCGAATGTCCTTTAAGCAACTCGGAGACTTTCAAAGACAGCGTGCGCTTATCCCACTTTTAGATGCAGCCAATTCCTTAGAAGGTATATCATACACCTTGGCTATCAACAAAAAAAGTGAGTCATTTTTTTCTGGCCCTCCTTTAGATTTGAAAAATCCCGATTTTGCTCCATATGGAAAATGGAAAATTCCGATACTTGAGAAAACATTTGTTATCATTCATTGTCTTAGTTTTCTTTTGGCAGGACTTGCGAAAAAAGGACAAGATGTTTTTTGGTTCACCGACGAAGATAATATAGCTGCAAATAACCAGAGAGTTCGAGAATTAACACAACTTTTTGGTTGGATTTCCAGTTTCTATTTGACATTTAATCTCGGTCATTGTCGTTGCGGAACCAGTCGTTGCGACGATGGCTCAAGACAGATTGAAGATTTCCTCGCCATTCCAGATTTGATAGCTGGTGCCTTAGCAGAACAACTCAAACTATCATCAGAAGATGGCCAGGAGTTATCTAATTTTTTTTGGATAAATCGAGGAGACTTTTCAGAGAAAACCAAAACCATTACTTGGTGGTTCTCCGATTGCCGACAACCACTAAAAAGATTGGTCTCTATCATTGATCCTAAGAAAGATGGACATGGACATGTCGTTTCTTGGTACCATTTTCATGACCAAAAATAATAATCATGCGGTAATTCGGGGCACTGTTGCTGCTAAAAAAACCTGCTTAACCGCCCATTTTCCCCCTTTTCATTTTCTTCCTCCAAGAACCACGAACTGAAAACTAAGAACTCAAAACTTTTAATCTTTCACCCTATCCCCGCCGTTATTCCACCTCTTTTATGGCTTTCTCAATCGACCTCAGAAGCGGTTCCAGATTGTCCCGAATAATCGAGAAAACTTCCTCATGATCGATCTGAAAGTATTGATGGGCAATGATATCACGAAATCCCATAGCCCCGCCCCAGTCGGCCTCTGGATAGTTTGCGAACAGTTCGCCATCGGTAATCTGGTCAATATGTTTCAGGTTTTCACCGACTGCCATAAACAACATACAGATACTGTCGAATATTTTCTGGCCTTCATCCGAATCGATAAAATCGTCCGCAGCGGTTATTCCTTCCGACCGTTTTTTTATCCGGATAAGCCATTCCCTGACCTGAACCAGCAAAGAATACACCAATTCTTTGTCAAACATAGACGCCCTCTTTTTCAATCCGCTTTTTCAAATAGAGATTCATTCGCTGGCGGTAACGTATCAAATCAACGGGAAAATGAAGAATTTGCTCCAGTTCTTCTTTCAAATGCACAACCGTGAAAAGATTCGGGTTGCTCATTTCATAAACAATATCAACATCGCTGTCTTCGCGGGCTTCTCCACGGGCTAAAGACCCAAAGATGCCGATTTTCGTCACCCCGTATTTCTTAGACAAGAGAGGGGTGATTTCTTTTAAGGTTGACAGAATTTTCTCTTTCTGCGGTTTCATACGCCCATCTCAATAATCATCTATATCACTTCACAGTAATATCATACCCACTGGATATCATTATACAATGCCCCTCTCCATTTTACAAACCCCATTTTCCTTTAATAAATGGAGACCTCATCCACCTCAACGGCAAAAAATTAATGATTTCCTTATCCGCCTATCATCGCCGCGAGAATACCCGCCGCGGCGATAAAACAAATCGGGCCAATCGAAAGCCCCGCCAAATTCGCCCGCAAACATTTGTTTTTGAACGCGCCTTCTGTTATAGTAATAGAAATAAGAAAATCCTGTGAATCCTGTCAAAAAAAATTAACGATGAAAAACGCAGAACAAATCGGTTCACAACTGGCCTCGCGGGTCAAAGGCGACGTCCTGATTGATATCTATAACCGCGTCGCCTTCAGCGCCGACGCCAGCATCTACAGCATCCGTCCCGAATGTGTCGTCGCCCCCAAAGACGAAGCGGATGTTATCGCCGTAGTCCAATACGCCAATGAAAATGCTATCCCTATCGCCCCGCGCGGCGCGGGCAGCGGCCTTGCCGGCGAATCCCTCACCACAGGTATCGTCCTCGACTTCCGCCGGTATATGAACCGCATCCTTGACATCCGCGACGGCGGCGCAACCGTCCTCTGTCAGCCGGGAGTCGTCCTCGACAAACTCAACGAGGCGCTGGCCAAATACAAAAAGAAAATCGGCCCCGACCCCTCAAGCTCCAACCGCGCCGTCATCGGTGGTATCGTCGCCAACAACGCCACCGGCGCACACTTCCTCCAGTACGGCTATATCGCCGGCCACGTCCGCAAAATCCGCGCCGTATTGTACGACGGCTCTATCGCCCAATTGCAAAACAATATGTCGCCGGAGGAGATTGAAAACCCGACCCTGCGAAATATCGCACGCCAGTGCATAACATTGCTGGCCGATAAAAAAAAACTCATCGCCGCCGCCCAGCCCAAAACCCGGCGCAACCGCTGCGGCTATACGATCCAAAACATCTGCCGGGAGGGTCGGATTGACCTGGCCAAACTGATGGCCGGCTCCGAAGGTACGCTGGCCGTCTTTACTGAAATCGAACTGGCAACCGTGGATGTACCTGCCGCAGCCGGATTGGTGCAATTGGAGTTTACGTCGTTCGAGGCGATGGCACGGGCTGTGCCGATTATCGTCAACACTGGCGTATCGGCCTGCGAACTGATGGACCAGACTCTGATGACAATGGCCCGCAAAGCGTTCTCACACTACGCAGATGTCCTGCCGGAAAACTGCATCGCGACGCTGCTGGTCGAACAGGTCGGCGATACCGTCGAGCAGGTGCAGGCAAAACTCCGCCAAACCATCGACACAGTAAAACATCTATCCACCAAAAATACGGAAGTGCTGGACGCGGTCCGGCAGGCCAAGCTCTGGAAAAGCCGAAAAGACGCCGTGCCGCTGCTCTTCCGCGATAAAGGCCCCAGACATCCCATAGCGTTTATCGAAGATGTATCCGTCGAACCGGCGCTTCTGGATAAATACGTCGCCGGGCTGGAAAACATCGGCAAAAAATACGATATTCCGATGGCCTTTTACGGCCACGCGGGCGACGGCGAACTGCACATCCGTCCCTACCTCGATTTAAGCAATCCCGACGACGTCAAACGAATGCGCAACATCGCCGAGGAAGTGTTTGAGCTGGCATGGTCGCTCGGCGGCTCCATCAGCGGCGAACACGCCGACGGCCTCGTACGAGCGCCGTTTATCGAACAACAATACGGCAAAGAATACTACCAACTGCTGTGTAATGTAAAAAACATCTTCGATCCGACGGGAATCCTCAATCCGGGCAAAATCGTCAACCCCGACCCCGACATAATGCAGAAAAATCTGCGGGCGATGGGGTTGGCCGCGGCGGAAGGTCTGCAAACCGAATTACAATTCGCCGACCGGCAATATCGCTACGAAATCGAACAGTGCAACGGCTGCGGCGTATGCCTCGCGGTGGCTGAAGGCGGCAGAATGTGTCCCGTCTTTCGCGCGATGGATGAAGAACTGACTACGCCCCGCGGCAAAGCCAACCTGCTGCGAAACTGGCTCAGCGGCGGCCTGGAAGCAAACGAAACATTCGACGTCGAATCCTTCCGCAAAATTCTCTCGCTGTGCGTCAACTGCCGGATGTGTTCGCTCGAGTGCCCTTCCGGCGTCGATATGTCTAAGCTCATCGTCGAGGCCCGCGCAAAACTGTCTAAATACAGCGGCTTTTCCATCACCGAATTTGCCCTGGCCAATAACCGCTGGATGAGTATTTTAGCCTCCACGTTTGCTCCATTGAGCAACTGGATAATGAGACTGAGTCCGGTGCGATGGCTGCTTGAAAAGACGATGGGCTTTGACCACGGCAGAACATTTCCGACGTTTCAGCGTGGGTCGTTTCTGAAAAAAGCCCGATGGTATCTCTCGCAGGCCGGCCCCGTGGCCAATCCTATAGACAAAGCCATGTATTTCGCCGACAGCTACGCACGCTACAACGACCATGAACTGGGACTGGCAACGATACAAGTCCTGCAGCATTTCGGCGTCGAGGTGGCTGTACCCGACCAGCGTCCCGCCCCCCTGCCGGCGTATGTCTATGGCAATCTCGCCCGTGCGCGAAAGGATATGGAATACAACATCCAGACGCTTTGGCCGTATGTACAACAGGGATACAAAATCGTCTGCTCCGAGCCCAGCGCCGCGATGTTTTTGAAAAACGAGCTGCCGCTGTTAATCAATTCCGAACCGGCCCGTGCCATTTCCTCCGCCGCCGTCGAACTGATGGAATACCTGAATGCCCATCCACGAACTAAGAACTATGAACTACGAACTAAGAACCACAAACTACGAACTAAACTCTATTACCACGCCCCCTGCCATTTGAAATCGCTCAACGGCGCAAAAAACACCCTCTTGCTTTTCGCATCGCTGGGCATCCCCGTCGAAGACCTCAACGGCGGATGCTGCGGCCTGGCAGGAACAACGGGGATGCAGAAGAAAAACCGCGACCTCTGCGACGCCATCGGCCGGCCGCTTAAAGAAATTATTGAAAAAGCCGACCCCGACTGCATCCTGACCGAGTGCGCCGCCTGCAAAATGCAAATCGAACATCTGACCAGCAAGTCGGTCATCCACCCGGTGATGCTGCTGGCTGAAAATCTGTAATGGTTCTCCGTCTCCTGCTGTTTATGCGATTGATTCCGGTTTGTTAGACTCTACTATCTTTTAAAAGGTGTTTTGCGAAAAAATCGCGGGGGCAGGGGTTTTTCATTTAACTTATTTCTGTGCAAATGGTTATGAAAAATATACGAAAACGGCTAAAGGGACAAAAGATGCTCAATTGCGTGTTTTTGAAGTAAAAATGAGGTCGAAACATACGCAATGGTTCGATAAGCTCACCACAAAGCACTAAGAAACGACGACAAACGCATACAAAGTGAGGACAAACGAGGGGTATTTTAAAACACGTTTTGCGCGCGGTGCGCAGAACAAAACCACAGGACGTGAAATCACGACACAACAGGAAAACAACAGCTTATCACCGCTCACAAACCGCCATCTGTGAGCTGTCTTATGATATGACTAACTTTATGACTGCAAGCTCCTTTCTCGTGTGAAAAAATGCGTTTCACACGGGCGGGAATTATACCATAAATGAAGGTAAAAAGACAGAAAAATCCGAAGCACGAATTTCGAAATCCGAAATGGTTCGATACTTCGACAAGCTCAGTATAGACAGGCTCACCATCCTGAGCGAAGTCGAAGGACAAATTCGAATAACTAAAATCCAAACTTCCAAAACAAAAAAAGCGGGGGAAAATGGGGGGGGGAAAAGCGAGAAAAAATGGGGTTTGAAAAAGGGGGAAAAGGCTTAGAATTGTAAATTGTCAATTGTAGATTGTAAAATGCGGGTAAAGATTATATAATAGGGGCAAGAAGATGCGGGAAATTCTTTGAAGCGATAAAATGAGGTTGGAAGAAAAAATGAAGCGAGAAATGACCGAATTGGTTCATGGCACCTTTTATTTACCCAAAAGGAGAGAACAATGAAGCAGGCAATATTTTTTACTGCCATAATTGCTTTCGGAACTGCCTTTCCAATCGGATTAATAACAGGAGTTATAATAAACAAGTCCTTAGTTGCTTCTAAAGTCGCTCAGGCCGAGATTGATGCCGCTAAAGGGGAAAAGGCGGTTATACAAGCTGAAACTTTGCAGAAGCAAAGTGAACAGCTACGAAACAAAAATCTCCAATTGTCTCAAGAGCTTTCTTTTACAAAAACTCAAGCCGCTAACGAAATCCAATTACTCCAAAAAGAGAAGTCGGACACCACAGCAGGGCAAAAGCAGACTTTTGAAAAGCAAAATGCCACCCTTAATGAGCAAGAAAAAGAAATTAAACGACTATTAGCTATATGCCGGAAAAACAGTATCGAGACAAACCCGGAAAAAGCAGAAAGCCCAGAAAGTATAATTGCAGAAAGTTTCAACGCACGTTTGAAAGTAGGGCAAATTGCATACGTGGGGGAGAACAATAGACTTACTGCAAAACAAGTTGTTGATGAAAATAACGTTATTTGCGAATTCGAATTGATTAAATACAAAACAGGGCTAACCCGATGGAATGAGCTTCCGTATTATGAGATTCTCGAGACTATTTGGCTTACTAATTTTGATACTACCGGCCTTGTTGATGGGGCGATTGTGATTGATAAGCAACTTAAAAAATATAATAGACCGCTCAAAGTTTCCGGCACAAAGACTTACCATACCAATTCGGGCAATAAAACAGTTTTTCTTCTCGAACCTTACCAAATAGATGACAGATAAGACGGGGACTGAATATTTGTACAAAAGGAAAGTGAGTTTTTAAAAGGTGGAAAATTGAAAATCAAAAATATTTCATTAAAAGACTTATGCGAAGATACTCGCCGTTTTGTTGAGGATATACAAAAGGAACCAGATAGAGGAGTCCCATTAGTCGCGGTTGCATTTCTTGATGATGTTTTAGGCAAGTTACTTGAAGCATATTTTATAGATAATTCCAAAACCATTCGTTATATACTTGAATATCCGGGGGCTTTGTGTAACTTTGCGGTTCGTGCTGATCTGGCTTATTGTCTTGGGCTACTGCCAGAACAAACCTATAACGATATTATACTTATACGAAAGATTCGTAACCGGTTTGGACATTCCCACCACCCAGTAAATTTTGAAAATGAAGAAATAGCAGGCTTATGCCAAAAATTGTATTTCGCGAACTTGTCACTTCAAACATTGTCTGTGAAAGTTTCAGCGAGAGATAAGTTTGAGGTGGCTGTGATAATGGTAAGTAACACAATATTAATGAAAGCGTTGGCTATCAAGCACGCTAAAACACCCAAAGACTGCGAAATAGCTGGAATAGTAAAAGTATAGCTATCGAAAGAAATTTAGAGGTAGCGGGGCTGTAAAGTTGTAAATTGGCGAATGGGAAATGAAGGTGTAAATTCGGACTTTTCGGACAGGTTGGACAGGTAGGACAGGCATTAAAATGAATAATGTTTAATGACGAATGATTAATGGGGACAGACACAGACGGGCACAGACAAACACGGATAGGGTGGACAATTCGATTTTGGATTTTAGATTTGCGATTGGGGATTGGGGATTGAAAAAGCGAATAGACCGGATTTCCGCCTTCGCGGGAATGACAAAAAGCACAAATAGAAGTCGGACCATTCGGACCTGTCGGACAGGTAGGACATTTCGGACAAAAAACAGTATGGGCTTCCGCCTTCGTCCACTTTTAGCGGACTTCGACGCGATAAAGAAACAACCCTCGAATAAATTCGAGGGCTAAATAATGACCCGCCACCACGGGGGTGTGGGCTAAACATTACGAAATAAACCCCGCCCAGCCCTTCGGCAGGCTCAAGGGCGAGCAAGGAGCGGAATTTGTGGATGAAGCTTTTTCGTCTTGCAAAGGTCGTATTCCCGCTGTATTCTAAGAAGTGCGAGAAAATAACAAAGGCGGCGATAATAGTGGTAAGCGGCCAGCGGGCCCTTCGATCCCGACATGTCGGGACTCAGGACAGGAGCACATAATGACGCCGATGACGAAAAATGAGGCGGCAAAACTTATTCAAGCAATGGTCGAACGCATTGTGGAGCGGTTTAGGCCGGAGAAAATTATCCTTTTCGGCTCACACGCCCGCGGCGACGGCACAGCCGACAGCGACGCCGACCTGCTGGTGGTGATGAACGTCAATGGCTCCAAACGCCAACAGGCCGTCCAGATTGACCTTGCACTCGAAGGCATTATGCTTGCGGCGGATATTCTTGTTGCCACGCCGGAGGAGGTGGAACGATACCGCGACTGTATCGGGTCGATTATTCGAGAGGCGGTTCGAGAAGGAAGGGTACTTTATGACCGAGCGGCCTGATTCGATGAATGAGGCTCGCGCTGGGTCGATAAAGCCGAGCATGACCTGCTGGCCGCCGAGCATACGATTCAACTGGCTCCAAAGGGATTAACGGATATTGTGTGTTTTCATTGCCAGCAGTGTGTAGAGAAATATTTTAAGGCGCTGCTCGTGTATTTAGGCATACCTTTTCCCAAGACTCACGACCTGCGTCTGCTGCTTGATATGATTCCGTCGCGCGTTTCATTGAAATTGTCCCGGGCACGAGTAGTTCCGTTGAATCGTTATATTATCGAGGGGCGATATCCCGGCGACTGGGAACCCATCACCGTGGAAGAAGCCAAGCAGGCCCTTGCGGCGGCGAGAGAAGTTCGAGCAGCGGTTCACGCCCTACTGCCCGACGAAATCCGTAAAGCATATCCGTAAATACCCCTGCCACCACAAAGATGGCAGCTAAACATACAAACCCCGGAATCGCCTATTGCGAACGGAATTCCCAAGCGAGGTAGAGGAGTTCGAGGTGGTGTTTGGCGGAATCGAAATCGGTTTGCAAACGAGCCAGTTTGTCAGGGCTGCGGCAGATGTGTTCATCGCCGAATTGCTCCTGCATTTTCAAAATTTTCCGTTCCAATTCGGCAATCATTAGCTCAATCTGTCCGACGGTGTATTTATTAAACTGTTTCAATTCCGCAGGCGCGGCAGCGCGGGTTTTGCCGGAGCGTGAAGATTTGAGCGTTCTCTTTTGTTTTTCATTAACGGCGGTAGCCTGTCGGCGGGTTCGGAGCAATTCGCTGTAGGTTGTCCATACGCCTTTGTCTTCGATGGGCGTTATAAACTCAAAGCGGCCCATTTCTTTTTCGCCAACCTCGCTACATCCCAGAATCAAAAGCTGGCCGGCGAGGCGGTCGAGGAAATAGCGGTCGTGGCTGACGGCGATGACGGCGCCGTTGAAATCATCCAGCGCCTGCTCGAACATCTCCCGGCTGGGGATATCGAGATGATTGGTCGGCTCATCAAGCACCAGCACATCCGGCTCGGACAAGACGAGTTTAACGAGGATGAGGCGGTTTTGCTGTCCGCCGGAAAGGTCAGCGGTCTTTTTAAAGACCTCCTCGCCGGTAAATAAAAACGCGCCGAGTCTGCCGCGCAGTTGTTCGGGCGACATATCGGGTCTGACCCGCGATACTTCTTCCAATACGGTGGCTTCCGGGTCGAGGACGGAGGCATGCTGGTCGAGATATCCGATTTTGAGCGTTTTACCGAGATGGATGGAACCATCGTCGGGGGACAATTGCCCCAGAGCGAGTTTGAGCAGCGTACTTTTGCCTGTGCCATTGGGGCCTGTGATGCCGAGAAATGAGCCGCGGTAGAGGTCAAACGACAAATCTTCAAACAGCGCTATCGGCCCAAAGGCCTTACTGAGGCCCTCGGCACGGCAGACGAGGTCGCTTTTACCCCTGGCTTTGGCAAACGAGAATTGTATCGTTTTCTGTTCGGTCGGTTTTTCGAGATAGTCGGGGTTTTCTTTGAGCATTCGCAAAAGGCGGTGTTTGCGTCCGCGGGCGGTTTTTCGCATTCCCTCCTGGTCTTTGTTGCGGGCGATGAAGTCCAGCTCGTGGGTGACAAAATCAAGCCGTTTGCGGTGCTGGCGCTGGAGTTGTAAATTCAGAATTTCCTTAGTTTCGATATAACCACTGTAATTGCCGCGCCAGGAGCGGGCGCGTTTCTGGTCGAGTTCGAGGATTCGCTGTGCCACGGCATCCAGCAGAAAGCGGTCATGACTGACCAGCACAATGGCCTTGTCGGAATTGACAAGAAATTTTTCGAGCCATTGTGTAGTCTGCAAGTCGAGATGATTAGTCGGTTCATCAAGCAAAAGCAGGTCGCTGTCCATAATAAGAATCTTCGCCAAAGCCAGACGGCTGCGTTGTCCGCCGGAAAGAACGCTGACTTTGGCCTCGAATAATTCCCGCGGCAATCCAAGTCCGGCCAGGGCGCTTTTGACTTCGGCTTCGTAGGAATACCCGCCTGCGATTTCGAATGCGTGGGTCAGGCGGTCGTATTCTTTCATCGCGGACTTGAGTTTATCGCCGGACAGCGTCGCCAAAGTGTGCGAAAGCGATTCCAGTTTGTGGTGCATATTCAGGGTATCTGCCAGTCCTTCGTGCATTTCTTCCAGTATGGTGCGGTCGGCGTCTAATTGCGGTTCCTGGGCCAGATAGCCGATGCGCAGGTCTTTGGCGCGAATAATTTGGCCGATGTCGGGCTGGGTTTGGCCGGTGATGAGGCGAAACAAGGTGGTCTTGCCCGAACCGTTGGGGCCGATGAGGCCGACGTGCTGGCCGGGATGAAACTGGGCGTTGAGGTTGTGAAAAACCACCTGGGGCCCGTATGATTTATGAATGTCGCGCAGCGATAATAAGGTCATTTTACTGCTCTATTGAAGATATCAGGTATAATAGAAGCATATTCTTCAAATGCCGCCGTAAATTTTATATTGAGAAATTCAGTTTTCTTTACGGCTGTTTTATCATATCATCTTAATCGGATTTTTCAAATCGTTTATCATAAAATTCAGATACGGAAGGGCCGTCGCAATGAAAGAAACCATGACCTCGCGAGAACGGCTTGTTAAAGCCATCAACCATCAGACCCCCGACCGTGTGCCGATCGACCTGGGAGGGTTTCAGACGGGCATTCATAAGCTGGCTTATCAGGAATTGATTCACTATCTGGGTCTTAAAGAAGAGATTCAAATCCTCGACCCGGTTCAGCAATTAGTCAAACCCAGCGAAACGGTTTTGCAGCGGTTTCACGTCGATACGCGGTATCTGTGCGCCAAGGCGCCGGACAGTTTCAAAGGCGGAATCGTCAAACAACGGCGCAATGGCCGGGGCTGGCACGACCTCAAAGACGAATTTGGCGTCGTGTGGTCAATGCTGGACGACCAGCAGCTCTATATGGATATTTCCCATCATCCGCTGGCTGAGGCGACCATAAAAGACATTGCGAATTACCCCTTTCCCCTCGGTTCCGATCCGAGTCGTTTTGCCGGATTGCGAAAAACAGCATCCCAAATGCGAAAGGAAACTCCTTACGCAATCTGCACCGGCATTGGCGGAGTAGTCTATGAATACTGCTGGTATATGCGGGGACTGGAACGATGGTTTATGGATATGCTCGATAACCCGGCGTTCTGCGAGGCGCTGCTGGAGCAGACCCTGAAATTCTGGCTGGATTACTATACCGGCTTTATGAAGGAAGTCGGCGACCTGGTGGACGTGGTGATGATTGGCGACGACCTGGCCGGGCAACACGGCCCGCTGTTTTCGCCGGACTTTTACCGCACTGTCGTCAAACCCCGTCAGAAAAAACTGGTACAGCATATTCGCTCGCTGACGCGGGCGAAAATCTGGTATCACACCTGCGGCGGATGCACAATTTACATCCCGGAGTTGATTGACAACGGCGTAGATATTCTCAATCCCATCCAGATCGGCGCCGAAGGAATGGAGCCGCTTGAATTGAAACGACGATTTGGAAAGCAAATAGCCTTCTGGGGCGGGGGCATTGACGCCCAGCATATATTACCTTTTGCCGATGTCGATACCGTCCGGCAGGAGGTCAAAAAGAACCTGCAGGCCTTTATGCCCGGCGGAGGATATGTCTTTAACAACGTTCACAATATCCAGGCCCAGGTTCCGCCGGAAAATATCGTGGCGTTGTTTGACGCCGCTTATGAATATGGTTTCTACCCGGCACAAAAATAGGGGTAATGGCTTGTCCTGCCCGTCGTTTATTTTTGCTGCGCCGGTTCGTTGGCGTCTGCCACGGAGAAGGGTATGACCGGCAGCGCTTCAACCGGTTCGTATTTGGCCAGCTTATTCCCGCACTCCGCCAGTATTTCCATCAGGCTGACGATCATTTTGTGTTCCTGAGTTCGCATATTTTTCTCATCCATCAGGTTGACCTGTTGTTGTAATTCGGCGATCTGAGAGTCCTTTTGGCGGAAGTCCTCTTTGAACCGCTGGTTTTCCATGCCGAACCGTTGTGCCTGTTCGCTCGTCCGGTCAAATTGTTCCTGAAGAGTCCGAATTTTCTGCTGCGTTTGTTCTATCTTTTGCTTCAGCACGGCGACTTCAGCGTCTTTTTGCTTCACAATTTTGTCGTATTTGGCGTCTTTTTGCTGTGTGAGCAAAGCAATTTGGGCATCTTTTTGCTCGATTTCCTTTTTCAGACGCAGATTTTCATTTCCCGCCAGTTGCGCCCGTTTAATCATCCAGGCGGAGTCTTCCTGCTGACAGGCTGAAACCAGCGTCAAAACCGCGGTTAGCGCAAATCCTGCAAATACGGCTCGTCTCTTCATAATTGCTCCTGACACTTGAGTTTTTGATTGCGGACATCCAAGCTGTGATTTTACCCGCTTTTGTACCTGGAAGCAAGCCTTCAAAAACTTTGTGTCCCCGGCTGATTTTTATTGCCAAAAGCGTCCCTGTGCCGAAATAATGGAAATATGAGATTTCCGGAATTGAAGATTCGATACGATTACTGGCTGGAGCTGATTGTGCTGGCGTTAATGGCGACGGGGACGGTGTTTGTGTTTTCCGCCGGGGCCAGCGTTGCCGGCCAGTACGACTGGAAGCAGTTCTATGATTTTGGCACCCTCAAGCAACTGCTGTTTTTCCCGGCGGCGGTAGTGGTGATGTACTTGTTCTCTCTCGTTGATTATCGCCGATTCAGCCTGGCAGGAAGAAAACCGTGGAAGTCTTTTACGCCGTATTTGCTGGCTCTCAGTATGCTGCTGCTGGCGGCGGCGCTGATTTTCGGCGTGGAACGCAACCAATCCAAACGCTGGATAGATATCGCTCCGGGACCGATGTATATCAGCTTTCAGCCGTCCGAAATGGCCAAGTGGGTCATCCTGATTTTTCTGGCCGCGATATTAGACCGCTGCGGCGACGATATGAAACCCTTCTTCCGGCGATTTGTTCCAATCTGCGTCGTGCCCGCCGCGGCGGTGGCGCTGATTATCACCGAGGATTTCGGCACGGCGGCGTATATCGCAATGCTGGCCTTTTTGATGCTCTGGCTGGGCGGCGCGGTGTGGTGGCATTTCCTGACCCCCCTGCCGATTGTCATTCCCGGCTTTATCGCCGCCGTTCTCAGTTCTCCGACCCGAATGAACCGCATCAGGGATTTTCTGGACCCGGAGAAAATGTCCTATCAGGCCGACCAGTCTCTCCGAGCCATCGCCACCGGCGGCGTCTTCGGCAAAGGGCTGGGGATGGGAGTGTTCAAGTACGGGCATCTGCCGGAAGACACCACTGACTTTATCTTCTCCATCGTGGCTGAGGAAACCGGTTTCATTGGGGCGATAACGATTATCATATTATTCGTTTTGTTCACGATTCTGGGCCTTGCGGCGGTCCGACGCTGCCAGGACCGTTTCGGCCGTCTGCTGGGCTACGGCATTGTGCTGTGCGTCGCCATTCAGGCCGCCGTTAACATCGGCGTGGTGACCGTCATGCTTCCCACCAAAGGCATTCCGTTGCCGTTAATCAGCGCCGGCGGAACCAGTATGCTGCTGACCGCCGCGGCGATGGGAATTCTGCTGAACATCCTCCGCCGGACCGAGACCCTGCTGAAACCGGAAACCGCGGGCGTGTTCTTCCGAAAAGATTGAAACCACCATGACGACCTGAAAGGAAATGGGAAATTCAGCCATGACAAAATCCCTGCACATTTTTTTTGCCGGGGGCGGAACGGGAGGACACCTTTATCCGGCCATCGCGGTTGCCGAGCAGATTCAAAAACTCACCCCCCAAAGCCAGATCACCTTTCTCTGCAGCAGCAGGGCCGTCGATGCCCGTGTGCTTACCCCGACGGGATATGAATTTTTGCCGCTGCCGGCTAAAGGATTCGGACTTTCGCCAAAACAGGCCGTTCATTTTTACGCGGGCTTTATCAAAAGTTACTATTTTGTCAAGCAGCTCCTGGCCGCGGAACGTGAAAACGCGGTTGTCGTCGGCACGGGTGGATTCGTCTGCGCACCGGTCGTATTTGCCGCCCGGTCGCTGAAAATACCGGTCTTTTTAATCAACGTGGATATTGTCCCCGGCAAAGCCAATCGTCTGCTGGGCCGATTGTCGCAAAAGGTCTTTGTGCAGTTTGAAGACACCCTGCGGTACTTCAAGACACAGAAGGCCGTCGCGGTCGGCTGTCCTCTGCGAAGCGGTTTTTCACATCCGGACAGAAAAACGGCGATTGCTGCGCTGAATCTGGACCCGAATAAAAAAACAGTTTTAATTACCGGCGCTTCGAGCGGTTCGCGGGACATCAACAACGCGATTTTGAGTATTCTGCCGCAGTTCGAGCGGTTTGCGGACGATTGGCAGATTGTCCACCTGACCGGACAGGCGAATTTTCAATCTGTGGTTTCACAGGTTAAGAACAGTCCTGTAAAATATGTTCCCATCGAGTATTATGATTCTATGCCGGATTTGTACGCTGTGGCGGATTTGATTGTGGGGCGAAGCGGCGCCGTCAGCGTCGCCGAGTACGCCGCCGCGGCCAAACCCAGTATTTGTATTCCGTATCCGTACCACAAGGACAATCACCAGTATCTCAACGCCGAGCAATTGACACGGTATGGAGCGGCGGTCGTCGCGGCTCAGGACTTGAAAAATCCGCAGCAGTTTGTAGAATGTCTGGAAAAGACCCTGCTGGAGCTGATGTCGGATGAGCCCAGGCAGAAAAGAATGGCCGAGGCTGCCGCTGTTTGCGCCAAAATCGACGCTGCGGAAATAATTGCAAAAACCATCCTGCAATAAGGGAATCCGAAGATGATTATCAAGAAGGTCTCTGACGTTGCCGCAAAACCCGTCCAGATGGACGGGGCAAAGAATGTGTCGGTGCGTGTGATTTTCGGCCCCAATGACAAGGCGCCGACATTTGCGATGCGGATTTTTGAACTGGACGGCGGAGGGCATACGCCATATCACAGCCATCCATTCGAACACGAGGTGATGATTCTTTCCGGCAATGTGGCTGTTGCGACAGAAAAAGGCCACCGACCTCTTGCGCCCGGCGATATGATTCTGGTTTCGCCCAATGAGCGGCACCAGTTTAAGAACCTGTCTGATACCCAAAAAGCCTCTTTTCTGTGTCTTGTACCCATTGCGTATCAGAAATAACAGTTTATAATAATACTGCGTTTGCCGACAAAGTCCTCTGGAAAGGAATAAAATAATGAATGGGACACCTCAACCACAAATCAGCGTAATTGGGCCGGTGGGACAGGCTATCGAAAAGACCAGACAAATCCTGTTTTCGCCGTTTGAGTGGGGCAAATGGTTCACTATCGGTTTTTGCGCGTGGCTGGCGTTTCTGGGAGAGGGTGGTGGAGCAGGCGGCGGAAACGGCGGAGGAGGACGTCAGGGTTTCCCGAATATGAGGGAAGCCCGGCACTGGATAGAATCCAATCTATACTGGCTTTTGCCGGTGGGGCTGACTGTGCTGGCGATCCTGGTGGCCATTGGCGTGGTACTGTTGTGGCTTCGCAGCCGGGGAAAGTTTATGTTCCTGTACTGCGTGGCCAAAAACAAGGCGGAGGTCGTGTACCCATGGAAAGAGTACGCCAATGAAGGCAATAGCTTGTTTCTGTTTAAGATTGCCCTGTGGTTAGTCAGTATGGTCTGCTTTATTCCGATGGTAATAGCGTGGATTGTAGTAATTATTC
>Ga0315294_10003899_pt1 | contig 16261 bp, 12 predicted proteins | sample YL17G13_40_MG_FD_203626 | JGI IMG/M metagenome (GOLD analysis project Ga0315294, IMG submission 203626) | Sediment microbial communities from Yellowstone Lake, YNP, Wyoming, USA - YL17G13_40 | ecosystem: Environmental > Aquatic > Freshwater > Lake > Sediment | place: USA: Wyoming | collected... | reverse complement strand
TCGGCCAGACCGTGGAGCGCGTCAAGGTCATGGATTCGCGCGGCCAGACGTTCCACCGCGAGCGCGACGACCTCCTCTTCGGCTACCGCACGAGCAACGTCGTCGCCCGGTTCATCCTGGAGGTGGACCTGCGTCTGATGCCGGACTCCCCCAAGGCCATCGCCGCCCTGATGAAGAAAATCTGGATTGCCAGGAAAAACACCCAGCCGATGAACGCCGCCAGCGCGGGCTGCATCTTCAAGAACCCCAGGGGCCTGGCCGCCGGCATGATGATCGACCAGGCGGGCCTGAAGGGCACCGCCGTCGGCGGCGCCGCCGTCTCCCGCAAGCACGCCAACTACATCATCGTCAAGGACAAGGCCGCCAAGGCCGCCGACATCCTGGCCCTGATTGAACTTGTGCAGAAGGCCGTCAAGGAACGCTTCGGCGTAACGCTGGAACCGGAGATTGAAATGTGGCCATGAGGATTCCCGTGTCTCTAGCCCAGGGCGAGGCGGACGTCCTGCCGCGGACGCTGACCATCGGCGTCCTGATGGGCGGCGGCTCCCGCGAACGACAGGTGAGCCTCGAGAGCGGCCGGGCCGTGGCCGCAGGCCTCGGTTCCCTCGGCTATCGCGTGCACCCCCTGGACGTGCGGCCCGGCGACGTTTCGGCGGACCTCGTGGACGGCCTCGACGTGTCGTTCCTGGCGCTTCACGGCCCGTGGGGCGAGGACGGCGGCATCCAGCAGGAGTTGGAGGACCTCGGGGCCTGCTACACCTTCAGCGGCCCGGAGGCCAGCCGCCTGGCCATGGACAAGGTCCGCGCCAAGTGCCGCTTTGCCGACGAGGGCATCCCGACGCCGGCCTACCGCGTGGCCGGCCCCGGCGACGATGCGGTCCTCTGCGAGGCCTTCGAGCGCCTCGGGCCGCACCTGGTGGTCAAGCCCGTGGCCGACGGGTCGAGCCTCGGCATCGGCATGGCGCGTACGCTGTCGCGGCTCCGCCGTGCGGCCCGCCAGGTCTGGAAGGGCGGCGGCGCCGCCCTGGTGGAGCGCCGCATCCTCGGTCGCGAGTTCACGGTGGGCATCCTGGGCGAGGCGACCCTGCCGGTCATCGAGATCCGCACGCCCGGCGGATGGTATAATTACCGCTATAAGTACGAGTCCAACCGGACGCGGTACGTCTTCGACCACGGCCTGCCGCCGGCCCGCGAGGCCCGCATGGTCCAACTGGCCGTGGCGGCCCACCGGGCGCTCGGCTGCCGCGACCTCTCGCGCGTCGACTTCATGTTGCCCGAGGAAGGCGAGCCGCAGGTCCTCGAGATCAACACGATCCCCGGCTTCACGGGCCACAGCCTGGTGCCGAAGGCCGCGGCGAAGGCCGGCCTGGCGTTCCCGAAACTGTGCGAGCGGATCGTGGCGATGGCCCGCCGCCGGGCGCGGCAGCGATAGCCGACCGGTCCGCGCGGCCGAGCCCGCCGCGGAAGCGGCGGGTTACTCGACCCTGGCGGCGATTCGGTTCGCGCCGCCGCTGCGGCGCAGCGCTTGTGTTGCCGGCGCAGGAGGTTGCCGTGACCAAAGCCTCAAGAGAACGCGATGAGAAGGAGCCGAAGCGGCCGCCCCTGGTGTGGCGGGTGCTCAAAGTGGCCCTGGTGGCCCTGGCCACCGCCGCCGTCGGGTGCGGCTTCCTTTATGCGCTCGACCTCTTGCGTGCCGAGGTCCGCGTCTCGCCGGGTTACGTCATGACCTCCGATAGCCTGCACCTGGTGACGTACCCGAAGTGGATGACCGAGGCCATCCTGTCGGAACTGGACGTGGGACGGCTGGACCCCGAGTTCCCGTACCGGTTCAGCCTGCTGGACCCCGGCGTGTGCGAGCGCATCGCCAGGGCGTACGAGCGGTGCCTGTGGGTCGAGCGGGTGGAGCGCATCGTCAAGCACGACCCGCGCGTGGACCCCGAGCGTGCGCCGCTGGAAGTGTTCCTGAAGTTCCGCCGGCCGCTGGCGTTCGTCCAGGGCCGCGACGGTTTCTGCCTGCTGGACGAGCGCGGGGTGCGCCTGCCGGGCGTGTACGCGGAGCCGCGCCTGGGGGCCGCGAAGTTCCTCGTCGTCACGGGCATCCCGGCCTTGCCGCCCGAGCCCGGCCAGGCGTGGTCCGACCCGGCCGTGCAGGCGGCCCTGAAAGTGGCCGACGTCGTCGATGCGCGGCGCGAGGCCTGGCGGCTGGCGACGATCGACCTGTCGAACTACGGCGGACGCCGCGACCCCCGCGACACCGAGATCACCCTCTGGACCGTCAACGACACCCGCATCAAGTGGGGCAAGGCGCCCGGCCCAGGCGCCGTCATCCTCGAGGAGAAGACCCCTGAAGAGAAGGTGGCCTACCTGGACTACGTCTACCAGTTCCTGCATGGGCAGGTTGACGGGCACCTCTTGTACATCGACGTTCAGAACGAGGCCATCCGCCGCCGCGCGACGACCGACGTGGCCGCGATCCGCGTCCGGAGTTAGTGGATGACGACTTGTCCCGAAGCCGGCCGCTCGGACAAGGGGCAAGGCCCTGCCGCCGCCCCTGCGCCCTCGCCGACCGCTTTCTGGATGCTTCTGCCGCTCGCGTGGTGCCTGTGGTTGCTTCTGTTCCTGGTGCCCTCGATGCTCGTGGCCCCGCACCTGGAGTTGCCGCGCCCCTGGCTGACGGCCGACACGGCGCCGGCGGCCGTCGTGGCGGCGGCCGCATTCTTTCTCGCTGCGATCTGGCCGTTCTGGCCGGCGCTGGCGGGGCCATGGCCCGAGCACATCACTGGACGTTGGATCGGCCGCACGGTCCTTGAAGGCGTCATGCTGCTGGCGCTGGCGATGCCGTTTGCGCTGGTGGCCTGGTCGGTGGGCGGCCGGGCGCTGGAGTTCGGCCCGCCGCTTGCCGCCGCAGCGGGGCTTCTGGTTTTTGGGGCGCTGCTGCGCGTGACCGTTGCCTGTGCAGATCCGGCCGCCGCGCGATGGTTCATATTCGGGGCAACGCTCGCCTGTGCCGGCCCGCTACTCGGGGCCTATGCTGCCAGCGAAACAACGGGACTTGCCCTTGGGCGAGAACTTGAAATCAGTCCCGTGGTGGGGGCCGTAAGGCTTGCAACGGGCGGGTGGAACGATCCGGCGTGGCAGGAAACGGCCGGCTGGATGCTCGGATGGGCGATCTTGCTGGTCTTTCTTGCGCTGAGTTTACGTTTCGGCCGCGCGTCTAGGGCACCAGGTGGAGGTCCGGGCGCCGCCTCGGCGCATGACGTACAAGGGCCGGAGGCCCGGACTGAACTCTAGAGCAGTTCACGATTGGGTGTAGCCCCGCGCCGCGCCGGATGACCTCAATTGCCCCGCGGCGCGCCTGCCGTCAATCCGCAATCCGCCTCCGCCAAGGCTACGGCGGACAGGTCCGCAATCCGCGATCCGCAATCGCTTTGCGTTCTTCCGGCGGCCGGGTCTTCCACCGGCGGTGCACCCAGAGGTACTGCTCGGGCGCCAGGCGGACCGTCTTCTCGATGGCCGCCGTGTACCGGGCCGTGATGGCCAGGGCGCCGTCGAGGCTCCGCGGATAGTCGGCCGGGTCGATCCTGTCGGTTATGACGACACGGTAGCGGAACCCCGGCCCGGTGCGGTACGCCCCGCCGACGAAGATGGGAATGTGCTCCTCCAGGGCCAGGTACGCGATGCTCTTGTAGGCGGAGGCCTTGCGGCCGAAGAAATCGACAAAGAACCCGCGGCGCCCCGCGTCCTGGTCGGCGATGAACCCCACCGGCCGCCCGCGCCGCAGTTCTCCCAGCGCCTCCTCGGTCATCCCTTCCTTGAAGAGGATTCTCTGGCCCGTCCGCTGGCGCAGCCGCAGGATGTGATCGTTCAGGTACGGGTTATCCAGCGGGCGCGCGACGGCCGTCGGCGGGAACCCCATGGCCGCCATCGCGTACCCCACGAGTTCCCAGTTGCCGAAGTGGCCGGTCACCAGGATCGCCGGGCGCCCGGCCGCGACGTGCTGGAAGGCCCCGACGCACTGGCGGATGTCCACGTAATCCAGGAACCGGTTGAACTGCATGAGTCGCGGCAGGCACAGCACCTCGGCCCCGACCATGATGAGGTGCTCGCACGACTGGCGGGCCAGCGTCTGGAGGCGTTCCTCCGCCGCGCCGGGGAAACTTGCCCGGAGGTTCTCCAGGGCCCGCTCGCGGTGCTTGCGGTCCAGCCGGTACAGCAGCCGCCCCGCCAGCCGGGCGGTCTTCAGGTTCACGTCGATCGGGAAGCACTGGAGCGCGGCCTCCACCATCCGCATTGCCACGTACTGGAGCAGCCAGACGAGTTTTTGGAACGCCGCTCGCAACGCTGACCTTTCGGGTCGCCGACGCGCCATAGCCGCTATGGCGACGGCGCGCCGATGGCTGGGATGGCTGGTGAATGCGGCGATTGTAGGGCCTGGCCGCCCACCGGTCAAGGAAGCCTCGCCCGGACTTCATCCCCGCGACTGTGGCCGCAGAGCGTGGCACGGGTCGCGGTACTGTCATTCCGCTGACCGGCCTTCAGGCCGCGAAGAGGAATCCTGGCGCGATCCAAGGCCGCCGTGCAATTGTGGATAACTTTGGAACTCGTTGTGGATAACTTTGGAACTCGCCCCGGAGCGCCCGAAAACGCACCTTTTTTGCCCTTTCGGCAGGCCAAAACGGCCCTGGCGCTAGCGCCAGAGGGGGTGACCCCCCAAAATGTTAAGATGGGCATGACGAAATGCGCGCGTTTTTGATCGCTTTTTGACGGAAAACATCGCCTTTTTGATCGATTTTGACCCGAATTTGATGGTTTTTACATGGACGGATGGGCATACGCCGTTGTGGATAACTCCCAAAAGCAGGGAACGGGGAACGGGGAACGGGGAACGGGGAACCGGAAACCTGGGGACACCTGTGCCTGGCAGATCCTCAGGTTCATCGGCGGCCCCCCGTCAGGCAAGCCTACTGGCTATGGCCTTCGCGGCCGGCAACGGGCGGGGTACTGCCGCTCATAGCCGCCGCCAGTTTGGCCCGCTTCTGGTCGTCGGACAGGGCCCGCCATTGGGGCGGGCACATGGCGCAGCAGAACCCGACCTTCTGGCCCTCGAAGTCCTGGACCAGGCTCGGCGGCACCTTCGTGCGGTCCAGAGCCGTGCCCATGATCGGGCACTTGCTGTTGACCACCGTCACGGTGGCGGCATCCCCCGTCCCGCTGCCGCCCGCAGGCGCCGCGTCATTGCGGCAGCCCGCGCCCAGCAGCATCGTGCCAACCAGGCCCGCCGTCAGAGCCAGCAGGAACATTCTCATTGCGAGTCTCCTTATGCCAGGTTTTCAGGGGCCTTGAGTATTCTGCCAAGGCCAGTATGAAGTTCGGCGAGGGACGGCGGACGCTACGCAGGTTTTCTCCATCTAATTGTTTCCCAGCCTCCAGCAAGCGTGGGACCACCGCCTCGGTTCACCGATTGCTTCGCGGGTCATATCATCCTCCGCCAGAATGCGCTCAAGTTCCTGTTCACTGACGTAGTGCACATTCCAATCTCCAAGGACAACGTACGCGTCGCTTGGCTCCAACCAAAATGGCCGTTTGCACAGAAGCACTGCAACCACGACCCTCGTATGACCGTCCCATCGACCCACAGGCAGGTAGGTCCGCGCGGCGCCGGCAGAATATCGGCCCCCCGGGTAGAGGCCCGTTGCGGCAAGTTCATCCAGTGTTCGCGGCACAGTGCCATACTTTTCATGGTAACGGTTGATGGCCCCAGCCAATTGAGCCGCATTTGGGGAAAAATCAATCAGAGCGGCCAAGTCTGACACAACAAGGATGAGGACGACAATCCCAACTGAGGCCGACGCCAGTGCAACCGTAGCGATTCCCATGCTCGCCCCGAACCGCCTGGCGCTGCGCTCTTGCCATCCCTGCCTGATGGACGGCCATATCAGAACAAGGGCAAGGAGCGCTGGAATGAGAAGAAAGCCTACTGCGGCACACAATGCCGCAATCCCAATGCGCCTGCTGGCCCAACCACCTCGTTTCATAGCCGACTGCGTAACAGGCGCTGCGTTCTCGCCGCACATCGCAGTCCCCTTTTGTTCACTTAAACTTGAGACAGCATTTTTCCAAGAAGTTCATGGCGGAGGGACGGGCGACGCTCCCCCTGTTTCTCCTCGCCCCTCACGGCCGCCGGCCTTTTGCGGCGCGGCCGGCCTACAACTCAGCCTAATCAGTTGCGGCAGGCGAGTCAACTATGTGGCCCGATTTGTGGCCCGATTCCGGGTTGGGGGCCTCGTGGGTTGGCGTTTGGCGGGGCGTGTGGGCGGTGGTCCGGCCTGCATGATTGGCCCACGCGGCGCGGGCAGGGGCGCAGCGAGCCGGGCCTGGGCGAGCCACCGGGCCACGGGCTTCGCTCGCCGGCCCAGCGGGGATGGCTCAGAGCCTCGCCGTTGCCGCCCCGGCCGGGATTCCCTACAATCCCTCTTGACAGGGTGAGCCGGTGTGGCGCGGCGGGCTCGTACTTGTTTAGCGTTGTTCCCTCTCCCCTTGCGGGAGAGGGTGGCCGAAGGCCGGGTGCGGGGTGGAGCGGCGCGCCCCCCTCACGCCCACCCCCTCTCCCACGGCGGGGAGAGGGGAGAAAAGCCGCGGCGCTAAACACGTACGCCGGCTCGCCCAGGCGTGGAGAATGCCGCGTGCGCTCCGCCGCGGTCGCCCAGGCGGCCGTGCCGCAGGAGCCTCGGAAGGGCGGGATCGGAATCATAGTGCCCGATGCGGACCTGAGGATTTCGGACTTCCAGTACGAGTTGCCGCCGGAGCGGATTGCGCAGGCCCCCGCCCGGCCGCGCGACGCCTCGCGCCTCATGCTCCTGGAGCGCTCCAGCGGGGCGGTGGCGCATCACCGGTTCTGGGACCTGCCCGACCTGCTGCGGCCCGGCGACCTCGTGGTGCTGAACGACACGCGGGTCATTCCGGCGGCGCTCACGGCCCGGCGAGCCGGCGGCGCGTGCATCGACGGGATCTTCCTGCGGGCGGCGCCCGAGGGCGGCTTGTGGGAACTCCTGCTGGCGGGCCGCGGACGCCTGCGGCAGGGCGAGGCCCTCTCGCTCCTCGATGCCGCCGGCGCGGAGCGGGCACGCGTGGACCTGGCCGGTCGCGGCCCGGGCGGCACGTGGCTCGTCCGGCCGCGCGAGGGCGTTGACCCGGTGGTCCTCTTGGAGTCCATCGGTCGGCCGCCGCTGCCGCCTTACATCCGCCGCGACCCGGCCGACGCCGCACTGGCCGCCTGCGACCGCGAGGACTACCAGACCGTCTATGCCCGCCGCGACGGGGCCGTGGCCGCCCCGACGGCGGGCCTGCACTTTACGCCGCAGGTCCTCGAGCGCCTGGCCGCGCGCGGCATCGAGCGCACCAGCATCACGCTTCACGTGGGCCTGGGGACGTTCCAGCCGGTCCGCGCCGATCATCTGGCCGACCACCGGATGCACGAGGAGTACGCGGAGATTCCGGTGGAGGCGGCCGGGCAGGTCAACCGCGCCCATCGCGACGGCCGCCGCATCGTGGCCGTCGGCACCACGACGGTCCGGGCGCTGGAGTCGGCGTCGGGCGCGGGCGGCGTGGAGGCGGGCGGCCGATGGACGCGGCTCTTCATCCGGCCGCCGTACCGGTTCCGGGCGGTCGATGTGCTTCTGACGAACTTCCACCTGCCGCGCTCGACGCTCCTGGTGCTCGTCTCGGCCTTCGCGGGGCGCGAGACGATTCTTGCGGCGTACGCGGAGGCCATCCGGGCGGGATACCGCTTTTACAGTTATGGCGATGCGATGCTGATTGTGTAACGCTGCTCGCGCCGGCCGAAAGCATGCCCCGTCCGCAAAAAGCCCCGGGTGTATTCACCCGGAGGTGTTTGGGCCACGGCTTTTCTCCCCTCTCCCCGCCGTGGGAGAGGGGGGTGGGGGTGAGGGGGCGCGCGCCGCTCCACCCCTCACCCGGCCTTCGGCCACCCTCTCCCGCAAGGGGAGAGGGAACAGCGCTAAACACATACGTTCACCCGGGGCTAAAACATCGTGGCATTGCTAAACACGGCTCATTTCGGTTGCGGCGTGCTGCGCGCTTAGGGTGTCTCGGGCCCCAGGTAGAGGTCGCCCGTTACCTCGTGCAGGCCCAGGCGTGCGACGAGGGCCTTGAGTTCCTCCGCGTTGCGGGCGGCCAGCGGGCTGATCTCGACCTTGAACTTGGGCTCGCCCGCGTCGTCTCGAGGCACCGCCACGCCGGCCTCCTGGAGCCAGCCTGCGGCCAGGCGCATCATGTCGCGCCGGGCGGTGACGGGGGTATCCTCGCCCTCGGCGTTCTTGACGGGGCTGAACTCGGCCGCGCGGTCGATCTCCAGGACGACCGGCCGCCCGGCCATCGGCAGGGCATCGAAGACGAACGTCTCGAACTTGATGCCATTGGGCTCCTGCGGCTCGCGGCGCACGCCCGACTCGTCAACGTACGCTATCTTTTTTCTGGCCTGGTGGAAGGGCAGGGCGAACGTCGGGCCCGAGTTCAGCCGCTCGACGAACCTGCGGTCCAGGATGTGGATGGCGATGCTGCCGGCGCCGAAGCGCAAGCCCCCGTCCGGGTTGCGCGCCTCCAGGATATCCGGCCGGTCTTTGAGGTCGCTGTACTCGATGACGTGCAGCCGCCCGCCCGAGAGGCAGAAGTGGCCGACCTTCTCCGCCGCGTCGCGCTTGCGGGCCATCTTGCTCGACATCTCGCTGCGCGCCTCGGCGTGGCAGCCGATGAACGCCGGGTCGATGGGCGGCACGAGCGGGTTATCGACCTGGAAGTAACTGATCGTCTCGATGCCGCGCGCGGCCATGTCGGCCAGCATGCCGCTGCGGGCCAGGGCCCGGATGGAGCCGCCGTGGCCGTCGGGGTTCCAGGCCAGTTCATCGCGGGCCGCCAGGAGGAGTTTGCCCTGGAAATCGACCGCGGGCACCTTGCCCTGCGGGAAGAACTTGACGTCGGCGCGCGGCAGGTCGAAGTAGTTGTGGGCCTCGAAGAAGTCGCGCGTCTCCTGGTCCGTGACGTGGCTGGTCATGATGTACCACGGGATGGCGGCATCGTACGCGCGGCGGGAGGCGAGGAGGGCCTCGGCGAAAACCTGGAACAGGGGCCGCTTCGAGACCGGGCCGATGACGAACTCGCCCTTGGGCGCCGTGACGCCGAGCCGTGTCCCCTGGCCGCCCGCGACGACAAAGGCGGCGACCTGGCCGGCCGCGATGCGTTCCTCGCCCCGTTGGTGCATCCGGCGGCGCTGCGCGTGGTCCGCGCCGGTCCGGGGCAGGGGGATGTACGGCGCCGGCTCCAGGTCCGGCGGCAACTCCAGCGGCCGGCGCTGGATGACGTGCTGGCGCACCAGGGCCGCCAGTTCGTCCCAGTCCACGTCCGCCAGGTTCGCCAGCAGCCGCCGGCGACCCTCCTCGGGCAGGTCTTTCCAGAATCGGAAGACGTGGCCCTGGCCGGCCTCCCCGACCGTGCGGCGGATGGCCTGTTCGTCCAGAGGCTCTTTAGGCACGATTGGCCCTTTCCTCCCTGAGGCCCCGCTGACCCGCTTGCGGCCGGCGCGGCGCACGCTGCGGCGCACGCTGCGCCTCCGCCGGCTCCATGATAACGCGCCCGTGAGGTCGAAGTTATCAAAACTCCGCTGCGCGGGGCAAGAGTTTTGAGGGGCCCCCCGGCGTCGGCCCCACGGGCGAGAGGCGGTTTTTCATCGACGGCCGGCGGGCGATTTGGCAGAATCCTGCCATCCGGGAGGAGATGCCGCGATGGACGCCGGCTGGCCGCGCCTTGTGAGTTTCGCGGGCCTCTTTGTGATGATGGGCATCGCGTGGGCCATCGGCGGCGGCCTCTTGCCCTCGTCCCTCGACCCCCGGCCCACTTCTCTCCGCCAGGCGCCCGATTGAAGCGTCTGCGGAACTGCGATAGTATACTGGGGTGCCGGGCAGTCCGCGGGAGTGGCGGAACTGGCAGACGCGCAAGGCTTAGGACCTTGTGCCCGTAAGGGCCTGGGGGTTCGAATCCCCCCTCCCGCACCAGTCCTTGGCGCCCCATTTTGGGGGGGGTTTTAGCCCCCGCCCACGGCCGCGCGGGGCATAAAGCCCCGCGCTACATAATCCCCGGCCCAACCGTAACTGACGCCGTACGCAAGAAGGAGGCACGCGACAGGATGAACCCAACGAGAAGGGATTTCCTGAGGTCCGTTGTGGTGACGGCCGGCGCGGTGGCGGTGCCGTCGTGGGTGCTGCGTGCGGCGGCCGGGGCGGCGCCGTCCCGCAAGCCGAACTTCCTCGTGATCGTGATGGACGACATGGGATTCTCCGACGCCGGCTGCTACGGCGGCGAGATTGCCACGCCCAACCTGGACGGCCTCGCGGCCGGCGGCGTCCGGTTCACGCAGTGCTACTCCACGGCCCGGTGCTGGCCCTCGCGGGCCTGCATCCTGACCGGCTACTACGCGCAGCAGGTCCGCCGCGATGCGCTGCCGGGCCTGGCCGGGGGCATAGGCGGGAAGCGCCCCGCCTGGGCGCGGCTGCTGCCGGAGATGCTCAAGCCCCTCGGCTACCGGTCCTATCACTCCGGCAAGTGGCACGTGGACGGCACGCCGCAGCAGGGCGGCTTTGACCGCGCGTTTGATTACAGCGACACCGACCATCACTTTCTGCCGGCCAGGAAGATGGCGGCAATCGACCCGCCGCTCCAGCCTGTCAAGCCCGACGAGGGCTATTACGCGAGCACCGCCATCGCGGACCACGCCATTCGTTACCTCAGGGAGCACGCCGAGCATTACGCGGACCGTCCTTTCTTCCAGTACCTGGCATTCACGGAGCCGCACTTCCCCATCCAGGCGCCCCAGGAGGACATTGACCGCTATCGCGACCGCTACCTGGAAGGATGGGATGCCATCCGCCAGAAGCGCTGGAAGCGGATGACCGAGTTGGGCCTCATCAACTGCCCGTTGTCCAAGCCCGACCCGGACAGCCTGCCCGGTTGGAACCTCAAGCCGGAAGACATGCAGAAACGGATTGGGCCGGGCGAGGTCCCCAAGGCAATCCCGTGGGAGCAACTGACGGATGAGCAGAAGCGGTTCCAGGCGACCAAGATGGCCATCCACGCCGCGATGATCGACCGCGTTGACCGCGAGATCGGCCGCGTCCTGGATCAACTCAAGGCGATGAACGCCCGCGAGAACACGGTCATCTTCTTCGTCTCCGACAACGGGGCCAGCGCCGAGCAGATGATCCGGGGCGATGGGCACGACCCCGCCGCGCCGCCGGGCTCGGCGAAGTCGTTCCTCTGCCTCGGGCCGGGCGGGTCCACGGCGTGCAACACGCCCCTGAGGCTCCACAAGGTGTGGGTGCACGAGGGGGGCATTTCGTCGCCGCTCATCGTCCATTGGCCCGCGGGCATCCGGGCGCGCGGCGAACTGCGTCGCGACATGTGCCACTTTATCGACCTGGCGCCGACGATGCTGGAACTGGCCGGCCGCGGCGGGCCGGAGCAGTGGGAAGGCAAGCCCGTTCCGCCGCCGCCCGGGGTAAGTCTTGTGCCGGCCTTGGCGCGCGACGGCGCCGTCGCGCACGAGTATCTCTGGTGGTACCACCAGGGCAATCGCGCCATCCGCGTGGGCGACTGGAAACTCGTGGCCGAGGGCGTTGCCGGGCCGTGGGAACTCTACGATATGCGCTCTGACCGCTCGGAATCCAGCAACCTGGCCGACAAGCAGCCCGAGAAGGTCCGCGAACTGGCCGAACGCTGGACCCGCGCGGCGGAGGAGTTCCGCCTCACGGCCACCGGCGATGCAGCGCCATCGGCAGCCGGCCGATAGAAGGCGATCCGCCGATCCTCGCTCCTGAAGGGGCCCGCCTTTCGCACGATGTGCGTGTCAGGCGCGACAAGACCAGGAGACCGCCATGCCGCTTCGCCGGGACTTCCTTAGAACGGTCGGGCTTGGGGCCGCAGCCGCGCTCGTCATGTCGAAGACTCGACTGGGCGAGCCGCACCGGCTGTTTGCCGCCCAGGGCGCCGGTCGGCACCCGAACATCCTCTACATCATGGCCGACGACCATGCCGCGCAGGCCATCAGCGCCTACGGCGGCATCCTGGCCAGGGTGGCGCCGACGCCGAACATCGACCGCCTCGCGCGCCAGGGCATGCGACTGGACAACTGCTTCTGCACGAACTCCATCTGCACCCCCAGCCGCGGCGTCATCCTGACCGGCCAGTACAGCCACATCACCGGCGTGTACACCCTGGCCACCCCGCTGGACCCCGAGCGGCAGAACGTCGCCAAGTGCCTCCAGCAGGCCGGCTACCAGACGGCCATCTTCGGCAAGTGGCACCTCTACAAGGACCCCAGCGGCTTCGACCACTGGAACATCCTGCCCGGCCAGGGCGTGTACCACGACCCCGTCCTCATCGAGAAGGACAAGGGCAGGCAGAAGCACACCGGCTACGTCACCGACATCATCACGGACCTGTCGCTGGAGTGGCTGAAGAAGCGGGACCCCCGGAAGCCCTTCTTCCTCATGTGCCACCACAAGGCGCCGCACCGGCCGTGGGAGCCTGTCGCGCGGCACGCCAAGTGGCTCGATGACGTTACGATCCCCGAGCCGCCGAACCTGCTGGACCATTACGAGAACCGTTCCCGCGCCGCCGCCAACGCCACGCTCAAGGTCGGCGAGAACATGAACAAGACCGACCTGAAGACCGAGATTCCGAAGGACCTCGACCGCGATGCCCTCCGCAAGTGGGCCTACCAGTTGTACCTCAAGGACTACCTGCGGTGCATCCGGGCCGTGGACGAGAACGTCGGCCGCCTGCTCGATTACCTCGACCAGGCGGGCCTGGCGCAGAACACGGTGGTCATCTATACGTCGGACCAGGGATTCTTCCTGGGCGAGCACGGTTACTTCGACAAGCGGTTCATCTACGAGGAGTCGCTGCGAATGCCCTTCCTGGTGCGCTACCCGCCGGAGATTGCGGCCGGGTCGGTCAACTCTGGACTGATCCTGAACGTCGATTTTGCCGAGACGTTCCTCGACTACGCCGGCCGGCCCGCGCCGGCCGACATGCAGGGCCGCAGTTTCCGCTCCAACCTGGCCGGCAAGACCCCGGCCGACTGGCGCACCGCCATGTACTACCGATACTGGATGCACCTGGCGGACCACGGCGTGCCGGCCCACTACGGCATACGGACCCACAAGCACAAACTCATCTTCTACTACGGGCTGCCGCTGGACATGGCGGGGGCGGTCAAGAAGCCCACCGAGCCGGAGTGGGAACTGTTCGACCTCGAGAAAGACCCCCAGGAGATGAAAAACGTGTACGCCGACCCCGCCTACGCCACGGTCGGCAAGGAACTGAAGGCGGAACTGCGGCGACTCAAGGACGCCGTCGGCGATTCCGATGCGGCGTACCCCGACCTCATCGAGGTGACGAAGAAGTGGTGGTAGCAACGTAGGCCGGGATGAAATCCCGGCATGCCGTTTGGCCCGCCTCGGCGGGGATTTCATCCCGGCCTACATGCTTCTAACGAAGGGGGACCGCATGGGCATCCAGGACCTTAAGCGTCGCGACTTCCTGAAATGCGCGGCCGCAGCGGCGGCGGCGCTGGCGCTGCCGCGAGGGTTGCATGCCGGTGATCGGCCGAGCGGCCCGGTCGCCACGGCGACCAAGCCGAATATCATCTTCATCCTGTTCGACGACCTGGGCTACGGCGAGCCGCCGGGTTTCCGGCGAGACTCGCCGTTCAAGACGCCCCACCTCGACCGCCTGGCCCAGGAGGGCGTCAGGTTCAGCGACGCCCACAGCGCTGCGGCCGTTTGCACGCCCACCCGATATGGTGTGCTCACGGGGCGCTACCCGTTCCGCATCGGCCAGTTCGGCGTGCTCAGTTTCCCCTCCAAGCCCATCATCGAGAAGGACCGCATGACGGTTGCCTCGATGCTCAAAGCGCAGGGCTATCAGACGGCCTGCTTCGGCAAGTGGCATCTCGGGATGGATTGGGGCGACGTGAAGAGCGAGGCCGCCGCACGGCCCGGGACGCCCGTGGCCGACGGGCCGACGACGCGCGGGTTCGATGTGTTCTGCGGGTACACCGAGGCCCGGAGCATCCGGACCGTGATCGAGAATGACCGGGTCCTCGGCACGTACGAGCCGGTCGAGGTCCAGCCGCTGATGGCGAAGAAGGCGGTCGAGTACATCGACCAGCGGGCCAAGGACGGCAAGCCCTTCTTTCTCTACCAGCCGCTGAGCATTCCCCACCTGCCGCACGTGCCCGCAAAGGAGTTCGAGGGCAAGAGCGGCCAGGGCGTTTACGGCGACTGGATCTTCGAGGGCGACTGGGTGGTGGGCCGGATCGTCGAGGCCCTGCGTCGCAACGGCCTCGCCGCCAGTACGCTCCTCATCGCCTCCAGCGACAACGGCGCCGAGGGCCGCGAGTATCCCCCGCTTCGCGGCTCGAAGCGGAGCATCTACGAGGGCGGACACCGCGAGCCGTTCGTCGCCCGATGGCCGGGGAAGATCAAGCCGGGCACGGTTTGCGAGGATACGGTCTGCCTGAATGACCTCCTGGCCACGTGTGCCGAGATCGTCGGCGCGAAGTTGCCCGACAACGCCGGCGAGGACAGCGTCAGCATCCTGCCGCATCTTCTCGGGACCGCGCAGGGGCCCGTCCGCGAGGCCACCGTGCACCAGTCGGCGGGCGGCGACCTTGCAATCCGGCAGGGTCCGTGGAAGTTGATCTTCTTCAAGAACGGCAAACGCGAACTCTACAACCTGAAGGAAGACCTCGGCGAAACCAGGGACGTGCTGGCCGCGAACCCCGAGGTGGCCGAGCGACTGGCGAAACTCATGCAGCAGTTCATCGACAACGGGCGCAGCACGCCTGGCGCGGCGCAGAAGAACGGCGTCAGTTTCGCGCTGCCCAAGCCTGTTGCCGCGCCCGCCGGCGGAGAGGGCGGCGAAGGCACCGGCAGGAAACGCAAGAAGGCCAAGTAACGGTTGGCCGCGCGGCCGCGCGGGTACCGGCCGGGAGAAGAGACTTGCACGGACACACGCGACGGGAATTCCTGAAATACTCCGGCGCAGGGGCGGCGGCGCTCGCCCTGCCGCGCTCGCTGACGGCTGCGGAACGCGCACCGCTCGCCAGGCCCAACGTCATCATCATCCTCACCGATGATCAGGGTTACGGAGACATCGCCTGCCACGGGAACCCCAAGATCAAGACGCCGAACCTCGACCGCATGCACGCCGAGGGCGTCCGGTTCACCGATTTCCACGTCAGCCCCACGTGCTCGCCCACGCGGTGCTCGCTGATGACCGGCCGGCATGAAATGAAGTCCGGCGTCACGCACACCATCCAGGAGCGCGAGCGGATGAGCCTGAAGGCCACCACCATCGCGCAGGTCCTCAAGGCCGCCGGCTACACGACCGGCATCTTCGGCAAGTGGCACCTGGGCGACGAGCCGGACCACTGGCCCGACAAGCGCGGCTTCGACGAGATGTTCATCCACGGCGCGGGCGGCATCGGACAGACCTATGGGGGCAGTTGCGGCGACGCGCCGGGCAACTCGTACTTTAGCCCGACGATCCTCCACAACGGCACGTTCGAGAAGACCGAGGGGTATTGCACCGACGTCTTCTTCGGCCAGGCCGCGAAGTGGATCGACGAGAAGCGAAAGGCGGGGGCGCCCTTCTTGGCTTACCTCACGCCGAACGCCCCGCACGGGCCGCTCAACTGCCCGGAAGAATACGAGAAGAAGTACGAGGGCATAGGCCTCACGCCGCAGGAGATGAAGTTCTTCGGCATGATCACCAACATCGACGACAACGTCGGCCAGTTGCTCGCGAAGTTGACCGAGTGGGGCATCGAAAAGAACACGCTCGTCATCTTCATGAACGATAACGGCGGCACGGCGGGCGTGGGGGTCTTTAATGCCGGCATGCGCGGCGGCAAGAACACGCCGTACAACGGCGGCACGCGGGCAGCCTCGTTCTGGCGATGGCCGGGCACGCTCAAGCCCGCCGACGTGGACGCACTCGCCTGCCACCGCGACATCTTTCCGACGCTGGCCGAACTGGCCGGGGCGAAGGTCCCTGACGACGTCGCCGCGAAACTCGACGGCCGCAGCCTCGTCCCGCTCCTCAAGGACCCCGGCGCCCCGTGGCCCGACCGCTACATCTTCACGCACATCGGCCGGTGGCCCAAAGGCCAGGCGGCCCAATCGAA
>Ga0315294_10003898_pt1 | contig 16265 bp, 18 predicted proteins | sample YL17G13_40_MG_FD_203626 | JGI IMG/M metagenome (GOLD analysis project Ga0315294, IMG submission 203626) | Sediment microbial communities from Yellowstone Lake, YNP, Wyoming, USA - YL17G13_40 | ecosystem: Environmental > Aquatic > Freshwater > Lake > Sediment | place: USA: Wyoming | collected... | reverse complement strand
TCGCAGGTCTCGACCGGCGACCGCAGCGCCAAGATCCGGACCTACAACTTCCCGCAGAGCCGGGTCACGGACCACCGCATCAACTTCTCCGTGCACAACCTGCCGGAGATCATCGAGGGCCACCTCGACGACCTCTCCGAGGCGCTGCTGTCCGCCGACATGGCCGAGCGGCTCGAAGCGCTGGGTGCCGGCACCGGAGACTAGCGGGCGGCCCGGCCCGGTCCGCCGGGTCCGGTGACCGTCCACGCCGTGGACGCTACGCGCAGCGTCGTGGACAGCGCCGGCCCGCCGGGCGCGCGCAGGTGACGCCGCCGACAGCGCCCGCCTGCGCGGCACGCCACTTGCGGTCCGGCCGCATCGCTCCCGGTCCCGACCCGCCGGCCCGCCGCCGCCGGGTGCCCCACCGCAAGGAGGTTCCGATGGACTCGTCGGCTGCGGTCCCGGCCGCGCGCGCGGTGCCCGACCACCGCCGCATGCACCGGATGAACGTCTTCCTGTTCTTCATCGCCCTCGCGTCGTGGTGGGAGCTGGGCCTGCGCCAGGGGGGCGAGCTCGGCGCCGGGCAGCACCTGAACCTCACCGTGGCGGCCACCATCATGGTGCTGGCGCGCCTGGCCGCGAGCGCGGTCGAGGCGCTCGCCTACAACCTGTGGTGGCGCACGCGCGGCGCGCGCCTGCCGTACGCCCGCTTCCTCGTCGCGCTCGTTGCGCTCTCGCTGGTGGACCGTTTCGCGCAAAGCCTCGTCGCGCTGGCCGGGCGCGCACCGGCGCTCAAGCCCTGGCTGGCTCCGGTCGCGGGGCTCCAGCTCCTCAAGGACCGCCTGCCCGGAGTTGAGCCCGTCGTGTGGGTGGCGTTCGGCAGCCTCGGGTTGCTCACGCTCGCGCGCATCGCGATCACGGCCTGGCTCCAGTCGGCCGGTACCGGGCGCCGTCTGCGGGGACCGCTGCTCGTCACCGCGCTGGCATGGCTCGCCACACGGGTCGCGCTGTGGTGGGCGATGGATCTCTTCCGCGGCATGAGCCCGCTGCGGTGAGACGCGAGACGGACATCTCGCGAGGCTGGCGCCTCGCCGTCTGGGCGGGCTGGGCGCTCGCCGGGGTCGCGCTTGCCGCGCTGGGCTGGCTCTGGCATCTCGACCGCATGCGCGTCTGGCAGACGCCCGGTCTCGGCGCGCCGCTTGTGCTCGTGCGCACGGCGGTCTCCGACTCGAGCGCCGGCACCTGGCTGGTCGCGGTGAACCCGGACTGCCCGCGCTGCTTGCAGGCGCTCGCGCGGCTGGCCGCCAGTCCGCGCCGCGGGCTGCGCGTGGGCGCGCTCATCGTGGACACGCCGCGCCGCCCCGGCGCCGCCACGCTCGCCGCGCTCCAAGCCGCCCCGCTGTGGTGGGACGCGCGCGGCGACTGGCGCCGGAGCTGGGGTCACCGCGTCTATGGGGAAGTGCTCTGCTTCGACCCCCGCGGTCGCTACGTGAGCACGCGGTTCGCCGACTGAGCCGCGCGCGGCCCGCCCGCGCTTGTCGAGCCGGCGCAGCGCGGCGGCCGGCGGAGACCCCGCCCCCGCAGGATCGTCCGATGGGCCCCCCGCGCTCCCGGAGGAGGATGAGGGATGTGGAGGAAGAGTGGGATCGTGGCGCTGGCGCTAACGGTCATGCTCGCGCTCGCGCCGGTGACGCCGCGGGCCGAGGTCAGGACTGCGGCGCCGAACGGGGTCGGCACGGCGATGAAGTATGTCGCCTGCGCCGGTTCCATCGTCTTCATGGTTGCCGTGCCGGCGAGCATCTTCTACACGACGCTCGTCTGCATCCACGCGTTCCTGAGCAACAGGGACTGAGGGGGGATCTGGTCATGGATCGGAAGCACTCGCTCCCGCTGTTCGTGCTGATCGCTGCGCTCACGTTCCTGCCGCTGGCCGCGCTCGCGAAGGCCGACGTCCCCGCCCGGGGTGCGGGTGGTGGTGGGATCCTGATCGACCGGCCCAGGGCGCAGCCCGACACCGCGATGGGTGCGCTGGCCTCGATCGGTTGCGGGTTCTTCGTGCGCGCCAGCATCGCCACCGCCGGCACCCAGGTCGGCACGATCGTGGGCGCCGTCGCCTGCTGCGGCTTCATGCTGTTCGACGCGTTCGTGCTGGAGGCGCGCTAACATCACCGGCGGGGCGGACTCCGGGCTTATGCGAGGCCCGCCCCGTCGGCCCATGTCCCGCGCCCGCCGCGCCGGCGCCACCCAGGCCGTCCTGCGCGTCCGGGGCCCGTCTCGCCGGTCTTCGCCATGGGCCGGCTTCCGCCGCGCAGTTGGAGCCTCCGCTCCGGGCCGCTATGCTGCCACCCGTGGTGCAGCCCACTGTCGCCTCCGCGCTCCGCTCCGCGCTCGCCGTGCTCGCGTCCTTGCCCACACCCCGCAGCGATGCCGAAGAGCTGCTGAGCCGCCTGCTCGATGTCTCGCGCACTCAACTCCACCTGCTGGGCGGGCGCACGCTCACGTACGCGGAATCCGCGCGGCTCGCGGCCTGGCTCGCCCGCCGCGCCGCGCGCGAGCCCGTGCAGTACATCACCGGACGCGCCGCGTTCCGGGATCTCGATCTCGCCGTGGACCCGCGGGTGCTCATCCCGCGCCCGGAGACCGAGGGGCTGGTCGAGGCCGTGCTCGAGGTTCTGCGTGCCGAAGCCCCGCGCCGGGCGGCGCCGCGCGTGCTCGAGCTCGGTACGGGCTCCGGCGCCATCGCGCTCGCCCTGGCGACCGAGTGGCCCGCAGCCGTGGTCACGGCCACCGACGCGAGCGCGGAAGCGCTCGAGGTCGCGCGCGCCAATGCGACGGCACTCGAGCTTGCGGGGCGCGTCCGATTCCTTGCCGGGCGATGGTTCGAGGCCGTGGGCGCACAGGAGCGCTTCGAAGCCGTGGTTTCGAACCCGCCCTACATCGCGACCGGCGAACGGGACGCCCTGCCCGAGAACGTGCGGTCGTTCGAGCCGCCGCAGGCGCTCTTCTCCGGCGCGAGCGGGCTGGACGCCGCGCGCGAGATCGTGGAGCAGGCGCCGCACCACCTCGTCCCGGGCGGGCTGCTAGCGCTCGAGCTGGCCGAGGAGCGGGTGCATCAGGTCGCCGGCTGGTTGCGGGGCGCTTCCGTCTGGCAGGCGGTCGAGGTCCGCGAGGACCTGGCGCGCCGGCCCCGCTACCTGCTGGCGCGCTCCGTCGTCATCCGCTGACGTCCGCGTCACCGGTACAGCGCCTTGATTCGTCCCCAGCTCATGGATGAGGCTGGAACCGGGACCAGGCCGAACTTCTGAACGCGGTTGTTGCCACGGTCCACGACGTAGACGTTGCCGATGGCGTCCGTCGCAAGGAAGAAGGGCTCGTCGAACTGCCCGCCGTCGCTCCCGTATGAACCCCACTGGGCCAGGTAGGCGCCTGTTGCGCTGAACTTCTGGACGCGGGAATTGCCCAGGTCCACCACGTAGACATCGCCGCTCGCGTTCGTGGCCACTCCGATGGGCTCGTTGAACTGCCCATCGTCGCTGCCGAGTGAGCCCCACTGGGTGAGGTAGGACCCCGTGCCGGTGAACTTCTGGATGCGGTGATTCATATCCGAGACGTAGACGTTGCCGGCGGCGTCCGTCGCCACTCCGGCGGGCTCACTGAATTCCCCGTCCCCGCTGCCGGGGGATCCCCACTGGGTCAGGAAGGTGCCCGTGCCGGTGAACTTCTGGACCCGCTGATTCCCACCGCCGTCCGTGACGTAGACATCACCGGCCGCATCTGTCGCCACTCCGAAGGGAAGGCTGAATTGCCCGTCCCCGCTGCCGCAGGATCCCCACTGGGTCAAGTAGGTGCCCGTGCCCGTGAACTTCTGGATCCGGCAGTTGACCTGGTCCGCGACGTAGACGTTGCCGGCCTGGTCCGTCGCCACTCCGGCGGGATTGAAGAACTGTGCGTCGCCGCTGCCGTAGGTGCCCCACTCGGTCAGATAGGTACCGTCTCTCGTGAATCTCTGGATGCGCTGGTTCAGGTAGTCGGTGACGTAGACGTTGTCGCCGTCCACGGCGATGCCGCAGGGGATGGTGAACTGCCCCGGTCCGCCGCCGTACGTGCCCCACTGCGTCAGGTAAGCCGGTGGTTGTGCGCTGGCCAGCGCCGGAAGCAGTGTGGCCGCGAAGAAGAGGGTGCGGAATCCAAGGGTGAGGAACGGGCGCTTCTCCACGGCGACCTCCGGGTGCTGTCACCGACCGGGCGCGGTCGGCTCGATGCGCGGTGCTGGGAAACCCCTGCCAGGAGATGAGGGTACCATCGAAGACGGCTCGACGTACGAGAAAAGTCGGCGAAAATGGCCTGTTCAGCCCCGGAAGCAGGGTGCCCGGGTGAGCGTCGAGTCGCTTCGGAGGCCCGACTCCAGACGGCTCGGCTCATCGGGTTACGAGGGCGCCCGGTCTCACGGCAGCGAGCGTGTCGTTCCCGGACGTCCCTCGCCCCAATAGTAGTGCGCGTCCATCTCCCCCACGCGGATCGGCACCTTGAGGGTATTCTCCCTCGGCGGGATCGGGCAGTTGTAGTGCTCGGAGATCGCGCAGGCGGGGTTATAGCTGAGGTTTAGGTCCAGCAGGTAGCGTCCGTCCGGCAGCCGCACGGGGTCCACGTAGCGGCCCGTGGCGTAGCTTCCCTTGCCGGTGGTGGCATCGCGGAAGAACACCGAGATGTCGTTCTCGCCCACGCCCGGCTCCAGCAGGCGCGTGGCCTCGAGCCGGCAGCGTGTCCTGCCCACCATGAGGTCGAACCAGCCCACGCGCACCGCACGGCGCCGGTTCCCGCGGGTCGAGAGGATGAGCGTCGTGTCCGGCTTCGGGTTCGGCGTGAGCGGGAGCAGGTAGCGGTGGGAGAGGTCCACCGGGAACCACTTCAACCCCTTGTACCGGGCGAAATGCTGACTCCTCGGGTCGAAGACGATGATGGCCGGGAACCGCTGGTGCGACAGCCGCAGCGTGAAGCCCCCGATGCCGATGCTGCCCGGGGGTAGGGTGGCGGTGGTCAGCACCTCGTCCTTGACGCGGAACGTGACACCGGGGTCGACCCCCGCGACGTGGAACGAGTCGCCCGAGACCGACACCGTCAGGTGGTGGGCCGAGACCGTCGGGCTGGGGATGCAGACGTCGTTGTCCGGGTCACGCCCGATCGCAAGCGTCTTGCGCGCGCCGAAGTCCACGCGCTGGACCGCCGCCAGGTACGAGGTCTCGCCGTTCTTGAGCCACTCCTCGGTCTCGGCGCGGTCCTTGAGGATGGCCGTGGTCAGCGAGTCGGCCTCAGCCGGCGTGAGCGCGACGGGTCTCGCGGCGGGGGCGCGCGCGGCGCCGGCCGTGCCGGCCGGCAGGAGCGAGAGCAGCAGGACGATGAGCGTGAGCCTCGACATGTCGGGTCTCCGGGATCTCGGGAAGTGCCTGGAGCGGCGGTGGCCGGCCGGTCCGTGCCGTGATGATACGGGGCCGTGCCGCCGGATTCCACGCGCCGCCAGGCGCGCCCCTTGCGCGCGCGTGTCCGCGCTCGCATAATCGACCTTTCGCACCCGGTAACGTCACCGTAGCGTGGCCGCGGATGGCCATCGGCCGCAGCCGAGGAAGCCCACATGGATGTCGCGTCGCCCAGGCCCGATTCGCGCATCCTCGATCCCACCGCTCCGGAACATGCGAGGCCCAAGAACATGGACGCCTTGATCATTCGCGGCGGGCAGCGGCTCTCCGGCCGCATTGAGATCAGCGGGGCGAAGAACGCGGCCCTGCCGCTCATGGCCGCCACGCTGCTCGCCTCCGGCGTGCACAGGCTGCGCAACATGCCCCTGCTGTCCGATACGCGCACCATGGCCCGCGTGCTCGAGACCCTCGGGGCGAAGGTGGCCTTCCAGGGGCACACCTGCGTCGTTGACACCACGAACATCGGTTCGTTCGAAGCACCCTACGACCTGGTGCGCACCATGCGCGCCAGCGTCTACGTGCTGGGGCCGCTGCTCGCGCGCTTCGGCGCCGCGCGCGTCTCGCTGCCGGGCGGCTGCGCCTGGGGCCCGCGTCCCATCAACCTGCACCTCGAGGGCCTCAACGCGATGAACGCGAACCTCGAGATCGAGCACGGCTACGTCGTCGGGCGCGACGTGCGGCTCAAGGGCGCCGATTTCCACTTCGGCGTGGTCTCGGTCGGCGCGACCGCGCAGTTGATGATGGCCGCGGTGCTCGCCGAGGGCGTGACCGCGCTCGACAACGTGGCCATCGAGCCCGACATCACCGCGCTCGCCGAGGTGCTGGTGCAGTGCGGCGCCGAGATCGAGGGCATCGGCACGCGGCAACTGACCATCCGCGGCGTGAAGCACCTGTGCCCGATCGAGACCGCCATCATCCCCGACCGCGTCGAGGGCGCCACGTTCCTCACGGCCGCCGCCATCACCGGCAGCAGCCTGTCGGTCGAGAACTGCGAGCCCGCGCACCTGGGCGCCGTGATGCGCGTGCTCGAGCAGGCCGGCTGCGAGGTGCTCCCCGGCGAGCGCGAGGTCACGGTGCGGGGGCCCGTGCGGTCGGCCGCGCTGAACGTCGTGACCGAGCCGTTCCCCGGCTTCCCCACCGACATGCAGGCGCAGATCATGGCGCTGTGCGCCATCGCCGACGGCACCAGCACCATCACCGACACCATCTACCTCGACCGCTTCAGCCACGTACCCGAGCTCGTGCGGCTCGGGGCCGACGTGCGCGTGCAGAACAACGTCGCCATCGTGAAGGGCGTCGAGCACCTGTCGGGCGCGCCGGTGATGGCCACCGACATCCGCGCCAGCGCCGCGCTCGTGCTCGCCGCGCTGGTCGCCGAGGGCGAGACCAAGATCTCGCGCATCTACCACCTCGACCGCGGCTACGAGTCCATCGAGCGCAAGCTCGTCGCGCTCGGGGCGGACGTGCGGCGCATCCGGGAGCCCGCGGCGTAGCGTCGCGCCCGCCCCGCCGCCCCCGTGCCAGCCAAGCGCTACGACCGCGACTACTTCGAGCGCTGGTACCGCCATCCCGCCACGCGTATCCACGTGACCTCCATGGTCGAGCGCAAGGTGCGGCTGGCACTGGCGGCCGCCGAGTACCTGATCCAGCGTCCGGTGCGCACCGTCTTCGACGTCGGCTGCGGCGAGGGCCCGTGGCAGCCCATCCTCGCGCGGCTGCGACCCGGCGTGCGCTACACCGGGGTGGACTCCAGCGAGTACGCCGTGCGGCGCTTCGGACGCCGGCGCAACCTGCGGCTCGGCAGCTTCGGCGGGCTGGGCGCGCTTGGCCTCGAGGGGCCCTTCGACCTGATCGTCTGCTCAGACGTGCTGCACTACGTGCCCGCGGGCGAGTTGCGCCGCGGCCTGCGCGTCCTCGCGAGCCTGCTCGAGGGCATGGCCTGGATCGAGGTCTTCACCCGCGCCGACCCCATCGCCGGCGACTTCCACGAGATGAAGCGCCGCAGCCCCGCGTTCTACGACCGCCACTTCCACGCGGCCGGGCTGGTGCACTGCGGGCTCTACGGCTTCGTGCGCGAGGACTTCGCCCCCGGCGTGACCGCCTTCGAGCGGGGGCGGGGGCGGATCACCGCTCAAAGGCGGTACCGGAAGTCGTCATTGAATCCGCCCCACGGCCCGTCCGGCCCCCGCTGATGCCCGGACCCGGCATCGTCTACACTGCCGGTCATGGCCCCTGAGACTCCAAGCACCCGCCTCGCCATCGTCGGCACTGCCGGCCACATCGACCACGGCAAGACCGCGCTCGTGCGCCGCCTGACCGGCGTGGACACCGACCGGCTGCCCGAGGAGAAGAAGCGCGGCATCTCCATCGACCTCGGCTTCGCGCCCCTCGTCACACCCGGCGGCGTGCACCTCGGGATCGTGGACGTGCCCGGGCACGAGCGCTTCGTCAAGAACATGCTGGCCGGCGTGGGCGGCGTGGACCTGGTGCTGCTGGTGATCGCCGCGGACGAGGGCGTGATGCCCCAGACCCGCGAGCACCTCGCCATCGTGCGGCTGCTCGGGGTGACGCGCGGCGTCATCGTGCTGACCAAGCGCGACCTGGTGGACGCCGCCTGGGTCGAGGAGATCCGGCGCGACGTCGCGGCCCTGCTCTCCGGCACGCCGTTCGCGACCGCACCCGTGGTCGAGTTCTCGGCCGTGACCGGCGCCGGTACCGCGGAGTTGTTCGCGGCGATGGACGCGCAGCTCGCGGGCCTGGCGCTGCGGCCCGCCGGGGAGCCCGCGCGGCTGCCGGTGGACCGCGTCTTCACCGTCGAGGGCTTCGGCACCGTGGTGACCGGCACGCTGTGGCGCGGTCGCATCCACACCGGCGACACGCTCGAGCTGCAGCCGAAGGGCCTGCCCGTGCGCGTGCGGCGCGTGCAGGTGCACGGGCAGACGGTCGAGGAGGCGCGCGCCGGCCAGCGCACCGCCGTGGCGCTGCACGGCGTCGAGCGCGAGCAGGTCGAGCGCGGCGACTGGCTGCTGGCGCAGGCGTCGCTGCGGCCCTCGAGCATCCTGGACGTGCGCTACGAGGCGCTCGCCGACCTGGAGAAGGAGTGGCCCGCCAACACCCGCGTGCGCTTCCACCTCGGGGCGAGCGAGATCATTGGCCGGCTCGTGCTGCTCGAGGGCGAGAGCGTGGCCCCGGGCGCGAGCGCCCTGGCGCAGGTGCGGCTCGAGCGCCCGACCGTGGCCGCGCGCGGCGACCGGTTCGTGATCCGCCAGTACTCGCCCTCGCACACCATCGGCGGCGGCAGCGTCATCGAGCCAGTGGCCGCGAAGCGCCGCCGCCACGGTGCGCTGGACGCGCTCGAGGTGCGCGAGAGCGGCTCGCTCGAGGCGCGGCTGCTGCAGCTGGTCGAGGCCGAGACGACGCCCGTCTCGACCTCGCGCCTGGCGCAGGTGGTGGGGGAGAGCCAGACCGTGACCGGTGCCGCGCTCGCGCGCCTGCTCGAGGATCACGAGATCGCGATGCCGCTGCCCGACCGCTGGCTGGCGCTCAAGAAGTGGCACGGCGCGCTCGAGACCATCGAGCGCGAGGTGCGCGGCTACGCCGACAGGTACCCCGCGCGCTTCGGGTATCTCAAGGGCGAGCTGAAGAGCGGGCTCAAGGTGGCGATGGAGGGCACGCTCTTCGACATCGCGTTCCACGCGCTGGAGGAAGAGGGCCGGCTCGAGGTGCGCAGCCAGCGCGTGCGGCCCGCCGACTCGCCCTGGGAGCCGCCGGCCGTGACCCGGGCCGCGCTCGAGAAGCTGGAGGCCGACCTGGAGGCGACGGGGATGAGCGTGCCCGACGCGCTCATCTGGCAGGGCAAGCTGGGCTCCGAAGCCTCGGAGGTCGCCACGCTCGGCCTGTTCCTGGAGCGGCTGGTGCGCGTGAGCCAGGAACTGATCTACACGTCACGCCAGATGAAGGTCCTGCGCGCGAAGCTGGCCGACCACTTCGCGAAGAAGCCCGCGCTGACCATGGCCGAGTTCAAGGATCTGGCCGGCGTGAGCCGCAAGTACGCGGTGCCCCTACTCGAGCACTGCGACCGCATGGGCTGGACGGTGCGCGCTGGAGACGAGAGGAAGCGGGGGGGGCGGGGGTAGGGGGCGGGCCTCAAACCGCCTTCCGGAATGCCTCGTAACGCTCTTCAAGAAAGTCCGCTCGCGGCCTGAGTTCATGGTGCCTGGGCACGACCAACAGCTTCTGGTTGTGCCGTTCCTGCAGGCCATGCGCCAACATCGGGCCGTCATCTTCCTCCAGGATGTCCTTCCGGATTTCGATGACGAGGTCCGGCCTGATTCCCAGGATGTTGCTGTCAAAGGCAGCGTGGTGGAGTTTGCAGAGCGCGATTCCATTCGACACCCAGGGCTCCCCCTTCGGGTGGCCATCGGGCAGGATGTGGGCGGCGTCGAGTAACTCCGAGTGCCGGAGTCGGCAGATCGAGCAATGGTCGCGATAGGCACGCAGCACGCGATCTCGAAAGCTGCGCTGATGCAGCCGCTGTTGCACCTGAGCCGTGACGTAGAGGCGACGTCCCTCAGCCACCTGATCGGCGAGTTGATCCTTCCCGGAGAGGAGCCCCTTCTTCTCATCAACAGCGACGGTGAAGGAAAGCGACTTTCGGTCGTCTCCGACGATGAAGACTGGCCACTCGGCCGCGTACCGACCTGGCACCAACCCGTAGAAGTAGACGAGTGGAGTATGGCGCTGCATTGCCAGCCTGAGGCCGATGTTCTCTCGGTGCTGGGGGTCGGTGCCTCGGTACCTGTACTTGATTAGACCGTCGCTCCCCACCTCGTCCTCGTAGGGGCGCGGCTTGCCCTCAACGATGGGTGCCGTCGTAATGCTGAGGGGAATCTCGGGGAGGATTGCGGGCTTGAAGATCCCCTGCGGACCCATGAGCGAAACGCGGGTGCCGCGGAATGAGAACCCTTGAACAAGGACGTCCCGCGGCAATGCCTCGCCATGGAGGTCACTCTGTTCCTGAAGAAACTGAAAGGCCTGAGTTCTGGCCGCAGCATCAATTCCATCAGGTCCTCGGCTGCTCATCCTCGCGTCGCCCCATCCCCCGGCTCCCGCGGCCGCACCATCACCGACTTCTCCCGCTCCACCAGCGCCAGGCCGGCCTTCCCCTTCCGCGGTTTCCGCACGTACTTCTTCTGCGTGACGATCACCGGCACGCGGCCTGCGCTGCGGGTCTGGGAGTAGAACGCAGCCCAGGCGGCGACCTCCTCGAGGGTCCGCTTCGAGGGCTCGTCCTTGCCCTTGCCGCGCCGCAGCACGACGTGCGAGCCGCTCGCCCCGCTGACGTGAAACCAGTAGTCCTCGGGCCGCGCCAGGCGGTGCGTCAGGTAGTCGTTACCCTCGCTGGTGCGCCCGATCAGCACGTCCCAGCCCTCGGCGGTCCTGAGCCGCCGCGGCTGCAGCTTCGCCGAGGGTGCGCGCTCCTCGCCGGCGGCCACCGCCGCGGGCCGCGGCTCGGCGTTGCGCCCGCGCGGGCCGGCGGCACCCGGCGCCCTCGCCACCTCGCGTGCCCCGATGCTCGCGCGCACGGTCTCGGGCAACTGCGCCAGCGCCGCCTCAATGGCGCGCACCAGCGGCTGATCGGGCGTCAGCGTCGTCCCCTCGGCGGCCATCTCCAGCACGGGCCGCGCCCGCTCCAGCAGCACCTCGAGCGCGTGCAGCTCGGCCTCGACGGCGGCGAGCCGCGGCGGCACGGCCTTGAGCCCGCGCTCGGCCTTGGCGGCGCGCTTGAAGTAGCGCGCGGCGTTGCCCTGCGCGTTGAGCCGGGGCTCGAGCGGGATCTCGTGCGTCACCGCGGGCTCGCCCGGGTCGGGCAGCGCCACGTTCTCGGCGCGCGCGGGCACCTGCTTGAGGTACACGAGCAGGGTCTCGCCGAAGCGCCGGAACTGCGGCGCGCGCTCGGCCTCGGCCAGGTCGCTCTGCAGGGCCTCGAGCTTGCGCGCCACGCGCCCGCGGTACTTGCGCAACGCGCGCAGGGCCTGGGCGAAGCGCGCGCGCTCCTGTGAAGCGGCGGACTCCGGCTCGGGGCGGTTCATGACGGCTGAACGTAGTGCAGCGGCCCCGGTCGGGCAACCGGCGGCGACACCGGTCGCCGTCCTGCCGCGCCGGGTCCCGGTCGTCACCTCTTGCGACCCGGGCGGGACCGGACGACGTCTGGACCGCGCCGCGCGCCACCCCGGCCGGCCGCGCCGCGAGTGCGGCCTCACCGCGACGGCGTCCGGCCCGCACTCGGCTCTTGACTCGCCTGCGGCCCGGAGGCACGCTGCGGCCATGCCTCCGCTACAGTGCCAGGCCTGCGGCAAGGCGGTGCCCTACGACGAGCCGATCCCGCGCGACAGCGATTGCGAGGGCTGTCATCGGGACCTGCGCTGCTGCATGAACTGCCGGCACTACGACACGACGCGCAACAACTCCTGCCGCGAGACCGAGGCCGAACTGGTCGAGGACAAGGCGCGCCGGAACTTCTGCGAGTTCTTCTCCTTCAACCGCCGCTCGTTCGTGGCGGGCGAGGGAGTGAACCCGCGCGAAGCCGAGGCCCGCGCCCGGCTCGAGAGCCTGTTCGGCGGTCCCCTCCCGCCGGGCACGGCCGACCCGAGCGCCGCGCGCAAGAAGCTTGATGGCCTCTTCGGCAAGCCCGCGGACGACAAGGACGACGGGTAGGACCCAGGAGCGCATCGACTCCGCCAGCGTGTGCCCGCTGTCAATGGTGTTGACACGCCGCTGCCCTCGGGAACTCCGATAGTGCTCCAACCTTGGTCCGGGAACCCGGCCCATCTCTTGCTGCTTCCCGGTGGTTCCCCATGCTCCGTGAGCGACTGTCTGGGCTTGCTCCCGTCTGCCGCGCGCGAACGTTGCCGGGATCGGCTCCGGTTGCTCGCCGAGAGCGGGCACAGACTGCGCCGTCCGCTGGCAGCGAGGGTGTGCCCGGGTCTCTACGAGTTGAGGCTGAAGTACCGGGGGCTCAATCTGCGGATGCTCTGCTTCTTCCACGGCCAGACGATCGTGGTCGTCTCGCACGGGTTCGTTGAGCAGCAGGCGGTCATTCCGCTGGCCGAAGTCCGCAGGGCGCTCGACTGCCGGGCACGGTTCGAGGCGGATCCAGATGCGCGCACAGCGGGTGCCGAGGGCTGAGATCATGGCGCTGAAGAGACCACCGCGCGGCGACGCGCTCGACTACATCACCGAACGCTACAAGCTGGACACCCCAAGACACTGGGCCAGCATGGCCGAGGACCACGCGAATGCCGAGGTGTCCATGATGGTCTACGCGCTTCGGACGGCAGCCGGGTTGACGCAAACCGGCCTTGCCAGGCGCGTTGGAACGACGGCCTCGGCCATCTCGCGGCTGGAGGACGCGGAGTACAAGGGGCACTCGATGGCCATGCTCCGGCGCATTGCGGAGGCCGTGGGCATGAGGGTTGTCGTTCGCTTCGCGCCGCATGAGGCCAACCCCCGGCCGGGCTGGATCTTGGACAAAACCTAGAAGGAGGCCATCAAGCAGACGATGGTGGCCGACAAGGCGGCGGATATGGGTGGACCGGGGCGTCGACCCCGTCGCCCCCGCCCGGCGCGCCGGAGCGCGAGGCGGGCGGGCTGAGCGGAGTCGTCACGACTCAGGACGCCATGGAGCTGCACCCGGCCCCAAGCGCCCGAACGATCTCCGCCGCTCTCCCCACGCCCCGGTGGAAACCCGGTGGGGAACCTCCGCCCGGCCGCACCCCGCCGAATCCCGCGCAAATCGCGCCGCTGCTTTGACTCTTCGGGGCCCGGTGGCCTACTTTGACCGCTCCCCGCAGGAGGTTCCCATGATTCGAAGCATGACCGGGTACGGCTCGGCCGAGCTGGACCGTGACGGGTTGAGCCTGATCGCCGAGATCCGATCGGTGAACCACCGCTTCTGCGAAGTCTCGCTGCGCTCGCCCAAGGTCGTGAGCCTGTTCGAGGACCGCATCCGCCAGTTGATCGCCGACCGCTTCTCGCGCGGCAAGTTCAACCTGACCATCACCTGGTCGGGCGCGGGCGAGACGGGCGAGGAGCTCAAGGTCAACGAGCTGGTGGCCGACCGCTACGTCGCGCTGCTCGAGAAACTGCGGGTGCGCTACCATCTGGACAGCGGGCTCGACCTGCGCACGCTCGCGGCGCTGCCCGACGTCTTCGCCTGGGAGCACACCGCGTTCTCGGACGAAGAGACCTGGGGCATGGTCAAGGATCTGGTGACCCGCGCCTGCGACAGCATGGACGTGATGAAGGCGCGCGAGGGCCAGGCGCTGGCGAAGGACTCGGAGCAGCGGCTGAAGCTGGTGCGCCAGCAGCTCGACCTGGTGGCCGAGCGTGGGCCGCAGGGCCCGATCGCAGCCAAGGAGCGCCTGATGGCGCGGCTCAAGGTGCTGCTCGCGGACATCGAGATGGACCCGGTGCGCATCGCACAGGAGGTCGCACTGATGGCCGACCGCCTCGACTACACCGAGGAGTGCGTCCGGCTGTCGGCGCACCTGGACCAGTTCCACTCGCTGATCGAGGGCCCCGAGCAGGCGGGCCGCAAGCTCAACTTTCTGCTGCAGGAGATGAACCGTGAGGTCAACACCATCGGCTCGAAGGCCAACGACGTCGAGGTGGCGCGCGCGGTGATCGTGATGAAGGAAGAGATCGAGCGCCTGCGCGAGCAGGTGCAGAACGTGGAGTGACCGTGCCGGCACCGGGTCCCGATCTCGCAGGCCCGCGTCCCGTTCCGGCGGGGCCGGCGGACTCCATCCCGTTCCGTTTCACTCCGGGTGGCCTCCTGCTGGTGCTCTCGGGTCCGAGCGGTGCGGGGAAGGGCACGCTGGTGGACCGGCTTGTCGCCGCGCGGCCGGAGTGCGTCTTCGCGATCTCGGCCACGACGCGCCCGCGGCGCATGACCGAAGTGGACGGCGTGCAGTACGAGTTCGTCGCGAAGGACGAGTTCGAGCGCCGTCGCTCGGCGGGGCACTTCCTCGAGTGGGCCGAGGTCCACGATCATCTCTACGCCACGCCTGCGAGGTTCGTGGACGAGCAGGTGCGCGCGGGCCGCGTGGTGGTGCTCGACGTGGATGTGCAAGGCGGCGCCAGCGTCCGCCGCGCCCGCAAGGACGCGGTCTCGGTGTTCGTCTACCCGCCCTCGATCGACGCGCTGCGGCAGCGGCTCCTCAAGCGCGACACCGACGCGGCCGACGTGGTCGAGACGCGGCTCAAGAACGCCGCCGGCGAGCTGGCCGAGTGGCGCGAATACGACTACCTGGTGCTGAACGACGACCTGGAGCAGGCGGTCGCCCGTCTGACCGCGATCGTGGACGCCGAGCGCGTCCGCGTGCGGCGCCTGCAGCCGTCTTCCTGAGGCTTACGACCCTGAACGAGGAGAACCGCCTCTCATGACGAAACTCGCATCACTCATCCCGCCCGGGGGCTCGAACAAGTACGAGCTCTGCATCATCGCCTCGCGCGAGGCGCGCCGGCTGAACGACTGGTCGCACCGGACCGGCGAGAACATCATCGGCAAGGTCACGGCCACGGCGCTCGAGCGCACCATCCGCCAGGAGGTCCCGTTCCTCTACGACGACGCTCCGCTGTCCGAAGCGTAGGCCCGCCGTGCTGCGCGGCCGCACCGTCCTGGTCGGGGTCTCCGGTGGCATCGCCGCCTACAAGGCCTGCGAGCTGGTACGCTGGCTGAGACGCCGCGAGGCCGCGGTGGTCGTGGTGATGACCCCGGCGGCCGAGCGCTTCGTAACGCCGCTCACCTTCGAGGCGCTCTCGGGCAACCCGGTCGTCACCTCGCTCTGGGACGAGCAGAAGCACGACCTGGGGCTGCGGGGCACCCGCGGAACGCGGGCCACGGCGCGCCGCAAGACGACCGGCAAGGTCGGGCACATCGACCTGGCCGAGGCCGCCGACGTGATGGTGCTGGCGCCGGCGACCGCGGACCTGATCGCGCGGCTGGTGCACGGCGAGGCGCCCGACGCGCTCACCACCATCGTGCTGGCGAGCCGCGCGCGGCTGGTGGTCGCTCCGTCCATGGACTTCGGCATGTGGCGCCACCCCGCGACGCAGGAGAACGTGCGCATGCTGCGGCGCCGCGGCGCGGTCATCGTGGGCCCGGCCAGCGGCGAGCTGGCCTCGGGGCTCATGGGTCCGGGCCGGCTGGCCGACGTCGGGGAGATCGGCGCGGCGGTCGAGCAGGCGGCCGCGCGGCGCGCGAGCCTGGCGGGCGTGCGCGTGCTGGTCGGGGCGGGTCGCACCGAGGAGCCGCTCGACCCGGTGCGCGTGCTGACCAATCGCTCGAGCGGGCGCATGGGCTTCGCGCTGGCCGAGGCCGCGCGCGATCGCGGGGCCGAGGTCACGCTGGTGGCGGGGCCGGCGAGCGTCGAGCCCCCGCTGGGCGTGGCGCTCGCGAGCGTGACGACCGCGGCCGGGATGGAGCGCGCGCTGAAGCGCGCGGTGGCCGACGCGGACGTGGTGCTGATGGCGGCGGCGGTGGCGGACTACCGGCCGCGGCGCGCGGCGCGCGAGAAGCTCAAGCGGGGCCCGGAGCCGCTGACGCTGGCGCTCGAGCCGAACCCCGACATCCTCGCCGGGCTCGCGGCGGCGCGCGGGCCGGGGCAGGTGTTCGTGGGGTTCGCGCTCGAGACCTCGCGCGGCATCGAGCGGGCGCGCGCCAAGCTCGCGGCCAAGGGGCTCGACCTGGTCGCGCTCAATGCGCCGGCGAAGGGCATCGGGGGCGAGACCAGCGTGGTCACGCTGGTC
>Ga0315294_10003897_pt1 | contig 16269 bp, 19 predicted proteins | sample YL17G13_40_MG_FD_203626 | JGI IMG/M metagenome (GOLD analysis project Ga0315294, IMG submission 203626) | Sediment microbial communities from Yellowstone Lake, YNP, Wyoming, USA - YL17G13_40 | ecosystem: Environmental > Aquatic > Freshwater > Lake > Sediment | place: USA: Wyoming | collected... | reverse complement strand
GCAAGACTCGATCCTCGGGTGAACCACGTGCGCTAGGTAGCACGGCACTTTAATCACGGATTTGGTGGCGGAGGCTGATTCTTTGCTATGGCGCTGATGTATGCCACGATTTCGAGGACTTCCTTCGCGCTCTCCTCCCTAAGTTCTGAGGGTAAACATCCGAGTTGTAGGCAAAGCCAAGCGTTGAAAGCCTCAGGCGTGGGTTTTTCCCTGATGACGCTGAGTGTGAGTTGGTTCTTCTCTTCAGCTGTTATCATACTGACTTTTGAAGCGCAATCAATGAATTTGCCAGCAAGAGGAACGGGTACGCCGCCTTCCTCAATGTAGTTAGCCGTCAGAACCGCCGTGTTGAGGGGTTTGCCCTCTGGTTGACTGACTAGACTCGCTAGAGTGATTTCAGCATTTATTTTTCTAGTGTTCTGCCTTGTGACTTGACCTGTCAACGGGTGTCTTTCAATGTTCCTGTCAAGGATGTCGCAGTAAAGCCCGTATGCGATGCCCCTGAAAACGTAGTCGCCTTCAAATCGTTTGCCAAAGCTGTCGTCAACGTGAAGCGTTATCGTATCCATTTTCCCGTTGCTCCTATGCGAAGCCGTAAGTTTTTGCTGTGAATGGGAGCCTCTGGGGCACTATTTCCGCGGGTGGCTTGGACGTGTACCTTCCACTGTCAAAGGCTACTCCCCCCAGCGTATACGTGCCTACTCCCGCGACTGTTATGACTAGGTTTGCCTCGGTCATTGCGATTATGGCGTCCATGAACGTGCTGTCGACATATGCGACGGTGAGTTCGCCAGTGATGCTTCTAGCCCTCTCAGCAAGATACTTGAGCAAATCGCCAGTGGTTGACCTTATGACAGGTATCCTCTGCAAATTATTGTTAAGGGTGAAGCTCCAGTCCGTCAAAGCGCCGTGAAGGTTTATGTCGGCTCCGAAAACCACGTCAGAAGCATTCCACATTATGGGTGTTGCTCCGGGTTCGCCAGCATAGGGAGTGCCTGGGATAGTGGTTCCGTGGACGCAGTTCTGACTAATGACCTCTGTTCTAACAGCTATAGGATTATCAATGCTCGCTGAAACGGTTGCCCTGTTGATTAAGCACCCCTTGTGGAGGTAGACGTCAGGTGTTCCTCCCTCAGTGAAGTAGGCTATCGTGCTGAAGCATAAAAGTGTTCGAGCAAGATCAAGGAACGTGTTATTCTGCATGTGGTAGTCGAGGTTGAAGCCTGTTTTAAGTTGCCCCTTCTTGAAGAAGGCCACATCTCTTGAGCCTCCGGGCACGATTTTGACTATGCTACGGTCTATGGTGTTCTCGAAGTTGCTTCTGACTCCGGGCAAGAGCCAACTAGGTGCTGCGGGCGTTTGCCCGTAAAGTGCCTCGCCTTCAAGCACGTAATACACGAACTTCTCGGCGTCCGTGAAGACTTTATTCGCGTATGTTGCTACCATTCAATCCACCTATGTTACTACTAGATTCGGGTACGTCGTCATTTCTTGTTACCTCATTACTGTGACTAACTGTAGGAAATGGTTTTTATGTGGCCTGCAGCACCATCCCAGTACCAGAACTTGAAAACCGAGGAAGTGGCGTTGAACCAAATACGGCCTTGCTCCGCAAAACTCCATCCTGTGGTGTCTGGGTCCCCATCTGCGAAAGCGAATCTTGACCAAGCGCCATCCAACTCGGCAAGCCACTTACCGTCTGCGACGTTATATAATTTGACTCTTCCCCCTGAAACGTAGGGTTGAACCTCGATGTGCCCCGCTCCCGCTGGGTTAAAAATGCGAACCACGTTACTGGAATCTAGCACCAACACGGCACGTTGAACACCGCCTGAATCCTGCATGTAAACGGGAACATTATTCGTAAGAACCGTCGGCAAATTAGTGTCTATCTGCCCCGCTCCCTGCTGGTTAATCAGGTAATGCGTCAATTTTGTTTTGTCTATTCCGTCGCCCGTTGGGAAAGCAAGGTTCATGAGCATCGCGTCTGTTATGTACATGTCTATGTTATATCCGCCGGCGTTCCTCTCCATCTTCCCCCCTATGACTTCAAGCGTTTCCATCGCGGGGTTGAGGACACTGTAAAGGTTAGGCGCGTTCGTGCATTGGGTGTAACAGTTCATCATCGAGAGTTCCGTTATTTGCTTGTTTTGCACGACAATGTTTGGGATAATATCCATTCCACCGTCGAACCAGCAATCTCTCAGCGAAACCCTCGGGTTTTGCGCCCCCGCGCCCGTTCCGCCCTCCAACAGAAGATTCGCAATTAAGTCAGGACCATACTCTGGTTTGCTGGCGAAAATGCTTCTCCCAATGTTTACCTGAACAATGTTCTTGAAATAAGCATCAGCCTTCTTGAGGAACATCATGTAGACCTTTTCGAGAGTTACGTCAGCGGTGACGCCTCCGTCGCCTGCCTTTCCAACTCTCAAGCCATAATCACAGAAAAGCGTGGCGTCTTCAGCTCGCCTTCCATCAAGCCAAACCTGATAAAGCTCTGAATCGTCACATCCCGTTAGGTCCACGTCTGCGTCTATTCCCCCCCAGATCCTGCAGTTGTGGAACTTGTGCCATGCGGGTATGTCCGAGGCTTTAGCGCCATTCACAGGTATGGTGGCTAGTCCGTAACCGTTTATGAATACGCCGTCAAAATGTGCGAGTTTTGCCCCTGTTATGTCTAGCAAACTGTCCATTGAGGCACGCGCTCTCAACTCGGTTGCTGGGCTACGCGCTCTCAAGGTTATGTTGTTCTGAGTCCATGAAGCCATTGTGCTGGAAAGAAGTAGTCCCTTGAGTCCTATCGCTCCGCCATCTGGTAAATCATCCAAGACATCCTGTAAGACAAGTCCCGCGTCTGCATCCTGAAAATACGCCATTCCGTTCTCGCCGTTTATGGCTCGGAACTCGCTTTCAAATGGAATGATTATCCAATCATCAGTCTTCAGGAACCCAATTCGCATGATGTTGTTCCATTCGTAAGCGTAAATCTTGTCAAAACATTCCTTAATGCTTTCCCAGTTCTCGTAACTCACTTAAGACACCTCCCCTATCGGGCATGGCAACGGATCACCCGCGCTCTCGCTGTGGAATAGCCTGCAGTTCACGTTGAAAGTCGTCCTCAACAAGCTTTTCCCCTCAACGATGGTGGGTTCTCTGGTTATCGAAGCGAAATTGACGCCAACGACGTCTTTCTGATTGGCATGAACAAGGTTCTCGATTTCCTTCTGCATCTTCGTGAAAATCAAGTTCATAGAATCCACCGTTTCAGAGGTTACTTTTATGGCAACATCCACCGTCACGCCTTGATCCACAAGCCACCAGTGAATCGACAAGACCTTCACGTTCTTTGCAGGCGAAGACGAGTAGCAAGCTATCATGTAGGTTTTTGTTCCAAGTCCTGGCCCCTGCCACTTCGCTGCGTCGTCACGTTTACTGAGCCACTCGATATTAGCTATAGTTACTCCGCCTATGGCTTCGTCCCACTCGGCTTCCAGCATCGCCAGAACGTTCTCAGGAATGCTTGTCTCACTCATTAGTCTGATTCCCCCGATACGAAGGCGATCCCGACGGTTGACTCCACATCCTGGTGAAGCTTCAGCTTCTCTATGGCCCTGTCAAACTCTTCCTTGATTATCTGGATGGCGGGGTCAAGGTTCTTTATTACCGTGGCGTTGTTGACGATGCTTCTCGCAACGTCTCCGACCCTGTAGCCGTAATCACCTAAGTTGTAGCCCATGTTCTGGCTGTTCTCGCTAGTTGACCCAGATGAAAGATTCACTAGGTCGCCGCCGAACAGGTAAACGTAGCAGTTCAGAGCCGCCAAATCCTTTATGGCTACTTCCTCAAGCGCGGTGCATGAAAGATAGTCTATGGTTGCTCCCGTCTCGGACTGGATGTAGGCTACGGCGTCGGCAACGTATTCGAGAACAATGGCATCGCCTATGTCGTCTTCGTCAGCGTTGATCTTGTGCCTCACCTTGTCGCAGAAGTCGGATTCCGTTTCGCCTACTACGGCTGCGCCGACTATGAACCAGCTGAAGCTCACGTCATGCATTAAGGGGCCTGTGATGTTTACTGTAAAGTTTGTGGCGTCTGGGGCACTCGGATAATAGTCCATTCCGTCCAGTGCGCCTTGCGGAGTGAGTCCTATGTCCTCTAGGTCTGGGGCTTCGTCTAGGCCGTGGGGTACGACTACGTTTTCTAGTCCCGCGGTGATTGTGGCGGTTCCTTTTGCGAGTATCTCAGTCATTCTTCAGCCCCGCCCTTTTGGGTGTGACGCTTGATTCCCATTCTTCTTCAACTCCTATGGAACGTATTTTGCTTCCCAGTAGCAAGCCACTATCGCGTCAGTTGTCACCCTGTTGTGGACTGTCACCGTTATCGTTGAACTTGTTGCTGTCCACGCCCAACCGTCTATCTGGGTGCTGTTGAAGCTGCACGCAACGAAGGTCGGTGTTCCAGCCAAGCCGTGGGTGATCGTGAATGTGGTTGCTGTGGCGTTGACTGATGAACCGCTGTTCTCAGTGAATTTCGGATAGTACACGGATGACTTAGCGCCAGAAATGACGGCTAGGGTCGTGTAGTCCTTGGCGTTTTGGACATTGAACACGTTATTATTGTTGCCGTCATTCAACTCATTCACAACCTTCGCCCAGAAGTAGTCAGAATGAACAAGCGTGTCATTCGCCTCTGTTGAGAACGAGAAGTAGTTATGGTTACTGTTACTCACTATTCTTATAGCGTCGTAAGTGTCGTTTGCACCCGACTGGTCAGTTATTAGCAGGTTTGTCCAAGAGTTCCAAGAATTAGGATGATTTGTACTACCGTCAAGCAACAAACCGTTTCTGTCCATGTGGTCAAGCCGTATGCCATCGAATAGGTTACCAGTACATTCCTGAATATACATCTGACATGGAAAAGTCGCGTTTGCGGATTCGCCTCCAAGATAAACATCCGTTACGTGGTTGTGGTCTGACGACTGCATGAACCACCCGACTGTTCCATGAGTGTCTTGGTTAATGTCCTCGAATATTGAGTCGCTCACGACGTTGAGGTATATTGCGATGTCAGTGGATTTGTGAATGAATACGTGCCGAACGTCAAACCCGTTGCAAGATACTAAGTGAAGACTGTCGCCCTTTACGTGATAAACTCGCAAATCCGCAATCGTGCATTCAGTAGATCGGTCTGAGCCACCTGCGGCTTCAAAGCGTATTCCGTGGTAAGAACCAGCGCCGCCTTGATTTGCATAGTTTCCATCCCATATCCCGCCTTCTATTGTCACATGATTGTTGCCCGCCGTCATGTTACTATTCTGGATAATGTCGCAATTCGCATTTGTACTCAGGGTGACTATCCCCTGAAGCTCAAGCCAAGTGTAGTTCTGCAAAATGATTGTGTTGGTTAATGTGTAGTTGCCTTTCAGAAGAACTTTCTCTTGCCATGTTCTCCCGCTCGTCAAGTTGCCCAAGGCAAATTGTATGACTTTGCTCGCGTTCGCGCTCGAATATGGAATTGAGCCATCTGTGCCGTTCACCATGTACGTCGCCGTGCTATTCACGAAGATCATGTAACTGAAGGGCAAGCCATTGACTACGGCGTCCGCGCCCGCTGGACCAGCAGCCCCGCCCGCTGAACTCGCCCACCCCGTCCCGTTATAGTAGTAGAGGATGCTCAAGTCGGTTCTGAAGAAGGGTTGCCCCGCGATTGGCGACGCTGGAAAATCTGTTCCGCCCCAGAAAGTCATGTTGACGGCTTGGTTCTGGTTGAAGTAGAGGCTTCCGTACAGGTTGATGTTTGTGGTGTTGAGCCAAGTTAACCCTGAGATCCCGTAGCTTCCGCCCACATTCCAATTGCCCGTCAAAGCCCTCGAACCGTCTTTCAAGAGGTAAACCGTGAGGTCATCGACGCTTCCAGTCGTGCAGTTCGTCCACCCCGTCCCATTATAGAATGTCAGCAAGTTCCAGTCTGTGCGGAAGAAAATATAACCAGATGAAGGCGAAGATGGGAAAGATGTGCCATTTTCCACTAGAAGACGATATGTTTGAACGTAGTTGGTTGAGGCATTGAGGATTCCAGCATATAGAACAGTGGCGTTCAAGCTTCCAGCTTTAACAGTGTAGATTAGCGCGCTATTAGAATAATAGGAAAGTTGCCCTTGATATTGCTGAATAACCAAAACCGTTGAACCGTAAGTGAGGCCAGAAGCTAGGGTGATTTCCTTTAGGTAGACGCTCCCCGTCGTGACATTCCCAAGCGACTGTTGCTGAATATACGTCTTGTTGGTGCTATATGGAAGAATCAGTCGCCCATCAGTGCCATTCTGCCTGACATAGTACGAGTCCACCATGCTGATGATCTCGGTGTAGGGCTTCTGCATACCAGCGAGACTACTGTTCACTGGCGCATCAAGGCGTTCTTGAATCTCCAGAATCTGAGCCTCAATATTGACTGCAATCGAAACTTGCGCTCCCTGACTCGCCGCATAGCCAGCGGTGAAGAGAACCCCAATCAGCAAGCCCATGAGGATTGAGGCTTTCCACCAGTCCTGAGCCAAATTGAAGTTCCTAAGGTTTATTTGGGTCATTTCGTTTTTGCTCCTATTTTCTCTCCAGCTTTGTCAAATGCTCTGTTAACAACAAGCCAATCCACTGAAAGAACCTCGAAAAACACTGAAACAGGGTCTTGGTTAAGCCCGTAACCCCACGCGGCACCCTGAACCGTAGTCCTCAGAAGAGTGTAGCAGAACAACCGAGCGTCAAACGGGTCTTTGCTCTCAAGCCAGCCCTTCAGAGTCCTCACAGCCCCAGCCGCGAGGCCTGAAACCAAACACAGAAACTTCGGGTCAATCATTCAATTCAACTCGTAACCGTGAATTTCTAAGGAAAAGGCAAATCAGCAACGCACTCGGCAGCATTCACCCAAGGCGCCATGAGCCACTTGCGGGTTCTTGGAAAACTGCCTGTTGGCTTGAAGAACCTGTGAGCTATGGAAACCAGAACTATCACACAGCAACAGCGGAGCATTACGGCGTGACCTCTGCGGTCAATCATCATGGCCTCCGGCTCGTCCCGCGTGCTCCAAGGAAGAACCCAAGTCACCATCTTGCCAAAGGTGAACTTTCCAAGCCATTCACGTCGCCAACGGCACCACAGGCAAGTAACGTGAAACCTGCGAAGGTGCAGTTTGCACAGGAAATTAGAGCATGGAAGCGGGAAAAGCTTCATGCACCGACGCCTGACTTCTTCTTCTCGGTTGCCTTCGTCTTCTCCTCTTTGGGTGCTGGAGGAACCTCAGTCTTGACGACGACTATGGCTTTCGGAGTCAAATCCAGCATCAGCGAAGGCACAAAAGCCGCTGGGTCAACGTCAAAAACGTCACCCTTCCTGAAGTACTGCCCCTTGTAACCGTATTTTCCTTCAGCGATGAATTTCACTTTCGTATCTGATCACCTCTCTTGAAATCGGTAAAAACAAAGAAAAACAGGGAAAATAGGGGTGAACTCACCCGTTTAAGCCAACTATGCGGCTGTCAGGTTTGTAACTTCACAGACAGCGGTTGGTCTATAGATCATTGGCGCAACGACAACGCGAACCTTGCCCTTGTAAATGTCTTCGCCCGGCTGACGATCTGGTCCCACAGTGCGGTAGTCCTCTGCTACAACTAGTTCAAAGTTGTCTGGGCTGGTGTCAACGAGCAACATCGTATCCTGTACTCCGTCAGCGGGGGCAAATAGACTCTCTGACACTACAATGCTTGATGGCCCGCCTAGAAGGTTCTCGATTACAGTGCGTTTTAGGATAGCGGTGTTTGCTACGAGCGCGTCAAGGTACGCTGACCACGCGCTGGGTATGATGAGTTTCTTTGGTCCAAAATGTCCGTCTGCTTCAAGCATGGCTTTGGCGGCGGCAACTATCGTGATGTAGTTTGTTATCCAAGCGGTGCCCGCCATAGTGTTTCTTCCCGTTGCTGATGCTAGTCCTTCGATTCCGAGTGCAGGCCAACCTGAGTATTCGCCTGTTAGGATGAGTTTGTCTTCTTCCTCGGCGCATTGTCTGGCTGCGTTCTCGGCGAACTGCGTGTTAAGGTCCCTGTTGCCTAGTCTTGCGGCTTCAATGTCTCTTCCGTTGAGGCGGAAGTCTTTGCTGATGATTGGTATGTTGACGGTGTGCTCTGTGAGCGCGACTTTGTCTTCTGACTTCTCTTCTCCGAACATGCTGATTGTTGCTTGTCCCATGTCGGTTTCGGTGTAGTAGGTTTCCTTCATGTAGCCCATGCTTCCAAGGTTCTTGGTGGGCATCAATGTTCTTCCGACTAGGTTTGGCCACGCGGCTTTGATTACTTGGCTGCGTATGTAGTTTACTTCGGCGGTTGTGAGTGTCCCAGTGTCTCTTCCAACTCTAGTTAAAGGCATCATATTTCTTATCAACCCTAAAGCTGGAGTTTGACGAGGATCCACTCGGTGCCGTCGCCTGAGGCTGCGTGTAGTGAGTAGCCTACGGCTGCCTGAGCCGTCGCGTACTGGTCAACCATTCCCGCGCCCGCGCATTGAACTCTTAAGCCCCGCGTGATTGTTGCGCCTGAAATCTTCTTTAGCCAAACAATGATGTCGCCTGTTAATACTTTGGCTTGGTCGCCTGCGTTGTAGATGGTTGTGATCAGTTCTGTTGGTTCAACATCTAGCACACCGAGAACAATGACTGAGTTGTCCGGAGCAGTTATTACTCCATAGTCTAGTGAACCGTCAGTTATTACGAGTGTCCCAGGGTAGCAGCTTGTGGCGGTTGTGATTTCCATTTCTAGGACTACTGGGTCGCCCGCGTAGAGTATGGCGTTTCCGACTGCGCCTTTTGCTGGTATTCCTTGCGGCATGTTAGAAGGCTCCTACTTCCTTGAGGATTTCGCCGCGTGACTTGCCGTACAGGTCTGGCATGTGGTCGATGGTTGCGCGTGTGATCGTGTCTGAGCCTATGACGTTGGGTCTACCTCTTGGCATGGCGTCAGCTTTTATCGCGTCGAGTGTCTGGTTCAGTTCATGTAGTTCAGATGGTTTCATCTCGTCAAGTTTTGCCCTTGCGATGTTCATCTTCGCGGTGATCTTTGGGTAGAGTGCTGTTCTGATTGCGGCGTCTATGCGTGCGTTTGCTTCTTGGAGTTGGGTTTTGGTTTCCTTGTTCTCGTCCGTGGCGACTTGCAGTTTGTCTTGGAGTTCCCTGTTTTGCGCGGTGAGCATGGCGATGTCAGCCGCGACAGTGGGGTTAGTGGCCTTCACTTTTGGCTTTTCATCTATTTTGGTTTCCGTTGTCGTTTGCGTTTTTTCTTCTGGCATAAATGTGAATCTCCTCTTTCAAATGTTGCAGTTTTCTTTAGCCACGCCTGCGTGCGCGTGAGCCACCCTACTTCTTTAAACTCGCTTGTAGCCCACGAGCATAACAAAACCTGTTACTGTCAGATGTCCTTGAGGATTGCCTGAAGCTCCTCAGACTCTTTCAGGACCTCTTCAACCGTCTTCTCTTTCGGAGGCGGGGTTTCGATAGGAGGCGTCGCCTTTGGCGGCTGCTCTTTCGGAGGGGTCTCTTCTTTAGGCTTCTCTTCCTGAGGTTTGGTTAAGTCCTCGTACTGTGCTTCCGCCTTCTCTTTGCTTAAGCCTTCCTTCATCCGCGACTTCACGAACTCTTCCTTCAACTTGTCCTCTGGCATACTATCACTCTTATGATCGTTAAACCATGCTTGAGCCTTGTCCTTGTCCCACTTGGCCTTTTCGAACAAGTAGCTCTGGACTTCCCACTTCTCGCCGTACTTGCAGAGGACGGCTTTTATGCCCTGTTCCGCGCTGAGTTCCATTGTGCGGCACTGACCGCTTTCAGGAGGCGCACGGTGACCTGACCGAATGTATTCCTCGGTGACTTCCCAAGGGTCTTGTTGAATGTAGGTTCCCCTGATAGCTTCGTCAACGTTGATGTTTGAGTCGGCGCCTATGCCACAGTGCGGAAAGCTGCATCTGCCTCTCGGAACGCCGCATGCAACGTGATCTATCACGATGTTCCGCATGACGTAATCGTACTCTTCATCCTTTCCCGTTACCGCGTTCTTCCAAGTTCCAGACGTAGGATCGACTTCGTGATAGAAACCTATGCTGACGTCAAGGGGATCGCCAACCTTCTGCGCGGCTTCTCGCACCTTGCTGATGAAAGCTTCAGAGCATTCCTGCTTGTCAAAATTCAACTGCGCTCTTATCCGATCTCTGTCGAAGAAAGGCTTTTCGACGTAACCCTTCATCTGCCCCTGAGATGTGACAACGGGCATGGGGCTAGTCGGATGCTCTAGAACCACGAGTTTTGAGGCTCTAGCGGTGCGTGTGGCCTTCAACAGTTCAGAAGCGCTTTTCAAGGCTTTCGTGAGGGTTTTTCCATCGTGCAAAACTGGGGAATCAGAGTAATCGTAGACTCCGACTTTCGTTATTATGGCGTTTACTTTCAAGCAGCATTTTGAGTCTTCTACGATTTGGAGACCGTCTAGTTGGAGGTTGTCTACACTTATTTTTCTAAGCATTTATTCAAATATCTCCTATGATTTTGACTGTGGAACTGGGGTTTGCCCCTGAAAAGGACTCGGTTTCTGGATAATCTCTTGCCCCCCTTGACCCGCTGGAAGCGCCCCAAGATTAGGATCGTCAAGTTTACGCAGCTCATCCCTCATCAGCCAATCCTTCTTTGTGGAAATTGTTCTTGCGCGAATTTCCTCTATGTTGGCTTTTTCGAGTTCTGAGAGCTGGAAGGGGCTAGGCCAATCAAACTTGTAATCTCCGAGTTTGATACCTTTGATTAAGGCGATTTCATCTATCAAAGCCCGTATCGTCGGCTCGATGAGGCGCTGCTTGTTGCTCACGCAGCCCTTGAAGTAGTTCTTGATGTCCGTCTCGCTGCCAGTCACCGCGCCCGTCTGCACGCCTCTGAGAAGGCCTTGGGGAATGTTGGTTTTCGTGCTGATTCTTTCAAGCGGGGGCTGATAGAAGTTCTGCGGGTTCTGTATTCCTCTGCCCTCGAAACCCATCGTCTTAAGAGTCTGGGTTTCTGAGTGGATGAAGTGCTTCTTGAGCATCATGTTGTCAAAGTGGCGGTCAGCGTTGATGGCGTTGACCTGTGCTTGCGTGGCACCGACGGCTGTGAGGTCGAAGAATGGGGCTACGAAGCGATAGAGGGTTTCGCCCATCGCCCACGCTTCGTTCCTGAGAGTCACAAGGTCGTCCATTATTGCGTCAAGGTCACTGGACCCTTGCCAAGACTCAGATTCGGCACCAAGTTGCAGGTTAGTGAAGAGTGCGATTCGTGAATAGTGAACCTTGATTCTAGTAACCCCACCCAAGTTCAGGAAGTAGTACAGGGGCTTCCCGTAGTTCTTGTTCAGCAAACCGTCTTCTTTCAGCGGGGTTTTATCGAGTATCCAGCTTGAAACCTGCATCGGCGAATAAGCGGTTATTTTGATGATGTCGCTCGGATTCGCCTCAAGCGGCTGGTCTACGCCTTGCTGGGTCTCCACGTAACTCTTAAGAAGAACGCCCCAGCCGAAGCAGTTAGCGAAAATCAGGAGTTTAGAAAGTTCCGCCTTCGCGTTCAAGTCGGAAAGCGCCTTCTGCAGCGCCTGATCGAACGTTTGCTTTGATTTCTTATCCGTCGTTGGGACTAGGTTAAACCACTCGTCAAGGGCGTCAAGCGCGGGAATCACGATTACCCTGAAGCCTATCGGGTCACGGGTCATCGCAAAAAGGCGATCCTCATTCGAGATTGGGTCGCCGTAGTTGTACGTGCCAGCGGCAGAAGTGCCGGGAACCCAGACGTCGCTTCCCCTTGCTTGGTCGGCCTTGAAGCCCGTGTCAGTCCTGAATCCCGTGGTCACTTCTTATCTACCGCCTTGCCCTTGCTCGAAACCTCGGTGAAGCTGAATCCCTTGTCAGACATTTGCCCTTGAAAGTTGCAGTTGCCGCATGAAAGCACGGCTAACCATCCTTCGGGTCCCTGCTCGTACTTCTCCAATTTGAGGGTTTTCTGAGTGCACGCGGGACACGAAATCGACGAAAGATGATTCTTGAAACGAAGCAATTCCGCGTTGACGGTGCTGAAGTCAACTAGCACGATCTCTTGGAACAAGCTTCTTTTCTTTTTGAACATGGCTAGTCCCTTTAGTTTATCATTTTCTTCTCAACCTCAACTTGCGAAGCAACAGCACAAATAGTCCGTACTCTTCAATCGAGAGGTCAAGCGGTTTTAGGGGTCTGGGGCTTCCACTGTCAATGATGGTGGGCGGTGTTGGCGGACCTGCCCACTCAACCATCTGAGCCATCAGGATTGCTGCGGTGGGCATTTACGGCGCGACTCCATGAAGCCTTAAAAAAGTTGCCCTACTCAAAATCAATGCAAAATCTGTAGATGAGCGCTGAAAACAGTAATGCTATCCGTAGCGTCAGCCCCTTTAATCCGTAAGCTACAACCCAGATCTACGGCAAAAGTTACAGCCGTCCAAGCTCCTTGAACATCAGTCAATGCACTACCTGACCAACTTCCAGCCGCTACCTCAACTCCAAATGCTTGCGCATCAATGTAATGTGTCCCCGCCTTATTGGATTTGACACGTGCTACTATTCTCATAAAAAAAGGAACAAACTTGTCACAGGGCACATATATAGCCTCACAATAGTTCGCTGTATCCAAACCAGTCCAGTTAGTATCCACAACTTTAGTGAATCCAGCCGTGGACATCAACAAACAAACATCAGCAAATTTTGTTCTCTCCCCTACTATTGGCATTTTATCAGCTCCAAGCCACTATCTCAATTATCTTTCCAGCGCTCGCGCTCGCAAAGTACAGCGTCCCAGATGAGAGGATCATGTCCTCAAAGTACCTAGAGCCAGCTAGAACCGTGAGCCAAGGCGCAGTAGGCGTAGCAACCTTGCCCGTCACAAACGCGAACCTAAATGCGCTCTCATCCCTAGTGTGAATCAGAAACTTCTTAGTATTAGCTGGCAACGCTTGACTATACTCAGCATCAGCGTTAGTCATGGTCACGTTATAAACTACTGGAGTAGTAGCTTCCTTAACCATGCTAGTTAACTTCGTATCCATACTGTCAACGTGACCGTGAACTGTCCCAAGAGTAGTTTCGGTTGCCAGAGCACTTGTATTTAGGTTTGTACCCGCGTTGGCTGTCACGGTTCCAACCACAGCGCCCGTGTTGCATGCTGTGATCTTTCCGTCGATGCTGTCGACGTGCCCGTGAACTGTGCCAAGCGTCGTCTCCGTAGCAACTTTCGTGTCGATGCTGTCCACATGGCCGTGGACCGTTCCGAGAGTGGTTTCAGTAGCCACTTTAGTATCAATACTATCCACGTGTCCATGAACGGTTCCTAAGGTGGTTTCCGTTGCCAGAGTGCTAGTTTTACTGTCAAGTTGGGCGAGGATAGACGCCAGGTTTCCTCCTGCCTCAAGTGCTCTCGTGGAAAGAACAACATCAAGATTATCAGTTTTAGCTTTTATAAGTGATAGTGCAACATCTAGGTTATCGGTTTTCGCCTTGATGAGGCTCAGAGCCACGTCCAAGTTGTCAGTCTTGGCTTTTACGAGTGCTAACGTGGTTTCGGTTGCGAAGTTTATAGTGGAAAGTGCCGTGTCAATGTTGTCGGTTTTAGCTTGGATTAAGAGGAGAGTTGTTTCCGTGGCGACGGCAATCGGCACTCCCGCATTATCAACAATGACCATTCCTTCCGCGTGGACGCTTGGTTCAACTCCGACAGCATTATTAAAAGTCTGAAGTTTCTTCCCCGTGCTATCGGGATTACAAGCAATAAATCCGTCTACCATTGTTATCTATACCTGATTTTCTTCAAGTGCTCAATGATGAGTTCCAGCGCCTCCTTCTCCAGCGCGTCCAAGACTGTCGGTTCAACGCTGTCCGCCTCTGTTGATTGCAGCGGAACGTAGTCATGCTTCATCGGAGTCTTCTTGCTCAGGAACTTCGCCCTTTCCTCAGGCGTCATCTTGTAGAGGTCTGGAACTTCCTCATTTTCAGCCATAAACGTCAACCTATCACGTAAGCGAACTCCCTGTTTTCAGGCGTAAGCGGCATCGCATAACGCAACGCATCAACTGCATGGTCATTTTCTTTGACTTCCTCCTTGTACTCCATAAGCTCAGAAATCAGGTTCACGCATTGCCGTCCGATGAAGAGGCGCGGTTTGCCGTCACCTAAAACCTTGAACCTTGAACCAAGCTCCCTTATTCCATCAGCGCGTTTGTACTCGTATTTCCGCGCATCGACTCCCATGCTGTGAATGGTCTGTATCGTCTGCAACTCAGTGGGGTCACAGAAAAGCGGACCAGCACCGTAAAGTTCCCTCATGCGCCTATACTCATTCACCAAGGCATCAATAGTTGTCTGGGTTTCATAGAACTCGTCTATTGCGTATGCCCGTCCGTCACTGTCAAAGCCGATGGCAACAAGAGCCGAGGGATTTGTCCACCCGAAATCTAGGCCATATCGCACGAAACTGAACTGTGTTGGCAAGACATCGGGAACATGCACAGTCACATCAAATGGGAAGCAACCCATTCCCACAGCCGCGAAGCGACCAAAGATGAATCTCTCGGCGTAGCTTCCGGTGTGGATTCTCTTCATATTCTCAATGTAGCCCGCTGGAAGGTTTGCGGCGTTTGCGTCGATGCTGAAGCGGTAGACCTCGGCGTCCGGGTTCTTGGTCTTTGGGTTCTCGAAGAAGTTGTGTATTGCGCTTCCTGGCATGTCCGGCGTCGTGGTCACGATTGCCCCGGTTGGGTACTTGTTTGGGACGCTGCCCCTGATTCGCCGTTGAATGCTAGGCCAAGCGATGTCAAAATGCGGTACAAGTCTTGCTTCGTCAACATGGGCGAAATCTAGGTTTTCTCCCTCGGCGTTTTCAGGCTCTTCCAAACTGCCGAACCACAGATGCCCACCTTTGACAAATTGGATATGCTTGTCTGTTTGGTTGAAATCCGTAACAAGTGGATTGGAAGTTATGGGACAACTTAAAAGCCGTTCCAATGTCGGGATAAGGATTTTCTTGACCATCGGTATGGTCGGCTCGAAAATTTGCACCGTGCAACCAGGGTTCTCGATTAGCCAACTTAAATCTTCAAAGACGCCTCCGAGAGTCTTGCCCGAACCTGTGCCCCCGCTGATGAGTCTGAACTTAGTTTTGTACCGTGCTTGGTGGAACGGCTTCTGGCCGTCGTGCGGACTGTACGGGATTTGGACTCTCTGCACTTGGATTCCAGAGTTCAATGATAAGTTTTTCTTCATACTTTGAAAGGCTCATCGCCTCTACTCTCTGCGGAACAAGCACCTTCAAAAGCTCATTCCTGTACTTCATTGCGAGCGCGGGGTTATCCGTGTCGGCTTTCAGTATGCTTCTTTCCTGTCTGCGAATGAGTTCCTCAACAATTTCTTGGCCGACCGCCGACTTGCGGTGACGATAAACAGTGTTCAGCGTGATGCTTATGCCGTTCTGCTCTTTCAGTGTTGTGCGCGTTTCCTCGGCGCTGAAGCCCACGGCCTGTAGCTCAATTATTCGTTGTGTTACTGTTCGTGGGTACGTTGTTTTCACCTGTTTTAACCGCTTTCTTGCCTATGAAGAAGACTCGATGCCGCTTCTGTCGCATTCCAATATCTTCACCTTTGACAACTCTTAGTTCTACCTGAAATCCTAGTAGTTCCATGTCCTCAATGATTTGGTCTTTATATGATAGAATGCCCATGACATTTTCCATCACAAAGTATTGAGTATCCAGTTCCTCTATTATTCTTAGAAACTCTTTGTATAACTGATTTCTTGGGTCGTTCTTGAATCGTAGACCTGACATACTGAAACCTTGGCAAGGGGGACCTCCAAATATTAGATCTATCTTCTGTTGGGTTTGTTCTAGGATTTCTTTGGCCGTTATCTTATGAACGTCTTTTAGGATGAAGGGAATATTAGGAAAGTTTGCTTTATGTGTATAAGCACATATTGGCTCCCAATCACTTGCTAGAAGAACTTTGTGTTCTACTTTTTGAAAGCCTAGATCCATGCCACCACAACCCGAGAATAAACTAACTGCATTTGAAGGTGGAATTTTCTTGGCGATATATTCCGCCATCTTAGGAGATACAGCATTACCTATTTGCTTTCTGATCGCATTAATGGAACCAACAAAAATGAATGAGTCAGGGAAATCTTGAACTTGTGCATATTCTCTTAGTGA
>Ga0315294_10003896_pt1 | contig 16273 bp, 15 predicted proteins | sample YL17G13_40_MG_FD_203626 | JGI IMG/M metagenome (GOLD analysis project Ga0315294, IMG submission 203626) | Sediment microbial communities from Yellowstone Lake, YNP, Wyoming, USA - YL17G13_40 | ecosystem: Environmental > Aquatic > Freshwater > Lake > Sediment | place: USA: Wyoming | collected... | reverse complement strand
ATTACGTGTACGAACAGGCCCAGCTTTTGAGGCAAAGGCTGACCGATCCGCCCGATCAACTGGAGCCATATAAGCCGAAAGCCGGTGAATTCCTCGCCCTGCTTGACTCATCGATCAATGATGTGGACACGACGCTGTGGCCGGTGGTTCCTTATGATCTTGGAGCCGACGCCGGTCTTGCTGGTGTATATAACCTTCCTCGTATCGGTGAAGTCAACGATGTTGCAGTCGAGCACATCAGGGCGGTGGCTTATGTGCCTAACGACACTGTTACAGAGGAGAATCCTTATGACAAAGCCGGAAACGAGCCGAATGATATAGATCTTGTAACGGTGGAAGCGAAGCTTGATATCAAGCAATTATACGATAACTTCCATGAAAGTTTTTACGAGGACGTCGAACCAGAATGGGCTGATCCATGCCTTGCCAGGCCGATTTTTGCCAAAGTACAGTTACAAAGACAGGAACTGACTAGCGACGGCACCTGGAGCGATTGGCAGGATGTGCCTCGAACGAAGATCGACCAGCACGGGAAACTGTTTGCAATTTCGGAAAATATTGATGAATTACCGCCGGGCGGATTAAAAGTGCAGATGCTCCAATTCGATAATAAACAGATACAGATAGATTTGCTGCAGCCTCAGGCTTATCAGATGGCATCCGCGAGGGAAGAGTGGTTCCCTCCTGTTCTGCACCGCAAGTATGTGGATTTGGAGAGGAAAGAGACGCTGGAAGAGAAACGTGCGGCCAAAGAAACAGAAAAAGATCAACGTGAGAAGGAGCTTGAGGATAAACGCGGCAGGCGCGCCGACTCAAGGACGGGCACTACAGGACGAACATCTCGCACCGGTTCGGGCTCGGCATCGCCAGGCGGTATAGGGGATATATATGGAAGTGGAGGTACTAACACGCGGAGCAGAGACCGGAGCCGGAGTAGCCAAACCACCACCGGGCGCTTGACCGATACCGGGGGTACGACTGATAGAAAGCGTTCTTCGAGAAACCGAACATCGACGACAGACGAACTGATGGATATAACCAACCTCTATGGAAATGATCGCCTGGGAGACGGTAGAGGGACTCTAAAAAGAGCCCCTTCGACAAATGACGTCTATTATGATTACGATGAAGTCGCGTTAACAAGACTTACGGATTTTTCGAAGATACGAGAACCTATATTATTCTGGGCTCATGACGACACTCTTGAGCCGAAAAAGACCTATAAATACAGGATCCGGTTAGGCGTTTTTAATCCCGTAGCCGGGACGAATCAACTAAGTGAGCAGAGCATATCACAAAAGAACCAGGTCATTTTATGGAGCGATTTTTCCGATGTCACCGGGCCGGTTGAGATTCCGGGAAGGTCGTACTTCTTTGCACGGGATATACAGGAGGCCGCCAGGACCATTACCGTTACGGTCTGCCAGTATGTATTGGGCCATTGGTACAGCGAGGACTTCAAGGTAAGGCAGGGAGAAGTCATTGGGGATGTCGTTGAAATAGAACCCGAAAAGGATAAGACCCAACAACGCAGTCGCACTCAAGATGTCCTGGGGGGACGGTTTGCCACTCTTCCCAAGCCTGAAGAGAAGACAAATGTGCCGGAGAAAATCGATTATGGTACCGGAGCCGTTATGGTGGATGCTATGCCGATGAGTGATTGGTGGGGTGACAAGGCTCTTCGGACCAGGCATTATTATGATATGCTTTACAGTTTTGACGGGATCGATATCGAGCACATGCCTGTCGGTACGACGTTCTGGTCCAAGGATATGCAGAGCACGTTTAACTACATTGCGAAATTGGAGCGAGAGCCGCAGGAGCCTTTCAAGGACTTTGGCTCAGGCAGACGTAGAGGTGGGCTTCCCGGGCAAGGCGAGTATGATGACATGGGGGTATATGACGATATGATGTATGAGCAGCAGATGATGGAGGGAATGGGCGGCCGGGGTCGTTATTAGTCCGGATTTCCGACGTATCCCTTCTCGGCTGCGAGCCTTAGCGGGTGCAACTAAAGCGCCGATTCAAGTAATTTAATGCCTGTAAATAATTGTTGCCGCAGGCTCATCCGGGGCTGTCAGGCGGGAATGAGTTGTCAGAAGACTATGGGGGTGTTCAGCCGAACAGAAAATATTTGCATATCTATTACAATCGCGTTTGATTTTGGAAAGCATGTCCTGCGTAATCTTGAAGGAAAAACGCTGAATATAAATCGAAAATATCGGGAGTCAATATCATGAGTGCGAAATCTGAACAGGCGGTGAATATTTTCAGGGAAGGTTCCAACTGCTCGCAGGCGGTAATATCAGTTTACGCCGAAGATTTCGGTCTTTCTCGTGAGAACGCCCTTAAGATTGCCCGCGGGTTCGGCGGTGGAATGGGGCGAATGGCTCAAACGTGCGGCGCGGTAACCGGAGCGTTTATGGTTCTTGGTCTGAAATATGGAAATGCAGATATACATGACAAAGAGGCAAAAGAGAGAATTTACGGATTAGTCAGAGAATTTGCCCGCCGGTTCGAAAATCGCAATGATTCTATTGTTTGCAGAGAATTGCTTGGCTGCGACATAAGTAAACCGGAAGGGGCCGCAGCAGCGAAAGAAAACGGCTTATTCGCTTCCGTTTGCCCCAAACTGGTGGGGGACGCCGTTGAAATACTTGAAGAGATGATAAATGAATAGTCTCGCTGCCAGGAAGGTTGCCCGACTTTTTTGCCGTCGGCGGATTTTTTGATCCGTCCCATAAAAACTAATGATTTCAGACTGATTGTGCCGATAGGCTTAATGAGTAGTAGGTCTAATTTAACTGATATGGGATGAGTTTAAAAAGAAAGGAATCGAGTATGAAAGTGGAAAAAGGATTTGATGTGAAAGGCCCCGTCGTAAGAACCCTTTTGGTTTTGGTAATAATCGTAATCGGCTTTAGTTTAGCCGGATGTAATGAGGAAATGGCGAGAATTGAAAACAAGCAGCTCGAGTTGCAGGCAATGGTAGAGACCAATGCTCAACAAATAGCCGCTTTAGGGGCGCGTATCGAACAGAACCAGCACGGGCTGCAGGCTGGAATTGAACAGGTGCAGAACGATATCCGGAACGTAGCGGCCAATACTGCTGCTGTCAGCGAAAAGCAGGTGAAGTTACAAGAGACCGTGCAAAATAGTAACCGGCGGACGACCGAGAAGATAGCCCTGCTTGAGCAGAACCAAACCGAGCTGCGGACCGGAATTGAAGATGTGCGGGACAACTCTAAGAATGTAGCTGCGGATATGGCCGCTGATATAACTGTTGTCAAAGATGAGCAGACAAGGCTTTACGAGACGGTGCAAAACAATAGCAGTAACTTTACGAACAACGTGGCTGTGATTGAGCAGAACCAGCAGCAATGGCAAGGTAAGGTAGAAGAACTCCAGCAAAATTTTCAGGTGGTGACAACCAGAATAACTACCCTTGCAGATGATCTATTTAAACTGCAGGAAGTTCTTCAAAGCAACATCCGGGAATTGGTCAGTATGATGGATCTGAACGACCAGGAACAGCTTAAATTCCAGGAGAAGATTCAAAAAGACCTTTTGGCATTTGATAATTCCATAAGTGCCGTCAAGCTAAGCCAGGAAAAAATGCAAAACCAGATTCAAGATGTGAAAAATAGTGCTGAGGCCATAAGCAGCGAGCTGCCCGCAGCCATTGAGCAATTAAGAGAGGAAATAGCGCGTAACAGCTCGATGGAAACCGGGGATAACGAATCTTCCTCGCCGCCTTCGGAGACAAACAGCGTGGAGTGACCTGAAAGAAAACGATACTAACAGAATGATGTTATTTGTTCGGCCCCGCATCGATTTGGGATAAGCATAAGCTCAATTGGTGCGGGGCCGGCAATTTTACCAGCCGCTGTTATTTGCATTTCACTTCAAAATACGTTATCTTAGTCCGGCATAAAACGGAGCAATGTGTTTCGGTTATTCAAAATTCCAAAATTAAATTGGCTGAGAAAATATATGATGTATCGCTCTTTGGTTATATTTCTTGCTGTATGTGCAACTCTGTTGATTTCTGAAACTGCGGTATCTGTGCCTGCTTTTCCCGGGGCAGAAGGCTTCGGCGCCCAATCAATCGGGGGCCGGGGCGGCAAGGTCCTCTTCGTGACGAATCTCGATGACGGCGGGCCCGGTAGTTTGCGCAAAGCTGTGGAAACTGACGGACCCAGAACGGTGATTTTCAGCGTATCCGGCACTGTGGCTTTGAAATCGGCAATAGCCATTACCAAACCATACATTACCATAGCGGGCCAGACCGCTCCCGGTGACGGCATCTGTTTGAAGAACCATGCCCTTGTGATCGCAGCCGACCATGTCATTGTCCGGCATATCCGGTGCCGGCCCGGAGACAATGCCAAGGCCGAGAGCGATTCTCTGTCGGTCTCATCAGGTCGTGACATTATCGTCGATCATTGCTCGGCGAGCTGGTCCGTGGACGAAACGCTTTCGGCCTCATCGAGCGGCCGGCTCGGCAATGTCACTGTCCAGTGGTGTATCATTTCCGAAAGCCTGCACGATTCGATCCATCATAAAGGCCCGCACGGCTACGGCTCGCTCATACGCGGAAGTTTCGGCAACGGATACACCTACCATCATAATCTCTTCGCCCATCATCATGCCCGGCTGCCCCGTCCGGGTAATTACATCGACCGCAGCAGGGACCCGGAAGGATTCGTATTCGATTTCAGAAACAACGTGATTTACAACTGGGCGGGCCGTGCCGCGGGCTATAACGCCGACGGCTCAAACGGCACAAACAGCATCACGAAAATGAACTTCGCCGGCAACTATTATAAGGCCGGCATCAATTCAACGGGCAGCCTTGCTTTTTCGGAAAGCACTACCTCCGCCAGGGCATGGTTCAGCGGCAACAGTATGAACGGCAGCTATCCCGGCGACCCGTGGTCGCTTGTGAGCTTCAGCAAGTTTTCAGACGAAGACATAGAAGCTTATAAGCAGTCAAATCCGATACCGGTCCCGGCAGTAAAAACGGATGATGCGATGTCCGCATATAAGCGTGTTCTGGCGGATGCCGGCGCCTTGCTTCCAAAACGGGATGTCGTGGATATACGAATTGTCGGCGAGGTAATAAACGGAACCGGAAAAATCATTGATGATGAGCAGCAGGTCGGCGGCTGGCCCGAGCTGAAATCCGCCGAACCGCCTGATGATTCCGACAAAGACGGCATGCCCGATGCGTGGGAGAAACAACACGATTTGGATCCCGATGACACCGCCGACGGAAATGCAGATGCGGACGCCGACGGTTACACGAACCTGGAAGAATACCTCAACAACACAAAACCATAACTCCATTGGAATCTATTGGTTTATGGATTTCCGCATTCGCGGGAATGACTTTGTAGCGCAAGAACTATTTCCAATTGGTATAAGATTAATATTAAACATCGCATTTTAATTCTATCGGTGCGACGATGAAGGGCTATCTAATTTCAAATTTCTCTTTGAAGAAACTCAGAGATTTCCTTTCGGCATACGGTAAATACAGGAATGAGCCATAATGGCCCGACAAAAGATAAACCGTCTCCGGCTTACCAATAGCCTTCCGTAGCTGGTCGCAGCATTTTCTGGGAACAACTCGATCAAACATTGCAGTAAGCATCAAGACATTTCTGGCATCCGTATACTGCGCCAGCCTGAGGGGATCCGTTATAACTTTATCGGATAATTCGGCATATATTATTTCCGAACTGATCCCCATTTCGATCAGCTCTTCCTTGTATTCCCTGATTTCTTTTTTGTCGGAAAGAAGATTTATATCAGCAATGCTGCCGCCGGCAAGGCCCATTACAGTACACTTCAATCTTTCATCCACACCGGCGATCATGCTTGCCCTTATGCCCCCGAGACTCAAACCTAAACAACCAAGTCTGTCGCCGTCGACTTCTTCTCTTGCAACTAAGTAATCCAGTATCTGTCTGTTATCTAAAACGGTTTGTCTGAAGTAATTCTCTACTTCTTCAGCGGTCTCGGTATCGTCCAGATCGGCACGGCGATTATGTACAACGGCACAATTAAAGCCATTTGACGCAAAAAGTTTGGCAAAACCCCTAACGGAGAAATCGATTCCGCCCGATATCGGCAAAACAAGGACCGTCGGGAATTTGCCCGCCTTTTTCTGTACGTAGAATTCGATCTTTATATTCTCGCTGCCGAAGACATTCAGAGCCGAAGGAAACTCTATCCTCTGGACGACATAGCGTTTCTTTTCGCGGATCTTTTCAACTTTGGCTTCGATTTGTTGCTTGGGATAGCTGTAGTATTCCAGCAATTTCGCACTTCTTTTGCTGGGACCTGCATAATCCGGATCACATTTGTAATGAGCACAGGAACATAATAAGACTGTACCGGAGACAAGAATTAATTCAAATACCCTGGCTTTCTTTGAGTCTTTTAATTTTGTATTCACTACCTTCTCCCTTTTTGACATAGCTCGTTGTGCCTGCCGCCGAATCACGTTCTTTGCCTGGATGTTGCTCTTCTGCCAAAGCAGGGTATCCAGGCAGTTCTTTCATTATCCCTAACCATGCGCTCTCAAAGGCTTCTTCCATAGCGATTGGCGCTTCCTTGATTCTCTCGTTCGCCAAAGTCACATCGGAAGTTGCGCTGAAAACTTTGCGTCCTGTTCTTGTATCCCAGATCTCCATACCCAGCATTCCGCTGACTATTTGAGTTTGGAGGAATTTTACACCAATAATTGAAAGCCTCCCCTGACTCCACCGCCTGATATCTAATAAACAAGGCAGGACAAGATAATCAGCCCCGATTTCCTTCGCTAAGAATTCGAGGTCTGATTTTCTGAACATACCGTTTTCCCGGTAGAATTTTCTCATTTCCGCATGTCTTTGGCTTATACCCTTTTCATTCAATTTGTTTATAAGATCCGTGAATGATAAGACTTCAAGTTTTTTATTGGGTATGTTTTCCGCATCATGTTTATTCCCAAGGCCCAGGAATGTAATATTGAGTGAGCTCTTCGAATTTTCGTAGCCCTTCTCATACCCTTTTTTCAACGCTCTTGCTAAAGAATCGGAGACTTCCGATCTATGTTGCTCCTGACCTGTGCTTGTTTCTGCTAAAAGAATATAAGTCCGCCCCTCGATTCTTTCGGCCAGCCTGTATTCTTCGGAGACAGGAGAGACCCTCACTGTTTGAGCTTGTTGTTCCAGGGTTCCTGAACAACCGAATAAAGACAGGGAAATTACGAAAAGTAGAACTATTGTGAAGACCGGTTTAAAACTGTGCTTTTTCATTGTCAACCACCTCTCTTTTGTCAGTATTGTAATCTTTGCTCGACCAGTCGTTCGTTTATATCGATATGATCGTCGTCACAGCAAAAATGATAGACAGCTCGAACTAACTCTGCCTGACTTTATCACACCCCCTGAAAACCGGATGGTTACCGAGCAAGCCCTGCTATCGAACCAAGTTGCCGAACAGCTTGATTTACATGCTCGAAGGGATAACTTAAAATTCCGCTTCTCCCCCCATGTCAACCGCCCCAGGTACATTTTACAAACTACAATATATCATATTAGTTAGCGAATGTCAAGAGAATTTTATCATGATGTCACCTGTAAGTCACGGGTGGGAGAGGATGGATTGGTATGGTCCGAAAAAGTCTTCTTGTGCTGTTCCTTAAGACTCCTTCGACAATATGCAATCTACGCTTTGACACTGCTTATTAATCAATTTACTTTGTTATTATATCGAAAGCCGGATCGAACAGGCGGATTTTCAGGCTTAATTAAATAGGCGGCTCATCCCTGCCTGTCCCGGTCCAAAGCCGATTGTTGCCGGGACCTCCAACGTCATTGAGTCCCTTTTCCACGGGACGCTTTGTGACCGGGTCGACCTCATATCCCAAATCCTCGTACTTTTTCGCTTCGGCGTGGCCGTCCAGAAACGCAACATTCGCCACGCCGAAATGCCTTGCATCCGCCGGCGAATATTTCAGCGGACCAAGGTCCGCGCTTTTCGGTGCAAAATCAAGGGCCCCCTTGCTGACAGCCATCTTCGGCGGATCTACCAGATAGGCGTGCTCACCATGCGGGATATTGCAGCCCCGGCTGTCGCAGAAGACAATGGTCTGGGCGGGAGATTTGATCTGTGAAAACCAGGCGGGATAGTTCGCATAGCCCTTACCGGAGGGATGCGGGCGCGTATTGCCGAGGTACTGATAATTGTAACCATACGCACCGTTGCGTATGTTGCGCGCGTACGCATAATGCTTCAGTGACGGACACATATAATAATCGTTGTCCATCTCAAGGGCCGCGTTGAAATCTTCCTCCGTTTCGTACTCATAGGGATTTATGACATATCCCATCCCCTCGTTGAGAAACCATATCCATCTCGGCATGTAGCGTTTATACGGACCGACTTCGATGTAATCGGTCGCTTTTCTAAGCCGGTCCGGCGGAAATTTGTCGTCGTTGTTATCGACATAAAGTCTCATAGATACGGACAGACGCCGCACGTTGGCCATACACACGGTCCTGCGGGCGAGCTTCCGGGCCCCGCCGAGGGCCGGCAAAAGTATGCTAATCAGCAGGGCGATAATCGCGATGACCACTAATAATTCGATGAGCGTAAACCCGGATCCCGATCGCTCGTTTCTTCCGGTTCTATCTGCATGAAGCCGCATGTCTTGCTCCTTTTAGTATCCGGGCTTATGAAATTCGATCCAGAGGCCGTAATTGATGTTATCGCTGCCCGGAGGATTCGGCCTGTGAATTTGCCATTCTTTAATTTGCAGCACTTTCATAATTTGCTGCAGTTCGTCTGCCGCCTTGTCCATGTCATATTTCATTTTTCCGCGTTGTTTGCTGCGAATCTTTTTCGCCGTTGCAACGGGCAGGTTTCTCGAAAATCCGCGACCGATGTAGGCGACCGCTCCGGGCTTCAGAACTCGATAAATCTCACTGAAAGCGCGGGTTTTATCCTGCCAGAAAGGAAAAGAACCCCTGGATACGATGATGTCAGCATAGTTATCGCGAAAAGGTAGAGTCCCGGCGTCGGCGAAGACGGCGCTGACGCGATGACCAAAACCTCGCTGCTGCGCCTGCTTATAAAAATGCGGAAAGAAATGCGGATTGATATCGGCGTTGATCCAATGCAGCTGGCTGCGTTCGCACAGTTCGAGAATCAGAGTTCCCGGGCCGCTTCCGAGATCTATGCCGATACCTTCTTTCTCTCGCAGGTCGAAATCCATCGCAATCTGCTCGGCCAGGGGTGCGTAAACGGGCGCGAGTGTCTCCCGGCTGCTTCTTATCATGCCAAGCGCATCGGCCTCGGTATATTTCTCGTCCGGAGAAGAGGGGGCGCGTTTAACAGTGACACAGCCGGTGCTGCATAATAGCAATACCAGGGCAAGTAAATAAAAACGCTGTAAAAGTTCCATCATAAGACTAATCTCCATCGGCCACTTTATCCGGCGGCGGCCTTTTCCCTTGAGCCGGGCCGGATCATCAACAGCTATTGTGGCAATATGTGGATATTTTTCAAGTCTAATTCCGCCACGACATCAGATTGATGCATCCTCTGCAGTTCCGCGAACGCCGCGTGTGTCATATGGGCCACAAGCTTGACGGGACCATCGAGCTCGACCCTGACGTAGCCGCCGCAATCACGCGAGCGAACCAGCGCAGCATGAATTACGTTTTCGCCTATGCCGTTATACGCAGAGCCGGGCCGGACAAGCAGGTCTTCCGGCCGAATCATCAGCATCAATTTGCCGCTTTGCCGGCCCGCTATTTGCAGTTCAATATCGGCGAGCTTGACGCGGGAGTCCGAATCGCGGGCGCCCCGGTCGGTGACCTCCGCGCAGAAGATGTTCTCGCACCGCATGAAGCGGGCGACAAACTCGCTTTTCGGCTTGCGCAGCAGCTCATCCAGAGTGCCGACCTGCTGCAGGAAACCCTGGTGCAATATGGCGGCTCGGTCCGCCACGGAAAATGCTTCTTCGAGATTATGGCTTACGTGGACGGTCGTCAGGCCGAGCCGGCGCTGAATATCCGACAATTGCGAACAAACCTGCTGCCGGGTGACTTCGTCCAAAGCACAGACCGGCTCGTCCAGCAGCAGAATCTTCGGCTTGAGAACCAAAGCCCGCGCCAGGGCGACGCGTTGTTTTTCGCCGCCGCTGAGACCGTCGATACTTCGTGACAGCAGATGCCTGATGCCCAGCATGTCCGCGGTTTCGGTGATGTTCGTTTCCTCGTAACCGTGGGCGTGCAGACCGAAAGTGATGTTTTGCTCGACGGAAAGATGTGGAAAAAGAGCGTAATCCTGAGGCACGTACCCGATATTGCGCCTGCGCGGTTCGAGGTTGGTGACGTTACGCCCATCGATGCGGATTCGCCCCGATTGGATTTTTTTGAGGCCGCAAAGACACTCCAGAAAAATCGTCTTGCCCGAGCCCGGCGGGCCCAGCAGGATGAAATATTCTCCCTCTGCTATGTCGATGCTCAGACGCCGCAGCTCGAACGTTCCGATACTAAAAGTAATTTCTTCGGCGCGAATCATAATTTCACCATAGCAGAACCGCCCACAAGGCGAATGGCAGTCACTGCTATAAGGGCCACGAGGATAAGCAGCAGCGCTATCGCCAGGGCGACTTCAAGATTGCCGACCGATTGTTCGAGAAATATCGTCGTGCTCAATACTTCGGTTCGGCCGCGGAAAGAGCCGACAAAGATCATCAGGGGCCCGAAAAGTCCGAACGCGCGGGCCCAGGTTAAAATGCCGCCGGCGATAATCCCGTTGCGCGCCAGCGGCAGCGAGACCCGGCGGAAACTGCCCCATTGAGTGCAGCCCAGTGTCAGAGCGACGTTTTCGTAACGCTTGTCAACGTCGTCGAAAGCGGTCTTTGCCGAACGGATAGCGAAACTGGCGGCGGCGACAAACTGGCACAATACGATGCCTTTCGGCTGGAAAACAAATTCCAGACCCAGGTCGTCCTGTATCCATCGGCCGACCTCCGTCTGCGAAAAGAACACCAGCAGCGTAAGGCCAGCCACCAGAGGAGGAAAAACGATAGGCAAATCTACGACCGCTTCGGCCAGAATCCGGCCGGGAAAGCGGAACCGGCTCAGGGCGTATCCCATGGGTACCGCGAAGAGCAGGGCGATAAACGTGGTCACAAAACTGGTCCAGATGCTCATCCAGAGGGCGTGAAGGATAAACCTTGAGGTCAGGACCGTTACGACGGCTTTCTTGTCGACGTAAAAAACGTCCGTTAGAATCAGTCCCAAAACAAAAACGATAAAAACGGACACGAAGAAAAACGCCGCCGCAGAGAAGATGCGGTCGCGCCAGCCTCGGACGGGAATATTCGCGGAGATTCTCATTCCAGACCCATCAATCCAAAAACGCCCCACTTTTCGAATTCGTAATACAGCATGTATCCCAGGCAGATTATCGCCGTCAGGATTGCCGCTACGCCGAGTATCCTGGTGTGTGCCGGCTTGAGACTTGTTTCTGCGGAAACGGTACGTTTGAGGACAAGGTATATGATGAAGGTGACAATGCCCGCCGCCAGAAAGGCAAACGCCTGCATTCCGTACCAGCCCTGTGAGGGAACGCCCTTTTCGTTCACCCATTTCCATGTACGTTCCAGCGGATAGTAGCGAGGCAGCTTAATGGCGAACCACATCGTGCAGCAGTAGAACAGACTGGTCAATGCCACAAAAGCGGCACCGAGAACGTAAGTGACATCCAGCTTCTTCATGACCAGGACCCCTTCAAAAGCGTCAGGTAACAACCGACAACGACTTTGTACCAAACGATGCCGTTCAAAAGAAAACACAGCGGCACATAAAGCCAGAGCTTATCTTTTTCCTCGGCCAGCCGCAGATTTTTACGCAGTAAATAATACACGAAGAACATCGCCAGGCCCACAGCTCCCAAATGCTCCTTGACCTCGAACAGACCGGTGGCCCAGGGCAGTTGCGGATCGAAATAATCATAACGGATGTGAATTCTGTACGCCGGATAAATCAACGCTCCAATAACATACACGATTACATATGCCCACAGGGAGACCTTTGTGTAGAATAATTCAAGTTTCTGACGGTTGAACTTGCCGCGGAGATAGCTAATTACTATTAGCAACCCATGCGTCATGCTCCCGACAAGAACGAAAGTCACAAATAAATGTAACAAAAGTAAAAAACTGTAAGCACTTTCATGAAAAATCAAAGCACGAATCTCCGAGACGGAATTTTCAGGGCTTAGCCGTTTGAAACGACCCATCCATACTCTTTGTAGAACGCGCGGGCTTGGGGAGTAGTAAGAAAATGCATAAACTTCCTCGCAGCCTCGGTATCTTTAGCAAACGATAACATCCCCACACCTGTACCTCGAAGCACCTTTTGTTCTTCGGGCATTTCGACGACTTCTATTCTATCCGGCTCTAAATGCTTAAAAGCCGTCCAGCCGAACGCAGCATCTACCTGATTGTCGGCAACGGCTTCGACAATAGCAATGCAGCCGTTGGCGTAATAAGAAATGTTCTTTCTGATTTTATCCATTAGGCCCAGTCGGCCGGTGATATCTTCCCACAAGCCCTTGAGGCAGTCTATGACCGAGACACCCACTCGCATGCCCGGCCTGGCCAGGTCCTCCACGTTGCGAATATTCTTCGGATTGCCGGCAGGTACTATAATCGCCGAAGCCCGGCAGGCAATAATACGTCTTTCATGCCGTTGCACAATTCCTCTTATCTCTCCATCGTCGAGCAAATATTCGGCTCCTCCGATCGCGAGGTCATGGACGCCGGCGTCCGCGATTTCCAGCAGAAAATCGTCACCGCCGGTTTCGCCGGTAGCTTCTTCCGCGACCGGCGCAGCGCAATGCCGGCTGCATACATCGATTTCAACATGAATACCACTCTGCTCCTCAAACAGTTTGGCAGCTTTTTCCAAAGGTGCCGCACACGCCCTTGCACTAAAAATACGGACAACTTTTTTACTGCTGTTTTGCGTCATTCTTTGTCTCTCTATGATCAACTAAGTTCACATTATTTCGATTCGTCAAATTTTCGCCAAGTCCCGATTGTTTCGGTCTCGGCGAAGTAATAAACATTCTCACCGCCGCTATCACCAGGAAAGCGGCGAATACCTTCCGCAAAACCTGGTTTGGCAGCCGCCCGGCAAGCTCTGTCCCGACCAGAACGCCGGCCAATGCTCCTAATACAATCAGCAGAATAATCGTCAGGCTCATATCAATTTCGGGATTCTTCCAGTACCGAAGCGCCCCGACGAGCGTCATCGGCACCATAACCGCAAGGGCCGTTCCCTGGGCGGATTTCTGCTCGAAACCACAGATGAGCACGAGAACCGGTATTACAACGACCCCGCTGCCGAGCCCCAATGTGCCGCTGACCAGACCCGCAAATACTCCTAATACGATATAAAGCCACCAGCTACCGGCTAATTGAGCTATCATGTCGGAACTCCAACAAAGCCCCCATATTCACAATATTCTCTGACACACGCATTATAAGGATTTTCGAGCCAATCGCAAGGGGAATGCCCGCGGGTGGTCCGGCCGATATCGGCTTCCGGCACATTTATTGTCCGATTCGATGCTATTGTGGAGTCTCGGTGCGGTAGTTGTGCTGCTTGAAAACGTTTTGTCCACGTTCGGAAACGGCGAATTCCATAAACTGCTCGGCCAGTGAGCGGTTCTTGGTAAATGTGAGAATACCGATGTTCACCGTAGAAATGACGTTTTCTTCGACCGGAATCGGAACCTCCGTTCCGTGCTCGCTGTAGTACCGGGCGATTGCATCCCAGACAATGACGGCATCAAGCGAGCCGGCCTGAATCTGCAGACCCAGCTCGTTGACGGTCAGCGACTGGAAGGCAACGTTCTTCTCGATGTCCTCCCAGGCGATATTGTTTTTGGCGAAGATTTGTTTGGTTTTTCTTCCGATGGCACAGGCCTTGGCGTCCCCGATACCGAGCTTCAGACCATTTGCGAGCAGGTCGTGCAATCCGTGGATATTTTTGGGATTGCCCTTCCGCACCAGAATGGTCGGCACGAAGTAGCAGACGGACTGCTGCGAGAGAATCATCCCCTCCTGGGCGGCCTGATCGACGTAGTGTTTATCACCTGGCATATAAAGATCGCCCCGCCGGGCCAGCTTTATTTTCGACAGAAGCATCTCGCTGCCGGCATAGTCTGTAATGACTTTCACACCATGCTCGCTTTCGAACGCTTCGGCTATCTGCTGCACCGGCGGGCGAATTCCGGCCCCGCAATAGAGCAGCAATTCCTTCGCCGCGGAACCCGACTCTTCGGGCTTCTCTGCTTTGCAGCCGAACAGCAGAACGGCTGTAACGACAACTGTGGCAAAAGTAAGTTTTTTCAAAGTGTTCCGTGCCTCTTTCACTTGACATAGCCGTGTTCGGCGAAAATCGCCGGGCCTCGCTTTCGGGCAAATTCCATGAATTGCCTGAGCTCATCGGGCTGCTTCGTATAGCTCAGGCCCATGATATGCACGCGGATTTCCTGTTCGTATTCGTAAGGCGTCTTAACAATCTCCAGGCTGTCACGGAATGTATGTGCTACGCCGTTCCACATAATACCGGCATCTACGGCCTGGGTCTTGAGAAATGTCCCGATGTTGCTGTGTCCCTTTGTCAGGCGGTTCTCGACGTTTTTCATCACGGCTTCTTTTATGCCCTTCTTGTCCAGAAGCGCAAAGACCATCTCCCCGGCGGTGGAATACTGAGGGTCGGTCAGGGCTACTTTCAAGCCGGGACGAGTAAGGTCCTCCATGCTTTTTACGTTCTTTGGATTGCCTTTCTGCACCGCCAGGACAGGAGCTACAAAGCCGACCTGGACGTCATCCGCTAGAGCATTGGCATCGCGGGTGTAATCAAGGTACGGATCGTGGGTAATGAAGATATCGCCCTTCAGGCCGGCCTTGACGTGGGGCAACAGGTCCTCACTGCCCCCGACGGTGTAGACGGTTTCAATACCCGTTTGGGCCTTGAATTCCGAACATAACTGCTCGGTCGGCGGGACAAAGGAACTGCCGCACAGAATCATCAGTTCTGTGGTCTTCTGCGGGATCTCTTTCCTACTGCAGCCGATTGCCGGCATAAAAACAAGTAAGTACAGTGACAACAGAAGTAGGGTTGGGCTTGCCCCACCATGACCGAAGTGGCACGGGCTTCCAGCCCGTGTAAGAGATCCCAAACGCCATCTTTCGCGTTTGGGAAACCAAAGACATGGCCAGGATGGCCATGCCACCGCTAAAGCCCACCCTACGATTCTCTGCACGTGTCCGGCCTGCATATTTCGCTCCTTCATTTTCTTGTCGCTCTCAGCCGCCGCTTCCCATGCACAGGACCTGTCCGTCTTCAAGGGTGACTACGGCACGGCCGTCACGGTCTATGGCCAGACCCCAGAGGACCGGGGCCGCCGGCACGCCTTCCGACCAGAGGACTTTGCCATCCTGAAGGTCCAGGGCGACAATCTCTGATTTGCAGGCCACCACGACAGCGTTCTTACAAACTGCCAGAGCGATGCTGTCCTTGCAGTCGTAGTCCCACAACGGCTTGTCTTTTATTCCGAGCCTGTTCCAATCCAGGGTGAAACGATTCCCGGGCTCGGCCATCCGTTCTCTTAGCACGTTTCTGTCGATCTTATCGAAGCACATAATCTTTTTATTCTGTTGGTTGCTGGTCCAGACAATGTCCCGGCCGCCGGCCGATGCCAGAAAGACCTTGCCGAAGACGGTATTGTCGAAGACATCGTATTTCGGGTGCCCGTAGAAAGGCTTGCCGCATGCCACCACCTGGTCGCCGAGCAGTGACAGTTCCCAGCCTCGTGGACTTTGCGACTGGCAGCTTGCCAGCGGCCCGGGGTCGTTGAGGCACTTGCCGTCCGCGACGTTGTAGATGGCCGGAGAAACAGAGGTACCGCTTGCCATGTAGAGCTTGTCACCGGAAAGCAGCATGTGACCCTGTACGCTGACACCTGTGTGGGCCTGCCGGTCGAGATGGCCCGAGGTATTGTTCTGCCATTTTATCCTGCCGGTCGCTGCATCGAGTGCATAGACATAAGTGCCGTCGTAATTGGCGATACCCGCCGCAGCGTAAGCTATCCCATCCTCAACCAGCACTCCGCCGGCGGCGGGCCAGGTGGACATCAGCGAACCGTAGACGGGAATCGCTCGTTCTGCCGGAGCCGCTCGGAACCGCCA
>Ga0315294_10003895_pt1 | contig 16274 bp, 13 predicted proteins | sample YL17G13_40_MG_FD_203626 | JGI IMG/M metagenome (GOLD analysis project Ga0315294, IMG submission 203626) | Sediment microbial communities from Yellowstone Lake, YNP, Wyoming, USA - YL17G13_40 | ecosystem: Environmental > Aquatic > Freshwater > Lake > Sediment | place: USA: Wyoming | collected... | reverse complement strand
ATACCTTGAACGGGTTGACTAAAAGACAAAATAAGAATGTAGGAAAAAGAGATTTGTTTAAGGTAAAAAAAATAATTATGGGAAACGAAAACGAGTTAAATCATATCCGTCCAACCTGGGATGAGTATTTCTTGGGTTTACTGGAACCTATAGGAAAAAGAGGAACTTGCGACAGAGGTCGGACCGGAGCTATTATTGTAAGTTCTGGTAACACCATTCTGGCCACGGGATACGCCGGCTCGCCTCCGGGCCAGCCGCATTGCGACGAAGTCGGGCATATGATGGTAACCGTAACTGATGAAACCGGAAACCAGTCGCAGCACTGCGTGAGAACGTTGCATGCGGAAGAAAATGCAATACTGCAGTGCGCTAAAGACGGTATCAAGCTTGAAAACGCCACTATCTACTGTAAAATGGTGCCTTGCTATAACTGCGCAATGAGGATAGTCCGTGTGGGAATTAAGAGGGTAGTTGCGCAGAAAAGGTATCACGCCGATAAATTATCGATGGAATTATTTGAAAAAGCTGGAGTCAAAATAACTGTAGTTGATAATAGGATAGAAGAATATAATCGTCAATAGAATGAAAAAAAATAATTACCCCGGAAAATTTATAGTTTTTGAAGGAATTGACGGTTCAGGCAAGTCAACCCAGGCAAAGCTTCTTATTAATAAACTTGAGAATAAAGGTTGCAAAGCTGCAATGATAGATTTTCCCCAGCACGGAGCCAAATCCGCCGGCTTGGTTGATGAATATCTTAATGGAAAGTATGGAAGTTCAAACGAAGTAGGGCCTTACAGGGCTTCTATTTTTTTTGCCTGCGACAGGTATGATGCCAGTTTTAAAATACGGGAATGGCTGAATAAGGGCTTGTTTGTTGTTTCCGACAGATATATTGGTTCAAACGTCGGACATCAAGGAGGAAAAATAAAAGATAAAAAAGAAAGAAGAAAATATTTGAAATGGCTTTTTGAACTTGAATACAAAATATTCGGCATCCCAAAACCGGACTTAACTTTTCTTTTGAAAGTGCCTCCGGTTATTTCTCAAGAAATGACAGGAAAAATAACAGATGAGGCAAAAAAAGCAAAAAAGAAAATATATTTAGGAGATAAAAAAAGAGATATTCACGAAGAAGACCTAGACCATCTAAAAAACGCCGAAGCATCTTATCTCGATGCTGCTCGAGAGTTTCCAAAGGAATTTATAGTTATTGGCTGCATGAAATCTGGAAAGCTGCTTTCTCCAGAATTAATCAGCAAAGAAGTCTGGAAATTTGTCAAAAAGGCTATTTGAAAATGATCCAATATTTGAAAGCTTTAAAATTTATAATGGATAGCGGGGTTGAGAGAATGGACCGAACCGGAATCGGAACAAAAGCGGTTTTCGGATTGCAGATGCGTTATGATATGGCGGACGGCTTTCCGGCAATGACCACAAAAAAACTCGCATTTGAAGCCGTAAAGGCTGAATTGCTTTGGTTTATCAGTGGCAGTTCAGACGTTAAAGATTTAAATAATTTGGGGTGTCACATTTGGGATGCAAACGCTTTCGCTGATTACTGGAAGCCAAAAGCGAAATTTGAAGGTGACGTGGGCAGAATTTACGGCGTTCAATGGAGGGGTTGGAAAGCTTCTGCTTCGGATAAAACAATTGATCAATTGTCAGGGGTGATTAATCGAATAAAGAAAAATCCATACGACCGCAGACTTATTGTAACTGCTTGGAATCCGGGAGAGCTGGAAGAAATGGCCTTGCCTCCTTGCCATATGTTTTTTCAGTTTTTTGTGGCTGATGGAAAATTGTCTGTACAGATGTATCAAAGAAGTTGCGATATGTTCTTGGGAGTTCCTTTTAACATTGCTTCATATTCTTTGTTGTTGCATATGGTGGCACAAGTTACGGAATTGAAGCCAGGAGAATTTGTCCATACCTTAGGGGACGCTCACATTTATTTAAACCATTTCGATCAGGTAAAAACGCAGCTTGAGAGAAGTCCTTATCCTTTGCCCAGACTATGGCTTAACCCAGAAATAAAAAATATTGACGATTTTAGAATGGAAGATATAAAACTTATTGATTATAAATTTCACCCGGCAATAAAAGCCCCAATGGCAGTTTGACTTGATATGATGATTTCTATAATTGCCGCATTGGCGAAAAACAGAGTTATTGGCAAAGGGAATTCACTCCCGTGGCATTTGCCTGCAGACCTGAAGCATTTTAAAGATTTGACGCTGGGAAAGCCAGTAATTATGGGTAGTAGGACTTTTGGCTCGATAGGTAAGGCTTTGCCGGGAAGAACGACGATTGTTTTGACTGATGATAAAGAGTTCAATGCCCTGGGTTGTCTAACCGCCAAATCTATTGAAGAAGCACTGGAACTGGTAAAAGATAGCACCGAAGTGATGGTCGCAGGAGGCGCATCGGTTTATAAACAATTTTTGCCCTTGGCAAATAGAATGTACCTTACTCTAGTTAATGCTGAAATTGAGGGAGATTTTTATTTTCCCGAATACAAAGAATCGGAATGGGAAGAGATAGAGCGTTTTGACTTTGAAGCTGATAAAGAAAATATTTATTCTTATAGCTTTATTACTTTAAACAGAAAGTAAAAACAAAAAAATGGTTTTGGGAATCGATCAAATTTTAAAACTGGTAAAAGAAAAAAACCTTGTGGAAAATTTATCCAAAAGGGAGCTTGAAAATCCCGAGGGCGCAGGATTCGATTTAAGGATCGGGGAGCTTTATAAGATACGGGGTAGGGGATCTTTAGGAATTGACGAAAGGTCTACCCCCAATATGGAGCTATTAGCCAGGTACGAAGAGGGAAAAATCATGAAAACGTCAATTCAGCCCGGAGAGTATCTTGTTATGAAAACAGTTGAAAGCGTTAATATGCCCGAAAACCTATTGGCAATTATGACACCGCGTTCAACTCTTTTCAGGTCAGGCGTCTATGTTTTCGGAGGCCAGACGCCGCCGGGATATAAAGGAGGATTAACTTTAGGGATTTATAATATGGGAAAAGAGCCCTTTGATTTGGAAATGGGTTCGCGAATTGTTCATATAATGTTTTTCGAAGTAAAAGGGAAATCAAATCTTTACAGAGGTCAGTGGCAGGGAGGAAGGGTAACGACAACAAAAAAAGAAAAACAAGTATGATTTGCTTTTCTAATATTTTAAACCTTGTTCTATGCAAGGCTTTTTTTATTGAAAATCAATAGAAATTCTGTTATATATGAACTATGAAAAGCTCAAAATTAATCGATCAAACTTTTCTTAAAAAAGGAGTAAACGCAGAAGAATTCAAAGCGGTATGCCTTGAAACTGCAAAATACGATTTTCGCGGTTTTTGCGTATATCCTGAATACACAAGATTAGCTAAGAAATATCTTGCCGGTTCAAACGTCAAAGTGACTACCTTAATAGACGAACCGACGGGTGCAAGTTTCCACCAAAGAAGAATGGATATGGCTAAAGCTGCAAAAAACGACGGGTCTGATGAGATAGACGTTGTAATGAAAATTGATTACTTTAAAAACGGAAAATATGATGAAGTACTGGAAGATTTGCAGGAAATATGTAAATTATTGCCGACAAAAGTAATAATCGGTTCGGGTTACTTAACAGACGAGGAAATAAAAAAAGCTTCGCAGATAGTGAAAGAAGCAGGTGCCATTTGCGTAAAAACGGCGACCCTGAACGATCCTTTAGATAATTCGGAACTGGTTGAAAAAGCAAAGCACGTGCGGATAATGAAAGAATCTGCTCCCGGATTGTTGGTAAAAGCCGCAGGATCCATAAGAAATTTAGCTGATTTCAAAATGATGGTTGCAGCCGGAGCTGATATTATCGGAACAAGCTCCGGGGTTGAAATAGTGAACGAAGCTGAAGGCCAAAGCGAGGAAAAAGCTGAAGATTGGAGAAAAACAGAGTAAATTTATGTATCAAACAACAATCGGCCTCGAGATTCATACAGAGCTGAAAACTAAAAGGAAAATGTTCTGTTCTTGTCTGAATGATTCCGACGAGCATCGGCCGAATTTTAATATTTGCCCAATTTGCGTTGGCCATCCGGGAACTCTGCCCGTTACGAATAAAGAAGCGGTAAGAATGGTTATAAAGACCGGTCTTGCGTTAAGCTGCCGGATTCCGGAATTTTCCAAATTCGACAGGAAAAATTACTTTTATCCTGATCTTCCAAAAGGTTATCAGATTAGTCAATACGATCAACCCTTATGCAAGGAAGGTTTCTTAAAAATCGGAGAAAAAAATATAAGAATAAGGCGGGTTCACCTTGAAGAAGACACAGGCAGATTGATTCACGAATCAGACGGTTCCCTGGTAGATTTTAACCGCGCTGGAATTCCTTTAATGGAGCTGGTGACGGAACCCGATATTGCTTCAGGAAAAGAAGCGAGAAAGTTTGCAGAGGAACTTCAATTAATCCTTCGATATCTCGGAATTTCCGATGCAGATATGGAAAAAGGCCAAATGAGAGTCGAGGTAAATATATCTTTGTCAAAATCAAAAGATGTTCTGGGGACCAAAGTTGAAATAAAAAATCTTAATTCTTTTAAAGCCGTAGAAAAAGCCATAGAATATGAGATAAAAAGACAGGAAGAGGCTTTAGCTATTGGGGAAAAAATAATTCAGGAAACTAGAGGTTGGGATGATGCGATGGGTACAACCGTAAGCCAAAGGCAGAAGGAGGAATCCCATGATTACAGATATTTTCCGGAACCTGATTTATTGCCACTGCATTTCAGCGAAGAAGATGTTGAGAGTATTAAAAGGACAATTTTTGAATTGCCTCAGAACCGGAGAGAAAGATTAAAAAGGGAATATGAATTAGACGAAAATGCAATTGAGGTATTTATTCAAAATAAAACCTTGGGAGAATATTTTGAAAAAACAGTAAGCGAATTTAATCCCAGAATTACTCACGAGGAATTGACGGGCTTATTAAAGCTTGCTGCAAATTATCTTACTTCAGACTTGCTGGGTTTGCTCAAGGAAACGGAATTGAACTTAGAGGGTATTCTTATTACGCCGGAAAACTTCGCAGAGTTCATAGGGCTTATCCGTGACGGAAAAATATCAAGTAAAATAGCGAAAATAGTATTAAAAGAAATGTTCGTTTCAGGGTCTGATCCGTCTCACATAATTGAAGAAAAAGGACTGGAACAGATGAGCGATCGGGGAGAGCTCGAAAAGATAATTGACGAGGCGATTGAAAATAATCAAAAAGTTGTTGAAGATTATAAAAACGGAAAAGGAAACGCCCTTCAGTTTTTAGTTGGGCAAATTATGGCTCAAACAAGAGGAAAAGCAAATCCTCAGATGGTTGGAGAAATTCTGAAGAAAAAAGTTAAAAACACCTAGCTATTTCAAAATAGAAATATTTTGTTTCAAATAAAGGAGGGGAAATGAAAAAAAATATTGTGTTGTCTTATGACCAGGTTACGATTTCAGACTGTCGGAAGATGAGCAGAGCGGGTGCTGAAATTAAAGTTGATGCAGACGAGAAAACAGTGACTATTGATATCAGCAATATTACTTATTTTGGCGAAGAGAATACCCCGGCGGGGATGAACGTCGCCAAACCTGCCTGCCCTGCCTACCGGCAGGCAGGCGGCGGGCAGGGAACTTGCCCGACCTTCGTCGGCCGAAGCCGACTACGGGTCGGCGAAGGCCGAAGGGATACCACGCCCTTAAGGGCGTGGTAGTTCATATCGGGAAGTGGGCTTCAAGACCTCATAGACCAAAATGCTTTGGAACGTTTATATGAGAGGAGGGTTTGCGATTGCCAAGGAAACAGATTTCGAAGTGTCACGGAAAGATCTACGAAATATCAGATGGTTCAAGAGAAGCTTCTGGCGTAATTACTGCAGTATCTGTTGCCCGGCATAACAAACAAAAAAAGAAAATCTTCAAAGATTTTCTCAAAATTCCTCACTCTGACTGATGGGGACAAAAAGGACGAGCGCTGGAGAATCTTCAACTCGTCCTGTTTTTTTTACCCTCCTACGCGGAAAGCCACGCCTGCGTGCTGAAGCGCACTACGGCGCGCAAGCACGGGTCTTTAGCCCGTGGGGCTTCACTTCAGAAATTTTCGAACCAGTTTTTCAGCTTCCTTTATATTTTTTACCCAACTAATTCTATTATCTTTTTTAAACCACGTCAGTTGTCTTTTTGCGTAATGCTCGTTTTCTTTTTGCATCCTTTGAATCATTTCTTTGCGGTCCATTTGTTTTTGCAGATATAGCGAAATGAGGCGATATTCCAAACCGAACTCCTCAAGTTTTTTCCATGAAACTCCCGCTTCGTGCAACCTTACTACTTCTTTTATCATTCCTTGGCGAAATCTTTTAAGCAGTCTTTTTTTAATTAGAAGCCTTAATTTATCGAAGGGTTTTTCTATCCCTATAAAAAGAGCGAGAAATTGTCGGTTGAATTTCAGCTCCGATACCGGTTTTTTTGTTTTTAAGACAATTTCCAAAGCTCGGATTAATCTCCGTGGATTTTTCTTATCTATGCTTTTAGCTCTTCTGGGATCAAGTTTTATTAAGGTACTGAAGAGTTCCTCGCAGGATTGTTTCTCCAGCCGTTTTCTTAATTTCCAATCCGGAGGAATTTCCGGGATTAAGACTCCGTCTGCCACTGCCTGAATATAAAAACCGGTGCCTCCGCATAAAATCGGCAGTTTACCTTTTTTATAAATTTTACTTATTTCTTTTAAGGCAAGTTTCTGGTATTGGGCGATTGTAAACCTTCTTTTTGGAGAGGCGATATCTAAAAGGTGATGGGGGATGCCTTGCATTTCTTTTTTTGTTATTTTTCCTGTTCCAATGTCCATTCCTTTATAAACCTGTCGTGAATCAGCCGATATTATTTCAGCACCGTTTATCCTCCTTCGCTCCGCCGAAAGAGGAGAAGATACCGGGCGCGTTAGCCCGCGGAGCTTCATATTTAATCTGTTTTTGGCCTGCTCTGAGCTGAGTCGAAGAGCCAGCTTTACTGCAAGATCGCTCTTCCCGGAAGAAGTCGGACCTAAAATTACTACAAGTTTTTTGTTCATCTTTCGTTGATTAGTTTACCTTTTAAGCCCCAAGGTAAAGCTTCCGTTACCTTAACTTTCACAAACTTTCCAATCAGATTGGAATTATGAATTATGGATAGAGAATTATGAATTTTTACTGTTTTATTGCTTGCTGTTTTCCCAAAAAATACTCTTGATTCTTGATTCATGATTCTTGATTCATCAATCAAAACTTCTACTATTTTTCCAGTGTACTTTTTATTATTCTCTAAAGCAGTATTTCTTAATATATCCGTTAATATCTTCCACCTTCTAGTTTTTTCCTTTTTTGAAACATTATCGTTGAATTTCGCAGCTGCTGTTTCGGGACGCGGTGAATACTGGGCAATATAAGCCATATCAAATGCAATTTCTTTGTAAAGCTTTATGGTGTTATCAAATTGCTTTTTGCTTTCCCCTGGGAAACCTACAATCGTATCTGTGGAAATAGCGATATCTTTTTCAACGCCTTCCCTATATTTTTTAAAGGCGTTCCTTATTCTTATAACCAGTTTTTTATAATGGTTTACAGTATAGGGTCGGTTCATTTTTTTTAGAATTTCATCGTCTCCCGATTGAGCCGGTAAATTCAAATAAGGGGCAACCTTTTTACTTTTTGCCATTGTTTCAATAAGCTCATCGGAAAAATCCTTTGGATGCGGGCTCGTGAATCTTATCCAAAACTTTCCCGGTATCTTATCTACTCTCATCAATAATGTTGAGAAATTTATAATATTTGATGCTTCGGTTTTGCTCAGCATCAATCCTGAGCTTTGCCGAAGGGTTGATTTTTTATATTTGCTTTCGCTTGCGAGGAACTTATTCATATTTGATATAGCCTTATAGCTATTCACGTTCTGTCCCAAAAGCCAAATTTCTTTATATCCGTGTTCTATCAATTCTTTTATTTCACAAACAATATCTTCTGCGGGCCTTGAAATTTCTCGACCCCTTGTATAGGGAACGGCGCAGTATGAGCAGAAATTATTGCAGCCGGTCATTATCGGAACAAAAGCCGAGAAGGGGGATTGATGTTTTGGCTTGATTTTAAAATAGTAATCTGATTCTCTGGGCGCTTTTTGACAAATTCCTAATAAGCGAGGAATTTCTGTTATATTTTCCGTTGCAATAACAAAATCAAACAGTTTTCTGAATTTTATTTTGTCTGACGGAAGAACGCATCCGAGAAGAAAAGTTTTAAATTTAGGATTTTTTTTCTTGAGACCGCTAAACTTTTGGGCTTGTCCAAAAATGCGATCCACTGCTGATTGTCTTACGGAACAGGCGTTTACAACTATTAGATCCGCTTCGTTTTCTTTGGGAGTTGATTTAAATCCAACACTATCTAAAATCGCAGCAATTCTCTCGCTGTCTGACTTATTCATTTGACATCCATATGTAATTAGAGAATACCTTTTTTGCATCTTTGCGAATTAATTCATCCTTGCCCCGTAGCATACCGAGCGCAGCGAGGAATTGCTTCGGGGTGGCAGCCATAAGTAATTATAAAATAATTCATACTTTCTTATCCTAAAATGAAAAAGCGGCCTTTTCAAGGCTGCTTTTCTCAGGCATCGCACTTGCTACTTCGAAAACTGCAGGCATTCGTTTTGGACGCATCTTATAATCAGGTTATTTGCAAATCCGGTGCAGAAATCCGGGCACTGATCTACTGTGTTTACGTATTTTTTATTTCCGTAAAAACAGCCGCCGGTTTGGAGTAGCGTCCCGCAGGCGCAGTCATTATCGCTTTCGCAGTAATTGTATATGTCTTTTTTCGCGCATTCGCCCTTATAAGCAGATTCGGTTCCAGCCAGCTTGGCCAAGCATTCGTTGCCGTAAGTTTTCCCGTTTTTTCCGCAAACAGGCTCGTTTTCAGTAGTGCAAGCTTGTTTGCATCTTATAATAGGGCAGCCCGATCTATCTTTTTTTCCGGTTTCTTCCGGGATATAACCCTTAAGGCACATAACGTTTGTTTGGCATTGGGTTTGATCGGGTGAAATGCATTTTGGCGGCAAAGGACAGCCATTCTCACCGCTTTCAACGATTATTTTTCCGAAAACACAAAAATCAGAAGTAGGAGGCGTCCAAAGTGGACAGTTAATTTTTTCCGAATTTTTTCCGATTTTATCAATTAATTTTCCCCGAAGAGATTCCAATTTTTCCTTCAGCCGTGTGGATTCCGGAGTATCGTAAACCTGTTTTGCTTTCTCTTTCAGATTTTCTAAAACCTCCAATTGCACTTCCTTATTTCCGGAGATTTCCACTACATAATCGTTGAATCTATCCTGATCTTCGGGGCTCATTTTTTCCAGATCATTTTTAAATCTATTCAAGATATTTTCCTCCGCCTTTCTAATCGCAGGCAGCGCGTTTTCCGGAACCTTGTATTCCAAACTTTTTAAAACCTCGAGATTTTTAAAATTCTTGAACTTGCTGCCCTTTATTTCATCAAAGCTTTTTTCGATTTTGTTCTGAAGAATATCATTTCTATCTTCAAGTTTTGACATTACCTGGCTAAACCTTTCAAGATGTCTTTCTCTCGCCTCTTTGATCTTTTGATAAACCTCCGGCTTGACTTGGCTTTGAATTTTTTCCAATATTCTTTGGTGCAGAAATTGTTGTTTCAGGTATTTATTTAAAAAACTATCCACTCCTTTATTATTTTTAGCTGTTTTGTTTATTTTATCGGCCTGTGTTTTAGTTAGATCCAATTCTTTTGTATAATTATCAATGGCTTTTTTGATAATTTCTGGCTTATTGTTTTCATCGACAAGTTTTTTCAATTCCAGCAATCTCTCGTTGGAAATTTTTAAGCGCAATTCAATTTTCTTAACCGAGTTTATTGTGAAAAAATACTTAAGCTGGCGACTCCATTCCTTGATAAAATATAAAAAATCTCCGGGCAAAACCTTTTGTTCCTTTACTTCGAGATCTTGAATTTCTACATTTTCATCAACATCGACCTCTTGACTGGCGTTTCCCTGGGCGTAAACCAAAATTGCAACTCCCAGCAGAGAAACGATTAACAAAAACTTGGCTGCCTTCATCATAATATTTGAAGATTTTTATTTCTTTTTTTCGACTTCGATTTTAATTTTATCAATAAATTTTTTCACTTTCATTTTTCCAAGGTCTTTATTTCTCGATCTTACGCTGACGGTTTTTGATTTTACTTCTTTGTCGCCGACAACCAAGAGATAGGGGATTCGTTGGATTTCTCCTTCCCGGATTTTTTTGGATACGCTTTCAGATTCGTCCCTGATCTCAATTCTTAAATCGTTTAGTTGAAACTCTTTGCCAATTTGTTTTGCATATTTTGCGTGATTACGTCCTATCGGAATTATCCAGGCTTGAATGGGAGATAACCAAAGAGGAAAATACCCGGCATGATGTTCGATAAAAGTGCCGACAAACCTTTCCATTGCCCCTAAAAGCGTTCTGTGAATCATCACGGGAGTATGTTTTTGTCCGTCTTGTCCCGCATAGGTCATATTGAATCTTTGGGGAAGATTAAAATCAAGCTGGATGGTTGTTCCTTGCCACTCTCTGCCTATTGCATCTACGGCTTTCAGGTCGATTGCCGGACCATAAAACTTGGCTCCGCCAAAATCCTCTTTATAGGTAATATTCTTTTTTTTCAGAATGTCTTTCAGTACGCCTTCCGCGAATTCCCAGATTCTATCTTCTCCCACATATTTTTGCTTGTTTGCCGGGTCGCGGACCGAGAGATAAGCATTTAATTTTCTGAAACCAAAAACCTTATTGATATCCAGCGCAAACTTTAAAACGTCGCTGACCTCTTTTACAAACTGATCTTCTCGGCAGATAATATGGGCATCATCTTGTGTAAAGCCTCTAACTCTTAGCATGCCGTGCAAAACACCGGATTCTTCGTAGCGATAAACGCTTCCCAGCTCGCACCATCTTATTGGTAATTCTCTATAGCTTCTAACTCTGTAATTATAAATTTTTACATGAAAAGGACAGCTCATTGGTTTTACGTAGTAGGTTGTTTTTTCCTCTTTGCTCTTTGTTTCCATGGACATAGGCGGATACATCCCTTCTTTAAAGAAATTTAGGTGTCCAGACGTTTCCCAGAGCTTTGACAAGCCGATATGAGGGGTATAAATATACTGGTAACCTCTTTTTCTATGCTCCATTCTCCAATACATTTCTATCTGCTCGCGGACAAAAGAAAGTTTTGGATGCCAAAGTATTAATCCCGGGCCGACGCTTTCATCAATATGGAACAAATCCATTTTCTGCCCCAGGGTTCTGTGGTCTCTTTTTTCAGCTTCTTCGAGTTTGAAGAAATAATCGTCGAGTTCTTTCTTTGTATCAAAAGCGACTCCATAAATTCGTTGCAACATCGGGTTCTTCTCACTACCCCGCCAATAGGCACCGGCTGTTTTCGTGAGTTTAAATGCTTCAGGATTTATTTCTTTCGTGGATTTCACGTGCGGACCTTTGCATAAATCCACGAAATTCCCGCTTTTGTAGGTCGTTATTTCATCGTCTCTCAGTTCTTCTATCAACTCGAGCTTATACTGTTGGTTTTTGAACATTTCTTTTGCCTGTTCTTTGCTGATCTCCTGTTTTTCAAAGAGGATATCTTTTTTTAGGAAATCCTTCATTTTCGATTCTATTCTCGGCAGATCTTCCGGAGCGAATCCGCTTTTTCTGGATGAGACATTTGATAAATCAAAATCATAATAAAAACCATTTTCGATTGTCGGGCCGATTCCAAATTTTACTTCAGGAAAAAGATCTTTTATCGCCCAAGCCATTATATGGGATAACGAATGGCGCTTATTTTCTATATTTTTCATATCTTTGGAGGCTTGGCTTCGTAAAAGCCTTGCCTATTAATTTATTATACAGAATTTTTTTTAAATAAAAACCCCTTTTAAGTTAGGGGCGGGTTGAAATATTATTCAGAAATAGCTCAACTAGCCCTTAAGAAGGGGTAGTAGTGGTTGTAGTTACTGTGATAAATCCTTGAAAATAACTCATACTAGCTTTAGTTTACCAGTAAATTTTTCCGTGTCAACCTATTCGAAACCCCGATGACAAGGACCTCGACTGAGCTCGGTCGAAGGCCATCAGGGCTTGCTATCTCAGGCCTTCGGCTCCCTCGGGACTGAGTCCTCGGGACGAACGTCTGAGGCTCAGGTCAGGCTCGAAGAGGTTGACTCTGAGCGACAAGCCGTTCGGGCTTGCGACTCTGAATTCCCAATGATAAGGGTTTCGACTGAGCGGTTCGACCGTCCTGAGCGGCTCACCGCCGAAGGGCTCAACCGAAGTCCATTGAGGCTTGTCGTCGAAGAGTCAAGGAAATTCTATGCCTCCACTATTTCCTGGATTTCGTCGCAGAGGATTTTCGGCGAGCCATTTCTGTGATCAACCCGGCCTGTTAAAAAAACAATTTTATTTTCCTGAAAGACGACCGGATTTTTTTCGATAATGGAAGGAAAAACTACAATCTCAACCTTGTCGGTCAAATCCTCCAAGCTCATAAATAGCATTGGCTTTCCTGTTTTGGTGATAATTTTCTTAATTCCCGAGATTATGCCGCCGACTCTGATTTTCTGGCCGGATATTTCTCTTTTTACGCTACTTAAGGGAGTTGATTTACTTTCAAGAATTTTTTTGAAATCCTCTAAAGGATTTCCCGTTACAAACAGTCCCAATAATTCTTTTTCCCATAAAATCTTTTCTGTCTTGGTAGCAGGTTTTGCTGGCAGCAGAGTAATCCCGGAAGTGAATTTTACTCCCGCCACATCAAACAATCCTTTCTGGCCGTTTGATTTTGTTTTCTGGTTTTCCCTAGTCCATTCCAGTAATCTTTCCACATTGAAAAGGAGGGCATTTCTTTCTTCAAGTCTGTCAAAAACTCCGGCTTTGATCATGCTTTCCAATGATTTCTTATTCAGATCTTTTGAGCTGACCCTCGAGATAAAATCATTTATAGACTTGTAGGCTCCGTTCGCTTTTCTTTCCTCGACAATAGTCATTACTACGTTTGTGCCAACATTCTTAATTGCCGTTAGTCCGAATCTGATTTTATGAGCCTCGGGTACGACTGAAAAATTCCCGAAACTTTCGTTGATATCAGGAGGTAAAACTTCAATTTGCATTTTTTTGCACTCTTCGATTAAAACGGCAATCCTTTCGATATCTGCCTTTTCGGAAGTTAAAAGAGACGCCATAAACTCAACCGGATAATAATTTTTCAAATAAGCAGTCTGATAGGCGATCGTGGCATAACAGGCGCTGTGGCTGCGATTAAATCCATAACGGGCAAAGGGTAGAATCCATTCCCAAATCGTTTCAGCAGTTTTTTTATCAATTCCGTTTTTAATCATGCCCTGAACCAGTTTTTCCTGTTGGGCGTTAAGCAGCGACTTTATTTTTTTTCCGACAGCTTTTCTCAATGTATCGGCCTCCCCTGGAGTAAATCCCGCCAGTTCCTGCGATATTTTCATCAATTGCTCTTGGTAAATTAATACTCCGTAAGTTGATTTTAAAATCGGCTCCAGTTTTGGGTGGAGGTATTCAACTCTTTTTTTCTTTTGTTTTCTCTGGATATATTCCGGAATAAGGTCCATAGGCCCGGGACGATAGAGGGCAATCATGGCGATTATATCTTCGAATTCACTGGGTTTTAACTCTACCAGATAACGGGTCATTCCCTGGCCTTCTAGTTGAAATACACCCGCTGTTTTTCCTCCCTGTAATAATTTATAAACTGCCTTGTCATCTAAGGGCAGATTCTCAATATCAACTTTTTTATTCTGTACAACGTAAATTCTTGCCAAAGTGTCTTCGATAATAGTGAGATTTTTCAATCCTAAAAAATCCATTTTTAAAAGGCCCAAATCTTCAATTGAGTGCATTTCGTATTGAGTCACGATATTCTCATCGTCTTGGGTTGGATGCTGCAAAGGAACTACGTTTTCCAATGGGTCTTTGGATATAACGACGCCGCAAGCGTGAGTTGAAGCGTGACGTGCTACGCCTTCAAGTTTTTTTGCAAAATCTATCAGTTTTTTTGCCTGTTCATCCGAATCGTATAAATCCCTGAACTCTTTTACCTTTTTCATGGTTTCATCCAGAGAAAACATCAGCGGAATCATTTTAGCAATCTGATCGCAGTAAGAATAAGTATATTGCAAAGCCCTGCCGACATCCCTGATTACAGCCCTGGCTGCCATGGTTCCAAATGTAATAATTTGAGCAACATTGCCTTTGCCGTATTTTTGGGATACGTAATTTATCACTTCATCCCTGCGCCGGTCGGTAAAATCTAGGTCAATATCAGGTAGACCAGCTGTCCTATCTGGATTAAGAAATCTTTCAAATAATAAATTATATTTAAGGGGATCAACGTTGGTAATGCCGACTACATAGGACACCAGCGAACCAGCCGCTGACCCACGTCCTGGGCCTACGACGATCCTGTTTTCTTTTGCCCAATTAACAAAATCTTGAACTATAAGAAAATAGGAAGCAAAGCCCATTTTTTTTATGACAGAAAGCTCATATTCCATTCTTTCAATAATTTCAGGTTTTTTATCGGGATATTTCTTTTCCAGGCGATCATAGCAAAGTTCCTTCAGATAATCATCGGGGTTTTTGTTATCAGGAAGCGGATAAAAAGGAAGCTTTGTTTTACCGAGCTCAAATTCAAAATTGCACAGGTCAGCTACTTTTTGGGTATTCTCGATTGCTTCGGGAACATCTTTGAACTCTTCCTCCATTTCCGCAGGACTTTTTAAAGAAAAATTATCCTGTTTCATGGTCAATCTTTCGGGATCGTTTAAATCAGCGCCAGTGTTAATTAGCATTAAAATATCCTGCGCTTCTGCATCCTCTGCCTTTAAATAATGAACGTCATTGGTTGCCACAAGCGGAATACCTGTTTTCTTGGAAATTAAAATTAAGCCTTCGTTGACTGTTTTTTGCACTTTTATATGTTTATGCGACTGAAGCTCAAGATAAAAATTGCCCTTACCGAAGATTTTCTCGTATTTTAAAGCTAAATCCTCCGCTTCCTTTATTTTTTTTGAAATAATAAGATTCGGAATTTTACCCTGAATGCAGGCGGAAAGCCCGATCAGGCCGGCGCTGTGTTGGGCTAATAACTCTTCATCAATTCGAGGCTTGTAATAAAAGCCCTCCAAATGAGCTTTTGTGATTAATTTGACAAGATTTTTATAACCTTCCGCATTCCTGACCAAAACTATAATATGATATCTTTTGTCATCGATTCCCGGTCTTTTATCCTGCATTCTGTCAAAAGCCAGGTACAGTTCGCTCCCTATAATCGGTTTAATTCCTTTTTCCTTGGCTTTTTTGTAAAACTCGACAGCGCCATATAAAACGCCGTGATCTGTTAAAGCCAAGGAATCCATTCCAAGTTCCTTTGCATAACCTAAAAGCTGGTCGATTTTACCGAGTCCGTCGAGCAGCGAATAATGGGAATGTACGTGGAGATGGGTGAATTTTGCTGCCATGTTGGCTTAATGAACGCTTGCCCCGTACCGAACTCTTTGTCCTGTAGTGAGCTTTGCTCTACTACTAGGATGTTCTGGTGCGGGGTGAAGGTGGGTGAATTTCATTTTTTAGTTATTTTTTTGTTTCTCCAGGCTGAAAAAATTATCAATTGATTCATTATAATCAATGTTTGAAATTATTGCCACACTCAAAAAAATAATTATTTTAATATGTTACAATGTATCAATTTATGATAGCTGACATTAAGGAAGAACAAAAACTGTGGAAAATCGGTTTTAAAGCAGTTGCAGGATTGGATGAAGCCGGCAGGGGACCCTTAGCCGGACCCGTTGTTGCTGCAGCTGTGTGCTTGCATAAATTTATTATGCTCAATAGGGCAAAAATCGTTGATTTGAAGCTAAAAGATTCAAAAAAATTAACACCGGCGGCAAGAGAAAAGTTCTATAAAATTATTAAAAAAAGCAGAAATTTGGAGTGGGGGATTGGTATTGTTTCTGAAAAAGTGATTGATAAAATCAATATATTTGAGGCAACGAAGTTAGCTATGTTGAAAGCATTATCCTGTCTTCAAAAAAAGATGCCAAGGAAAAAAAAGATTGATTTCTTAATTCTTGATGGAAACTTCAGGATTAATTCCAAAATTATCCAGAAATCAATTGTGAAAGGGGAT
>Ga0315294_10003894_pt1 | contig 16276 bp, 2 predicted proteins | sample YL17G13_40_MG_FD_203626 | JGI IMG/M metagenome (GOLD analysis project Ga0315294, IMG submission 203626) | Sediment microbial communities from Yellowstone Lake, YNP, Wyoming, USA - YL17G13_40 | ecosystem: Environmental > Aquatic > Freshwater > Lake > Sediment | place: USA: Wyoming | collected... | reverse complement strand
GGCCCGATGAATGTCTCTTGCGGAGATTTGATAAACACCTCGACTACGATGGCGAACGACATAAATTGCTCTGGAACCGGTTTGATAATAAACAACGATTCGGTCGTTCTGGATTGCGCGGGGCATTCGATTAATTTTTCGATGGTTGATGTTGGAAACGGGATAAGGTCGTTTGGAAAAAACAACATCACGATAAAGAATTGTATCATTTATCAGCAGAACACAAGCATGAACCAAGATTATGCAAACGCGACTTTCTTCTACAACACGAACAATTCGGCTATCACCAACATCACAATTCTCGTAAAGGAGGATAATGTATCGGGGATTATTATACACTACGGCAATTACAACAATCTCTCTCTCATCAGCCTAACTGGCAGGGGAGCGAACATGGACCTGCTTTTGGTCTCTCAGACTTCAAACAGCATCTTCGAACATTTCAACGTGAATTCGACTGCTGACTGTTATGATTCAGTCCGAGTTTCAAGCGGTAATCCATACGTCATGGAGAACAACACTTTCTACAATTTCACGATCAACATGTCGGGTTTGACATGGGGGGGCTATCCATCAGGATTAGACGTAGATGCAGATATGAACAACAGTTACTTTAGCAATTTCACGATACAAGTCTATGATCGCGCAGGCCTTGTCTATGGCGATGAACATAATTCCCCCAGCGATTATCACGTGTATTTTTCGAATTTCACGATATTCGTTTATTCAAACGGTTTGCATTATGCCCCGGATGGAGTACGGACTTTCGGAGGCTGTGACGCCAATTTTTCAGATTTCAACATAATCACTTATGGATTAGATGCCACGGGCGTTGTTGTTGACCAATCTCAAGGCCATACTTTCAGGAATTTCCAAGTGACTACGAACGGTTCGTTTGCCTACGGCTTATATATTGACTCCCCCTTCATGATAACCAACAACATTTCCGTATACGATTTCTCTATAAACACGAACGGTTCGAATTCATACGGCCTTTTAATAGATGGCTATGATTGCTATTTCAAGAACGTCAACATCTCAACGCGCGTCGCATCCGGCGTGCGAATCGCAGCGAACGGCCCAACTTTGGACAGCACCTTTTCCCAGCATAATCTCTCCAACGTATTGGTGGATGGAAGACCGGTCTATTATTATAAAACCAGCTACGGGCTCGACTGCCCCGCATCACCGGTCTCATACACCAATGCCTCGTTCGTGGGATTCTCAGATTGCGACGATATCGTGATTGAGAATTCAACCATATCCGACGGATTGTTCATGGTCCGCACAAACCGGGCGCGCGGAACTAATATCACCATCAATGCAAAAGACAGACCACTTGTGCTTGATTCCCTTGAGAATCTCTCTTTCTCAAATATCAATATTACGACAAACTGCTCCAACTGCTCCGGAATCAGAAACATTTTCGTAGTGAACAGCAATTTTAGCAATTCGAATATCACCACCTCTTCAACCATACTTCCCTCTATTCACCTGTTTTACGGTTCAGAAAATCTGACTTTCACAAACATCACGTTCCTTGGCCAATTCATAAACGAGACGTATTTCGGAGACGAATGGAACACTGTTTCCGGCAACAACTACCTTGTTAATCCAGTGAATTTCAACACTTCTGCGATTGGTTATCACGATGCCGACCGAGCTAATAACATAACCTTGCAGTGGTACGTCCGCGTGAATGCCACAGACCAAAGCGGGACTGCAATCAACGGCGCTTCAGCCAATTGCACGAACAACCAATCAAGGAAAACCTCCATGGGAACGACAGCAGCAGACGGCTACACTAACTGGTATATTTTGAATGACACTATGTTCCGCGGAGCGGGCGGCAACATCATCTATTCCATGCACAATTTCACTGCCAATAAAACGGGCTATTTCACAAACTCAACAAACGACACAATAAACCAATCAATGACACTGAATCTCATGCTGGGCGTTCCTTCCTGCGGGATGACTCTCACACAAAACACAACTCTTGATTCGGATTTGAACTGCAGCACAAACGGGCTAATCATTGGCGCAAACGACTTGATTCTGGACTGCGCGGGGCATGCAATTGAGTTTGCAAGGGAAAGCGAAGGAAACGGGATTCAAGCGGTAGGAAGGAACAACATCACAATAAAGAACTGCAGGATTTTCCAGCAGAACGATACGTTCAACAACACGGATGGCATGAATGCAACGTTCTTCTTCAGGACGAATTATTCCTCAGTTGCCAATCTGACCATTATAACCATGGCCAACTATTCATTCGCGCTTTCGGTTTTCAATTCTAAACTCAATTCATTCTTAAACAATTCATTAATCACTTACGGGTATAAATCATATGGAACTTACCTCAATGCCTCCTCATCCAATAACTCCCTCTCCAACTTCTCCATCTCCACAAACGGCTCGGAGGCCCATGGCGCCCAAGTCTGGTCCAGCTCCAATAACTCCCTCTCCAACTTCAACATCTCCACAAACGGCTCTTATGCCTACGGCGTCTGGCTCTCCTCCAGCTCCAACAACACCCTCTCCAACTTCAACATCTCCACAAACGGTTCAGAGACCTACGGCGCCATCCTCTACTCCAGCTCCAACTACAATTCCCTCTCTAATTTCACAATCTCCATAACTGGTTACAATGCCTACGGCGCCTACCTCTACATCTCCTCAAATAATAACTTCCTCTCCAACTTCAACATCTACACAAAAAGAGACGAATCCCGCGGCGCCCGCCTCGACTCCAGCTCCAACTACAACACTCTCTCCAACTTCAACATCTCCACAAACGGCTCTTATGCCTACGGCGTCTGGCTCTCCTCCAGCTCCAACAACACCCTCTCCAACTTCAACATTTTCACAAACGGCTCCTTTGCCTCCGGCGCCTACCTCTACTCCAGCTCCAACAATTCCCTCTCCAACTTCACAATTAACACAACCCAAACCAATGCTCCAAAAGTCTATTTCTTTTCTTGCTCAAACAACACGATTTCAAATTCCACTTTTATCGGCCAGCCTGTGAACCAGACTTATCTCCGCAATCTGGGAATGAACACTCTTCTGAACATTACCGGCTTCAATCGCTCCGCCCTTTCTTATTATGATTCCCCCGCTGCGAGCTGGAACGTCACCGTCCAGTGGTACGCGCGCGTGAATGTAACGGACACGTCCGACATTGCCATAAGCGGAGCAAGCGTCTCTTCAGTGAACAACCAATCCATAACCCAAAACATGGGGACAACTCAAGACGACGGGAACACAAGCTGGTTTGTAATGAATGACACGATGTTCCGCGGAGCTGGAGGAGACGTTGTTTATTCAAATCACCAATTCATTGCAAGCAAAACAGGCTATGTCACGAATTCCACAAATGAAACCATAAACGAGAGCAAGACTGTTCACGTAATATTGGGCTCTCCGAACGCAGCATGCGGAGACACAATTACAAGCAGCAAAACCCTCAACACGGACCTCAACTGCACTGATACGGGCCTGATCATGGGAGCGGACAGCATCACCCTTGACTGCAACTGGCATACGATTGAATTCGCGCGGGTCACTTATGGAAACGGCATTAGCGCGGATGGCAGGCTCTTAGTCACTATTAAGAACTGCATCCTGCTCCAGCAGAATGCTACGGTCGCCCCTCCGGAATCAAGCTATTTCAATGGAACGTTCTTTTCCAATGTTAATGATTCCATTCTAGAGAATATGATTATCCGTACCCTATCCAATGAAACAAGGGGCATCTCCTTTTACTTTACAAAAAATCTGACTGTGAATAATATCACCATAAATAATACAGGCTATGATTCTGATGGGTTTGCAAACGCTGGCAATGCAACAAATTCACAGTATACGAATCTTATTTTGAGCGGCTTGGGGGAATCTGCATGTGCATTCGCGGAAAACAAGGAGCAGGATGACGAGGTTTATTTTTTCAATAATACAATGGGCTTCATAACAACCTATTCAAATTCCACCGGGCTGTTGTTGTACAAGCATGTGATGAACAATACATTCGCCAATTGGACTATCACAACATATGATTGGGGAAATGGCATAGAGTATAATACTATTATAAGCGGAGAAGGCGCGGATCATTTTGTGCAGGGCAACAATTTCACAAATTTTACAATCACCACTTGGTCGGGAAAAGGGGTCTATTTCATATACGGTCCTATTAAGAACACAGTGTCTAATTTTAACATAACAACATATGGGGGCGGCACTGGCGTCCATTTCAGCGGAGGAAGCGGCATCGTAGTTCAAACTTACGATAACGTATTCCGGAATTTCATTATTAATACGACCAACAATAGTGCAAGAGGACTTGATGTTGAGAATTGGGTGCGCAATAATACATTCCGCAATTTCACCATAACAACATCCGGGTCTCTTTCATATGGCATTTACACGGAAGATGCTGGCATTATGGATCCATCAAATACCACATTCGTGGATTTCAACATAACAACTTCAAATGCTTCTGCAATTTACCTGACTGGCGCTTCAGACTACGATTTCCTCCATAATTTCTCGAACGTGTATGCAAACAACATCCTCGTCCGTTATTATGCAACAGGATATTCCCTTCCGTGTCCTTCTTCGCCCCTAAATTTCTCAAATGCCTCTTTTGTTGGTTTTGTCGACTGCTCAAGGCCAATACTTGAGAATTCAACCATATCGGAGGGAGTGCTCCTTGTCCTGTCAAATAATGCCATAGTCAGGAATACGTCCTTCAATACAAAGGGAATTGGAGTGAATGTTTTCTATGGCTACAACGTTTCTTTGAGGAATTTGACAATAACAACAAACGGCAGTAGTGCGCATGGCATTTATCTTTCTGGAGAAACAACCAATTCAACGGTTGCAGACTGTTCTATAACAACCTATGCCGAATCATCAACTGGATTGTTGCATTACTCATTCATTTCTGGTGACGTGACGAATGTTTCAGTGTCATTTCTGAACATTACAACTTATGGGGATTTTTCGCATGGCATATATATTCCAAGCGATAGCCACCTGACAAATTCAACTTTCCAGCACATCTCAATATCAACGAATGGTTCAAAAGCCGACGGATTAAACATCTATTACAACGCTCCGAATAATGTCTTCAATAACATGACAATATACGCAATTGGCTCGGATAGCAAGGCAATTTCCCAATATTCCTATAGTGTTTTTTCAAATTTCAATAGATTTTCGAACCTTGTCTTGAACTCTAGCAACATCTCGATATACCTCCAATACGCTCAAGGCAACACTTTCGCAAACGTTTCCTTCCTCACGCCAACGAATCTCATCTTCATCAACCAAGCGTACACAGGAAACAATACTATCATCAACTTCACGAATCTCAACCGCTCTGCAATCACGCTGAATTCCACTTCAAATACCGCAAACCTCACTCTCCAGTGGTATGTGCGCCTCAATATCTCCGATTCTTCCAGATCTGGAATCGAAGGCGCGAGCGGGAATTTCACGAACAACCAGTCAAGGACCGGGAGCATGGGAACCACAACTGGAGGACTCACGAGCTGGTATGTGTTGAATGACACGATGCTCAGGGGGGCAGGAGGAAACATCCTCTATTCCATGCACAACTTCACTGCCAATAAAACGGGCTACACGACAAACTCCACGAACGCCACCGTGAATTCCTCGATGACAATCCACCTTATCCTTTCCGGAGGCCCGATGAATGTCTCTTGCGGAGATTTGATAAACACCTCGACTACGATGGCGAACGACATAAATTGCTCTGGAACCGGTTTGATAATAAACAACGATTCGGTCGTTCTGGATTGCGCGGGGCATTACATCAATTTTTCAATAATCTCTTATGGAAATGGAATAGAAGCAATCGGAAGGAACAACATCACGATAAAGAACTGCAGAGTATACCAGCATAATTCAAGCATGAACGAGTGGTATTCAAACTGCACCTATCTCTATCTCACAAACAATTCCGCAATTGAAAACATGACTTTTGAAATCTATGAAAACAACATTGATGGGATAGTGATCGAATCATCCCGTTCAAATTCAATAGGGAATATAAGTTTTTACGGAGTGGGGGAATACAATTACGGGATTATGGTTTCCAATTCATCCAACAGCACATACAAAAACATCTTCACGAACGGTTCATTCTACGTGTCGGGAATCTACCTCTTGTTCAACGTATATAACAGCTCATTCTACAATGTCACCTGCAATGGAAGCGGAGTGAATAATTGGTGCCTGCATATGGGCAACGAAATCCACAACAATTCATTTGTAAAATTCAATTCCACAATCGACTGCGGTTATGCAGTCATCGTTACCGATGCCATCTTTGCAGAACAGAACGTCTACAACAACACTTTCAGGAATTTCACAATTACCAATACAGGGTGGGGAGATACGATGGTTTTGGATGTCTGGGGAGGGTTTGTGAATAACACTCTGGATAATTTCGACATAACAGCATTCTCGGGCCACGCCGTATTTTATTCTCAGGGGGAAATGGACGGGAACAGGTTCTCCAATTTCAACATCAACCAGCCCGGCTATGATTCTTCAAGCTCTGAAACTTTCGATCTATCATATGCAGACAATAACATATTCAGCAATTTCACGATTATTTCAAATGGTTCCGAAAGCATCATCCGACTCGATCAATCTTCAGGCAACATTTTCAATAATTTCACAGTCATTGCAAACGAATCGGCAGATTCTTACGTCTCGGAATGCTTTCTCATACATGCGACAGACAGCTCCTTCAATAAATTCAATCTCCTCAATCTCACGACAGTCAACCTCACCGGAGTATTATTTGAAGGAACGCAGCTGAACCATTTCAGGCACAATTTGAGCGACGTTTACATAAACAACGTGATTGCAAGGCATTATGCAACCGGATATTCGATTGACTGCCCTTCCAGCGCTTTGAATTTCACGAATGCCTCATATCTGGGGTTTGCGGGCTGCCCCAATTTACTCGTTGAAAACACAATCATGAATGACGTATTGCTCCTGGCGTTCTCAAACAATTCAATCATCAGGAACGTGAACATAAGCCATGACGGATCGGGACTAAGGCTTTACGGGGGCTTGAACAATAATTCAATCTCAGACGCTTATGTTACGGCTGCTGACGGATACGGCTTTTACGCGTCATATGAGAGCAATCCTTTCATCAACAATTCATTCTCCAATCTGAACATCTCCATGGGATCCGGGACCGCACTGTATGTTTACGGAAGCAGCGGAGTGTCTATGAACACCAATTTCTCGAACGTAAGCCTTTCTGCGACTACTTCGCAATGTTCTGGAGGGCATTTATACTATGCCTCAAATCTTAGCTTCTATAACTTTACATCGAAGGTTGATTCGACTTTTGCAATCGGGTTGCGTGTATCCTACAGCAACGACAACACATTCAACCTTTTCAACGTATCCAATTTGGGAACGTATGCCTGCTGCATTGATCCAAATACTGCACTCTATCTGTATTACTCCTCAAACAGCAACAGATTTTTCAATGGATTTTTCAGGTCCGACAATTCCCAAGTCTACAAAGTTTATATCACCGGGTCGGCAGGAAACAATTTCACCAACATTACTTTCCTTGGGTCCATCAATCAAACACGCATTTATTACAGTTCCGGAACGTATCCCGGGAATAACATCTATCTTAATTTCACCAATCTCAACAAGAGTGCAATCACATTCGCGGGGACTTCAAGCAACAGGAATAACCTGACTGTGCAGTGGTACGTGCGGCTCAACATCACAGATTCATCCGGAACGGGAATCGAAGGCGCGAGCGGGAATTTCACGAACAACCAGTCCAGAACAGGAGAAATGGGAGCAACCACTGGAGGGCTCACAAACTGGATTATTCTGAATGACACGATGTTCAGGCATTCGGGTGGAAATCTCATTTACTCAAATCACAATTTCACAGCAAACAAAACCAATTACATCACAAATTCCACGAATGAAACCGTGAACCAGTCAATGACAATCAATATCCGGCTTGCTTTGGGCGCAACCACAGTTTCCTGCGGGGATTTGATTAACCAGTCAACCACGATGGCAAACGATTTGAACTGCAGCGGCACTGGATTGATCATCAACAACGATTCTGTTGTGTTGGACTGCGCGGGGCACTACATAAATTATTCAATAATAAGCATTGGAAACGGGATTGAAGCTGTTGGAAGGAACAACATAACGATAAGAAATTGTACAATCCGGCAGGAAAATCCAAGCATTGGCGGACAGTACGCAAATGCAACTTTCTTCTTTGCGACCAATTCATCAAGAATTGAATACGTAAATATGAAAACAACAAGGCAAAGGTGTTACGGCATCTCGATCATATACTCCAATGAAACGAACGTTTCGAATGCATATATCAATGTTTCAAGCACTATTGCTTCTTATGGCATTTATACATATTATTCAACAAGGACAATTGTTTCAAATTCGAATTTGATTTCTTATGGAGATTCTGGTGCTGGATTTAACTCATATGCTTCGGAAAACAACACATTGACGAATTCCAACATATCTGCCTTCGGAAATAATGCTTACGGCGTTTTTTTAAGTAGCAGTATGGGGTCTGATTGGATTACAAATCATACGTTAAATTTTCTAAATATCAACATAACTGGAAATAAATCTCTTGCAATTTACATGAGAACTGCCGTGAATAACAATCTCTCCAATTTGAATATTTCCGTTATGGGAATGGGTTCAAACGGAGTCTATATGTGGGTTGGAAATTCAACTTTTGAAAATGTCTCCATGAACGTCGTGAATGGTTCAGGTTTCTATATATACATAGGAGGGTACCAATACTTCCATGGCAAAATCAGCAATTCCAATATAAACGGAAAGCCCATACTATTCTATGATAGCTGGCATAATCCCTGCCCAGACAATCAAACTCTGAATTTCAGCAAAGAGGACTATTCATTCATAGGATTTGTCGGCTGTAAAAACATCACCGTCGCGAATTCCACATTGAATGAGACATTATATTTTGCCCTTTCGAGCAATATCAGCGTTTACAACACATCCATTAGCTCTTATGGAAATGCTTTGCAATTTGTGCATACAAACAATATAAAATTGGATGGATTGAATCTTTCTTCCCACGGATGGTATGGTTATTCAAGCGGATTGATTGCGTCATGGTCAAATTATATATCCGCATCAAATCTCAATCTTTCAAGGGATACGAATTATTCTGGGGCTATCTGGCTGGACTTTAGTTCCAAATCAAACATATCGAATTCTTATGTAAACTGTACAAATATCGATTGCTACCACATTGTTTTTTCAAGAAATTCCAACAGTAATAATTTCACAAATATCACCTTTCTGGGCCAAAATGAAAAACAGATTTATTTCGATCCTATTGATTTTTTTGTTTTAGGAAATAACAGTATGATAAACGGCACTAACCTGAACAAAAGCTCAATTGTTTTTGCGAACGCCGATCCAATGAGCAATATTACCATCAAGTGGTACGTCCGTTTCAACATTACTGATGGCAATGGCAATCCTATAAGCGGTGCATCCATCAATTCAACCAACAACCAATCCATCAGCGAAGATTTCGGAGTCAGCCAGTCAAACGGGCTTACAGACTGGTTTGTTCTCAATGACACCTTGTTCCGCGGAGCGGGTGGAGACATAGTCTATTCAACTACGAATTTCACGGTGAACAAGACAATTGGAGGAATTTCTTACATCAACTCAACAAATGCGACTGTCAACCAGACAATGACTCTTAACATCATTCTGGGAATCCCTTCCTGCGGGCAAACACTCACCCAGAACACGACTCTGGATTACGATTTGAACTGCAGTGCGACTGCGATTACGATTGGAGCAAACGACCTTATTTTTGATTGTGCCGGGCATGCAATTGAATTTGCAAGGGAAAATATTGGAAACGGAATCCAGGCAGTTGGAAGAAACAATATTACAATAAAAAACTGTAGGTTATTCCAGCAGAACGACACGTTCAATAATACCGCGGGGATGAATGGGACGTGGTTCTTCAGGACGAATAATTCTTTGGTTCAGAACGTTTCAATGTATACAAAAGCAAATTATTCATTTGGAATCGTAATAAATGAGTCAAAATTGAATAATTTAATTAATAATACGCTCATCACAAATGGATATCGGGCATACGGCGTCTGGTTGTATTCCAGCATCAACAACTCTCTTTCCAACTTTACTATCTCAACAAATGGTTCCAATACATACGCCACGTACCTTTTCTCCAGTTCCAACAACACCTTTACCAACTTCAACATCAACACAAGTAGGATTTATGCCTATGGCACGTACCTTTTCTCCAGTTCCAACAACAACTTCTTCTCCAACTTCACAATATCCACAACTGGTTCAAATGCCCATGGTACCTACCTTTCTTCTAGTTCTAACTACAATTCCTTCTCCAACTTCTCCATTACTACAAGAAGCTCAAGTGCCCAATGTCTCGATCTCTCCTCGAGCTCCTACAATTCCTTCTTCAACTTTTCAGTTGCCACAACCGTCACTGGCCACGGCGCCAAGCTTCTCTCCAGCTCCAATAATTCCCTTTTCAATTTCACAATTTCTGTAAATGGTTCTTCTTCTGATGGAATTTACCTCCAAAACTCTGAAAATAATTCCCTCTCAAATATCTCAATTTTCATGAAAGATTCATCAAGTGATGGAATATATTTTTGGAGTTCTTCCAACAATTCCTTATCCAATTTCACAATTTTTACAAACGGCACAAACCAAGGAGGTGTTTCCATCTGGGAATCTTCACAAAACATTTATACAGGTTTTTCTATATCCACATTTGGGGAAACTTCATCGGGTGCTTCCCTTTACGACTCGCACAATAACTCCCTCTCCAATTTCACTATTTATTCAAATGGGACTTCTTCCGACGGATTGTTAATCTATGAATCTGAAAACAATTCCCTCTCCAACTTCACAATCTATGTAAAAGGCTCGTTGTCATGTGGTACGTCCTTATATGAATATTCTAAAAGCAATTCCCTTTCTTACTTTACCATCAATACCACCAATCAAAATTCCCCAAAAATATACTATATCTTCGAAAGCACAAACAACACCTTCGCAAATGTCACTTTTCTTGGTCAGTCCATAAATCAGACCTATATTGCAGATTCCGGAGAAACCTATCATTCCGGTGATAATTTCCTTCTTAATATAACAAATTTTAACCATTCTGCAATTTTTTTCAATGATCCAGACAACCGCAACAACATATCACTTCAATGGTACGTTAAAGTGAACGTCTCCTTCACGAACGGAACTCCGGTAATCGGAGCATCCGTAAACGCAACAAACAACCAAAGCATTTTCCAGAATTTTGGGGCAACGGGTGCAGATGGGCTCACCACAAGCTGGGCAATAATGAACGATACCATGTTCCGCGGAGCAGGTGGGGATATTGTATATTCGACAACGAACTTTACCGCCAACTATTCAGCTTATATCAATTCCTCCAACTTCACAATAAACAATTCCCAAATAATCACAATCTATCTAAGCGACATTTCGGCACCTCATGTATTCCTGGAATTCCCTGAGAACAACAACATAACCAGCTCAACAACAATGATCTTCAACTGCTCTGGGATTGATGATGTTGGGCTTTCCAACATAACTTTATTCATCTGGAATTCCACAAATGGTTTGTATTACAATAACACTCAATCCTCCCTGAATTTGCAGAATTCCTCTTCATGGACTCTGAATTCAATTCCAGAAGACATATACAACTGGACATGCAATTCAACTGATTTGTGGGGGAACACAAGAGCAAATGGAACAAACAGAACCTTCAAAATTGATACGAGCGCAACAGTGATTTCTCTAAACTCCCCAATAAACCGCTTCAACACTTCCCTCCAAACAATCAATTTCAACTGCTCTGCAACTGATTCAGGAGGGCTTGCAAACATCACAATTTTCATCTGGAATTCCTCCTATTCCCTATTCTACAATAAAACAGCAAACGTTTCCAACAATGACAATTCAACCAATTGGACTCTTTCAAACATTCCTGAAGGAAGATACAACTGGACTTGCAATGCTTCAGATGCTTCCGGGAACAATGGCTTCACCGTGAATTACACTTTCACAGTAGATTTGACACCTCCTTCATTTGTTCAATTAGTGAGTCCACAGAACAACCTCGCAACCGCGCTCCAAACCCTCTCCTTCAACTGCTCTGGAATGGATAATTTCTATCTTTCAAATTTCACTCTAATCATTTGGAATTCAACTCAGGGATTGTTCTATAATAATACCAAGACAGCTACTGGCGCTTCCAACTACTCAAACTGGACTATTCAAAGCATTCCCGAAGGAGTTTACAATTGGACTTGCAACGCATCGGATAATGTTGGGAATGGAAGAGTAAATGAAACAAACAGAACATTCACTATTGACATGTCTGCAACCACAGTTGTGTTGAATTCTCCAGAGAATGATTATTCCACTTCCTCAACAACAGTGCAATTCAGCTGCTCCGGAATTGATTCCACAGGCCTTTCAAACATAACATTATTCATTTGGAATTCCACAAATTCACTCTTTTACTTAAACACAACAGATGTTTCCAATCAAAACAATGAATCAATCTGGAGCGTTTCAGGATTCACTCTGGATACGTACAACTGGACCTGCAATGCATCAGACGTTGCAGGAAATGAAGGTTCCACTTCAAACAGAACCTTCACTGTTGCGAATGCCCCAACTCCTCCCTCTCCAGATGATGAGAAGAAGAATATGAACGTTCAAGTTATTGCAAATTATACGAATAATCCAATAACAATTATTGCAAAAGACAAAAATACTCACATTGCGCTTTCAAACGCGCTCGCAACCCTCACTTACAATTCAGTTTCCATTGCTTCCTGTTTCACAAACTCAAGCGGAACCTGCCAAATAAATGCAGCAAATCCGGGAATTTATTATGTGAGAGTTACTCGCGCCGGATATAACGATGTTCAAATCCAAATTGAATTATTGAAATATGGCTGTGCAAGCAATGATGAATGCAATGAAGACGAGATATGCAAAGAAAGCAAATGCGAAAAAATCACGGGAGAATGCGGATTTGCAAAGAATCACGCGTGGATTAATTATGAATGTTGTGTGGATTCGCAATGTTCAAATGAATATTACTGCACAAACAATATTTGCAAAAAAGTTGAAGGAGAATGCGGCTACATTTCAAACCACAAATGGATCAATTATGAATGCTGCAAAAACAGCGACTGCGCTTCCGGAGAAACCTGCACAAACAACAAATGCACTCAAGAATCCACTTCAGGAAATTCCAACGGAACGTGCTCTTCAGAGGGAAAGAAATGCGGAACATGCTGCACGGGATTAGTTTGCAAAAATGGAATATGCGCAAAAGAATCCACAGTCCAGCCTTCAGGAAACGAGTCTTTCAATTATACAAAACCAATTGAAACAAACGAAACGAACAAAACAATAAATATTGGGCAGATAATTCCAATCAGGATTGGGATAAAGGATGCGTGCGACGGAATCATCGAAGCTGAAGTTGACACAACAACGTACTTAATCTGCTGCAACATTTACTATGCGCTCTTCATCCTCTCTGTTTTGAACAGTTTCGTTTATTACAGGAAGAGAAGGGATTGGAAGAATTCGCTTCTTGTGGCGCTCATTCCATTCTTCATCACTTTGGTTTCCTATCCCTACGTTGCATTCATTGCTTCCTTGATGATTTTCGCATATCTTGCAAGAATGGATTGGCATGTTTATTGAAAAGCTTTTCTAAAAATAGTGTTCTCATTTTCTTGCCAGATAGCCAACGCATTCCTCATTCCATTCAACATTCCTAAAGCGGGCCTCTTCAAGCCTGTTTGCGATATTTCCCACTGTTTTCTTAATCCTGTATTTTGAGAAAGGCCTCCCAGTATAGTGGAAAAGAAGTCCGTTGGGTTTCATCACCCTGAAAAGCTCCTTGTAGAAACTGGTTGAATAAAGCTCTCCTGCGCGCGAGAATCTCGGAGGATCAGATAGGATCCTGTCAAATTCGTTTTTTCCAAAATCTTTCAAGACTTCAGACGCATCTCCCACAATGATTCCTATCCTTTCATTGTTGAAAAGATTCTTTGAAAATTCATTCTCTTTCGCAATTGAAAGAACGTTCTCATCGTTCTCAATTGAAATCACGTTTGCCTTGCGCTTTGCGAATTCAATCGCAGAATACCCTAATCCCGTGCACACGTCTAGAACCTTTTTTCCTTCAAGGGGCTCGAGCAAATCCGCTTTTTTCCCAATATTCTCCTTTACTGGAATCACGTGCATCCTGATTCCGGATATCTCTATCGTGGAATAATCCCCCTCAAGAGGAACAAGCTTGTAATACAGTCCATTGTTGAAAAATGCGTTTTCCATGAAATGTTTTACAAAAGAAAAATATTTATTTACTCTTCCCGAATATATTCCCATGGAAAGAATGGATAAATTTCAAATAATGGCTATTTTGCTTGTTGCGCTAGTTCTTGCAGGCTGCGTTTTCCCGAATGGAGGCAAGCAGAATACAACCACAGTGCAGAATGCTTCACAGTCCAATAATTCAAACCAGACAGTTCAAACGCAATGCGAGCAGGACTGCGATGACAATAATTCCTGCACACGGGACACATGCGGAAAGGCAACTGATTTTGAATGCCAATATGAGAAGCTCACAGGGAAATACTCTTCATGCAAAACAACTGAGAAATGCAAGGAAGCAATATGCGCAGAAGGAGACTGCATAACTAGGGACGTGTTCCCCTGCTGCGGGAACTCAATATGCGAAACCAATGAGAATTATTACACATGCAAAGAAGACTGCAATCCCGTATGCCCCAAAACATGCGAAGATGGGCTACCCTGCACGTTTGATTACTGCAATGAAACTTCCAACTATTCCTGCGCCCACACTCCATTGGACGGCCTTCTCGCAGGCTGCAACGAGACTATCCTCGGATGCTATGGAAGGAAATGCGTTTCAGGCTCCTGCAAGGCTGTGGAATACGACAATTGCTGCGGTAACAACTTGTGCGAGAAGAATGAAGACTGCAACAGCTGCTCTTCAGACTGCCCATTATGCTTTGCTGATCTGACGCTGATCCTTCTCACGGACAGCAAAGCCAACACTTACAACTGCAAACCAATAAAATCAAAAATACAGGTTAATAATCCCAGCAGCAATTATACCATCTCAATAACAAGCCCTGACGCTGTTTCAGTTAATGACCTCACTGAATCCGCTCCATGCACAATCATGCCCGATAATTTCGCCCAGTGCGTTGTTGTCGTGCCTGCTTCTTTCGGAAAAATAGGAAAAAATACAGAGAAAGTGACCGTCACAATGGAAGGGAAAAAACCCAATATAATAGGAAACGAGACAGTCACGATTTACAGGAATTCCTTCTCATTGGACATTGAGAATGAGATAGACTACTACACGGAGAGCTGCGAGCAGAACTGGTGCAAGCCGAACCAGACATGGACCTGGCCAGCAAAAAAAGGATTCAATTACACTATTGTCGGAATGGTGAACTACAGGGAGAGAAGGATGTGCCATGCGTATATTGAAACCGCGGACAACAAGTATTACGGGTATTTCACCTATCAAAATGACTACACGTGCATCAGAAGAGTCTCCAAGAAAACGTTCGGAGACGAGAGCGAGGAATGCTCCTTCGTATAAACTTTTTAGAACAACGAAATTGGTGAATCTCGCACGCATTTTTTCGCAAAGCGAAAAAAGCGCACACTTTTTCTCTTTGAGAAAAAGTAGGAAAAGTTTAATCAAAAAAGCAACTTTTAGAAAAAGTTGCATCAAAACTTTTTAATAAACTCTAATTGTAACACTCGTTTGCACTATGTCCCCAGACTGATGAACAGGCAACCCCGTTCATCCTGCAGGATTCAAATACTTCGATGCTCCCAAAAACCACTCGTTTACACTCTGTCCCCAAACAGATGGAAGCGTGCAATTCTTATATACAATGCATTTCGAAAGGTTTAATCTTTCCACAAAGAAAAAATTTAACGCATTAAAAATGGCAATTTGCACAACTTAAAATGAGTACATAATATGTGGTGTTTCCTACATTAGAAAAATTCTTGCAAAAATATAGAATATAGAAATGGAAATTAGCTGTGAAAGAACAAGGGGTGGAAGCGCTGG
>Ga0315294_10003893_pt1 | contig 16277 bp, 15 predicted proteins | sample YL17G13_40_MG_FD_203626 | JGI IMG/M metagenome (GOLD analysis project Ga0315294, IMG submission 203626) | Sediment microbial communities from Yellowstone Lake, YNP, Wyoming, USA - YL17G13_40 | ecosystem: Environmental > Aquatic > Freshwater > Lake > Sediment | place: USA: Wyoming | collected... | reverse complement strand
CGGTGCTGTCCGCGTCCTTCAACCCGAGGATGTCGCGGCTCATCTCGACTATGCTGAGCTGGAGGCCGTAGCAGATGCCTAGGAAGGGCTTGTCGTGTGTCCTGCAGTACTCGATGGTGCGGACCTTTCCGAGGGCGCCGCGCTTCCCGAAGCCGCCGGGGACGATGACGCCGTCGAAGCCCTCCAGCACCCCCACTTTCCTCGGGTGCTTCTCGAACTCCTCCGTCTCTATCCAGTCTATGTTGATCCTGCAACCCGAGGCCGCGGCGGCGTGGCGGAGCGCCTCGTTGACGCTGACGTAGCAGTCGCGGAGCTCGGCGTACTTGCCACACATGGCGATGCGGACGGAGTCTCTGGTCTCCTTGTAGCCGACGACCATCTTCCTCCAGTCCTCCCAATTGGCCTTCGGCCTATCGAGGCCGAGGTACTCGGAGACCACGTCGCCCATCCCCTGACCCTCGAGGACGAGGGGAAGCTCATAGAGGGACTCGACGTTTATGCTCGTGAAGACGGCGCGCTCCTCGACGCTGCAGTATAGGGCGATCTTCTGCTTGGCTCCGGCTGGGAGCTCGCCCTCTTCGCACCTTGCTGCGATGATGTCGGGCTGCAGACCGATGGCGCGTAGCTCCTTGACGCTGTGCTGGGTCGGCTTCGTCTTGGGCTCGCCCACGGCTTCGAGGACGGGGACGAGGGTGACGTGGATCAGGATCGTGTCCCCACGCTTCTCCTCCTGCCTCATCTGGCGGAAGGCTTCGAGGAAGGGGAGGCTCTCGATGTCCCCGACCGTTCCGCCGCACTCGACGAGGACGACGTCTGCGCGGCTCTTCTCAGCCACGAGGCGTATGCGGCGCTTGACCTCGTCCGTGATGTGCGGGATTATCTGGACGCATCTGCCCAGGAAGCCCCCCTCACGCTCGCGGCGGATAACCTGCTGATACAGTTGACCGCTGGTCACGTTGTTTAACCCTGAAAGCTCGACGCCTAGGAACCTCTCATAGGCACCGAGGTCCATGTCTACCTCGTATCCGTCGTCGAGGACGAAGACCTCGCCGTGGATGTAGGGGTTCATTGTGCCGGCGTCGACGTTCAGGTAGGGGTCGCATTTTATCGCGGAGACCTTGAATCCGCGTACCTGGAGCATCTTTCCGACGCTGCAGGTGACTAGACCCTTACCGATGCCGCTCAGCACCCCGCCCGTAATAAAAATGTACTTTGTCAACGGGGAGACCTGCCCATAATGTTCGAAAACTTCCCGGGAGCGGGGTATAAACCCTTCGTAAAGTAAAATATTTATTAAAATATTCAATACATCTGCCGGAAGGATCAACATAATGGATATATTATGAAAATACTATTAGATTTTCTTATAATGTCGGGAGCGGGATCTTTGCATCCGTCGTGACGTTGATCCCGAGCTGCTTAAGCGGCGTCTCATCACCATTGTTTAGTAGGTGCGTGGTGTGCATCTCGCAGCCCTTCAGGAGCGCGAGTGCCTCTATGCATCTCCTCGCCTTCTCGTCGGTCACGGAGCTCGCCGCGAGGGCGTCGAGGACCTCCTTCACGTCGAGGGAGGCGGCGCTGCTCCCGAAGATGCGCTTGAGCCTGATCATGCTGTCAATCACCTGGGGCGAGATGACGTGGGTGTCATCGGGGAGCTTTGCGAATATCTTTACAGCGTTGAGGATGGCGGCTGACTCGGCGTGCATCAATGAGCTGTTCTTCCCCTTAGCGATGATCTCCTCGTCCCCGAGCCTGAGTTCTATGGCGGCGCCGCAGTATATCCCCCGGTGTCCCTTCCCCGCGTCCCTTCGCCTCTCAGCCTCCTCGGCGGCCTGCCTCGCGGGTGACACAACGGACCTGTCATCGGGTTTGACCCCCACCTTGGCCATTATCTCATCCATCCGGCGTAGCGTGTCCCTCCCGGTGCTCCCCTCGACGAAGTCACGGTTGTAGCGGAAGTAACGGCGTACTATCTCCTGCTTCGCAGCCTCCCTGCAGGCTTCGTCGTCGATGATGCCCTCCGCCGCCATGTTCACGCCCATGTCAGTCGGCGACTTGTACCCAGACATGGGATCATCTGGGCCGACCATCCTCTCTATCATCCTCCTGAGTATGGCGAAGTTCTCAACGTCCCGGTTGTAGTTTATCGCGATGACGCCGTAGGCTGCCTGGTGGAAGGGGTCGACGAGGTTGTAGTCGCCGATATCGGCTGTGGCGGCCTCATACGCCACGTTCACGGGGTGATTAAGCTCAAGGCTCCAGATAGGGAACGTCTCGAATTTAGCGAAGCCACTCGCGATCCTCCTCTTCCTATCCTGGTAGACCTGGCTCATGGCGAAACTCATCTTGCCGCTGCCCGGCCCCGGGGCGGTCACGATGACTATCCTCTTCTCCGTGGGCACGTACTCGGGCTTCCCGTAGCCCTCGTCGCTCAGAACCCTGTCGAGGTCGCTGAGGTAGTTGGGTATCTCGTAGCCGATGAAGACGCGTAGGCCGCGGTTCTCCATGCGCTGCTTGAACTTGAGGGCGCTCCACTCCCCACTGAATCGGTTTATGACGACTGCCGAGACCGGGAGCCCGAGTTCCGCCAGCTCATTTATGTCCCTGAGGATCTGGTCCTCGTAGGGGAGCCCGCTGTCGCCGCGGATCTTCCTCGCCTCGATGTCCTTCGCTGAGATGCAATGCACCATCTCGATCTGGCCCCTGAGGCGCCTCAACATCTGTATCTTCGTGTCTAACGCGTAGCCTGGGAGGACGCGGCTAGCGTGGTTGTCCCAGCGGAGCTTCCCGCCGAACTCGAGGTAGAGCTTGTCGAAGAGTGAGACCCTTTGCTCGATCTTGGCTACCTGTGCCTTCAGGTACTTTTCTGTATTGAAACCTATTCCTGTTGTCATGTGCATTGCCTCGCAGGGAGACATGTGGAGAAAGCGACATTGTGTGCTTCACTCAGCCTTTCGCCGGTCAATATGGGTACCTGTCTCGGTAATAGTCGGAGATGTGGCTGCGGCCCCTTATTAAACCTACGCGGGGGTTAACCGATGATCTCCCTGTCGACGCGGCGCATATGGAACTTCACGTGGTGGGGTTTAGCGCAGGTGTTTCTAAACTATTTGCTTAAGAAGGCTCTCGGCGGTCATCTCGGGCGGCTTGGGGATGCCCATCAGGGCCAGTATGGTCGGTGCGACGCAGCTTAAGCCCAAACCCTCCTTGAGTCTTAGCTTTCTGAGTTTCTCGTCGCGGCTGATGACTATGAAGGGGACGGGGTTCGTGCCGTGGCTCGGGTTCGGCTCCCCGTTGGGGTAGAACATGGTCTCGATGTTGCCGTGGTCCCCCGTGATGAGGACCGTATAGCCCTTCGAGAGCCCCGCGTCGACCACCCTCCCAACGAGGCTGTCCACGACCTCGCAAGCCTTGATCCCCGCCTGCATGTTGGCCGAGTGGCCGACGAGGTCCCCGTTGGCGTAGTTTACTAGGATGAAGTCGTAGACGCCTTTCTCCATCTCTGGGAGAAGCTTCTCCGTGATCTCGGGGGCGCTCATCTCGGGCTTCTCCTCGTAGCTGGGGACCTTGGGGCTGGGGACGAGTATCCTGTCTTCGCCGGGGACGGGGTCCTCTATCTGGCTGTTGAAGAAGAATGTGACGTGTGCGTACTTCTCCGTCTCCGCTATCCTCAGCTGCTTGAGGCCCCTGCTGGATAGGATCTGTGCGAGGTTGTTCTTCACGGTGTTCTGGGGGAAGGCGACAGGGAGGGTGAGGTTCTTGTCGTATCCGCTCATGCAGACGAAGTGGACGCGTGTGAACTTCTTGCGGGGGAAGTTGTCGAAGCCGTTCTGTGTGAGGGCGTAGGTTATCTGCCGGGCGCGGTCGCTTCGGAAGTTCCAGAAGATGACGGAGTCCCCCGCGTCGATGGTGGCGACGGGTCTCCCGTCCTCCACGATGGAGATGGGTTGTATGTAGTAGTCGGTCGGGTCACCCCGCTGGTAGGCGTGGTCGATGGCCTCGAGCGGGTCGGTCTCCTTCCAGCCCTCGCCGATCGTGAGGAGGTCGTACGCCTTCAGGGTCCTGTCCCAGTTCGTGTCCCTGTCCATGGCGTAGTAGCGGCCCACCATGCTCGCGATCCTGCCGACGCCCTTCTCACGGATCTGCCGCTGGGTCTCCTCGATGAACCCCTTCGCGGAGCGCTCGGGGACATCACGGCCGTCCAGGAAGCAGTGGATGTAGACGTCTCTGAGGGAGCTGCATTTTGCGAGTTCGAGGAGTGCGTAGAGGTGGGAGGTGGAGCCGTGGATGCCCTGGTCGCTCAGGAGTCCCATCAGGTGGAGGGTGGAGCCCTTCTCCCTGCAGTTCTCGATGGCGCCGAGTAGGGCCGGGTTGTCGTAGAAGCTGTCGTTAAGGATGGCCTGGTTGATCTCCTCGTAGGGCTGCCAGACTATGCGGCCGGCGCCCATTGTGATGTGGCCGGGCTCGGAGCCGCCCTGCGTCCCCTCTGGGAGCCCGACGGCGTTGCCAGTGCACTTCAGCAGGGTCCAGGGGTACTCCTTCATGTAGCGGGTGTCGTTGGGTACCTTCGCCTGCCTGACGGCGTTCCCGTACGTTTCCTCGGAGTAGCCCCAGCCGTCGCGCACGATCAGGATGATCCTCTGGGCGGCCATGGCAAGGATGTTGGTGCGGTGATTAAAAAGGTGGGGCTGGGGTATCACGTCGTTTTTTATCCTTCTTCTTACATGGTTTTTGATGTGATGCTTGTTGGGTAACTGGGAGTGGTCCGCGATGACTTGGCCCGAGATCGAGGCGAGGATGAAGGAGACGCACTTGGTAATAGTGCCGGTTGGCTCCGTTGAGCAGCATGGTCATCACCTCGGCGTGGGAGCCGACTGGATGCAGGCGTGGGAGATGGCGAGGAGGGTCGGTGAGAAGACCGGGTACCCCGTCCTGCCCATACTCCCCTACGGGGTCTCCGGCCACCACAAGGAGTTCCCCGGGGTCATCACGCTCAGCTTCCACACCTACCAGAAGGTGGTCGAGGGGGTGCTCGGCTGCCTCGCGGCCAACGGCGTGAGGCGCGTGGTCTTCATAAACGGGCACGGGGGGAACAACGGTGCCCTCGCCGAGGCCGCGAAGGAGGCTCGGGACAGGCACGGTATGCTCTGCGCCATCACCACCTGGTGGGACGCCCTCGGCGACCGGAAGGTCCTCGGCCACCCCGCCGAGCAGCACGCCGGCTACGCCGAGACAAGCTTCACCCTCGTCTCACGCCCCGACGCGGTGAGGATGAATAAAGCGAGGCTCACCGCCACGAAGCAGGTCGACGAGGACATCCAGCTAATCAGGGCCGGGCTCGCCAGGTTCAAGGGCGGATTGGTCAGGATACCCCTGAGCACCATCGACGTATCTGATACGGGGTCGATGACTGAGGCGCACCCGGAAGACGTCCCCGGCACAACAGACTACTCGAATGTGACCCCTGAGTTCGCGGAGGGTCTCATGGACGAGGTGGTGGCGTGGCTCTGCGACCTCGTCAAGGAATTCGACGGGTTCCAGGAACCAAAGAGGGAGAGAAAGAGGCCCTGAAAGGGGGCTTATAGGGGTAGCTTCTTCCCGTCGACGTCGAGGAGCTGCCTCCACTTCTCGACGGCCTGCCCTTGGATGTACTCGTACTCGGAGTCGTCGAGGTGCCTGAACCTGCCCTGCAGGCTGAGCGCCTCCCTGACGGGCTTCAGCTCCCGCGGCTTGTATGTGAGCTTGAAGTTGCCTCCCTCGGTGATCTCGTAGAGGGGCCACATGCCCGACTCGACCATTAGGCGCGCCACCTTTATGGTGCGTGCGGGGTCGAAGCCCCAGCCCGTGGGGCATGGGGACTGGACATGGATGTACTTGAAGCCCTTGAGCCCCTTGGCGTACTGGAGCTTGCCTATGAGGTCGTTGGGGTAGGCGATGCTTGCGGTTGCGACGTACGGGATGTTGTGGGCCGCCATGATGAAGGGGACGTTCTTCTTGTTCGACTTCTTACCCCTGCTCTCCGAGGCGACCGGCGTCGTCGTCGTCGAGGCGTAGATGGGCGTCAGGCCGCTGCGCTGCCCGCCCGTGTTCATGTACGCCTCGTTGTCGGCACATATCCAGAGCACGTTCTCGTTCCTCTCCGCAGCCGCGCTCATCGCCTGGAGGCCGATGTCCGCGGTGCCGCCGTCGCCGTAGAATCCGACGACGTTCATCTCCTTACCCACGGCCTCGAGACCGTTGGCGATGCCGGAGATGAGTGCGCCGCCGCCCTCGAAGACGGTGCCCCGCCAGTAGAGGGGTATGCTCTGCTGCAGGGCGATCCAGATGCAGCCGGGTACGCTCGTGTAGACGGTGTTTCTGCCGAGGACCTTGAATGTGATCCTGGCCAGTGTGGCGTGGCCGCAGCCCTGGCAGCTGCTGTTGCCGAGGGCCATTATCTCCTCGCCCTCGACGCGCTGGAACGGTGATGGTTTGCTCATTCTAGGCGCCTCCTATCCACTCGACGGCGGTGGGAACCGGCTCCCTGACCGCCCTGAGTGTCTTCTCCGCCATCCTCTTGATCATCTGGGGCGTGACCTCGTCACCCGCCATGCCCGTGTGGAAGCCGAGGACCTTGGGCCTCTCATGCATGTCGTAGATGGCGCTCCGTGTCTCGTTGAGGACGTTACCGCCGCCGCCGAGGCTGACGTTCCTGTCTATGACGCCGATGGCGTGGTACTTCCTGGCGAGGCCCCTGATATCGTCGACGGGGAAGGGGCGGTAGCACTTGAGCTTGACGAGGCCGACCTTCTTCCCCTCGGCCCTGAGGTCGTCGACGACGACGCGTGCCGTGGATGCTATCGTGCCCATGGCTATGATCACCGCCTCGGCGCCGTCGCAGTTGTGCTCCTCGATGAGGCCGTTCCCGTAGCCGCGCCCGAAGGTCTTCTCGAAGCCCGCATGGACCTCCCTGATGACGCCGAGGCTGCTCCTGAACTTGGTGTCGTGGTCGATCCACGCCTTCTGGCTGCCGTACATCCGCCCCTGCCTCTTCTTCCACTCCTGGACGGGGAGGTTGATGTCCGGCGCCCAGGGCGCCTTGAGGGGCGGGAGCCACTCGTCGACGGCGTCCTGATCCGGGATCTCCACCGGCTCAGCCGTGTAGCTGAGTATGTAGCCGTCGATGCCGAAGACCGTCGGCGTCGAGAGGCGGGGATCCTCGGCTATCTTGTAGCTCATCAACGCGGTGTCGAGGGCCTCCTGGTTGTCCTCGCAGTAGAGCTGTATCCAGCCGTTGTCCCTCTGCGCCATGAGGTCGGTGTGGTCGGGTTGCATGCTCTTGTTGCTCCTGTGGACGACCCCCATGACGACGGGGAGGTCGGCGCACTCAATCATCGGGTGGTGCATTAAGAAGAGGCCGGGGCCCGATGTGGCTGTGAATACGCGGGCGCCGGCGAAGCTAGCCCCCTGGACCGCGACCATGGCGCTCAGCTCGGACTCGACCTCGATGAACTTGGCCTTCATCTCGCCTTTTGCTATGAACTCTGCTAGGTACTGGACTATCGTCGTCTGTGGCGTGATGGGGTAGGCGGATATCACCTGGACCCGCGCCAGCTTTGCGCCGTACGCGACGGCCTTGTTACCGACCATAAGCTCAGTGTGTGGCACAGTTTAGCCCTCCTTCTTCTCGCTCTCCATCACCATGGTGACGGCCTTCGTCGGGCACTCCTCGGCGCAGACGCCGCAGCCCTTGCAGTAGACGTAGTCGATGATGCTCTTCCTGTCGACCATGTTGATGCTGTGCTCGGGGCAGAACGTCCAGCAGATCTGGCACCCCGTGCACTTGGCGGCGTCGACGACGGGGCGGAAGGTGCGCCAGTCGGCGCGGCTGTTCGCAGGTGCCTGGGCGACCTTCTTCAGTTCCTTGACGACCCTGTTCTTCCCGACGATGGTGGAGTTGTAGGCCATCTCCACCGCCTTGATGTTGGTGTCGGCCATTCGACCCGACATCTCCGTCTTCACCGCCTCGATTAGGGACTCTAGCTTCACCTCGCCTGTGCACTTGGCGAAGGCGCCCAGTATGGCGGTGTTGGTGATGGGGCGGCCGATGGTCTCGAGGGCGACCTTGGTGGCGTCGACGGTGGCGACCCTGTACCCGGATGTGAACTCTATCTCCTCGGGGGGCGCGGCGCTGTTGATTATGATCGTGCCGCCGGGTTTCAGCCCCTCGGTGATGTTCACCGTGTTCCTGAGGAGGGGGTCGAGGACGACGACGTAGTCGGGCTCGTGGACGAGGCTCCTTATCATCCTGCTCTTCTCACCGATGCGGACGAAGGCGGTGACGGGGGCCCCGCGCCTCTCCGTCCCATACATGGGGATGGACTGGCTATGATGCCCCTCCAAGAAGGCTGCTATGGCGAGGACCCTGGACGCTGTGACGGCGCCCTGCCCTCCCCTGCCGTGGAAGCGGATCTCAATCAAGGGTATCTCAGGAAAAGTGGATGGGGCGGTTAAGAGGGTTTGCATCAGTCCAAGGCGACACCCGCTCAGCGGGTTTGGAAGGGCACGAACCGCCTGTAATGGTTCAGAACTCTACTTAGGGTCTGGTCCAATGTCACATTTTTCTCTTCCTCCACCTCGATGATCTCCTTGATCGATTCGAGTGCCCTGAGGTTCTGCTCCGATATCTCACGTTTTTCCATTGTTGGTCGTGGTTGGGTCGACGTGTCAGCTTTTAACACCGACTCAAGTTGCATAATCTCCTGAAGGGAGGGTGTTGGGTACTCACAAGTTGTGATTAGGCGCCGTGATTTAGCTTTAAAAGCGGTGGCGCGCCCCGCTCATATAAGTGAACTGACATGAGGTTCGAGACGTTCATCAGAGGTGTCAGGGAGGCCCTCAAGGCCGTCGATGGTGACCTGCTCGTTGAGGATGGGACGGTCGACGCCCCGGAGGGTGGGCTCCGAGTCTCGGGTTTGACGAAGTGTAGGGGTGACTGCCGCTTCGTCGGGGACGTCTCCACGTCGGAGCTTGAGGCGAACGGCGAGGTTATCTTCGAGGGCAGCCTGACCACTGATGGGTTGGTTAAGGCGCGTGGCCCACTGGAGGTCCGCGGTGACTTGAAGGCGGATAGGGTCGACGTCAACAAGCACGTGGGCATAGGTGGCGGCCTCGACGCCCAAGAGGTGAGTGTCGGTGGCTCCCTCACGGTCGAGGGCGTCGCCCGGGCACAAAAGGCGGACGTCGGTGGCTCGCTACGCTGCGGCTCCGACGCCGAGCTTGGTCGAATCGACGTCGGTGGCTCGGCGGAGGTTCGCGGCGAGATTCGCGGCGAGAGGATCGACGTGGGTGGCAGGTTCGTCGGCCTCGGGAGGGTCGTCTCCGACGACGTCGACGTCGGCGGCTCCTTTGAGGCGGGGGAGGTCGAGGTGGGGAAACTCGACGTGGGTGGCACCGCCACCGTCGGCGGTGGACGCGTGGGGCGAAAGATCGATGTCGGCGGAACATTCAGGGCCACGGGCTCACTAAGGTTCAGCGTCATAGACGTTGGCGGCGTCGCCTCCCTCTCCGGTGGCATTGGTGAGGACATCGACGTCGGCGGCAAACTCGACAGCGAGGGGAGCCTGACATTCAACAAGATGAGGGTGGGTGGCGCCGTGAACATCAACGGCGACGCCGTCGGCAGGAGCGTAAGGGTCGGCGGGGTCTTCCGCGCCACCGGCAAGGTCAATCTTGAGGAGGAGTTCAGCGTCGGCGGCGTCGCCGAGGCGGGTGGCCCCATCGAGGCGGAGTCCGTAAGGGTCGGCGGGTCTGTCAGGGCGGAGTCTATCGTCGCCCAGCGGAGCATCGAGACCCATAAGCTGAGGACCTCGAAGGGGGCGAAGGCGGATCGTATCGAGATAGGGCGGCGGGGCGAGGCCGTGGGCCCCCTCGTCGGGCGGGAGGTGGTGATCCGGCGCGGCGCCTACGTTGAGGACGTCTGGGGCGACCGCGTCGTGCTCCTCAGCGGTGCACGTGCGAGGAACGTCTACGCGGGCGTCCTCGAGGCCGAGGAGGGCAGCGATGTCTCTGGGAGCATCCTCTTCACGGGAGAGCTGCACGCGGAGCGTGGCTGCCGCTTCACCGCCCAGCCTGCGAAGGCTGAAAAACTCCCGGACAGACCCATCTAGTGGGGGCGGCGTGGTTGGAGCGGCGGACACGGTACGACATCTACGCCGACATCCTCGGGGTCATCATGGAGCGCGGCGTCATGGGTGTGACTAGGATAAGCTACGGCGCCAACCTCCCCGTCGACCGCTGCAAGGAGGCCCTGGAGTTCCTCGTGGAGCGTGGGATGGTGAAGGAGTCCGAGTACGGCGGGAACAGGGGCTACGTCATCACGGCGAAGGGGGGCGAGTACGTCACCGCCCACAGGACGGTCAAGCGCTTCATAGACGAGTAGGCGAAACCGTTTAAGCCCCACCGGGAGAGTATCTCACCGATTCTGATGTCAGTAAAGGCTATCGTCGGTGCCACCCTGATCGATGGGTCCGGGAAGAAGGCGTTACCAGACTCGGTCGTGGTGGTGAACGGGGAGAGGATCGAGGCCGTGGGCAAGCAGGGGGACGTCAAGGTCCCCGAGGGGGCCGAGGTCATCGACGCCTCGGGCAAGTGGCTCCTGCCGGGGCTCATAGACCTGCACGTCCACCTCTACCACAGCGGATTCGTGCCCGTACCCACGAAGGGGTCGGAGATGGCGTACGCAGGCCTCGTGGCGTCGAACAACCTCCGACAGGCGCTCCAGACGGGGATCACGACCCTGCGCGCCGTCTCGGACAGGGACCACCTCGACGTCGCGATGCGGGACGCGGTGGAGAGGCGCCAGATCATCGGGCCGCGCCTCTTCGTGGCCGGGGTAGGCATCTGCATGACGGGGGGCCACGGCTCGGGGCTCCCCGGGGCGATGCACGAGGTGGACGGCCCATGGGCGGTCCGCAAGGCCGTCCGTGAGGAGTTGAAGGCGGGAGTCGACTTCATCAAGCTGCTTAGCAGCCACCGGACGGATGACAGGGAGTTCACCGCCGAGGAGATCGAGGCGGGTGTCGACGAGGCGCACGCCCACGGGCGCAGATGCGCCATACACGTCGCCAACTTCATCGGGACAAAGATGGCCGCCGACGCCGGCGTCGACACCATCGAGCACGGCAGCTTCATCGACAAGGAGACCGCCGAGAAGATGGCCTACAAGAGGATAATCCTCGTCCCGACGCTCTGGGTGAAGAACCACATCCCCGAGAGGACGAGAAAGGCGCGCGCCGAGCAGGCGAAGACCGGCATCTGGAACCTCTACGGCCGCGACCTGGAGCAGACCGAGGCGTGGTTCGACGGCTGCGTCGAGCAGCTGCCAAAGACGATGAAGCTGATGCTGTCGAAGAAGATCAGTATAGGGGCTGGCACTGACAACGTCTTCGGGGACCAGATGTTCGCGATGCTCCCCGAGGAGATTGAGTGGATGACCAAGTACGGGATGGGAAATATGGACGCCATCGAGTCCGCGACGCGGGTCGGCGCCGAGGCGATAGGCGTCGAGAAGACGCTGGGCACCGTCCAGGCGGGGAAGTTCGCGGACATGATCATGGTCGCGGAGGACCCCCTGAAGGACATCACCGCGTTGAAGAGGGTGTGCTGGGTTATGAAGGGGGGCGAGGTGGTGGGGCTCTACCCGGAGTGGAGGCGCCGCCCGATTCAGGATCCGCAGGAGACGCGGTAGCCCCCCGCTTGCCTCGCTCCGGTCGGGCGTTTTCTTACGCCCGGCGATACTTATGAAAAAAATTTTTTATGGGGGTGTTCCCGGTGTTTTTTGCTCATCTTTACATAGTGTTGGGTCGTTTTGTTTTGTATGGCTCGTCTCTACGTCTCCGCGCATGAGGACGATGACCTGGTCTTCATGAGTCCGAGCCTCATGGATGATCTCGCCTCGGGTGTGGGGGTGTGGACGGTCTACGTGACGGCGGGGGACGCGGGGCTGGGGGAGTCTTACTGGCGGGGGCGGGAGGAGGGGGAGCGCGCCGCCTACTCCGCCATGGGCGCCTCGGGCTGGAGGGAGGAGACCATGCACGCCTCGGGGAGGAGAATAGCGTCCTCGGTCTCCGCCGATGGCAGGGTCAGGCTCGTCTTCCTCCGCCTGCCCGACGGGGGCCGCCTGAGCAGGGAGCAGGCGCCGAGCAAGGCGCTTGAGAGGATGTGGGGCGGCGAGGAGGTTGAGGCGGTGGACGGCTCCAACCTGTACACACGGGAGGGGCTCGTCGCGATATTAGCCGGGATCATCCGCCTCGCAGGAGCCGACGCGGTCTCGACACACGACCCCGAGGGCTGGGTCGCCGGCTGCGACCACATCGACCACCTCTACACTGGGCTATTCGCCGCCGAGGCAGCGCGGAGAGCGGGTGCCCACCTCATCCTCTTCAGGGGCTACAGCTGCGACCTCAAGCCCCCGAACCTCCCCGACGTGACCTACCACAGGAAGCGTGCCGTCTTCGAGGCATACGTCCAGCACGACCCGATGATACCCAGCCCCCTCGACCCCCTCTACGAGGGGTGGCTCAAACGGAGCTATCTCAGGGTCTCGTAGGTTCGGCGTCTCACCCTCATGCCTATATCGGGATCCGGTGTAGACTGAATCATGAAGATTCTCGTCTATGGCGTGGGTGTGATCGGCAGTATCTGCGCCATGAGACTGAGTGAGGCCGGGCATGAGGCCACGGTGCTCGCCCGCGGGAGGCGTCTCGAAGAACTCAGGGGCGATGGCCTCAGGCTCGTCGAGTACAAGACGGGGAAGGCTACGAGCCTCAAGCTGCCCGTGGTCGATTCCCTCGGGGAGGATGACGCCTATGACCTCGTACTCGTCGCGATGCAGAGGCAGCAGGCAATCGAGGCCCTGCCCGCGTTGGCGCGGAACAGGGCCGTGTCCACCTTCCTCTTCGTAGGGAACTGCGCCGGAGGGTCCCGGGAATACGTCGAGGCCCTCGGCAGGGATCGTGTGTTGCTTGGTTTCGTGCTCTCGGGTGGGTACTTCGACGGCGGGGTCGTGAGGTACGGCGTCAGGGAGGGGGGTGTCATCACTACCTTGGTGGGTACGCCGGATGCCGTGGAGACGCCCCGGCTCAGGGAGGTTGCGGATGTGCTCAAGGCCTCCTTCGGGGGCGTCGAGGTCAGTCCCAGCATAGATGGGTGGCTTTTCACACACGCCTCAACCATCGTGCCCATGGCGTGCGCCCTATACGCGGTGGGGGAGGACCCCCTGAGGCTCTCCCGGACAAGGGACGTCGTTGTGATCGCCTTGCGCGCGGTGAAGGAGTTGATAGCCGCTCAGACGCGTCTAGGTCTCCCGGTCCTACCCGCCAGCCTGAGGTCGATGGCGAGGACCCCCGAGCCACTCATAGTCCCGCGTCTCGCCCGCATGTTCGAGAACCCCGACTACGCCTTCGAGATGAGGCACGCCTTCACCGCGAGGAGTGAGATGACCTATTTGGCGGGTGAGCTGAGGGAGGCCGCACGGAGGGCCGGCGTCTCCACCCCGAACTTTGACAGGATCACGTCTTGGCTCGACGGTTCTAAGTCGCCACTCCCGGACGGGAGTAGGGACGTGGGGCTCGACTGGAGGGGCGTCTACGTCGCCGCGTTGGGAGCGGCCGTTATCCTGATCCTCCTGCTGTCGTGGTTCCTGCGATGAGTCGGTGGGAGCAACCTTTCGCGCCTCCCTACGCATCCTATTAATTACTCGGAGCACAAGCTCTTCTTGATCTGATTTGGCTGAAAAGCCAGCTTACTACGATGTCCGCGCCGATCTGTGGAAGAAGAGCTGGGAGCAGGCGAAGCCCCTAGACGAGTTCCTCGTCGGGGCGCCCGAGGACCAAGCGAAGCGCTGGGCGGAGTCCACTGAGAGGACCCCGGAGCTTACCGTGGATCAGAGGGCGCGCCTTCAGGGGTACAACCGGACGGTCAGGGTGCTCATGGAGGGCGCCACTTGGTGCCTCGACTGCGCCAGGGTACTCCCCTATCTGAACGCAATCATCGAGGCGATAGGGGAGAAGGCGGAGCTTCGCCTCATCGACCGCGACGCCTCACCCGAGCTACGCGACGAGCTGAAGATCATGGGCGCCTCAAGGGTGCCACGCGTCGTCATACTCAGCGAGGACTGGTTCGAGGTCGACCGCCTCGGTGACCGCAGCCTCACCGTCTACAGGAGCAGGATGGCCCGGGAGATAGGGAGGGGTGAAGACCACGGTGTCCTCAGCCCGGCCGCGAGGCAGGCGGAGCTCGCCGAGTGGGTCGATGCCATCGAACGAACCCTGATCGTCTTAAGAACCGCCCCTGCCCTCAGGAAGCGCCACGGGGACTGAGCTAACAGTCTTTATTACCCCCGAGTCGTAAGATTCAGGTGCCGTTATGACAGAGACCACCGAGCTTCTAGATAGGGTCTCCAAGAACCTCGGAGTCCCCAGGGACGAACTCATCAGACGGGGCGTCGACGAGTACCTCCGCTCTCAGCTCCGGGAGTGCCTAGCCGAAGCGAACGAGATCAGGATAAGGTACGGCGTGAAGACCGCCAAGGCACTTGAGTCGAAGATCCAAGAGGGAGCCACCCCCGAGCACCCAGCCTGGGAGGACCTCCTCACTCTGGAGAATCTCGATGAAATGATGGCGTGAATCAAATCCGAACTCATATTTTAAATAAAAAGTCATTATTTACTCCGAAACTAATATAATTCATCTATTAATATATTTCTATAAATATGAATTATTTACTTCTAAAACATTCAATTCATCTATAGAATCGTCTATTACCTTGAATAAGTCTGTTGAAACATCTATACTTATTTGAATTATTTTACTACTTTCTTTAATTATCGGTTTAAACCACTCATATATAGATTTTAAATATTTTATTAACGAGTTTTTAATTTTAATAGTGATATTTATAATAATATTTCTAGTTTTCTCATTTAATATTACTCCAATGGTAATTATTCTTAAACTAATTAAAATCCACTTTGGTAATTTTGATATGTCCGTGACTATTCCTTTAAATACTTTATAAGAATAGTTTAATATGGTTACTATCAAATTAAAAATTGTTTTTAATATATCGAATATTATTTTAAAGGTATAATTCAATCCCTCCGGTATTAGTTTTGATTTAATATAGAATGAAAATATGCCTTTGTATATTTTAGTTGTTAATGTTATCGTTTCTGATAATCTCCATATTCGTAATTCTGGATTTGATGTTAAATCTTTATCTTTTGTAATTATTCCGTGTGCATTTAATTGAAAAAATAAAGCCGCATATTCAACATCTTTTTTATCTCTCTCTCCAATTAGACTATCTCCATAGTTATAATAAATATCATCTATATCATTTATAATTTTAATTTTTGATAATATATTTAATTCCCATATTTCTCTAATTTTATCTACATCATAATTATAACTTGTTGCTATTTTTTTAATATGTTTATTCATTTCTTCTTTTAACCTTGTTGGAGCGTATATCTTCAAAAAAGGTATTTTTAATATGTCTATTAAAGTTGATGTTCCTCTTTTAATATAACCAATTATTACTTCAATAACTGCATTAGTGTCTAATATTAAAACTAACTCTGGATTAATATTCTCAGATAATAGTGTAGATACATTTTCTTTAAAATATTGAGATATTTGATTTTTCATATCTTCTGGTAAATCTGAGGACATTTTTTCTAAGACGAAATTCGCTTGTTTATAATATTTTAAATTACTTTCCACCAATTCAATCAAAATATGTTAATGTAAACTGAAAATATAAATTATTTCTATTTATATAAGCATTTAACATGTTGAAATGTGTGATTAATTGGCAGACACGGTAATTGAGGTGCCCGGGCAGCCCTGGTTCAAGGACAAGCCCATCCAGCTCACATTCCCCTCCACATGGAAGGTCCAACGGTGCAAGATGGCCTGCGAGGACCAGAAGGGACTCACGAAGGCCGAGATCAGGAAGGCCATAAGGAACCCCCTCGGCACCAAGCCGCTGGCGAAGCTCGCGAAGGACCGGAAGGAGGCGGTGATAATATTCGACGACTCCACACGCCCAACCAAGACCCACCAATACGCCCCCATAGTGCTGGAGGAGATCAAGAAGGCCGGCATCAAGGACGACTGCATCCGATTCGTGGTCGCCCCGGGGAGCCACGGCACATTCGGCCGCCAGTTCTTCGCCAAGAAGCTCGGCGAGGACATCCTCGACAGGTACCCCGTCTACAACCACAACCCATACG
>Ga0315294_10003892_pt1 | contig 16278 bp, 18 predicted proteins | sample YL17G13_40_MG_FD_203626 | JGI IMG/M metagenome (GOLD analysis project Ga0315294, IMG submission 203626) | Sediment microbial communities from Yellowstone Lake, YNP, Wyoming, USA - YL17G13_40 | ecosystem: Environmental > Aquatic > Freshwater > Lake > Sediment | place: USA: Wyoming | collected... | reverse complement strand
GGCGCGTTGAAGGGCGGCTGGATGGCAACCTGGCGCCTCCTGCGCTGTAACCCGTTCAATCCCGGGGGTTACGACCCCGTTCCATAGGAGATAGACTCCCTTGAAAGTAAAAATCATCCTCCTTATCTTGAGTTCGCTCGCCTTGGGCCTTTTGCTGAGTGGCTGTGCCTCTGGGCTGACGCCCTCCTCCTGGCCGGGCATCACTTCAGACGGCGCAACAGCTTACGTCGCCTCGGCGACCGCAATCTACGCGGTGAACCTGGAGAATGGCAACGAACTCTGGCGTTTCCCGGAGAAGGCAGACGCCAAGAAAACCTTCTACGCTGCGCCGGTTCTAACCCCTGACGGGCAATTGATCGTCGGCGGTTACGACCACATCCTTTACAGCCTGAACCCGCAAAATGGGCAGATCAACTGGCAGTACGCCGAGGCGCGTGACCGCTGGATCGGCAGCGTCCTGGTTGCCAACGAACTGATCTACGCTCCCAATTCGGATTACGACCTGTACGCCTTCAACCTGAAAGGCGAATTCCAGTGGAAGTTCGCGAGCAGGCAAGCGCTGTGGGCCGCGCCGGTAAGCGATGGCCAGCGGGTCTATTTTGGTTCGCTCGACCGCAAAGTGTATGCCCTGGATGCCCGCAGCGGAAAGTTTGTCTGGGAAAAAGCGCTGACAGGTTCGATGCTTGGCTCGCCGGTATTGGGAGACGGAGGGCGGCTCTACGTGATCACCTTTGACGGCAACGTATTCGCATTGGATACGGCGAACGGTGATCAGGTATGGAAGTTCGTGGCAGATAATTTTGTCTGGACCGCGCCGGTGCTCAAGGATGGCGCGATCTACTTCGGCGACTCGAAAGGCAATTTCTATGCGCTGAACGCCTCCACAGGCGCACAAGACTGGAGCCTGCAGCCGAACAGTCCTATCCTCGGCACACCTTTGGCGGCTGGCGACCACATCCTGTTCGGGACGGAAGCCGGCGACCTGTATGCGGTGGATGCACAAGGCCAGAATGCCTGGAAGCTGACTGTTAGTGGTAAACTCTACGGCGCGCCGGTGGCGGGCGGGGACTTGATCCTGGTCGCCCCGGTCGAGGGCCAGTCCCTGCTCATTGCTCTGGATCAGGCCGGCGTCCAGAAGTGGGCATTCACACCGGTAAAGAAATAAGGAAGAAGAGATAACATGTGGGATACCTTTATTGTCACCCCTCTCACGAACGTCCTGCTGTGGATCTATCAGCTCTTCGGCGGGAATTTCGGCCTGGCAATCATCCTGTTCACCATCCTGATCCGGCTGGTGACCCATCCGCTCATGGCTTCCCAGATCAAGAGCAGCCAGAAGATGCAGGAAATGCAGCAATCCAAGAAGTGGCAGGAAATCCAGAAAAAACACAAAGGTGATAAGGAAAAACTAGCCCAGGAGCAGATGAAGTTCTACAAGGAACTCGGCATCAGCCCCTTTGCCTCCTGCCTGCCGACTATAATCCAGATACCGATCATCTTTGGCTTGTACCAGAGCATTATGCGCGCCCTGGCGACTTCTCCGATGCAGTTGCTGACGCTGACCCGCAGTGTGTATGCCATTTTCGACACCCCGGCCTTGCTCCCGTTGAACAGCCAATTCTTATGGATGAACCTGGGACAGACGCCGGAAAAGATCTTCCTGCCGTTCCTCTCCAGCGGCATTCCCAACCCGACGCTGCCCATCATCGTAGCGCTCACCACCTACATCCAATCCAAACTGACCATGCCGCCCGCTGCCAACCCTGGCGACCAGAGCGCGGCGATGGGCAAGATGATGGCCCTCTACATGCCGTTCCTGCTGGGTTACTTCTCACTTACCTTCGCTTCTGGCCTTTCGATTTACTTTATCACCAGCAACCTGGTTGGCATTCTGCAATACGCCCTGTTGGGCAAGGTGGACTGGCGCAATCTGCTCCCTGGAGGCAAGAAAGGGACTGTGAAGTCGAAATGAACGAACGAACCACCCTGGAAAAGATCGCTCCGACGGTCGAAGAAGCTGTCGCGGAAGGATTGGCGGAACTCAACCTGCCCGCCGAAGCCGTGGATGTGGAAGTGCTGGACACTGGCAGCCGCGGACTCTTCGGGGTTGGCGGACGCCAGGCGCGCGTTCGCCTGACGACGAAGGGAACGCAACCCCCCGGACCCGAGGCCGGCGCGCCCGCAACTGCGCCTGAACCCCTCCCTGTGCCCGTTCCTGCAACCGAACCTGCGCCTGAACCTTCTTTTGAAGAAGATGAGTTGCTCAACCTGTCAGAAAAGACGGTCAGCGAGTTGTTGGCAAAGATGAAAATCGAGGCGAAGCTCTCGATCAGCTACGGCGAACCGGACGAGGAGGGACGCCGCCCGGTCTGCGTGGAGCTTCACGGCGATGATCTGGGCATCCTGGTCGGCCGCCGTGCAGAAATCCTGAACGCCTTGCAGTACATCGTCAACTTGATCGTCAGCAAGCAATTGGAGCGTTGGGTGCAGATCGTCGTGGATGTGGAGGGTTATCGCAGCCGGCACGAAGTCCAGTTGCGCAAGATGGCCCGCCAAATGGCCGGTCAGGCAGTCCAGACTGGGCGGCGGCAGGTGCTGGAACCAATGAGCGCAGCCGACCGCCGCATCATCCACCTGGAATTGCGCGATCATCTTGATGTGACCACCCAGAGCATCGGCGAGGAACCGGCGCGCAAGGTGACGATCGTTCCGAAGTAGTTCAACTAAAAAGTAATAAGGTAGTTCTTCACTCATAGCCCCTCTCCAACACGAGAGGGGTTCTTTTTTTACGTTTTACTTTTCACTTTTCACTTTTTACTTTCCCTTCCTCAGGTATAATTTATCCATGCCCAACCTGGCTCCGCTCGAACCGGTGGATTACCTCGTCATCGGCCACCTCGCCCAAGACCTGACCCCCCAAGGCTCGCGCCTGGGCGGGACGGCGGCCTATTCGGCCTTGACGGCGCACGCCCTGGGACTGCGCGTGGGCGTGGTCACGGCTTGGGGTGGGGAGCCGCCTCTCGGCGCGCTGGCCGGGACGGATGGAATAATCGTTTCCATGATCCCCACGCCGCACACGACAACCTTCGAGAATGTGTATACGCCAGAGGGTCGAATCCAGTACCTCCATCGCACCGCGCCGCGCATTGATTACAGCCACGTGGCGCAGGAATGGCAACGCACGCCGATCATCCACATCGGGCCGATCGCGCAAGAGGTCAGCCCGCTGCTGGCGGAGGGCTTCTCGCCGGACTTGCTGTGCCTGACCCCACAGGGCTGGCTGCGCACCTGGGATAGGGATAGACGGGTGATCCCCTGCGTCTGGCCGGAAGCGCAGGCGGCCCTCTCGAAGGCCGCCGCAGCCGTGATCAGCGTCGAAGACGTAGGCGGCGACGAGAGCCAGATCGAAGCCATGGCGCTGTCCTGCCACCTCCTGGCCGTGACGGAAGGCCCGGCGGGGGCGCGGCTGTACTGGAATGGCGACCTGCGCCGTTTCCGCGCCCCGGCCATACCCGAGGTGGATGCGACCGGCGCGGGCGATATCTTCGCGGCCGCCTTTTTCTTCCGGCTGTACACCACGCGTGACCCCTGGGAGGCGGCCCGCTTCGCCACGCGTCTGGCTTCGTATTCGGTGGCGCGGCCCGGGCTGGAGGGCATCCCGACCCAAGAAGAAATCCAGACCTGCCTGGTGGAGGTATTGTAGTGGGACGCGTTTACACACTGGTCAATCAGAAGGGCGGGGTAGGGAAGACGACCACTGCCATCAACCTGGGAGCCTACCTGGCTGGGCTTGGCCAGCGCGTCCTGATCGTGGACATTGATCCGCAGGCCAATGCCACCTCCTGCCTGGGCGTGGATAAACGCACGGTCACCGGCGGTACGTACGAGGTCCTGTTGGGCGGCGCACCGGCATCCGCGCACCTGCTGTATAATCCACGCTTGAAACTGTCGCTGCTGCCGTCTTCACCTGCGCTAGTCGGTGCAGAAGTAGAGCTGGTCAGCGAATTGGGGCGCGAGAGCAAGCTCAAGAACGCCCTCGGCCCCGTGATCGAAAAGTTCGATTACTTGTTGATTGACTGTCCGCCCTCGCTCAGCCTGTTGACCGTCAACGGTCTGATCGCCGCGCAGGACGGCGTCATCATCCCCGTGCAGTGTGAGTACCTGGCGTTGGAAGGGCTGGGTGAATTGACTCACACCCTCCAGCGCGTCCGCTCGGCGCTTTTTCCCGGATTGAAGGTACGCGGCGTGGTGCTGACCATGTTCGATGGGCGGACGAATCTTTCTGCGGACGTGGTGGCTGAAGTGCGTAAGTATTTCTCTGAGCAAGTCTTCGAGGCGATCATCCCGCGCAGCGTCCGCCTAGCCGAAGCTCCCTCTTATGGATTGCCGATCACGGCCTACGCGCCCGAATCGAGCGCGGCAAAGGCCTACGAGTTGCTGGCGCGGGAAGTGTTGGTTGGCGATGGGATCCCAATTCCGGCGCTACCTAAGGAGTGACCTATGCCTCAAAAATCGGGACTCGGTCGTGGACTGGATGCCTTGATCCCCGGCGGTGAAACGGCGCCGGCGGAGGGCGGCGTCACTTACGTGCCTGTGGGTCACATTTCTCCCAACCCGCGCCAGCCGCGCGGGGATATGGATGCGGATGAGTTGGGCGAGTTGACGGCTTCGATACGCGAGCATGGCGTCTTGCAGCCTTTGATCGTCACCCCGATCGAAGCGAGCGGCCAGTACACCTTGATCGCTGGCGAGCGCCGCCTGGAAGCCGCCAAACAGGCCGGGCTATTCAGTGTGCCTGTCATCATCCGCCAGGCCACCGACCAGCAGCGGTTGGAGCTGGCCCTGATCGAGAACGTCCAGCGCGCCGACTTGAGTCCCCTGGAAGAGGCCGAAGCCTACCGCCAACTGGCTGAGGATTTCAGCCTTTCGCACGAGGAGATTGCGTTGCGCGCCGGGAAGAGCCGCGTAGCGGTGACCAATACCTTGCGCCTGCTCAAGTTGCCCGACACGGTCAAGAATGCCCTTGTAGAACAACGCATCAGTGAGGGGCACGCGCGTGCCCTGCTGGCCCTGCCCACACCGGAGGCGCAGGCGGCTGCCTTGCGCACGCTCCTTTCGCAAGAACTCAACGTCCGCCAGACGGAGGAGCTGGTGCGCAAACTGGCCGGCCAAAGGCACCCACCGTCCGCGCCGAAGGCCGCGCCTCCGCCTGAAGTCACCGAGCTGGAAGAACGCCTGCGCGCCAGCCTGGGGACGAAAGTCTCGCTGCGCGCTGGACGAAAGGGCGGGACGCTGACCATCCATTATTACTCCGACGAGGAGCTGGATGCGTTGATGGCGCGCTTGTTGAAGGAGTAGGATGAAAATCCTTTATAACGCTCGCATCCACACCCTGTACAAGGCTAAACCCACGGCCTCGGCCTTGGTCATAGACCGCGAGCGCATTTTAGCGGTCGGCGCGAAGGGTGAGCTTTTCCGAGAATTCGACCGCGCCGAACGACAGGATATGGGCGGGAAAGCCATCCTGCCCGGCCTGACCGACGCCCACATCCACCTGCAGGAATATGCTTTGCTTGTGCAGAAGATTGATTGCGAAACGGACAGCAAAGAAGAGTGCCTGCGTCGCGTGGCAGGGCGCGCCCGCAAGCTCCGCTCGGACGAGTGGCTCCTGGGGCATGGCTGGAACCAAAACCTTTGGGCTTTCCCCCCTGTGGGGGAGACGGGAGGGGGGGCCTGGCCCTTCGCCGCCGACCTGGACGCGATCACCCCGGACATTCCCATCTACCTCACCGCCAAGTCCATGCACGCGGGCTGGGTCAACCGCGCCGCGCTGAGGCTGGCCGGGATCAACGCGGCTACCCCCGATCCCCTGAATGGACGGATCCAGCGTGACGGTATTGGCCAGCCGACCGGCATCCTGCTCGAAGAGGCGATGAAGCTGGTCGAAGCTGTCATCCCGGAGCCGGGCGTGGACAAGATTGCCGAAGCCATCCGGGAGATCCAGCCAACCCTTTGGCGCGCAGGCCTGACCGGCCTGCACGATTTCGACAAGCGGCCCTGTTTCATGGCCTTGCAGCAATTGCACGCGGCGGGAGAATTGCGTTTGCGCGTGACCAAGAGCATCCCGGTAGAAGACCTGCCTTATGCCGTCGGACTTGGCCTGCGCAGCGGCTTCGGCGACGATACCCTGCGCGTCGGCTCGGTCAAAGCGTTCGCGGATGGTGCGCTCGGTCCGCGCACGGCGGCAATGTTCGATCCGTATGTTGACGAATCGGAAAATCGTGGTATTCTAATCCTGGATGGTGAAGCGCTTTTCGAGCATGGCCGTCTGGCAGCCGAAAGCGGCCTCAGCCTGGCAGTCCACGCCATCGGTGACCGCGCCAACCACGAGGTGCTGAACGGCTTTGCCCAGTTGCGCGCCAACGAGCGCGCGAAGGGATTGCCGGCGTTGCGTCACCGCGTCGAGCATGTACAGGTTCTCCATCCAAATGACGCTGGCAGGCTGGCCGAATTGGGGCTGGTTGCCTCGATGCAGCCCGTCCACGCGCCCTCGGACATGCGCATGGCTGACCGGTACTGGGGCGGGCGCGCCGCCCTGGCTTACGCCTGCCGGACGCAGTTGCAGCACGGCGCGCGGCTGGCTTTCGGCTCGGACGCGCCGGTCGAAGTTCCCAACCCGTTCCTGGGCCTGCACGCGGCGGTCACGCGCCAACGGGTGGACGGCTCTCCTGGGCCAGAGGGCTGGTATGGGGAGCAGCGGCTGACGCTGCAAGAGGCGCTCGAAGGCTTCACCCTCGGCCCGGCGTATGCAGCCGGCGTGGAAGACCGCCTGGGTCAACTGGCGGCTGGTTATCTGGCCGATCTGATTGTTCTCGACGATGATCCATTCTTGTGTGATCTTGCCGACTTGCACTCCTTACAACCGGTCGCTACAATGATCGGTGGGGAGTGGGTCTGGCAAGAAGGACAGGCGTAATGGCTCAACCTCATCTCACCCCAGAAGTCTTGGTGCCACGCTTGGGCGAATACCTGGTGCAGCAAGGGTACATCACTAAGGAGGGCCTGAATAAGGCCCTGGCGTACCAGCAGAGGAAACAGGCCAAGAACCAACACTCGCTTCTGGGCGAGACTTTGCTCGAGTTGAAATTGATTGACCGCTCGACCCTCAATCAGGCGATCACGGAGCAGATCATCCAATTGCGTAATGCCCTGGAGGACGCCAATCGTTCCCTGGAGCGCCGCGTCCAGGACCGCACTGCCGAGCTGCAATTGGCCCTGCGCAAACTTTCCGAACTCAACCAATTGAAGGCGAATTTCGTCGCCAATATTTCGCACGAGCTGCGCACGCCGCTGACCCACGTAAAAGGTTATGTCGAGTTACTGGTCACGGAAACGCTCGGTTCTTTGGGTGATGAACAAAAAAAGGCGCTTCAGGTGGCTCAACATGCCACTGCAAGGCTAGAGAGCCTGATTGATAACCTGATCTTGTTTTCGCAGGCCGCGCGCGGCGAGTTGACCCTGCACATGACGCCTGTTAATCTCAACAAGGTTGCCACTGAAATCCTCAATTATTCCAATCAAAAAGCGCTCGACCGTAACGTCACTTTAAGCGCAGACATAAAATCCAACCTGCCACTTGTCAAGGCAGACGAAGAGAAAATAAGCTGGGTCATCCTCCAGCTGATGGATAACGCCATCAAATTCACCCCTGCTGGAGGAAAGGTAGGTCTCTTGATCAAACGCGAGGCCGATACCCTGGTCAAGGTTTTGGTCGCAGATACCGGCATCGGCATCCCCAAGAATCGGCTGCACGAATTGTTCGAGCCTTTCCACCAGTTAGACGGCTCCTCCACGCGGCGCTATGGAGGCACCGGTCTGGGTTTGGCGTTGGTGCGGCAAATTCTGGATGCGCATGGCTCAGTTATAGATGTTCAGTCTGAAGAAGGAAAAGGAACGATCTTTGGGTTTACGCTCTTAAAGGCAGGGAAATCTGCCTGATCCGAGGAGTGTGCAGGCGTGAATAAGGAAACGCTCGGCCACCTGGATGCCATCAACCAATCCGTCTTGACAGAAGATTGGAAAGCCGCGCTGGATCTGTTGATCCGGACCTTGCGGAAAGAGTTCGTATTCGACAACCTGGCCATCTATCTCACCGAAGCAGATCAGGGTATGCCAGAAGTGATCTACGCGCGCGCCGTTGGCCGGGGCAGGAAAGCCGAAGCCGATGCAGCCTGGGGTGAAAATATCGCCAACCAGGTCATCCTGGCCGGAAGGATCATGTGGGATGCGCCTGCCGGAAAGGTATCGGAGGACCGGGTTGCCATGCCTTACCCGCTGGGGTTACCGATCTTTATGTTGAAGGGCACTGGTGCGCTGGTTTTCATACGTTTTGGGGGGCCAGCCTACACCCTCGCGCAAATCAAACTGGCGGTGCTGGCAGCCTGCCAGGTATCCCGTATTCTCGAATGGCGTTTGCTGCACGAGAATATATCTCAACTGGAACAGGCCCGCCATCGAGCGCAGTTGCATAATGATTTCATCGCCACGATTTCTCACGATCTTCGCACCCCTCTCGGTTTCATCAAGGGTTATGCAACCTCCTTGCTGCGTTCAGATACAACCTGGGACGCGGCAACCGAGCATGAATTCTTGACCATTATTGACGAAGAAGCCGACCACTTGATGGCGCTGGTTACCAAGTTCCTCGATTCGGCTCGCTTACAGAGCGGCATGATGAGTATGGATTTTCAGCCTGTGCGCCTGGATTCTCTTATCAGAGATGTGATAATGCGCATCCATGGGCGGGACAATTCGGTGCAGGTGGATCTTGATTTGGATAAATCGCCCCCGATTCAGGCCGATTCCCTCCGCCTGGTGCAGGTGTTCGAGAATTTGTTCGAGAATGCCTTTAAATACGCCCCGAATTCGAGCATCAAGATCACTTTGCGGAACTTGGGCGATCACCTGACCGTCACCTTCGCAGACCGGGGGCCGGGTATCCCGGCCGAGCATTTACCTTTCCTTTTCGAACGTTTCTACCGCGTTCCCGCGCAGTCTGGCAAACCCGGTACCGGGCTGGGGCTTTTTATTTGCAGGCAGATCGTCCAGGCGCACAATGGAGAAATTACGGTCGAGACCGCGCCTGGCAAGGGAACGGCTTTTTGCATTGACCTGCCTGTCCATCACGGAGGATCGGCTTAGAAACAATACTGTTTTGATAGGGCCGCAGAGGTGGCTCCCAAGCCGCCGGGCATGGGAGCTCGACCCACTAACTAAAAAGTATTGGGATTAGAGGCCATCCAAGAATCATTTCCTCAGTCAAGGAGGAGTATGCCATGTCCACGAGTATCCTGGTTGTTGATGACGAACCCCGTTATCTCCGTTTGCTCGAAGCCAACCTGCGTACCGAGGGTTACCAGATCATCACCGCTCAAAATGGGAAAGAGGCTGTTGAGACGTTTTCCGCCAATCCAGTGGATTTGATCTTGCTCGACGTCTTGATGCCGCAAATGGACGGATTTACTGTTTGTCAGCGCATCCGCCAATATTCCAACGTGCCTATCATCATCTTGACTTCCAAAGGCGAGGAACAAGATCGCGTGCGCGGCCTGGATGTCGGCGCAGACGATTACCTGGTCAAGCCCTTCTCGGTCATGGAATTGCTGGCGCGCGTGCGGGCCGTCCTGAGGCGCGCCCATGTCTCCGAGACGGGGCAGGATCGCCATTTTACACACACCAATCTGCGGATTGATCTCGCCTGTGCCGAAGTCTGGCGCGATGAGCACCCGGTTTTTCTTTCAGCAACGGAGTATCGTCTACTGCTCCAGTTCGCGCACAATGTCGGCAAGGTGCTCACCGCCGAGGAACTTCTGGGAAGCGTCTGGGGCTCGGAGTACCGCTTGGACAAAGAGATCCTGTGGGTCACTATCGCCCGTTTGCGCCAGAAAGTGGAAGACGATCCGCACAACCCCAAGCACATCGTCACCCGGTCGGGCCTGGGGTATCTGATGCCACCGGCGGAAGGATAAATACTTGGATGGTGAATTTGGATAAAGTAAACCAAACCATACTTGTCATCGATCCGGACACGGTCACGAGAAAATATCTGGACACTGCACTGCGAACGAGCGGTTATAACGTGTTATTAGCAGCTTCTGCTCTTGAGGGTTTAAACATGGCTTGGCTGAACCTGCCGAACGTCATCGTTGTTGACCCTGTATTGCCTGATCTTCCAGTCGTTGAGATGATCTCCCGCCTGCGCCAGGATCGTCGCACTGCCAAAGTGCCCTGCATTGCCTTGTGCAGCCGAGATTTGCAGGATCAAATACCATTACTTACTTCTGCGGGGTTCGATGAGTACCTGGTAAAATCCAAACAAGCGGTGCCCCAACTCCTCGAGTTGATCCCACGCTTACTGAAGGAGCAATCAAAGAAAGGGAAGTTGTTGGTCGTTTTTCTGAGCGCAAAAGGGGGGACTGGCACTTCCTCGCTGTGTGCCAATATCGCCATGTGCGTTGGGAAGGAAAGACCGGATGCCCGCTTGGCGTTGGTGGATCTGGTCTTACCCATCGGTTCTATTGCTAACATTGTTGGGTATGAAGAGCAATTAAACCTGGCGACTGTCACTGCGTTGACCGATGAGGGTATGGTTTCGTTCCTTAGTGAGAATTTGCCAAAATTACCTGAATGGCATTTCCATCTTCTGGCTGGATCTCCGAATCCTGAAAGCTCTAGCCAGTTGCAGGTCGGGCGCGTCAATGCTGTCGTTACAATTCTTCAAAACGTCTATGATTTTGTTTTTATTGATCTTGGTCGCTCGCTTTCGTGCATCAGCTTGCCGATCATCCAGAGAGCAGATGTGATCGTCTGTATCCTAGGTACTGACTTAAGCACCATTAAACTTACACAGACAATGTGGGAATATTTGAAGACAAAAGGTGTGGATTCAAAGTGGACATACACAATTCTGAATCGAGCAATTGGTTTGGAGGGCTTGACGAAGGCAGAGGCAGAACAGATACTTGGCGTGGAAATTCGCGCCACTATACCTTACATGGAAGGCAACTTTACTCTAGCGAATAACCGTCACGAGCCTATCGCAACCAAATTCCCCAATGACACCTCAACGATTATGCTGGAGCAATCTGCCAGGCAGATTGCTGAACTGGGTCTGCGTTCACTCAACCGGTAGTTATCAGTAGGAGAGTTTCATGACCATCGAGTTTGACGATAAAGGTAAATTCTTCACCGATGTAATCACGAAAGTCACTGTACCGGCGATCATCCAGACAGTGACTCAACGCATTCACGGCAAGTTGCATGTCCGGCCTGACCAGCGACTGAAGGACGAGTTGGACATCAACGAAAAGTTCCTGGCGGTCACCGACGCGACCATCTATTCTTTCGATGGCCAGGTGCTTTACCAATGTAAGTTTGTTAGCATCCAACGTACCCAGATCGTCTGGGTCATTCCAGAAAGTGAAGTGCTCGGTTCTACAAACGAGTCAGGTGAGAAATGACAAAAGGCGACGTTTCTGTAACGCCGGGATTGGCTGCGCCGGATTACACCAAGCTCAAATCCTATCTGCTGACGGCCATCGCGCGCGAATTGGAGGCCGCCAACCCGCCGCCGGATCAACGCCAGGAAGTCATCTCCAAGACCCTGGCCGAGTCTTACGCTCAAACCCGCCTGCAGCTATCCGATAGCATACGGGAAAAACTGTTCCAGGATATTCGGGACGATATCCTCGGCTATGGCCCGATCCAGCCCTTGCTGGACGATCCTGAGATCACTGAGGTGATGGTCAACGGCCCAAAGAAAGTGTACGTCGAAAAACAGGGACTTCTCACCAAGACGAACATCGTCTTTGACGATAACGAACACGTACAGCGCATCATTGATCGCATCATCCTGCCGCTCGGCCGGCGCGTGGATGCCGACAGCCCAATGGTGGACGCCCGTCTACCGGATGGCTCGCGGGTCAACGCCATCATTCCCCCGGTCGCGATTGATGGGCCGTCCATCACCATCCGCAAATTCAGCAAAGATAAGCTGTCCATTAGCCATCTCATCGAATACGGCTCGATCACCGCCGCCATGGCTGAGTTCCTGCGCGCCTGCGTCATCGGGCGTCTGAACATACTTGTTTCCGGCGGCACCGGTTCCGGTAAAACCACGCTGCTCAATGTGCTTTCCAGCTTTATCCCGGAAGAGGAGCGCATTGTCACCATCGAAGATGCCGCCGAATTGAGGCTCCAGCAGGATCACGTGGTGCGGCTGGAAACCAAAGTGGCGAACGTGGAGAATCGCGGAACAGTTTCGGTTCGCGACTTGGTGCGCAACTCGTTACGTATGCGCCCGGACCGCATCGTGGTCGGTGAGGTGCGCGGCGGCGAGGCCCTGGATATGCTCCAGGCCATGAACACCGGACACGACGGCTCGCTGACCACCATCCACGCCAACTCGCCGCGGGATGCCATCTCCCGCCTGGAGACGCTGGTGTTGATGGCTGGCATGGATTTGCCGTTAAAGATCGTCCGCCAGCAGGTCTCCTCGGCCATAGACGTAATCATCCAACAGTCGCGCTTGCGGGATGGCACGCGCAAGGTCGTGGCGATCACAGAAGTGGCTGGCATGGAAGGCGATGTGGTCGTGTTGAGTGACATCTTCAAGTTCGAACAGACCAGCATTGACGGCAATGGGAAAGTACTCGGCCAGTTGAAACCGACCGGCATTCGCCCGCTCTTTGGCCCGCGCCTGGAAGTGGAAGGTTTCAAACTAAGCGCGGAAATTTTCGGTGCCTCCGCCGCGGATATCCTGGCGGCCAACCGCCAGCGGCGCTGAGTCGCTCCGAACTTCTCTGCTATAATGACTTGGTCGAATAAAGAGGCATCTTATGAGCATACAAGCCCAGGCTTCCATCCGCACGAAAAAGTTAGGCATCTTGATCCGCGATGCACGCCTGGCGGCTCGGCGGGGCATCCCGGAGTGCGCCAAGGCAATTGGCGTGACGAATGGTATTTTCCGCGCTTACGAGGAAGGACGCAAGGCGCCCTCGCTGCCGGAGATGGAAGTGTTGGTATATTTCCTGGATATGCCCTTTCGCCGCTTCTGGAGTAAGGAAGCCGTCTCGGACGATATGTCGCCTACCGAGTCGCTCAACCTGCCGGTGCTGGTGGGGGTTCGCCAGCGTATGATCGGCGCCCTCCTGCGCCAGGCGCGCCTGAAGGCCAGCATTTCGCCCAAGGCGCTGTCTGAACAATCTGGCGCTTCGACCAGCCGGATACGGGCTTACGAACTGGGCGAACGGTCCATCCCCCTGCCAGAGTTGGAAGGCTTGATAACCCTGTTGAATGGGCAGATCGAATCGCTCTTCGATCAGACCGGGCCGGTCGGCCAGTGGTTGAGCCAGCAGCAGGCCATCCAGGATTTTAAAAAGTTGCCGCCCGAATTACAGGATTTCGTTTGTAAGCCGGTCAACCGGCCGTACCTGGATCTGGCCCTCAAGTTGAGTGAATTATCTACCGAAAAACTGCGCTCGGTGGCAGAAAACCTATTGGATATCACGTTCTAATGGTAATCAGTAGGATACCATAACCGGTTATGCCTGAAGAATTCTCCCCTCAGCAGCTCGAAAAAGAAGGCAAAGCTGCTTACGAACGAGCGGACTACATATCGGCAGCGAAGGCATTTGCTGAGGCCGCGGCTGCTTATTCCGCTCATGACGAGCCCCTGAATGCGGCCGAGATGAAGAATAACCAGAGCGTTGCCCTGCTCCAAGGCAAGCAGGCACAGACCGCGCTCGATGTGGTCAGCGGCACGGATGCGGTTTTTGCCGTCGCGGGCGATCTTCGGCGGCAGGGCATGGCGCTGGCAAACCAGGCCGTTGCGTTGGAAGCCCTCCGCCGCAGAGACGAGGCGATTGCCTGCTACCGGACATCGGCAGAAATCTTGGAACGGGCTGGCGCGAGAGATTTGCGCGCCGAAGTGATGCGGGCGGTGGCAGGCCTCCAGGCGCGCGGCGGCAAGATGACCGACGCCGTGATTACCATGCAATCCGGGCTGATGGGGCTGGAAAAGCCGACCCTCATGCAACGCATTCTCAAGAAGCTGCTCTTCCTTCGTCTATGGCGGTGAAGGTAGATTTCCAGGTGCGCCCGGCAGCTTCAATGGATCAGCGCCAGATCGCCAACCTGATCCATTTCGAGAGCTATGTCCACCGTCACCTGGACTGGCGCAATCCGTTGGATTGGATAGGCGTACCGCCTTACCTGGTTGTTGAGCAGGATGGGCGCGTGGCCGCCGCGCTGGCCTGCCCGCCGGACCCGCCGCAGGTGGCGTGGATCCGGCTCTTTGTCAACTCGGACAAGTTGCCATTGAAGGAAGCCTGGGATATCTTATGGGCGGCAGCGCAGGCCGGTCTCTGCAGAAATGGCAACGCTCGCGTGGCCGTCATCGCCATGAAGGACTGGTTCTGCGGCCTGCTTAAAGACAGCGGTTTTACCCTCCGCCAACAAATCGTCATGTTCGAGCGCAGGGAAGGAATGCTTGCCCATGAGGCTCGCCCGTTGGGGATCGAGATTCGGCCAATGACAATCCGCGATTTGCCTGCCGTAGCCGCTGTGGATGCCGCCGCGTTCGATCCGCTGTGGCATAATTCGCTGCCGGCGCTGAACCGGGCTTATCAGCAAGCGATGCTATCAACGGTGGCCGAATCAGCACAAGGCCTGATCGGATACTTGATCAGCACTCAGAATCCGTATGGGGCGCACCTGGCCCGGCTCGCTGTCCGACCCGAAGCGCAGGGCCAGGGGGTGGGAAAGGCGTTGGTCATCGAACTGATCCAGGGCTTGGCGCGGCGCGGCGCTGCTCGTCTGACCGTCAATACCCAGGATGACAATTTCCCCTCGATGGCGCTGTATAAGAGGCTGGGTTTCATCGCGACCGGTGAACGTTATCCGGTGTTCGATTTTCCGGTGCAGCGATATCGAGGAGGATGCTATGGCGATATGTCCCAAGAATGCGGTGATTGTCCATGACCTCGTACGGCAGGCGCTGGTGTCGGCTCAAGAGGTGATGGGCGAGAACGGGCTGAACGCCGTTCTGCGCGACAGCGGCCTGGAGCGTTTTTTCGGCAATTTCCCACCCAACGACACGAATCCCGGCATCAAGACGGTCGAGTACGCCCGTTTCAACGAGGCCATCGAATCCTTTTACGGGCGCGGTGGGAAAGGCATGTTGCGGCGCATCGGCAAGGCTTCTTTCCAGTACGGTGTACGCGAGCAGAGCGCGTTGATGGGCGTGGCCGGCGCGCCGTTGAAGCTGATGCCGCAGAAAGGGCGCATCAAGTTCGTCCTGAATGCGATGGTGAACGCCCTAAAAAAACCAATCCGCGAGTGGATGCTTGGGTTGAAAAAGAAAGCCACAAGATCGCCTACTGCGAGTCCACCTGCGCCATTTGCCTGGGACGTCACAGCGACCAGCCGGTCTGCCACCTGTACGTCGGCTCAATCGGCAAGGCCGTGCGCTGGGCCACGGATCAAGAACACGGAATCGCCGAAACGCACTGCGTCGCCAAAGGCGACCCGACTGCCGCTTCGTAGTGGGAGAAGTCGTGCGTGAGTCCTGAAACTGCCTCTCCGGTAATATCGAGCCGCCTCGTGCAGCAATTCGTCGCTGCGACGACCGAAGAGGTGGGCGCGGAAAAGCTGACCTTGGCGCTGGCGGACGAAAACCTGTCGTCCTCGTTGCTTGCGCAGGAAAACCTGGGTCGGCTGGATGGCCGCGCCGCAGCCGAACTCTACGCCATGCTCCTACATGCGCTCTGGCTGTACTACGGACGCGGGGAGCGCGGCATCTTGCTGCGCCTCGGGCGGGGATTGTGGCAGAAGATAGTCGAGCAGGCCTCCTTGCGGGAAAAGGCCGAGTTGCTGATCGTGCGCCGGCTGCCGGTCCCGGCCCGGCGGCGACGGGTGCTGGAATTCGTGGCGGAACGTCTGCGCGACCCAGGAGGCTCATCCTCGGTCCATCTCCTGGACGTTGACCTGTTGCTTGTAGACCGATCCAGCGCGGCCACCTGCGGCCAGGCGGACGATGAGCCGATCTGTTATGTAACGCGGGGGATGATCCAGGGGGCGTTATTTTGGGCTACCGGTCGTGAAGCGGACGTCGAAGAGGTCGCCTGCAAGGCGACCGGCGCGCCTGCTTGCGAATTCAAAGTATCGATTCAATAGAGTGGGCAGTGGGGGTGTGGGGGCGGGGGAACCCCCCGCCCCACC
>Ga0315294_10003891_pt1 | contig 16279 bp, 8 predicted proteins | sample YL17G13_40_MG_FD_203626 | JGI IMG/M metagenome (GOLD analysis project Ga0315294, IMG submission 203626) | Sediment microbial communities from Yellowstone Lake, YNP, Wyoming, USA - YL17G13_40 | ecosystem: Environmental > Aquatic > Freshwater > Lake > Sediment | place: USA: Wyoming | collected... | reverse complement strand
CGTGTATTTTGCATAGCTTTTTATGTTTAGTTCGGAACTGAAAGTAAAAAAATTGAGAAACGAAAGGGGATAATATGAAAAATCACAAGTTTTTAGCAACTGTGATTGTGCTGACCCTGGTAATGGCGGGCATCTCTGCAGCAGACACATGGACTACCTATAACAACTCCAACACAGGAGGTGCTATTGGCAACAATACCATTAAAGGTGCGGCTTCTTCAGGTGGTGTGGCCTGGATAGCTACAAACGGCGGCGGCCTTGCCAAGTATGACGGCACAACCTGGACAAAGTACACAACTGTACAAGGTCTGGCAAACAACACCGTAAAGGCCGTTGCCTTCGATTCTTCAGGCAACAAATGGGTCGCAACCGCCGGTGGTGTGAGCAAGTATACAGGCACATCCTGGACGAAATACACCGCGGGCAACAGCGCTTTGGCATCGAATAACTGCTTATCGATTGCTGCAGAAGGCGCAACAATCTGGGTCGGAACAAACGACAGAGGCGTTTGCAAGTTTAACGGCACAAGCTGGACAACATATAACACGACCAACGGTCTGCCTAATGTCTGTGTGAATGGCGTGGCCGTGGACTCCTCGAACAACAAATGGTTTGCAACATTGGCCGGCGTATCGAAGTATGACGGCACGACCTTTACGAACTATACGAATACGGCCTTCTTCGGCGGCACTGACGATATATACGCCGCTGCGGTAGCCCCCAACGGTGACAAATGGTTTGGAACGCTGAAAAGCGTTGCCAAGTTCAACGGCACAACCTGGGCGTACTACACAAGCACTCAGGGAGTGGCAGGCAACGATAACCGTGCGGTTGCCGTGGCTTCTGACGGCACCGTCTGGGCCGGCTCAAACGGCTCAGGCGCCAGCAAGTTTACAGGCGGAAGCTGGACAAAATATAACACGACCAACAGCGGTTTGGCGAATAACACCGTCAATGCCGTTGCTGTTGAGAGCAACACAGTGACCTGGTTTGGAACCGGCGCTGGTGTCAGCAAATTAAACACAGGTGTAAGTCCGCCCGTTGCAAACTTTGTCGGCTCACCGACAAGCGGCAATGCTCCGCTAACGGTGAATTTCACAGACCAGTCAACAGGCAGTCCCACCGCCTGGAGCTGGACTTTCGGCGACAGCGGCACAAGCACGGCACAGAATCCATCTCATCAATATACTTCTGCCGGAACGTATACGGTCAGTTTGACCGCTTCTAATGCCGGCGGAAGCAACACTAACACCAAGACGAACTACATCACGGTTACAACTGGTCCTGCTCCGCCTGTTGCGAACTTTACGGGTTCACCGCTGAGCGGCAATGCCCCGTTGACGGTAGCCTTCACTGATACGTCAACAGGCAGTCCTACCGCGTGGAGCTGGACATTTGGTGACAGCGGCACAAGCACGGCGCGGAATCCGTCCCACCAGTACACCGCAGCGGGTACTTATACGGTCAGCCTGACCGCTTCTAATGCCGGCGGAAGCAATACCAACACAAAGACCAATTATATTACAGTTGCTGCTGCCGTACCGGTTCCCGACTTCGATGCCAATCCGACATCAGGATTAATTCCGCTGATAGTTGATTTCACGGACAGGTCTACAGGGTGCATCGACACCTGGAAGTATGATTTTTACGGCGACGGCGGTTTTGATTCCAGCGATTCTGCCAACGGCGACGAGACCTGGACATATAATACTGTAGGCGTATATACAGTTTGTCTGAAGGTAAGAGATTGCAGCACCGGTATATACTATAACTGCATAAAGACCAACCTCATTACTGTTACGACCCCGACACTGCCGGCCGCAGATTTTACGGCAAATAAGACAAGCGGTTCGGTGCCGTTGACAATACAGTTTACAGACACATCCACAGGAGATAATATCAATAGCTGGAGCTGGACGTTCGGTGATAGCGGCACAAGCACAGCACGAAATCCGAGTCACGTATACAATTCGCAAGGCACCTACACTGTTGCGCTGACTGCTTCAAGCGCTTACGGGACTGATACGGAGACCAAGACCAATTACATCACCGTCAATCCTGCTCAGCCCTGCGACGCTGATTTCAGCGGAAATCCGACAGCCGGTTTTGCTGCGCTGCAGGTGCAGTTCAGCGACCTCTCAAGCGGCAGCGTAACAAGCTGGAGCTGGACGTTCGGTGACAGCGGCACAAGTACCCAGGCAAACCCGTCACATACATATAACATGCCGGGTGTTTATTCAGTAGGCCTGGCTGTTAGCGGTCCGCTAAACAGTGACAGCGTTACGAAAACCGATTACATCACAGTCCAGGCGCCACCCACAGGCGGTTCAGGTTTTGCTTTTCCAGACACCGCGGCTGACCTCGACAACCTGCACCCGCACCTGGTTATGAAGGGTTACGGCACGGAGAATGGTCTGTGGGCAAAAGCGCAGACTACACACTCCGAAATCTGGGCGAGACTTACCAGTACTGCTCCTACGGGTGCCACATTCTACGGTATATCGCGTAATATGACTTCCCAGCAATCTGTGATGGCATACCTGATTAGCAAAATCAACGGGTACGGCCAGTATGCCCAGGATATGGTACAGAGTTGTATGACCTATAACTGGATACAGGGCGGCGACGACCCCGGTATCGCCAGTATGGAAACATTCTGGGGCTATTGCATGGCCTATGATGCTCTAATCGACGACCCCGCACACGGAGGCCCTACCTGGCTTAACTCTTCCCAAAAGGCCACTATCCTTGCAAATATCGCCGAATTTGTTCAGGAGCTGAACTTTGACCCCGGCGATACCTGGAGATTAAGGCCGACACATAACTTTATGGTCTGTCGTGCAGCCGACCACGCCGCAGGGTTGTATAATCTTCGTGGTGAACCTGGATATGAGACTATCTTTAGCACAGCCAGAGACCTTGACCTGGTTTACCACAATGAGCGCATTAACGGCCTGTGTAGTGCTCCATTGTCCAATAATGGGCCGCGACCTGCTGACGGCTTCCCGTATGAAGGCCCAAGCTACGGCGCTTATCAAGGCTCTCGCGCTTTGGTCCACAGGTACATTATGGAGCTTAACGAGTATCCAAATCCCGCCACCGTTCTCGACGAGAACAAGTCAGGATTTGCCCAGAACTTCGTTCTTGCCTGGATGGCTGTTGCACCTCCGGGACTCAATGAATGGGCGGATGTCGCCTATAACGGCGACCACGGTGTATTACAGGCTTTGCGATTCCATTCAGCCGTTAATAAGGCTGTTGGCGTAAGCAACACCTCAATTGTTCCGGCCGGCAAAATGGCACGGGTTGCTGAGTGGTTTACTCAAACACTCATCCCGCTGCCGAAGGGCGACCCGGATGCCTGGTGGTGGCAGGGCTTCGAATATATATGGTACGATGCCAGTATTGAGCCTATGACACCCGCAGAGGCAGGATTGCCGCTTTATATCCACCTCGATGATGCGGAATTCCATATGTATCGCACAGACTGGAACCTAGCCAGTACCAGCGGCACTTATGTCTACACCCGCAACAGCGGCCACGATGCTCATACCTACTGGAGTGAAAAACACTCCGGTTCGGATGTGCCGGGCATCTGTCAGGTGCAGACCAGTTCGCACGATGGTGCCGATAATGGTCATTACGGCATATACAGAAATGGCGACTGGATTGCCTGGAACGCCTCACCGCAAGGCAACACCGATATGCACAACTGTCTGCTGATTGACGGCTTAGGCGGCGCTATGGATGACGTGCGCGGTTATCAGGCTTATGCACTGGCGAATGCTGACTGCATCGGAGCAGTTGATTCGGATTACGGCAACGTGCTCGATGAAGTCCTTGGCGGCATCTACTCAACTATTACCACCGGCAACGACGGCTATCACAGGTACCTGCTGGTGCTTCGTGACCCGATGTATGTTCTTGTTGCGGATGAAGTTGAGTCCGGCCATTCGATTAGTAGTCGCTTCCATTCAGAACCGCCTCTGACCAAAGTATCCGACAGTCTCTATACGAGCAGTTTGTCTCGTGACGAGCTGTTATACCCGGCATCGGGCTTCACTGCTGTAGGTATGGATCCGCTTTCAATCACAACCACTAATCAGCGGTTGTTGTGGATGGTGCACGCCAATCCTTCAGGCGTGACCTTCAGCAAGAGTTATCCTGGCAATCTCTGCGTTGCGACAATCGGGTCGGATACCGTTATTTACAACCCAACCGGCGGCACATATAGCCAGAGCGGCATTTCCGGCAACGCAAAGTTCTTCGCCCAGAGGACCGGCGGAGCGATTATCGTTAAAGCGACAAGCGCAACCGGCTCTCAGTATGGCGCAAGCTGCGCTGCTGCTGTGAATCTGTCCGTCAAAGGCAGAAAGGCCAGCATCTATGTATATGGCACAGGAACGCAGACTGTAACCGTTACTTCGCCTTATGGCACGGATACGTTTGCCAGCGTTCCTGCAGGCCAGACTGTTGCCAAAGTGCTTACCGGTCGCAGCGTTGCTCCGCCTGTTGCCGACTTTACAGCAATTCCTACCGTTGGCTGGAACACCTACGTTTCGCCTGAATTTGTCAGCTTCTCCACAGGCTGGATTACCGATTACCTCTGGGAGTTCGGCGACGGCGAGTGGAGCACTGAGCTGGCTCCGCACCACAAGTACGTATCGGCCGGCATTTACACAGTCAAGCTGACCGTTGCAGGTCCCGGCGGTTCAAACTCGATGACCAAGAGCAACTTCATCACCATCAACGATTTCGGCAACTACAACTGGCCGGATTACGTCCTCACTCAGCCGGACTTCGCAGCGTTTACTTCGGCTCTTACATCCATCGAGGCATCACAGACTCAGTTCTATACTGAAAAACCAGAATGGTGCCATAACGGTTCCTGGACGCCGTGGTGCGACGTCGTAACGACCCTCCAGGGTCACGGCGGCGGCGGAAGAATACTCTTCAGCTTCAGTAACACCACCATTTACGGCAACTGGGACGGCCGCGTCGACCCCATAAAGACCTGGGGCGACTCCAACAACAAGTATGACTGGATAGGCGACAACCTCATCATCGACGGCGCAGACAAGAATGTCGGCTTCTACTACAACGGCACTCTTGACTGCGGCCAGGCCGAAAACCAGCAGGCATTCCGTATTCACGGCTGCGACAACATCGTCAGGAATATCAGATGGGAGCGATTCCCGGATGGTATCCATATGCGGCACGGTATGAGAATGCTGTTCGAAGGCATTACCAATATGGTTGTTTGCGAAGACACTGTAAGTATGAACGGTGTCGGCGGCTCTTGTATGTATTGCACGCAACGCAACGGCACCTTCGGCTCATCTGCGGACAAGACCCAGATGTACAGCACGGCAGATGGTTACCGCAGTCTGGGACCTGGTATCGCAGTTATTTGCGGTATGCACTCCACAAGCGGCAACCAGCCTATTCGAATGACTTCCAGCAACAGCGGTACTCAATCGATGCTGATTATCCGTAACAGCCTCTTCGAAGGTGACTCGCAGGGTGTAAGACTTGGCGGCAAGGAAGGCGCTGTGGCCATCTTCGAAAACAACTATGGCACGGCAACAAAGAACGGTGATTGCGGCGGCCTTAGAATAGGTGAAGGCGTACACGGTATAATTCGCAACAACATCTTCGAAAACAGCACCTCCTTTGGTATGTATTTCTACACAACCGGTGCCTTTGTCCACGTTCAGGGCAACCTCGTCAAGAATAACGGTTCTGACGGCCTCAATACCAATGCCACAGACCCCTGTGATACACACATCGACCTTGGCGGCGGCTCGCCGATGAATCCTTGGCAGTATGTTCCTGCCGCTATAAGGACACTGTATGGTATTGGTCCTGGTGCGATAGCTTCGTCAAGCTGCGGCCAGAACACCTTCCAGGGCAATGTTGGACGTGACGTTGTCAATGCTCTGACTGGCACTCCGCAGCCTGTCCTTAAAGCTGAAAACAACTTCTGGGACCACAGCACTGTTTCTGAAGTTCAGAGTCTTGATGTTACCGGCAATGTTGATGTCGACCCGCTCGGCATTAACCCCAATAATCCGTAACGTCTGTTTCGGAAAGTTGTTTTGATGTTTTTAAGCGTGGCGGCCGATAACGGCCGCCACGCTTTTTTTAAAGTTGCTTTTGGTAAGATGGGCGGGATTTGACGATTCCAGAAAAATCTACACTGTTATCAGATGTCATCAGAAGCAATCAGAAGTCATCAGAACGCATCCAAAGTGAATCAGAAGCATTCCAAAATACATCAGAGATACGTCAGAATGCATCAGAAAACACCAGTGTTTTTGATTAAGTATTGTCATAACAAGGACTTAAAGAAAATCAAACCACAGATTTAAGACAAAAATTCGAAATTCTAAGCACTAAATCCGAAACAAACTCGAATGACCGAAATGGTTCGACAGGCTCACCATCAGATTCGACAAGCTCACTACAAGCCTGAGCAAGGTCGAAGGACAAACTCGAATGACCGAAATTTTAATGAACAAAACAAATCTACCATAAAACACTACGCTTCCTATATGGGGATATAGAGTTTCCCTATAATTGGGCGGAGATGCGTATTTGGGTTGACCCTACTTCGCCCTGCGGGCTACGAAGGGCAGGCAAAAAAGAGATAAGTTATTATGGAATAAAGAGTAAGGGGATTTGAAAAATTTTTGCGATTTTGGGATTTTTGCAAAGAGGTATCCTCGCAAATGATTGAAAAGTGAAGTAGTTCGTTGTTCGTAGTTCATAGCAAAAAATAATTTTACCACGAATGGACACGAATGAACACGAAGGAAATAAAAGGCAAGAGTTCAGACACGGATTCCGCCTTCGCCTCCTCCTTCGATAAATCTACAGAGGACGAGAAGGCTACGGCGGACAGGTAACACAGGATTGACACGGTTTTTTTAGACACGGGATTCCGCCTAAGGCGGACAAGTAACACGGTTTTGTTTCGGCCAGTGAGGTGTACTCGACTCGGCCAATTCTCCAAACACGGTTTGTGCGATTGGCCGGTGTCTCGTCCACCGCCGACTTTGTCGGCTTGCAAATAAATACGCCAGAGGCGTACAAGTTCGCTGCTGGCCGAAAATAGTTGATGGTTGCTGTAAAAACTGGGTCCCAGATAAAAACATTCTGGGATCTACGCTGCGCTTCGAGGATCTGCGCCCGCCACACGGATGGCGGGTAAACTTCGCTACGAAAAGTTGGGCGAGTTTGGGATTTTTTAAAAGGGGTAGCCTTGCAAATGATTGACCCGGCTTCGCTTTCAGCTACGCCGCAGCAAGCAGGCTCACCATAAGAATCAAAAAAAGATTTCAGATTTTCAGCGTGTAAAGGCAATTAACAAAGCCGGGGCAAGTATTCCGGCACGGTAGCGTTGTTCTGTAACTGGCATCGGAAAATTTGCGGTCAACCTGAAAGATACTCTAGGACAGATGCTGTGACAGTATTCATGATCTTTCGAGAACGCTTTGGTCCGACATAGTCAATTCTTTGAAACTCGGCCTCTGATGCCTGAAGTGCTTTCCCAACCGTATCCAATTTAATCGAACAGAGGCCGCTTTTCTGATGTTCCGTAAGATCGAGATTATCAATAGATTTGTCAAGTACTCTGTCCAAAACTTGAGATATGTCGGTCTCTTTAAAATCTCTTACTGCCTCTGTAAGTGGTTTAAACGAAGTATGATTCGCACCATATTCTGTAAATCGTTTAACCGTAAGAGTCCGACCGAAAGAAGTGAGATACTTGACGGGGTCTGAAGACGAAGCCGCTAAGCATCCAAGATTTACTGCATATCTAGTCCCAATTTCACGACGCGTTGCTATAATACCAGAGTCAAGTCGTGTTACTATCCCAGTATAGCTCAATAGGCGAAGAGCCTCTGTGATAACCATTGGAGCGTCCCGATGAATCCAGAAAAAACACGTGGCTCTTTGTTCCCCCTCATTTGACCACAGTTCATTCTTCCTATTAGACTCAGGAATTACAGTCTTCTCGATGAAATCTCTTCCCCAATCTATAAGCGCTCTATGTCCAGCATATCTTTCAGCAAGACCTGAATGTTCTGACCAGATGTCAGTTCTGTAAAATTCCTTCAAAACCCTGCTCACATCGGTACTGTTCAGTCGGGGAGCCATGTTAACAGTCTTCAAAAGAAGCCGAGGATTGCCACTTACTGCATAAGCTAAGGCATGAAAATTTTCGCGGTTCCTTTCAATATCTGAGGCCAATTCTGCATCCGCCTGTTTCATAACAATGTCCCGCATTCCGTCTAAGTATTCCGGTTCGACAGGATCACGGTTTAGCATCATGACAGTTGCATCGTGGGTTGTCTGGAATGTTTGACCATAGAATGTCACACCAGGATACACGGCTGCATTGCAGCTTATAAAAGGCGAGCGAAGATCACGAAAGAGGGTGAAGAACTGTCGTTGTTGTTCTGGACGGAAAATATGAGCTGCCTCATCAAAAAATATGGCAAGCCTATTGATTTTATAATCATGACATATGTCTTCTATCGCATCTTTGAAATTATCGACTGTAGGAATAATAGAACTGTCAATAGCTGCTCCGGGGTGTTTGTATGACTCTTCATATTTTTCAGCAAGCGATCCCAACGACGTTACAGAAAAATCAAAAGTAGCCTGTCCGCCAGTTAGAAGAGACAATGTGGGGTTGGGTTGAACAAGAAAACCTTTCTTATAAAGTGCCCTGCTGATGCAGGCACAGAGTCGTGCCATCATCCAGTGCACGAACTGATTACTATCTCCACTTTGAAGAAGAGAACTTTTGGTGAAAGGGACGTATATCGGGAGTACACTATCATTATTAAATGTTTCTAACAGTTGAGCTTCTGCTACACGAAAAAGGAATGATTTGCCTGTTCCTCGGCTGCCCTCCAAAATCGTCGGGGTTGCTGACTTAAGTAGATTGACGATCTTCTTGTCCTGTGCAGTCTCGACAAAAAGCTCAAGGATGCACTCAGTCTTTATGTCTTCAGTACGAATAATGAGATTTTCCATATTAATTACCCTTTCGTAGGCCCACCTAAAATATTACGAATTTCGGTGAGATGGCCTACATGATCAGACAAAAAGGTCGCAATTTTTGGCACATCGTCTTTTGACAGTTCAAGGAGATATCGAAGAGATAGAGAAAAATGTACAATCCCAACTACTACTTTTGCCTTTGAATGCCAGAGATCAAAAACCTTTTGATCGAATGTTAGAGACAAACGTAATGGCACATGCTTGGGGGTATTCCCGTGCACGCATTCGGAGCATTCTCTGTAGATTGACTGGGCTAATCCACAGTAATGATTAATGTGAGGTGCTAAATCAGGAAAAAATGCCTTGGCGACACGAGGAGAAAAAATACCCTCATCTTGATTAACTATTGAATTCCATACAGTATCGACACGATTGTCAAACCATTCTCGTAGACGAAGCTCATTCAGGGAGAGATAGACCGTCTGAAGAGTCAGTTCCAATACCAAGCGAAGACCTTTGAAAGCATGACGGTAATGTCCTTGTGTCAGTGCGAGCAGTGCAAACAAGTATTCAATTTCCGCAACCTCTAGTAATTCTGTTTCTCGCCTGTGACAAAGAATATTGCGCCAGACTTCAAGTTCATTACAGAATTGAAGACTGGCAGCAACAAATTCTTTATTGGATCCCGATAAGGATGTTTGCAGTATCTGGCCGCATGTTTCTTGTAGTTGTCTGAAGCACGAGCCAATATCTTGTTCTAAATAACCTGACTTACTATCTGTTACTTCAATATTCATAGATTGCCTTGTACTATATAAAGACGTTCTACCGGACGGCAACAATGTTGGCGGACAAAGGTGGGATTCTCTTCAAAAGCCGCATTCCGGCCTTAAAGAAACATTATATCGTTAAACGACAAAAGTAAACAGGTTTTTTATTTACATAATCGGCGAAGTTTTAACCCTAAACCACGTTGGGTTTAGGGTAACATTTAAGCGGACCTCACGCCTGCAACCCGGCGTGAAACGCCGGGCTAAATACAAACGCACAAACGACGTGCGTTAAAGGGGAAAATGCGATTCGGGATATGGGAGAAATCGTGGGGCTCATTGGCAAATATGGCGTTAAGTGACCCCGGCCACGCGGGGCTCCCGGCCAACGGATTGCTGGGACAGGCGGGGCTAAATACGCCACCGGCAAGGCCGGCGGTATGGGGTAAATATAAAGCGGTGAAAGAAAGTAACCCCTCAATAACCCCCGACAACAGCATTCGAGGGCAAGATTGAGGGGCTAATTTTTTAAGGAGTAACCCCGCGGGGCTTTACAGGAATGGCAGATTACGGTATGCTTTTTCAGCTAAGCAGTCTATCAACTGTTTTCTCAAAAACGGCCGCCACGTTTTTTTTGACTTTTAATATGCCTAAACGTTCTCCCGGACTATTTTTGCGCCGGCAGAATTGAGCCTTTCCTCGATTTTCTCGTAGCCGCGGTCGATGTGGTAGACCCTCTGAACGGTTGTGGTTCCATAAGCGGCCAGTCCTGCGAGAATCAGCGCAGCCGACGCCCGCAAATCAGAGGCCATCACCGGTGCGGCCATCAGTCTTTTTACGCCGGCGATAATCACAGCGGGGCCTTCCTTCCGCAGGTTGGCTGCCATTCGATTCAACTCCGCCACGTGCATAAACCTGTCGGGGAAGATTTTTTCAACCACAATGCTGTTGCCGTCCGCAAGGGCCAGAAGCGTCATAAACTGCGCCTGCAAATCGGTGGGGAAGCCGGGAAATGGCTGAGTTGTGATGTCCGCAGGTATAATGGGGCCGCTTCGGCTTACAACACAGCCATTATCAGCGGCCTCTACCGTCACGCCGACACCCCGCAGCTTGTCAACCACCGCCATCAAATCATCGAGCCGGCAGTTGGTTATCCGCAGTTGCCCGGCTGTTACCGCAGCAGCGACCATAAAAGTCCCCGCCTCAATCCTGTCGGGAATCACCTGATACTCAACCGGACTTAACTGCTTAACACCTTCGATAACTAATCTTGGCGAACCGATGCCGGTAATTTTTGCCCCCATTTTGTTGAGGCAGTTTGCCAAATCGCTTACTTCCGGCTCGCAGGCGGCTGACTCGATAACGGTTTTGCCTTTTGCCAGCGTAGCGGCCATCATAACATTGGCTGTCCCCAGAACGGTCGAGCCGAACGGCCCGCCGAGAAAAATATTTTTGCCGACAAGGCCGTGCGGCGCATCGGCAACGATATAGCCGTTGGCCAGATGAATCTCGGCGCCAAGCTCGCGCAACCCCCTTATGTGAATATCGACGGGCCTGTCGCCGATTGCACAGCCGCCGGGCATTGACACTTCCGCCCTGCCGCACCGCGCCAGCAGCGGGCCGAGTATGCAGATGCCTGCCCGCATCTTGCGGACAATCTCGTAGTCGCCGTGGGGATTATCGATTACGGTCGAGTCGATGCACAAATCGCCACCGTCTGTTTTGGCGACTTTACAGCCCAGCTCTTCCAGCAATTGGCCGAAAACAGCAATGTCGGAAAGATTAGGGACGCCTTTGAGCGTTGTTTTGCCGCCGACCAGAATGCCGGCAGCCATTATGGGCAGCGAGGCATTTTTCGAGCCTCTTACATCGACCTGCCCGGCCAGCCGAACAGGCCCTTCAATGCGAAACATATCCATAAGCTATTTTCCTTGAAAAGACCCAGCTAATTTAATACAAAGTAGCTTTTAATCCTGCTCCAAATGAAACAGAGCTTTTTTGTTTGTCATTCCTGCGAAGGCAGGAATCCAAAATGTATGTTATTACCGCAAAATCTGATTTCTGGATTCCCGCTTGCGCGGGAATGACCGAAAAGTAATTTTAGTCGCAAAACTTCAAAAAGAAAAGACGTATCAATGAATATTTCGGAAATTATCAAACAGCCCGACTTTAATATAACAATCGCCGGCATCGGTCTTTTCACGGCGGGAGTACTGTCACTGGCCCGATGGCTGATAAAAACATCGCTGGGCAGAAATGCGCTTCTCGACTCAGCGCCTCGCCGAAACAATATGACCGCATTTATGCCCTTTATCCCGCTGTTCATCTGGTTCGGCAGCATTACAGCAGCCGTCTCGATAACCGATGGCCTGCTGCCTAACCTGCCGGACTGGCAAAAGGCCGCTGTTAACAATCTTATTCTATGTATCGGTGCACTGGTTGCAGCAGCGGTAATTATTTTCCTCGCAAAGACCTGCTTTGTGCGCCAATTGACGGGTTTCGGCCTGGATATAAAAACATTGCCGAGAGATTTCTTCGCTGCAGCGGCTAATTTGCTTTCGGTCTGGCCGCTGGTAATATTAACAATAATCCTGACAGTGGTCATCGGGCAGCTTATCTGGGGCGAGGATTTTCGCATCGAGCAGCACGAGGAGCTTAAACTAATCGGGGCATTTTCACAACTGCCGGTCAGGGTGCTGATTATAATCGCCACCATTGTTGTAGCGCCGATATTCGAAGAGATGCTTTTTCGCGGCCTGTTTCAAACAATGATACGTTCATTTTTGGTAAGGCCATGGCTGTCTATCGCCGTCTGTTCAGCCTTTTTTGCGATAGTGCATCAAAACCCCGCTCATTGGCCGGCCCTGTTTGTGCTGTCGATGTGCTTAGGGTATTCATACGAAAAAAGCGGCTCACTTTTCCGCCCGATTTTCATCCATTTATTATTCAACACCGTCGGAATAATATCGGTTTTATATCAGTAGGAAGAACGGGACTTGTTGGACGGGCTTACAAAATACCCAGCACATCAGCCATCGAATACAGGGCGGGCTTTTTGCCGATGAGCCATTTGGCGGCGCATAATGCGCCCTGCGCAAAGGTGTCCCGACTGTGGGCGGTGTGGTTCAGCGTTACCGTCTCGCCTGCCGTGCTGAAAATCACCGAGTGAATCCCGACAATATCGCCGGCGCGAACGGCGTGTATGCCGATAGTGCCGCTTTTTCTTTCAGCCTCTTTGCCGCTCCTGCCATACGTCAGGCAATCAGGATACTTTTTGCCGGTTGCCTTGCAGATATTTTCGGCCAGCGTCAAAGCCGACCCGCTGGGCGCATCTTTTTTGAAGCGGTGATGCTGCTCAACTATCTCTATATCGTAAGGCTCGCCCAGCGTTGAGGCCGCTTTGCCGACCAGCGAAAACAGCATATTCATTCCGATGCTCATATTGGTCGCATATATTACGGGGATTTTTTCCGCTGCCGATTTTAGTTTCTTGTGCTGGTCGGCTGACAGGCCGGTAGTGCCGAGAACCAAAGCAACGCCGTTTTTGCGGCAGTAATCAATGGTTTCATCAGCCGCCTGCGGCTGCGAAAAATCAATCGCAACATCGGCCTTGGCGGGATATACACCGCCAATTTTTACGTTTATAGGCGATATACCAGCCACAAGGCCGGCGTCCTTGCCGATGTCGGGCTGGCCGTTTTTTTCAACCGCCGCAATAATGTCAAAATAGCCGCCCTCAACGGCCAATGCGAGTATGCGTTTGCCCATTCGGCCTGCTGCGCCGATAACTGCCAGACTCGGTTTCATTTTCAACTCCTTCAAGTTAAAATCCTGAATAAGTCGATAAAACTATAAGCGCACAGGGTAAAATTTACAAGAATTATTCGCTTGTTATTGCAGCCGGTGAGTAATAAAATAGTGAACATACAGGCAGATAGAAAAGTATATTTTTTTGGTTTAAGGGAGGTATAAAAAAATGAGTAGAAGTACAGTAGCAATTCTAATTGCAGCGGCTTTAGGATTAGGCCTGGTGTTTGTAGCCGGCTGCGAGACCGAGGCGCAAAAAGGCGCAGGTCTGGGCGCTTTGGCAGGTGCAGGCGTCGGCGCTATTGTCGGGCATCAGAGCGGCAATGCCGCAACCGGGGCATTGATAGGCGGCGCTGTAGGCGGCGGAACAGGTTATATGCTCGGCAACGAGGGCGACAAGAAAAGAACGCAGTCAGAAATGCAGGACGTTCGCCAGGAGATGAACTCCGTTACGGTCAATATCACAAACAGCAACGGCTCGACCAGCCAGGTAACAATGAGGAAACAAGGCGTTGGCTATGTCGGCCCGAGAGGTGAATATTATAATCACCTGCCGACCGAAGCTGAACTAAAGCCGGTATATGGTTTTTAACTGCTCGCCATAACCTAAAAGCAGCAGAACTGCGAACAGTGATAAGAAGCGAGGAAAGCAAACAGTCTTTCCTCGTTTTTTTATTTGCACGAGAAAGCTGTCCCCATCACCCGTGGTATGCCGTATTGCGTAATTTATTAGAAGTAGTATTTGAAGTCCAAATCGATGTCCCACGTGTCGGGCAGGCCTTTTTTCTTGTCGAGCTTGATTTGCACGCACTGCAGTTTGGCCCAGCGAAGCTGAATCATCGAGAGAAACCTGGTGGATTTCGCGATGTCAACCTGCTTGAGGCCGACCTTTGCGCCTTGACTTTTCTGCCCGCCGGTAGTTATAACCATACCGGAGCTTAAGTTATAGCTGGAGGTCGGTATCTGGCACAGGGAGGCAATCTTCTCAACGGCGCTGGCATAATCAAATTCGGTTTTGGCGTTCTTCGTGTTGGCAAACTCAACCCGCTCAGGGTCAAGATTCAAAATCTCGGTGATTGTGCTCTGTGATTCTTCGTATTGTTTTTTCTCAAGATTCCAGTTTTTTTCGGCTCGGGGCAGATAAAAACCCCAGACCAGCAGCGGCCAAAGGGCGACCAGCACAGGAGCCAGCACGTAATAAAAGACCGGATTTTTATATATATCTTTCATAATCAACGCCTAATTCATTTTTTAGGAACAACGGTTATACGGAAATTGTCGCGGCCTGCCTTCGAATCGAGCCGCTGCTGGAGAATGTCCATACCGACAGCCTTGATTGCGTCAAAAAGTTTGAGAGTGTTGTCCCTGCTGGAAGTTTCGCCGGCGATGGTGATAGACTTGCTGGTAATGGAAACAGATTCCAACGACAGACCTGTTCTCTCCGCACATTTGTTAAAAGCTTCAAAAATAAGTGTCAGCTTCGCCGAGACGGATTCCTCGCCGGTAACGCTCAACTGGCCGCTTTTGACGTCCTTGATTCGCCTCAGTTCGGCGTCAAGTTTTTTTGCAGGGCTGGTTTTGGTCGGCAGTTTTTCGCCCATCATCACCAGCGAATACTGTGCGCCGAATTTTTTACTCAGGCGGCCTCGGTATTTGTTCTTCTGCATCAACTGGGTTTGAAAATACAGCCCGGCCGCCAGCAGCAGGATAGTGACAACTATACTCAGAAATTTCAACGCTTTTTGCAGGCGAATCTTCGCACCCTGATAGGGCATAAAATCGTTGCGGAAATTAACATTTTGTGCCTTGTCGGAATGTGCCAGGGCCGCTCCGTAAGCAATCGCAAGGTCGACCATATCCGCACAGCCGTTGAGGGCGTCCGGCGTAACGGCGGCAGCGCCGGCCAAATCTATTTTTTCAACCTCCATCCCCAGTTTTTTGGCGACCTGCTGAAAATCCACCGACTCGGCTGAATCGAAAAGCTTAAAGCAATTCTGTGTCCCTTCGCTGTCGGTCAGGCCGGTAATAAGCGGCAGCTCTCTTCCGAGCAGCTCGCCTCTGTCCTGCGAAGGGCCGACAAGAAATGTTCGCACAAGCGGGATGCTCTGCGGCCCTGATGAAACGGGGATAATAAAATAACCGTTCCGGCGCGAAAGCAGGCCGAAATAGGGCTGTGACCCGCCGGGAGATGAGAGTTTCTGACGAACAAACCGGGACAGACAGCTAACGTCCGGTTCTATGGTTACAGGGTCGATTTTATTGCCTTGAAGAGAGAGGATAATGTCGGACAATATTTTTTTCTGCGCCGTGAAAACGGTTACATCCGAGCCGGCCTGGCTGCCCGAACTGACCGTGAAGGCTATCGCGACGTCCGAAACGTCCATTGCAAGAGACTCTTCGGTATCGAACCGGATGGTCGAAGCGATTTGTTTTGGGTCGCTGAATTCGCTGTGCAGGTTATGCTGCATAAACATCGCGCAGTCGAGGGCCACCGCAATTTCACAATCTCGTGCGGCGGGAAATTTTCCGGCCAGGGTTTTTGCGATAAGAGAGGCCAGTGCCGACGTATCGGTATTATTCTGTTCGTCAATCTGTTCTACGGCGACAGCAAAGCAGCCTTTGACGCTGTATTCACCGGCGTGATGACCGAGACAAACGACGGTTGCCGCACGTTTGCTTATATAAAT
>Ga0315294_10003889_pt1 | contig 16285 bp, 5 predicted proteins | sample YL17G13_40_MG_FD_203626 | JGI IMG/M metagenome (GOLD analysis project Ga0315294, IMG submission 203626) | Sediment microbial communities from Yellowstone Lake, YNP, Wyoming, USA - YL17G13_40 | ecosystem: Environmental > Aquatic > Freshwater > Lake > Sediment | place: USA: Wyoming | collected... | reverse complement strand
GGTTCGTGTTGACCATCAGATTGACCTTGTCGCCGGGCTTATACTCGCGCTGGTCGGTGACGAGTTCGATGTCGTTAAAGCGGAACTGGCCGCCGTCGAACCCTTCGCCGCGGATGCAGAAGACGTAACCGCCCTCGATGGCATGCTTCTTCGAGTCGGTGACGGTGTAACTCAGGCGATACTGGCCGGCCTCGGATGCTTTGAGTTGAATCTGTGCCCGCCCTTCCTCGTTGGTCGCAAGGTCCCACTTCTGGACCTCCGACTCCACGGGCTTGGCGTCCTTGCCATAGGTCACCTTGAACAGGCGCAAGGTCCCCTCGCCCTGGACAGGCTTCGAGTCGAGGGTCTGGGCCGAGAACGAGGCCCGGACGACGTCGCCGGCGCGGTAGTGGCCGCGATCCACCCAGGCATAGACCTTGAACGGGCGTCGGGCCACGAGGACGCGGCCCCGGCCGACGATCGTCCGGCGCGACGCATCGGTCACTTCGACGGTGATGTCGTAGCGGTGGTCCTGGTCGCCGTGAATCAACTTGGCGGGGGCGGTGTCAATCGGGAGTTTGAAAGAGCCGTCCTTATCGAGCGCGGCTTCGCCCTCGGCGACGATCTCGGGCTGCTCGCGCTGCCAGCGCGGCCACCACCACATGATCGGCCGGCGGCATCCCCAGTCGCGCCAGCCCGGCCACCACGTGTAATCGTAGGCGAACCACCAGTACCCCGGCTCGTAGAACCAGTCCCAGAGGCCGATCGGGTACCACGTGGCCGCGTGCTCGGACCGGAGGACCTTGTACTTGACCTTGGCCTCCGTGACAGGCGCGCCGAAATAGTATTTGGCCTGGACGCGGGCCTCGATCCTTTCGCCGAGCGCGACCGGCTCGGCGGGCGCCTCGACCTTGACCTCGAACTCGGGCTTCTTGTACTCCTCGACGCGGAACGAGCCGATCCCAGCACGGTTCGGCAGGCTGACCCCGTAGACGCCGAGGGTGGCCTGGTCGGGGATCTCGAACTCGGCGTTGAATCCGCCGTATTCGTCGGCGGTGTAAGTATTCTCGAAGACCTTCTCGCCCTTGGGATTATTGATTTGGACGGCGAACTTCTGGCCGGCACACGGCGACTTCCCTTCGCGGTCGTATTGGGCCTGGTTGGCCCAGACCTTGAACTGGACCTTCTGCTTGGGCCGATAGACCGGCCGGTCGGTGATGAGGAAATACTTCGACGCGTTGTACTCCTGGTCGCGGTAATCGCCGTACCAGACGCCCGTGAAACCCAGGTAGGCCAGGCGTCCCTCGGGCGTCGTCGCGATAATGAGCCACTGGTAACCCGAATTCTGCTGATCGGGCTTGAGGATGAGTTGGCCGTCGGCGTCGGTGAACTCGGCAAAATCGCGAGTGAGGATTTCGTAGCGGACGGTGCGATTGTTCGGCCCCTCTACGGACTTCTGCATGTAGCCGAAAAACTCCAGGTTGGCCTTGGCGACGGGGCGGCCGCTCGCGGCGTCGGCGACGAAGTAGTACGTCCCCTTGTCGAGGGCCTTTTTGACGATGGCCGTGTCGGCCACCCAGAGGACGATGTGGCTCGTGTTGCCACCGTCCATCTCGGCCGTCACCCAGTACGCGCCGGCCTTCTGGAGCGGGGTCGCCACGGTGATGCGCTTATCGAAATGGGCCGGCCTCGGCTCCAGGTCCAGGTCCCACGCGGCGACCTCTCGCCCTACGTACTGCTTCTGGTTCTCCTGAAGCAGGCGCTGGCCGATGTCCTGGATCTGCATCTGCTCCCCATCGAGTTGCTTGGGGCTGGACTTGATATACGCCTTCACGTCATCGAGGAGTTTGCGGACGTCAATCTCGTGGGCGGTGAAGCGGACCTTGCGTCCGTTTCGGAACCGGAATTCGACTGTTGCGCCCCGGCCGGCGGGCTGGGTCATGACGGATTCAAACTGGCCCCAGTTGCCGACGATCTGGTCGAATTGGTACGTCATGTTGGTGCTTTTGTAGTACTCGGCCGCCTTGGGATACTGGCGGCGGTTCTCAAAAATCTCGGCGAGTTTGTGTTTGCTCAGGGTATCATTTATCTCCTTCAAGATGCGGATATAGTTGAACTCCTCCGGCAACTTGAACCGCTTGATTCCCGTGGCGAGGCGGGCAATCGTCTCGTCCTCGCCGAGCGTGTGGAGGGCCCACGTGCCGCTCTCGTCCTTCTTCGTCTCATCGGCCTCCCCGGCGCGGCCGAAGAACCACCGATACTCCGCCATCGTCTGGACGTCAAACTGGTTCCAAAGGGAATTCGCGAAACGCCAATCGGCCGAACGTTTCTTGGCGGGACCACACTCCGCGGCCTGCATCAAGGCCCAGCGCCAGCGTTCGCCGTCGCTGGCGGCTTCCTCCCAACTCTTCGGAATGTGGTAGAAGACGGGGTTCCCGTCGGCATCGACCGGCGCCCCGCGCGGGCCTCTTCCGCCGTACCCGCCGTAATACCCTTCCTCGTAATCCGGCAGGGTCGCCAGGTCCGTCAGATACTGGAGCCGCCACGCCTCGGAGGTGCCGCGCCGGTCCAGGAGCATGAGGGCCAGGTCCAGGTAGAAGTCGCCCACGTCGGCCTTGTTCGCATCCCTGTCGGCGGCCTTCATGGCGTCGCGCATGAGTTGGAGGGCGCGGACGCGGTCGCGCTCGTAGGCGCTGGCATACGTGCCGCCGCCCCGATGCCCGCCGCGCTCGAAGACGCCGGCGATGATGAAGCCCTGGTGGTTGATGTTCAAATAAGTTTGCGCGGCGGCCTGGAGGAGCCGCCAGTTCGCGCGGTGCGCGGCAACGACCTTTTCGCGGAAGGCGTCCATCTCGTTCTGCCGGCCGAGGTTCGCGAGGCAGTTGACCGCATTGGCGAGGTCCTCGCCGACTCGCACCGGATCGTCGGCCGGGTCGAGCGCGAGGCGCGAGAAGGCCTCGTAGGCGTCCTTCCAGTTGCCGTCCTTCATCTGCTTGGCGGCGGCCGCGCGATCGGGCGGCGCGTCCTTGGCGCCGAACGCGCTTAAGACCAACAGGGCCGATAGGGTTGAAGCCGCCAAGAGATAGCCCAGCCTTGACCGTATCATAGTTACCCTTTCTATGGCAGATTGGATGCCGCCTATCATAAACTAGAAATAGGCTTCGTCTACCCCCAAGTGTTTCTTCGCTGCCTTAGACGTTGTGAAAAGCCGGAGGTTCCGCACGTGCCTCCGAAAACTATTATTGCTGCCCGGACCGGCGGACTTGCAGGTGCGCTCCAGCAGGAGGCTGACAGTATAGACATTTTCCCATCTTGCCGCTATTCTGGCAGCGTCACCAACCATGGCACCATACGCCCGCCTTCGCGGAAAAGGGGCTTCACATGATCCATCGCTCGCCGCTGACCTCGACCACCCTCGGCCTTCTCGCCGCCGCCCTGCTTCCCTTCGCCGGCGGTTGTGCCCAGGAGGCATGGACCGGCTGGCCCAGCCCCTGCCGCTTCGTCACATCAATGTGCGCGAGCGGCGACAAGTTGTGGATCGCCACCGAGGACCAAGGGCTCTGGCGTGTCGATCTCGCCGCCGGCTCCGACCGCCGCGAGGCGTGGTGGCCTGTCGAGGTCGGATACGACCCCCTCCCCGCCAATGTCTACGGCGTAGCGGTCGACGCGCGCGGGCGCGTCTGGTTCGGAACCGCCGGCCAGGGCGTCGCCGTCTTCAACGGCCAGGAGTGGAAGACCTACGGCGTCCTCGATGGTTGCGGCGGCGACCGCGTTTTTGCCATCGCGGCTGATCCCGACCCCGGGCGGGCGAACGTCTGGATCGGCACCGACCATGGTCTGACGCGGTACGCCCCCGGCCCGGATGCCGCCGGCGTGTGGCTCACTTACACGCGGCTCCACGGCCTCCCGTCTGACCAGGTCACCGCCGTTCACATCACCCCGAGCGGCCGTGTCTGGATAGGCACCGAGTCCGACGGCCTGGCGTGGTCCGACCCGCCCTACGCCAAGTGGACCCCCGTCCTCGGCCCCACCTCCCTGCCGGAGCCTGTCGACGTGAAACTCGCGGGAGCAACCCCCGGCCTCGCATCCGACATGATCAACACCATCGCCGTTCTGCCCGACGGCACCGTGGCCGCCGGCACACCCGCGGGCCTGCTGCTCGGCATGGACGGAGGCAGACAATGGGATTCCTGGCGCGGCCTGTCGCCGGAGCCCCACCTCAACTACATCCGCGGCCTTGCCGCCGACGCCGCCGGCGGTCTCTGGATCGCCACCCGCCAGAAGGGCCTTGTGCGTCTCGACGTCGCCACCGGCAAGATACGCACCTATACACACCCCAGCACTCCACCCATTGCGGGCCCAAGTCCCCTGCCGCCGCCGTCCATTCCCGACAACTTTGCCTCCGCCGTGGCCGTAGCCGCCGACGGGGCCGTCTGGTGCGGCACCTGCGGTGCCGGGGTGGCCCGCCTCGTCGCCGCGGCGCCGCCCGCCCGTGCGCCGCGGGCCGCACCTGGTGCGCCCCCGGCCGGCGCCAAGCCGATGGTTCCGGCCGTTCCGCCCCTGCCCACCCCCGCCGGGGTTCCTACCGCCGCCGAGCTCGTCGCCTTCGCCGACCGGATTCGCCGCGTTCCCGCCGCCAAGCCCGACCAGATGCCCACCGTCCTTCGCCTCGACGATGACTGGCTTACGCGCGGCGACTGGATCGGCCGGCACGGCCGTTACTGGGCCTGCCTCTGCGGCATCTGCTCGCCGAAAAATTATATTTGGGGCGGCGGCCCCGAGCAGGTGGACTACTCCGCCCGGATCGGCCCCGCCTACGCCGGCAAGGACTCGCTCCGTTACTGGGTCCACTGGCTCAACACTGACAATCCGAACTCCCTGGAGATGCCGCCCACCTATCTCCACAGCCGTGTGCTCAAGGGGTTTCAGCCGTGGGACCTCCCGCGCCGCCAGGCCGAGTGGTGCGACGACGGCCACAGTTACCCGATGGCCGCGGAGGGGCCCGACCTCTACTGTTCGCTCAAGATTCCCGACGGCCTCTTCTACCTATCCTTGTATTTCAATAATAAGGACGGCCACACCGGCCCGAACCGCTTCCGCGACTATCCGCTGTCCATCCGCCGGCCGCCCGCCGGCACGCCGGCCGGCGACCTCTCCGGCTTCGACAACTGGCCGGAGCTCGCGCGCGGCCGCGTGGTGGATTTCTGGAGCGGCGTCTATAAGCGGTTCCTCGTTTGCGGACCCGGCGAGATCGTCATCCGCATCTCCCGCAACCACTCCTTCAACACGATCCTCGAGGGGGTCATGCTCGACCTCGTCGACGAGCTCCCCGTCCCCTACTACTTCGACCGCGTTTCGTGGGAAGACCTCGCCGGCGAGCGCGAGGCGCTGCTCAGCCGCCCCACGAGCGTCCCGCCCGCCACCGATGGCCCTGAGGACCTGTGGCAGCCTCCCGTCTCCGACACCGCCGCGGCCGTCGCCCTCTTGGAGGAGCTCCATCGCATCCAGTTCGTCAACCCTTCCTGGTGGGCCACCAGCACCCGACCCGCCTATGCCGCGCTGGCCCGCTGGTACCTGAAACAGTCGACAGAGGCGGTGGCCGTGACTGCCGAGGACAAGGCCCTGTACGCCCACCTCGCCACGTGCCTATATAATTTGGGGCTCTACAACCGTTGGGAGGCTGCCCTGACCCGCGCCGGCATCACTCCCGCTCGCCAGATCGAAAAGGCCCTCCGCTGGGACGGCAAGACCTACTCGTTCCAAGGCAAGGGATATGCCGTCATACGCGCCTACCTGGAGAACCGTCCTCTGACCGCCGAGGAATCGGCCCGCAGCAGCAACGAATAGAGCCTGCCATGATTGGCGCGGGATGGGGGCGGTGCTGGCACCCTCCCATGCTCTCTGCGTTGGAGACGAGGTTAGTGAGGGGACGCACAACCGGATCCTGGCCCCACCTACACCCTAGAAACCCGGGGCTGCAACCAATCCCGTTCGGCTTTCCAATGGCACTACGGCACGGTGTCAAGAACAAGCGAGGGTAGCCGCCTTGCTGACCGACGAAGGGAAAACGGTTCAGAACCGTTCGCCCTGAACCCCACCGGAGAGATCGGGGTCGGCGATGGCCTTCAGGAACGGGAGATCGGCCCGTAAGGGCCGTCCGAGAGCAGTCCCGGCGGTCCAAAGGTTTTCCATCACCGTCGCCGGCCGGACCGCTAGAGTGCGGCCAGATGGGGTTCCGCCGGTTCGACGCGCGGCGAGTGGGCGCCGCACGATTCCTTGCTCGGTTCCTCTTCGCCCTTGGGAGACGGGTAGAAGCCGAACTGGCGCAGGAGCGCCAACTTCGGCAGAACGTTCCCCGCCAGGTCGATGTGGAAGAACCCGGCGAAGACGTCGGGGTTCGCCAGGATCAGGTCGAAGTACGCCCGGTACCGGTCGGGAATCTCGACGTCGCCGCCGCGGCACACTTCGTGTCCCGTAAACACGAACTCCGGGAAAAGATGCGGGCAGAACTCCAGCGGCGCCTTCGGCGCCCACTCGCGGTACAGTTCGGTCTGCGGAAGGAGCGAAAGGAGGCTCGGCAGAATCCGGGCCCCCATCATCCGGAAACTCACCATCTGGAGCAGGCTCTGGTTGAAGTCGTCGAGCGTCTCGAACGGGAACCCCCACACGTAAAACGTATCGACGCGCGGGAACACCTCGACTGCCCGCGGCACCACGTCGAGCGCCTCGGCGGCCGTAAAACCCTTCTTGATGCGCTCGAGCACCGGGTCGGACCCCGACTCGATGCCGAACCGGAGTTCCAGGCATCCGGCGTCGGCCATCGCCCGCATCATCTCGTCGTCCACGAGGTTGACGCGGCCGAACGCCTTCCACTCCAGGTCCAGGCCGGTGCGCCGGAGTTCCCGGCAAAAGTCCATCACCTGCCGCTTGCCCGAAACGAAGAACTCGTCCTGAAAGAGGAACAAGTCCACGCCCGCCGCACGGTGCAGGTGGACCATCTCAGCCACAATGTTGGCGGGACTGCGCGAGTAACTCTCGTGGCTCCACACCGGGGCCACCGAGCAGAACGTGCACTTGTACGGGCACCCGCGGCTGGTCATCATGCCATAACCGGCGTACTGGCTGAGGTCCACCTTCTCGAAGGCGGGGAAGGGGATGGAATCGAGGTCGGTGATCCTGGGCGGCTCGGGGTTGTGATGCATGGCGCCCGATGCGTCACGGTACGAGACGCCGGGCACGCCCGCCAGGTCGCCGCCGTTCCGAAGCGCCGCCACAAGGAGCGGGGCGCTCCGTTCCCCCTCGCCGCGGGCGACGATCCCGATCCACGGGAACCGCGCGAGGATCTTCTCCTCGACGGCCTTCGGCCCCACGCCGCCCAACACGAGCCGCCGATCCGGCCACCGTTCGCGCACCGCCCGCATTGCGTAAATCGTGAACGGCAAGAGGTTCGCCATGCACGAGAAGCCGATGACCGGGGCGGGGTCGGCCAGGAACTCCAGGAAGTTCGACAGGTCGAACGGGTCGTCGGCCTCGGCGGCCTGGTAATCGCGGAAGTCCACCGCGAACCCGGCATCTTCCAGGGCCCGCGCCAAGTACAGGCACCCGAGGGGCACGTGGCGTTCGCGCTCGACCTCCTCGCCGTACCGCATGAACAGCATGTTCAGATTGACGAGCGTGATGTCGGCCATGCTCTGTGCCTTATTGCGGACGGTCGGGCTGGATACCGAACGTCCCCTCGAAGGACGATCGCTGTGTTTGCTTCGCCTGTTGGGTGCCATACGTCTTCATGGTTCCGGAGAACGACGGCACAGCGGTCACGTTCGCGGGGTACACCTTGGTAACGAGTGCCGGTTGAGAACCCTCGAGCCAGTTGTCCGGTTTCAGAAAGCGGGCCAGAACCTCCTGGTCGGTTTTGGGGCCGTAGTGCAGGTTCCATTTCAAATACTTCTGGTGGGGGACGACGTAAACCTGGTCGATCCGTGTCCACCAGCGGCGCTCGCCGGAGTTTTCCAGGGTGCGGGGGCGGTCGGCCTCGATGAGCCGCTGTTCCATCCACACCGTCAACAACAGGCCGTCGTCCTCCGGTACGATCTTCGCGACGGTCTCTTCGTCGTCAGTTGCCTCGTCGGTCTTCCGAACCTTCTCCTCGGTCGGTTTGTATTCGATACGGATGTACTTCTGGCCGTCATCGTTGGCCGAGTAGATGAACTTGGCGCCCGGCAGGTGTTCGTCGAGCAGGCGTTTCAGGCCCAGGGCCAGTTTGTCGTAGATGGCCGCCTCATCCCACTCCGCAGGTAGGGCGAACGTCCGGCTGATGATAGGCTGCGGACGCTCCGTGGAACCGGGCGCTGGATCCTCGGCCGTGGCCGTGCCGCCGGTGTCGGAAGGTTTCGCCTCCGGCCGGTCAGGCTGGATGCCCTTGGTGGCCGGCGGCCGGTCCGGCCGCACGCCGCGCGTAAGCGCATCGGACGTCGGCGCGGGCGCCGCAGGTTCAGCGGGCGACATGTTCTCGGAGGCCTCCTCGGCCGGCGGTGCCGTGGCCTCAGGCGGCCGGTCGGGCCGGATGCCTTCCGGCACTGGGGTATTCCGAGGCGGCTCAACCTCCTTGGCCGGCGGACGGTCGGGCTCGATACCTTTGATCGCTTCCTCCTGATCCTCGCAGCCGAGAGTTCCAGCGCCAAGCGCCACGAGCATCACGGCGGCGGCGCGGCCGAGGAACGCCGGCAACACGCTGGGATGCACGCGAGTTTGCGCGATAATCGCCTCGAGTTGAGCGGCGGGGGCGGCCTTGAGCATCATCGCCTCGGCCGGGTCGAGCACCAGACCGATCTCGTCGGCCGCCGCAGCGCGTTTCTCGAGCAGGACGGTCCTGAACTCCGGATCGACGGCAGCCTTCTTGACCAGGACCTCGATGCCGCGCGGAATCGCGCCCACCGGTTTCCCGGGGCCGGGCGGCCGGCCGCCTACGATGGTGGTTTTGACGGCGGGCTGCTCGGCGGGACGGTCGTGTTCGGACATGATTCGACCTCCTACATGACCTATACTAATATAAGTGCCGCGAGTACGGCTTGCCACGGAAATCGAGGCCAGGGCACGTTTTTTAGACGCCCGACGTCGCCCCCAGGTTCCGGCGTGGTTGTCGTCGTCGATTTCTTGGCCTTGTTGTGGAGACGGTCCTGGTCGAGGACGGTCGAGCCGGCGGTTAGGTGTGCTCCCGCTACATGACGTGATGCGGGTATCCCGGAACGACCACGCGTGCGAGCCGTGCCATGCCACTTACCTCCCGGCCACCCGTGCCGCGCGCCAACAGAGTTAAGCATTGCGTCACCAGAATCCCCTCCCCAGAATCCCCAGCCTTTGACGGGCCTGCTTTACGGTTGGTTTGACGGGTTCGGTGGGGGCTTCTCCGCCGCGGTGTCACCCGCATACACGGTCACCCCGAACTTGGCCATGGCCTCTGCGCCCTGGGGGCTATGGAGGAATCTCAGGAAGTCGTTGAGTACCACATACGTGCCTCTTCCGGGCGGAGCGACGATCAGGATTTCCTGCGGCGCCGAATCGGGCGTGTCGCGGAACAGTCCGAGCCTGTGCACCGGCAAGTCGCCGTCGTAGAGATCTTTGATTTTCAGAAGTTCGTCGGCCGCCGCGTCGCCCCGGTAAAGTTCCTTGATGGCCTTGAGTTCATCGGCCGGCAAGGGGCCGACGGCCACAAGGATGTATCCTGACTCAAGCGCACGGCGTACGGAACGGAAAATTTCAAACCCAAACGATATATTATTGTAAGGTATGGTATATTTATAAGATGTGCGGGAAAGGGCGTCCCCAACCTTCTTCGGGACATTCGCCGTCATAAACCCCAGGTTTTCCGTGCCCGGCTGTTCGTCCAGTTCCGGGTTGTAACCCGCCCAGGGCAGGTCGCCAATGCCTCGCTTGCCGGCGCGCCACAGGCCATAGGAGTTGGCGCGAGGCGGGTTGGGGAACAGGTTGGACATCATCTCGCGTACCATGTCCACCGACCTGTCGGGCCACTGGGGATGGTCGGGGTCGGGCCAGCGCTGCTGCATTTCTGCCAGGAGCGCAAGGAATCCGGCCTTGTCGTTCTTGGATTCGAGGGCAATCAGCCGGACGAAGTCGCTGTGGGGGGCCTTGTCGAGATGACCGTCGTACCGCCGCGACCAGTCGCGCACCAGGTACTCCACCTCCGCCGGGTCCGGCCGTTCGTAACGATAACGCAGGTAGCGGCGAAGGATGTACAAGTGGTTGAAGAAGCCATAATAGGCCTGGTCGCGGTGCTCCTTGCCCTTCAAGGTAAACCGCTCGTGGTACGAGTGAAACGCCCCCAGGAGGCGCTGGTAGTAGAGGGTGTCCAGGGCGCTCTCGCCCGCGCGCTTCGACCATCCGTGTTCTTTCAGTGTTTGCTGCAGCGCGATGCGGTACGGCGTCAAGACCTCGATGTATCGCTTCGAGTGCTCGAACATATTAAGGTACCGCTCGGCGGCCCGTAGGAAGGCCGGCAGATCATCCATGGCCTGGCACGCGTCATTGTAGTTGATGCGGTAGGCCCTGGCGGCCTCGTAAGCGGCGGCTTCCCAGGTTGGATCGAGTTGCGCGGCGCGTTCCAGGTGGCGGATCCGCTCCTGGCTGAGGCGATGCCTCTGCCACTCCTCCTCCGGCGGGCGCTCGAAGCCGGGGTGACTGAGGATGCCGAGGGCTATCAACTCGCGCGACTTCCGGAGTTGTTCCTCCTGCCATCTCTTGTCGAGGAGTTCGATCTGCCGGCCGAGGGTCTTGGCTTTGGCAAACTCGATGCGTGCCTGCCCGGCCGCCCACTCATCCGGCCACACGGGACCGGCGCTCGGGGGAGCGGCCTCCCCGGCGGCCGCACGCAACTCAGCCCGCGCCCAGGCCAGCGCCCGGCTCGCCAGTTCATTTTCGGTCGCGCCCGTCACGAGGCCCGTCGCCATTTCGCGCCCGTCGCAGGTCCGGCAGAGGCGAAGCGAGACTTGTTGCGGCGAAACGAGCCGGCCTTCCAGGATGTAATCCGCCGCCGGCGTGAACCGCGCGACGCCCGTCCGCGAGAGTCCCATCAGCCGAAGCAGGACTTCGATCCGCGCATCCTCCGCCGGGTCGTACGTGGCCAGGAAGAAATCCCGGTCGTTCTTCAACCCGTCTTCCATCCGGCGCCGCACCCTCTGGGCCGGCGCCAGGTCCGACTTGCCCGGGTAGATTCCCCGCACCGTGACGACCGGCCGCGTTCGGGCCTCGTGCAGCCGGCCCAGGACCGCCGGCCACCACGCCGCCACGCGGTCCCGAAGCGTCGGCTCGAACTCCGCCGGCCGGACCGGGTCCGCCGGCAGCACCAGCCGACCCAGCAAAGTGCCGGTCGCGGCGTGCAGGGCCTGGACCTCCAGGTAGTCGCGGTGCCCAATCGTGACCCGCGCCGGGCGGACGAGCACCTCCGCGGCCAGGATCGCTCCGGCCGGCTCCCGGGGCGTTTCGCCGAGCAGGAGCATCACGTGCTCGTTCAGTACCCGGATCAGTTCCGCCCGGTCCACCAGCGTAACGCGATGGCCTGCCTCAATGCCGCCCAGGGTCTCGCGCTCCCACGCATCGAGAAACGAGTCCCCCCCGAGCGGGCGGAAACCCGTCAGGTCAAGCGTGGGAAGGAGCGCCGTCACGGCCGTCAGGTCGTCCGGCGGAAGGGGCGCACCCGGCGCGGGCGACACAGCCTCCTCGGCCGGCGCATCGTCCTTGGCCGCAATGAAGCCGCACCGGTACTGATACCGGCCGCCCACGAGCAGGCGGTCTCGAACGAACTGCGCGAAGGCTCCCGCCGCCGCCGGAGCGCCGGGCCGCACCCCAAGCCAGAGCCGGTCATTGAACGGGTTCCGCCATTCCTCGCCCTGCGACGACCGGACCGCGACGATCCGTAGCCCAGAATCCAGGATGTCCTCCGGACGGTCCGGATACAGGAACCCGATGGCTTCCGGGTCGGCCGCCAACGCCGTCATCGCGCCCCACTGGTCATTGAAACCGTCCATCTGGGGAGGACGAGTGCGCCGGCCGGCGGCGTCCAAAAGTTCCTTCAGCGGTGCATAAAGGTTAGAACTTTGCCCGCCTCGCACCAGGCGGAGAGGACGGTCCGGGCCGCCCAGAGTTTTCCACGACGTGATCTCCCCCGCAACGACGGCGGCCAGCGTGTTGGTGTCAATCTCGCGGAGCGGCGAGTCCGGATGGACCACCACACAACCGCGCCAGCCGGCGATAGCACGTCCCAGAAACACCTGCTCGTAGCCGCGGGACCGCCACCCGTCAATCGCCTCGGCGGAGGTCCCGAACAGACACACGACGTCCGGCCGGTCGTCCTCCGGCCCCCAGGCGTTGAGGAACTCTATCCCGTGCATGCCGGCCGCTTCGGGCATCCTCGCGAAGGCCTCGCCCAGGGTGCCCAGGAACTCGGTCGCCGGAGGGGTGCAGGCGATGCGAACCCTGGGCCCTTCGTCTTCAGCGGCGGCGAGTGATTCCACACCGGCTTGGGAGGGGACCGAGGTCGCATCCTCGGCGAAAGCCCGGGCGCCCCCGAGAACCAACCAGAGGCTAGGCGAGGTCAAAGCCAACGCCATCAACAACCAGCCAATCTGGCGACGTTGCGCGCACCACATGCTAGGATTCACCCCGCGGCTCCGCGGCCGCTCAGACGACTCCGAAGCCCAAACATCGCCCTGACCTCCTATCGCCGGACCGGCTCATTGGTTACTCCTGGTCCTCGTCGGCCTGGGAGCGGAGGGCTTCGTCAGATTCAGCACGCTGACCGGCTTTTTGCATCCGCTCTATCTCGGCGAGCATCTTTTTCACCTCGTCCGGCGCGATGCCGGCGTCAATCGCCTCCAGGAGGTGTTTCCTCGCCCGGTCAAAATCCTGATTGAAAAGAGCCTGCGACGCGCGGCCCAGGGGCGTGTCGGGGCAATGCACCCGGACCGGCTGGTCCCCCGCGGGTGCGGGTTGGTCGAGGACCCATGTCGTCTTGGGGATGCGGCCGAACTCTTTCCCGCTCACGTACACATAATCGCCGAAGGGCTGGGCGTGAAGGAAAGGAGCCGTCGTTCGGACCGGGGCCGAAAACGCCCGCTTCTTCGTATCGAACGCCGTGATGAACGTGACGGCGTCCTCGGACCAGCTGAACGGCTCGCGATGAGCACGGATGAACAGCAGGGGGCTCACGCGGTAGCGGGGGTAGCTCGCACCGTCTTTGCTTACTACCCAAATCAGGTCGGGATTCCGGTCATCAGCGATGGCTTCCTTGACGATACACGGCGGCAGGGGACAGTTGCCCTCGACCCACACCCCCAGCTTCTTCCAGTAGCAGAAGCCCGTGGGATACCATAGCTGCTGCGGCTTGCCGTCCTTGGCGATGAGGACAAGGCCCAGTTCCGTCGCCACGTAGAGGCCCTCCGGCCGCGCGAGCATCCGGCGCCGGCCGGCACAGCCGGCGTTGTAATTGCGCGAGGGAGGCCAGAAGAAATCCGGTGCGGGATACAGACGCCGCATGTTCTTCTCGGTGACCGTGTGCGTAGGCTTCTTGCCGACCGGATCGAGGATGGCCAAGTCCGCCGGTTCGTAGCCCAGGAAGCACAAGTCCCCCCCGGTCATCGCCAGCCCTTCGGTCCATCGGGGCACTTTGTCCTTATGGAGGAAGACCTTGCCGGCCGTGTAGCGGCTGAGGAACCCGTCGCCGGTCACCCAGACGTCGGCGCCGTCGGCGGCCAACCCCCAGACCCAGTCCGAGCCCAGGCCTTCTTTCATGCCCAGGAACCGCCAGGAGTCGGCCTCGACGTCGTAGATGGCCATTCCCTGCTGATGGGAAAGGGCGAAGAACACCTCGTTGCCCGCCTGGACGGCCTCGATGATGAAGTGGGCGGGTTTCTGCATCTTCTCGGGCAGCGCCATGGGCTGCCATCGGCCATCCGCCGGCAAGAGAGCGAGTGCCAGTTTCTCATCGGCCGTGATCCCTTGCATCCAGAGGCCCGCGGCCGTTCGGCGCACCACCAGACTGCAGTGAAGGTCGCCCGGAACCCCTTCGACCGGCTGGGGCGTGATGACGGGGCACTCGAGACGCCTGAGGAGAAACCGGTCGGCGCCCCCGAGGTAGTAGGACCACATGTCCTTGCTGCCGGCATTCGGATCCTCAAAGGCCTGGCCGTAGAGTTCGGCGATCTCCGGCCCGGCTCGTATTCGCAAGTAGCGCTGCTGCTCTTCGATGCGGGCGATGAGGCGGTCGCACCGCTCAGGGTCCAGACGCTGGGCCGCCTGGTACCACCAGGCCTGAGAACGCCCGCCAGCGATGGAGTTGAACTGGTACTCGTTCGGCGCCTGGGTCACGAACGCGTCGTACAGGTACGGGGCCGCTTCGTCGAGGTTGCCCAGTTGAGCGTACGCACCGGCCACTGTATAGGGGAAGAGCGAGAGGTGCTTCTTTTCGGTGTAAAGCCTGTCCACCCACTTCAGGAAGGCGAGCCGCTCGGCCGGATGCGCATCCCACCAGTCTGAGAAACTGTATTTCGGCCAACAGATTTCCGGCGGGTTGACAGGGTCCAGGCTGTGTTGCCACCGGACGCAATCGGCCATGAGCGCGCGGTGCTCGTCCCACGGCTCCTGTCGGAACTTCGCCGCCAGGTGTAGCATGGCGTAGCGGTAGGCACTCTTGCCTTTCGCGGGGTCGATGTCCGGGAACCTCAGGTAGGTCATCATGATGTCGGCGACCTGCCTGGAAGCCTGGGGCGTCCACGGAATCCAGCCGCTGCTTTGGTGGCGGTAGCAGCGGATGAGGGCGTCCAGCGAGGCGCCGAGGTAGTAGTACGCCTCCTTGGCCGAGGGGTCCAGGTAGATGATACGTTGGGCGGTTTCGACCTGCCGCTGATGGTGTTCCACCGGGGCCGAAGGCGGTAGGCTGAGGTCGGCCATGAGACGCGCCGCTTCGATTTTCTGCTCGGCGAGCATCCAGTCCTGGCCCGGCGCCTTCACGCCGCTCGAAGGGATGGTTCGCTCCAGTTCCGGCAAGAGGTCCTTCATGCCGGCCAGTGTAAACGGAATGATGCGGTCGGCCGCCGCACCGCCCTTCAGAGCGACGGTCAGGTGGAGTCGGATGGGAGTGCGTTCGAAGGGCGTGTCGCCGGAAGGCGTCTCGGCGAAGGAAGCAGCAACCACCAGGTCGGCGGCCTCGGCCAGGACGGCGGCGTCCGGCCGCACCAGGCCGGAGGCGCCCAGCGCCGTCTCGCCGGCCAGGACGCCCGCATAGCGGCGCCGAAGGACGCGGTAGCCCTTGGCCTCGAGCATGTCCTCCAGGATGCCGCGCAGCGAGTCCTCCAGAAACTCCAACCGCCGGGACTCGCCCCTGTTGGTCACCGAGAGCACCGTCGCAGAGGGCCTGTCCCTGGCCTGTTCGGCCTCGTGGATGCAGGCCTTCAGGCCGGCCACGATCTCCGGAACCCACGCCGGGGCTGCGGCGTCGTCCTGGGGCAGGCCCAGGGCCACCGCCCGTTCGTACAGCACATTCCCGCTGCCGACCTCGATACACAGAAGGCCGAGCGTCGGGCAAGGTCCGCCGGTCTGAGGCACAGCGTAAACCAGATAACTCGCCCCGAGCATGCGGCCCGTCTGGACGGGCGCCTGGACCGCGCCGGAAAGCGACAACGCGTGCTCGCGGAGGACCTTCGAAATGTGATCGCGATCGAGGATCCGAAACTCGGCGTCGGCTTCCAGCGCCTCGGCCAGACGAGCGCGGACGGCCTCCGCCTCGGCAGGCGTGTCCTGCTCGACGAGAATCGCCAACGTCACGGCCGGGCGAGACGGCGGTTCCTCCGCAACGACCTCCGTCGCGGCCAGGACGAGAAGCGCCAGCCAGACACCGTCGCGTCGGACCATGATTCTCCTCGATCGGATGGCGCCTCGTTAACGCCCGCGACCTGCGGCCGGCTCAGTCCGGTTTGCTGAACAGCGGGTTGCCGCGGATTTCATCGGCGCGGCCTTCTTTTTCCAGGTACCAACGGAGAATGCCCGTGGCTTCGTCCCGGACATACTTGCCGAGGTCTCTGAGGTAGGGCTTCTCGCGCCAGTTCTCATCGAGTTCTGGAAGTTCCGGCCAGTCGCCGCGCACGTATGCCCAGGCCGCCTTCTCGAACGCCTGCTTCTGGTGCGTGTGATAGAGCGCCTTAAGGTACGCCTCCACGCGTTCGGGCCCTACCATCAGGAGGGTCACATCGCGCAGGGGGCTTTCCTTCCAGAATCGCGGCACGAGTTCGGCCAGTTC
>Ga0315294_10003887_pt1 | contig 16286 bp, 12 predicted proteins | sample YL17G13_40_MG_FD_203626 | JGI IMG/M metagenome (GOLD analysis project Ga0315294, IMG submission 203626) | Sediment microbial communities from Yellowstone Lake, YNP, Wyoming, USA - YL17G13_40 | ecosystem: Environmental > Aquatic > Freshwater > Lake > Sediment | place: USA: Wyoming | collected... | reverse complement strand
TGATAGCACTTACCCCCGCAAAAGAGGCCGTTTAAGGAGTGTACCTGGGCGCGGAGTTCATCCACCAGGCGGGATTTACCGATACCGGGCTCACCATATACAAAGCAAAGACTGCCTTTTCCTTGTTTGGCTTGATCTAGTAGGGTTTTCAGCTGGTTCAGCTCCTTGTCTCTGCCTATGAGACGGGTTGAAAAAGAAAGTTGCCTCAAGCGGTCAAAACGCCCTATTTCAAAATCGATTACCTCCTTACCTTGGGCCTTTTCAGCCTGATATTGCATCAAGTCGACAATAACCCCGGTTAAAGACTGGTATCTATCCTGCGGGTCTTTGGCGATAAGACGTATGACTATGTTTTCGATTACCGGCGGTATCTGACTGTTGGTTTTAGAGGGCGCATCGGGGAGCTGAGCAATGTGCTGATGAATTAAGGTTGAGACATCCTGGGCTAGATAAGGAAGCCTGCCGGTTAGGAGTTGGTAGAAGAGTATGCCTAGGGAATAAATATCAGAGCGGCTGTCTATAGGTTTACGCAGGATCCCACTTGATTCGGGTGAGAGGTAACCAAAGGTGGAGATGATCTCTGCTGGTTCGCTGATACGGCTGATATCTTGAAGCAGGTTATAGCCAAAGTTGGTGAGCCAGGCTGTTTTTAGGTCTCCTGTTATGAGGATGCTTTGTGGATTGATGGATTGGTGCAGGATATTATTCTGATGACACAAGTCCAGGGCAGATGAGACCTGTAGGATTAAATCAACGGCAGTATCTATGTTTAGAGGCTGGTTGATGTATTGGGGTTGGGTGAAGAGTTGTGAAAGAAGGAGGCCTTCAACGCGTTCGGCTACTACATAGTCTACTCCCTCCTCTTCGCCTTGAGCGATAACTTTATTTAGATTAGGGTGATTAAGCTTGGAGAGCTGCTCCTGGAGGCGCTTGTAGCGCAGGACGGTCTCTAAAGGACGCTGCTTGACTTTTTCTTTTAAGATGGTTATAAATACGGGCTTGTTTTCGGACTGGTCTTGGGCTTTGTAAAGAGCAGTTAAGGGATCTACGCTAAATTCTTCGGTAAGTTTATAGCGGTTGGTTAATGTTTTGCCGAGCATGACGCATATTATAACACTTTATTATCTATCTTCAAAGAAAAAGGGAAATAATTAGGGACACATCCGATTTATTTATGCCTTACGGGCATCGGAAATAAATCGGATGTGTCCCTAATTATTTTTTGGGCTCGACTCTAAATATATTGGCAGAGACAGGGATACCCCTCATCTGGATCTCATCTAAAAAGGTAGGTATATAGCCGGTAGGTTGAAACTCCCCTAAAATATTTCCGTGGTTGTCAATGCTGGTTTGTTTGAACATAAAGACATCTTTTAAGTTAATATGCGTCTCATCCGACATCCCGGCCAACTCGGTTATCTGCATGATTTTACGCGTTCCGTCGGAAAGGCGCGCCGTATGCACGATAAGATCTACGGCAGAAGAGATCATCTCCCTTATTGCTCTGATAGGTAATTCCACGCCGGACATCAAGATCATAGAGTCAAGGCGTGAGAGCACATCGTGCGTGGAGTTAGAGTGAATAGTGGTCATTGAGCCGTCATGCCCGGTATTCATTGCCTGAAGCATATCCAAGGATTCTGCGCTGCGGCACTCGCCGATAACAATCCTGTCCGGACGCATTCTTAAGGTATTACGGAAAAGGTCGCGGATAGATATAGCGCCCTTACCTTCAATATTAGGAGGGCGCGACTCAAGCCTGACCCAATGCTCCTGGCCTAACTTGAGTTCAGCGGCATCCTCAATAGTGATGATGCGCTCATTATCGGGAATAAACCCGGATAATACGTTTAACACCGTCGTCTTTCCGCTTCCCGTGCCTCCGGAAACAATCATATTTTTCCTTGAGATAACGCAGGCCTTCAAGAATTCCGCCATGTGCGCATTCAAGGCTTTCAACTCAATCAATTCCTCGATTTTAAATCTTTCTTTCCTGAATTTCCTGATAGTGAGCGTCGGGCCTGTCAAGACAAGAGGAGGAATAATGGCGTTGACTCTTGAGCCGTCGGTTAAACGCGCGTCCACCATAGGCGAAGACTCATCGATGCGCCGGCCAATAGGGGCGATAATGCGCTCAATAACGGTCTTAACCTGGTCGTTAGAGGTAAACCTCTTATGAGTCAGCTCCAGTTTCCCTTTGCGCTCAACGTAAATCTCGTCTTTATTGTTTACCAGGATATCGGTTATCTCGCCGTCCTCAAGAAGATCCTCCAGCGAACCAAGCCCCAGCGCTTCATCCATGATCTCTTTAACTAACAAGCGCCGCGCCTCAAAATTTGAAATAAAGCTGGAGGTTTCCTCCGCCAGAAGATTCCCTACCAGTTTCTCGGCCTTTTCGCGCAGCTCCTTTATCTTTTCGTGTTCGGTAAACACCTTAAGGTCCAGCTTCTTCAAATCCAATTCGTCAATAAGGCGCTGATGGATGCGTTTCTTCAGGATGATAATCTCATCCCGGTCTTCGTCCGCTGTTGTCGGCCCAGTAATAGGCTCGGCAGGCAAGCCCATTTTAGACCAAAATTCACCGCCCGCGGGCGTCGCCACTTCCTTTACCTTAATTGTATCTATCTCCTGGTGGCCTATAAATATACCTTCTTTTAAGATAATATCATCCAGCAGTTTTTTGATTGCCAGGCTCACCTTGCTATTCGGGCTGTCTATTACCAGGGGAACTTTTCTGTTGATAGATTGCAATACGGTTTTTTCATCCGAGGGAACAGACGCCATGATCTCGCAAGGCAACGCTACTCTTACCTCCTGCCAGCTGATACTGCTGGGGCTTTCGGCCCTATTCAAAATTACCTTTATCATCTTTAAGGGAAAATGCAGCAATTGCAGGGTATCGACACAGGCCTTGGTCTGATATATGGACAGCACATCGGGAGTGACAGCCAGGAAAATCAGGTTGGATACATTAAGCACGCTTATCATGAGCTCGGATAATACCGTCCCGGTATCTACTACTATATAATCATATTGTGGGGTAAAAAGATTAAAGACCTGCTTGATGAACTGAGGGTCAAGATAAGTGACTTGCTGGGCCTTAAAAAGGCCGACTAAAAAATCGACTCCCGAGGAATGAGTGATTAAAAAATCTTTAACGCGGATATCTTTAAACTGCTTCTTTAATAGAGCGATGATGTCGATGATGGACTTGGTGGGGTTAAGGTCAAGCGCTCGGGCCATATCACCGACCACATTACAGTCTAGATCCACCAAAAGCACCCGGCGCCCTTTTTCTTTCGCCAAAGCAACGGCGATGTTGGCAGCCAGAAAGGTCTTGCCTACCCCGCCTTTGGTGCTTAGGATAGCGATTGTTTTAGCCTGGGCCATTTATTGGGTTAGTTATTGCGGTAAGCAACGGGTATTTCCACCCGTAGTTCATCCTGCTGAAGTTCCGCGGGCAAAGCCGGATAAGGGGACTGCCTACACACCGTCTCCACTGCGGCATCGTCCAGTATTTTATAACCTGATGACCTCTTGAGCTTGACATCTTTGAGCGTGCCGTCAAATGAAATATTAAGCACCAATTTCACCGTCCCCTGCCAGCCGGCCTGTTTGGCGTCTGCAGGATAATAAGCCGCATCGATTATTTTCTTATAGACAGTATTGATATAATCCGCCAGATACTCAGACACTCCCGGCGTGGGCGCAGCTTCAATAAGGTCGAGCTCTTCCATAGACGGAGAAACAGGCACCGCCGGTATAGTGCTTACGATAGTATTGCTGGCTATGGTCAATGGTTTTTTAACTTGAGCTGTGGTTTTTGCTGCTTGTGGGCCGGATGCGATAATGCGGGGTGTCAGGGTAATGAATAACTCCACGTCTCCCCTTTCTCCCGCGCCGCCGCCTTCCATAGTTTCCCTCTTCCTGAAAAATCCGCCGAGCAAAGGAATATCGCCCGCGACCGGAACCTTGCGCAAATCTTCCTCCGTCTTCTGCTTTATTAATCCGCCGATTGCGAGAGTCTGGTTATTATTAAGGTACAATTCGGTGGTGGTGTTACGCTTGGTCAAAGGAAAGGCTTTGGCGGTAGGAGCGGCTGTCGGCCCCAATATCTCGGCATCACCTACCTCGCTTACCTCAACAAGCAGTTTAAGATGGATCCTGTCTCCCGGCATAACCACAGGTTTGATGTTCAGCTTTATTCCGTATTCCTTGTATTCGACTGTGGAAGAAGTAGCTCCGCCTTCGGCTGATACGGTGGTAGTAAAAATCGGCTTTTCTCCTCCCACTAATAACTCCGCCTCTTTGCCGCTCTGGCAAGCTACATTAGGGCGGGAAAGCACGCGGGCTTTACCTTCACGCACTAAAAGATCAAGCTGCGCTTCCAATCCTTCGCGTGTATACTCTGTCACATTAAATATCGCCGATAATGCGCTGTGGGTATACCCCGCCTCGGAAAGCGAAAAATTTCCCGGCCAGGTAAAACCCAGGGTCGAGGTACCGTCTCTATTCAATTCCAAAACCTCTACATTAATATCGACCACGGTCTCTTCTTCTTTTACTTGAATAAGGTCTGTGGTCTTATCCTTTAAAGCTCCCAGGGCAGTTGCTATGCGCTCTTTATCTTCGGCTGTCTTAACCTGTCCAAGCAAAAGGACCTTGCCTTCGGTATCAACCGCCTGCGTATACACGCCGGGCATGCCCAGCGCTTTAATAAGATTATCAATGCGCGACTGAACATCGCTCATATCTTCGGCCAAAACCCTGATGCGGCAGGATTGCTCGCCGAAATTATCGCGCATGACAAAAGTGGTAGCGCCTGCGTTCTTGGGGGTGAGGGTTACGGAGGTCTCACTGACAGCAGTCACATCCACGATACTGGGATTGCCGATTACCACGCGCGTCGGCATATTGGCCGATATCACCTTCATCTCGCCCATATACAGTTTAATTTCTCCGCCGCTACTTATATCTTCTTCTAACGCATAAGCCGCTATCGAAAAAATCAAACCACACGCCATTAATAGTAAGGTTATTTTCCTCAACGCTACAACCTCCTTATTTGCTCTTACTTAAAGGCACGACTTCCTTTTGTAGTCCGCGATATATCTCGACTGTTCTTCCGGATTTAATTGCCTCTTCCTCTTCGCTGACTTCTGTGACGGGATTTTTAGGGATTATATATTGCAAGAGGGTATCCCAGCTCGCCAGCGGGACAATCTGCACTTGTGAGTCGGCCGGTGAACGCATAATAAAACGGATCTTGCCTTGCTCCTGCACAAAAGCGATCAGGTTGGCTTCCTGAGGGCTAAGGGCCAGGGTAATAATGGGCGCGCCTTCCCGCTTTCCACTGCTCTCTTCTTTGGCATACCTTCCGCCGCTCGCAGCAGACGGCCTTATGACCCCTAATTCCTGCCCTACCGCCAAAACCAGCACATTCTGAAAAAGAGGCATCGCTACGATTTGCGTGGCGGGTTTTCCCTCGGGGGTCTGCGCCGGTATCGGGATCATACCTATCACATCCACATAATCACCCGGCCGCATCATCCCCGCAAGCGATGAAATATTATCCACCATAATAGATATGGCCCTCTTGCCTACGGGAGTGGCCATTGCCAATGATTCTCCGCTTGCCTGTTGAGTAGATATAAGCTGATTCAGGGTTATCTGATCGCCTTTGGCAATAGTTTGTGCCGTCACCATCCCCTCAATCCGCTCAAGAGAAGTCGCTGCCTTAGGCTGGATATATTTCTCGGGAACGGCTCTTGCTTCCACCATAGCTGCCTCAATAGCCACGCCCTTAGGTATATCGCTCTTGGCAAACAGCACCTTCGTTTGCTCCGAGGCCGTAATCTGCTTCCTTAACGCCTGCTGATATGCAGCCTGCTGCTGGTCTAAATACATCTTCACCATAAAAACGGTAATGATCGCCAGTACCACTCCGATAATAAGGCTTAAGCGTTTTTGCATTCTACTTTATCTCCCCCTCGTAAATTTCCAATTTGGCCTGGCGGGAAAGCTTCTGAATAACCTCTTCGACCTTCTGCTGCTGCTTTAAGAACGTCAGCCCCTTTTTGATATCATCCCAGATCTCCGAAAGGGGTTTTAGCTTTCCGCCGCGCTTGGCCTCGATTTTTAAAATATAGTAGCCGTCCGGACCTTTGAAATAATTGCTCACCTTCCCGACATCCAACGTATCCGAGAATGCCGCGCTGTCAAACTGCGCCGTATTCCTTCCCTTCTGCACAAACCCCATATCTCCGCCGTCTTTGGCGTTAGCGGATTTGGAACGCTCTTTTGCCAAAGTCGCAAAATCATTGCCCTGCAAAAGCAAGATCAAAATATCCCTTGCCTCCTGCTCCGTGGAAACCACGATCTGACGGATCTGTCTTTCTTCCGGCTCTTTGAGCTCCTCCTTAAACTTATTGTAATAGTCTTCGATCTCGGAGGAAGTCACTTCTACCTTGCCGGCTTCTTCCTTGATGAGTTCCATCACTAAAAGCTCGATCTTAGTCTTCTCCAGCGCCCTTTGGACCTCATCTTTTCTATCTAAACCTTTATCCAGGGCCTCCTGGTAAAGCAATATCCTGCGTACCACATCATTTTTAAGATAATCTATCTTCTGGTCGCGGGTAGTGATCTTAAGCTGGGGCTGATCGTCAGGCACTAAATTATTATAATTGCCGATCTCCTCATTAAGGTCTTCCAGGGTAATAGGAAAATTATTCACCTTGGCAATCAACGTTCCCTTGACCTGAGGCGGGGTGATCTCTTCTACTTGAGGTGTTCTCTTAGCGGGCTTCTTGGGAAAAAGAAGATCACAACCCATTAATGCAACGCACATAGTAACGCTGACTAAACCCACCGCTATCTTATTTACGCGCATCTTGCCTCCTTGAAAAATAAAAAAGCCGCTTTTTAAAAAAACAGCTATTCCTTCTTTATCTCGTTGATTATCAGCACCAGCAAATCCGCAATCTTTGCAATAAGATAAAACAGAAAGAAGAAAAAGGCGCACATGGCCAGGCCTATCACGCCTTTCGCAACGGGCTCACCCGGGACCTTGCCTAAAATAAGGGGGATTCCCCCTACTAACCCTAAAACTAAAAAAATCCAGGCAGCAAATTTTACAACTGCACTGGATAACTCTAAGAATTCTAAGTGTTGGCGCATTAAACCTCCTCTTATTTTTTATCATAAACTTAAACATAATGCAAGAGATTTTTTTTCTATACTAATATCTGCTGCAATAGATTAAAGAGATAACCCGTAAGTATGATCGCGCAGGCCGTAATCCCAAAAAAAATGGCGATTAATCTTAGCTTCATTGCCCGGCGCAGCATAATGGCTTCCGGAAGGCTTAAGGCCGAGACCGCCATCATAAATGCCAAAGCAGTCCCCAGGGGAAAACCCTTCTGAAATAATACCACCGCGATCGGCACGATAGCGGCGCAACTGCCGTACATGGGAACGCCTATCAAAACCGCTATCGGTACAGAAAAGGCGCCTGCCTTTGCCGCGATATTTTGTACTATATCCTTAGGTATATAATTATGAATGAGGGCCCCAACGCCTACGCCAGCCAATACCCACGGCCAGATTTTTTTAACAATGAACCTGGCCTCGCTCAGGCCAAAAATAAACCTTTCTTTTAAGCTATCGAATCGCAAGTCGGTCATCAAGTCCAGGCGGGCAGAGACCATATCCTGAATCAGATATTTCTCCAAGCCCATCTTACCTAGGACCGCGCCTGATATCACGCCGATAGCGATGCCGCTTAAGACGTAGGCAGCGGTAATCTTAACGCCGAAGAACCCCAGCATTAATACCACTAAATATTCATTGATTATCGGAGAGGTGATAAGAAATGAAAAGGCTATCCCCAATGGCATCCCGGTTTTCATAAAACTCAAGAATATAGGGATGGATGAGCAGGAGCAAAAAGGCGTAACCGCGCCGAAAATAGAAGCACCGATATTGCCCAAAATTTTACTGCCGGATAGCCAGGCCTTAAGCTTGGCGGGCGAGATAAAGGTGCGCAAAAAGCCGATGACTGTGATCATGACTGAAAGCAACAGAAGGATCTTGATTACGTCGTATAAGAAAAACCCTGCTATCCCCGCCAGCCTGGATTCGGCGCTGAAATGCAGAATATCATATATTAACCAACGAATAATCGCCTCTAACATAATATCTCCTTAATAAAAAAGCACTACCCCTTTTTATAAGACGGGTAATGCCGCGTGATATAATTGGTAGCCTTCTTCGCGAGCAAATCCAAAATGCTAATTGTGAAATTGTCTACTCTGGTTGATAGATTACTACAGCGATACCCTTAAGTCAATGAAATTGTGATGGCTTTTGATTTCCTTCCGCTCCCCCCATCCCCCGCCTGAACGGCGGGGGTGGTTAGTGGTTGGCGCTGGCTTATGCGTATTGGCATTTTGGGCAGGTTAAGGGGTGCTTTTAACACTACTTTTGCTTCGTTCGCCTCGCTCTTGGGCTCGGCTCACTCGCAAGCCCGCTGGGGCGGGCAAAAAGAAGAAGGCCAGGCAGGCTTTAGAAAGATGTAAAAACAAAAATTGCTCTTCATTTGAGTAATGCGATGTTTTAACCTTTGGGGGCTAACGATACCTGCTGCCTCTCACGCTCGATATTATACCGACAGGTGCTTGCACGTGTTTTCTACATCTGTCTAAACAATTCTTCTATCTTCTCAGTAACATAATAATAAATATGTTTTCCTACCTTTTTTGAAATAACAAAGCCCAACTTTTCTAGATCTTTTAGATCATTTATCGCGGTTTTTTTAGAAATCTGATAAATATTCATATGGGCCTTGGGCGATGTATATTCGTCTCTATTATCATAATAATACTGTAGGAGCTGTATCTGCCTATCATTGAGGCTGTATTTCGTATGACACAATTTATTCATCCGCTTGTTTTCTAAAGATTTCTCATTAAGGTATCTCTCAAAATCCTTAAGCGCGAGTTTTATCTTTCTGATATTATAATCAATGAAATACGTCAAATCTAAATCGTCCTGTTCGCTATAAACATAGGCGTATTTATACTGAGAGGGGGACTTTCTAATTATTTTTGAAATAGGCAAGTAGGCAAATGCCCAGTATCCTCTTTTTAACAAATACCAATAAAATAGTAGGCGTGCTAATCTTCCATTACCGTTCGTAAAGGGGTGTAAATAACCTAACCAAAAATGAAGCATTATCGCTTTTATTACGGGATGAATAAATGGTTCCCCTAATTCATCATTGGCGAATTTGATTAACGTTTCTATCTGCTCTTCTACAAAAACTATTTTGGGCGGTCTATGGTAAATAAATTTTTCATCCGAAATCACAATATTATCGTCGTCTTTTCTAAATTTACCCTGTTCTTCTTTTGGCACCGTATTCTCCACGATCATAGAATGTAATTCAAAGATCAAATTTAAATCTATCTTTTTATTCCTGTATTCTTCCTCTATTGCTTTCATCGTTTGATAATTATTCAGAATCATTTGTTCGGCTTCTGTTTTTGGCTTTCTTCCTTCTTGCAAGAATTTTTTGGCTAGTTTTCTAGTTGTATTGGCCCCCTCTAACTGGGAAGAAGCAATCGCCTCTTCTACTATTCCTCTCGAAATAAACCTATATTTCTCCTTCTCGTTTATATCTTTGGCAAATGCAAATAAATTGCCGCCCGTATTCAAATCTATCTGATGAAAGAATTCTTCTAAGCCAGGCAACGGGAACCATGTGAAGTGGCTGCCGCCTTCCGCCTTAATAACACTCTTTGCCGACTGCACCCTTCTTGCGAATTTAATTGCAGTCCAAAGCTCTTCATGAGAAAACTCCTCTGACAATTTTTTATATTTTAGTTTATCCCAATAAAGATAAACCGGCTGGGACGTTTTTTGAATTAATTGGGTAAGTTTTTCCGGCTCCAAAACAATACTCTGGATTATCCGCTTATTGTTTATTTGTGATGTATTTGGCCTCTCTAATTTAAAAAATCTTTCCATAGCTTTATTCTCCTTTATTAGGTGTAAAGTACACCTATAGTATACCTATAACTCCCCTATTTCATGCTATTTGCCACATATTACTTCATTTTTTGTATTTTGTCAATAAAAATAGGTGTAATTTAGACCTATATTACACCTATATTACACCTATATTACACCTATTGCATTATAGTCCCAATTAGCTATATCTTAATGAATTACTAAGGAAACGCTCTGTGGGCATATAAAGAGAATCCCTGGGGACCTTTTGGGAGATCGCGTGATTAGCAAACGTATCATAAGGTACTGGATTTTCAATTTATTGCGCTTCCATCACTACGAGAGTTATATCATCATATTGAAGATGCGAGCCGATAAAGGCGTAGGTTTCATCTTTTACGGCCTGCATAAGCTCATTTGGGGGCTTTTGACTATGCCTTTGGAATGATTCTTTCAACCGTTCCAGGCCGAACCTGTCACCTGAAGCATTCTCAGCTTCGGTTACCCCGTCAGTGTAAAGGAGGATTTTGTCTTGGGGGTTGAGCTGTATTTGTTTTTCTTCTAAGAATTTCCCTATATCAGGAACCATGCCCAGCATAAAGCCGCCGGATTGGATGGCTTGTACCTCTTGGGTTTGGGTTCGGTAAAGGAGAATGTGTTCGTGGCCAGCCGAGGAGTAGTGGATGGTTCGGGATTGTGACTGCCATTTCAGATAGAGTAGAGTCATAAACTTCTGGCCTCCAATATTTTGGTGAAGGAAGACATTGGTGCGCAGAAGTATCTGCTTTGGCGAGGCTCCTTCCTGCGAGAAGGCATGAATAGTGGCTTTGACCATAGACATTAAAAGGCCGGCAGCTACTCCTTTTCCAGAGACATCTCCGATGACAATAGCCAGCTCTTCTTTGTTGGGGAGGCCGATAAAGTCATAGTAGTCACCGCCGATTTCCTTGGCAGGGGTCATCATGCCTTGGAGGGAAAGATGGGGAACGCAGGGGATTTGGCGGGGAAGCAGGTTCATCTGGATTTCCCGGCCTAATTTTAACTCCTCATCTAATCTTCCTTTTTCCACAATGTCTTCGTGGTGCAGGGCGTTGTCTATAGTTACGCCGATTTGGTGGCCCATTTTCTCAAGGAGCTCAATATCTCTGGCAGTGTAGGCCTGAAGGTTTTCTTTCTTACCGATGCCTATGAGGCCGTTGACTTTGTCTTCCATAATAATGGGAATGAGGAGCTCGATCATATTCTGGTTTAGCCGGGTTAAGGTTTCTTGTTTGATGGACTCATACTGGGGGTCAATCTCAATTTGTTCGCGTTCTAAGGCTTTTTGGTGCGCATTGAGCCATTGGCTTAGGTTACTGGCATATAATACTCCCCCCTGCCTGTCTTTTGATGTATCTTGTAGCTTGTCGTAACCAATGCTACCTGCCTCGGTATAATTCTGTTGACCTAACTGCTGCACTAAGATAAGGCCGTTTCGGATATAGAGAACTTCTTTTAGCTCCTTGAAGAGGCGGGTGATGACATTATTGATATCCAGTTCAGTGCCTATCTTTTCGCCTATTTCGCTTAAGATTTGGTAGTAGTCGTATTTTCTGCGGCGAAAAAGGTGGTCAATGCGAGGCTGCATTTTATGATAATAATGTAAGTACACATAAAATAAAGTCGTTGTAACTAACGACAACTGTATCCAGTTTAAAGTAACGAGCCAGGAACGGGTAAAATACAATAACACGCAGATAGGAATAAAAATTAAGCTTGAGGTCAACATCCACAATAATGTGCGGTGGATAACGGTGTCGATTTCCATAAGGCGGTAACGGATAATTGCATAAAACATAATCAAGGGATTCAACCATACCAGTCCATTAAATATGGGATAAATCTTAATCCCATACCACTGCGGATAGTTACTTGCCCCACTTAAAAAACCTATTAATGCGGCAATAATTACGAGCCTTGTTTGTTGCTTTCTTCGACGAGAACTGTTGCGGTAATCTTTTAACATTAGATATACGACAATGGAGGGGGGAATAAAATAGTTTAGGATCTGTAAGATGTATAATGGGCCGGCTTTGGGCCAAAAAGGAAAGCTAAGAAAAGGGCCAACAGAGCCTATTATTAGAGGCGTGCCGACTAAGATGCTTTCAACTATCCCTACACAATAACTGACTGCAATCCATCTCCGCATCTCCTTCCAGCGGCCAATGAGGTGCACAATGTAATGTACGAAAGACGGGCCAACGAAGGCCGAAAATACAGTCAAGACGCGAAGCCAAAAAATAGCCGTCGAGATATCGGCGCTACATTGCCAAAGAAAATAAGAAACGGACCAAGCAAAGGCTGTTATATTAAATACTACTAAAGCGCGCCCTGCCGGTAGACGCCTGCATTTAGCAAAAATAAATACGCCGAGCGTTAAAAGCATTCCTGCGTTGAATAAAGCGCTAATCTTCCAGTAGGTCATAGTCTCATCGTCTTTTCGGAATAACTTTAATATGTCTTATTGTTACGCCATCGGCTCCGATAAAGCTACTGTATTCAGCTACGAAGATCACAAAATACTTATGACATTTTTATACATCACCAATATACACCTTACGATAGTTAGGTGTCAATAGTAATTAAACCGTAGGATAATACGGTGTATGAGCATAGAAATAAAATTGAAATTGGGGAAGAAAATTAAAGGACTGCGGGCTAAGCGTAGTTATACCCAGGAGAAACTTTCCGAGATAAGCGGGATTGACTATAAATACATTCAGCGCATTGAAGGCAAAAACCCACCAGCCATAAAGATTGATACAATCGAAAGGCTTGCCAAGGCTTTGAAGGTAAAACCTGCCGAATTATTGAAATTTTAGGGGGAGATTTTGACGGAGGTTACATCTCGAGATCGGGTCTCCTAATTTATTTATTTGCAAGGCGTTCTGCATTTCTTATTCTAAGCAGTCTTTCACCCATTGGTAGAATCTCGTTGTCGTCTTTGCTATCTCTAATGCCTCCTCGCTATAGATATTTCGCCTTTCGTATTGAATCAGGTTCTTCTTGGCGATAATCTTTCTTAGAAGCTTGCTTTTCTCCTCAGCTTCTTCTATCGGTAGAGAAGCGACTAAATCGCAGACATCAAAATGGTCCTGCGATATGGAGCGGATACCTTTTTCAAAGACGCATACCGCATCCGCCGAAGAAATCGCACACTGAAGCGCCAAGGTAGCGGAAGCGTTGAAATTATCCGCCCTTATCGCCAAAAGCATCTGTTCATAATTATCCGTTGCTTTTTTAAGATAATCTGTAGCAACAGAACGTTCTTCCTGTTTTATCTTAATTGCTTTTGATGCCATCTTTTAAACCTCCAATGGGTCTTTCCCGAAGATTATAGAATAGGATTTCATAAGGGTTGAAATGGGAGGAAGATTCCTCTTAAGCCTGAAGCGGAATTCATCTTTAGTCTTAATATAAGTATCTAAATGCGCATTGAAATAATCGTTGAATTTAACGGCGATGACATTCCAGAATTTATCTTCAATTTCCGCGCGGTCTTTTTTGTCCTTTATTATTACAGCAATATCAACATCGCTTTGCCTGTGGGTCTGACCCCTCTGCAGACTCCCATATAGTATAAGAGATACAATCTTATCCTTAATACCCGCTTCCCTCGCCTGCCGCGCCAAATATTCCTTAATCTCTTCCTTAACGGAAACCTCTTTCTCAAACATGGGTTTTAATATTTGCTTAACTACCCTGTTTTCCCCATCAAGAGCATAGATATGCTGTTTGCCGATAATATCCAGTTTCAAAATCCCTTGATTGTAAAGCTCCTTCAAGGCAGTATGCGCCGCGGGGGGAGAAAAATGCGTTAATTTTGCTATTTCCCTGCCGGAAGCCTTAAAATCAGCAGTTTTGGATACAAACAGCCGGATAATCGCTATTTTAGACTTTGAGTTCAGTATATCATCTAAACTTTTTTCTATGGCCATCTTTTGTAATATTTGCTTAACACTTGTAAAGTTAAGTTAACAATGGCGATATTATATGGTAACGGCCCCATTGTGTCAAGAAGAAAATAGCTCTCGAAAGAGCAGACGTTATCCATAAAATAAAAGTGGACTCCAAAGAAGAAGTCCACCTATTTTTGAAGGTTCCCGAAAGGGTAAACTCTTTCGGGTTAACCGTTCACTATGGTAGCCCCACGGGGATTTGAACCCCGGTCTTCAGCCTGAGAAGCTGACGTCCTAGACCAGGCTAGACGATGGGGCCAAAAGGTGCTTGCCGTCAAGACGGCAACCATCAAATTCGCAGACGCGATACAGCTCCCTCATCCCCATCGCTACAGCTTACCTCGCTTCGCTCCGTAAGCTGTCTGCTCATTTGACTAGACGATGGGGCCGTTTAAATGTTGTTAAATAATATCAAATTTACGGCGAGGCGTCAACAATTATATGCATTCGCATCCTGACAACCGCCATTTAGAATAAGGAAATAAGAGGACCGCTCAGCATGAATCCAGGAAATACCCCGGCTTAAAGAGGTACAGCCGCAAGAATTCATTGCACTAATTTTTATTTTCGTATACAATAACAACTAATATGAAAGTCGGAACCGGCATCAGCACTCACAGGGATATCCTTTCTTGCGTCAGGGAAGCTGCTACCCAGGCCAGGGGCAAAATAGGAAAAAGCAGGATCGACTTGGCCATAGTCTTTAGCTCCTCAGACCTTGCCTCTCCCGCCCTACTTAAGGCCATCTCAGAAAAGGTGGGGGATATTTCTATTATAGGATGCACCGGCCTGTCGGTAATTTCCAATAGCGGAGTCCACCAGCACGCCTTAGCGCTGGCGCTTATCAGTTCAGAAGGAGATTTACATATAAGCACCAGCTACATAAGAGACGTATCTGCTAAAACAGCGTTTACCGCAGGCAAGGAGCTGGCCGAGAAGCTCATCAGCGAACCTAAAAGCAGCCGCAGAGAAGTGGGTATTTTTTTTAATGACGGGCGTATCACCGATATCTATAAATTAATACTGGGACTCCAGGAAAATTTAGGTATAATATTTCCTATGGGAGGCGCCTGCGCTTCGGATGCCTTGCTTTTTCGCAAGACCAATGTCTATTTTGACCGCTTGGTATTAAGCGACGCGGCTGCGGGAGTCCTGTTGGGAGGTAAATTTTCCTACGGATGGGGATTGCGGCACGGATTTAACCCCATAGGCAAACATCGCGTTATCACCAGGGGCTATGACAATATCATAGAGACCATAGATAATAAACCCGCTGTCAGCGTCTATGAAGAATTCTTTGCCAAGAGTTTCCCCGAACTAAAAATGGAATTACCCTCTATCTCACGGGTATATCCGCTCGGCGTTTATCTAAGCGAGGCAAAGGAATATCTCATCCGCAATATATTAACGGTAGAAGAAAATGGCGCATTAGTATGCCAGGGTGATATAATAAACGGCGGGACTTTAAGGATGATGATCGGCACCAAAGAGCGTTTTATTGAAGCTGCCGGGCAAGCAGCGGAAGACGCAAAGCAGAATTTGACTATCGCCAAGTTCGGCTCCTATGAACAGGCGCCGTCTGTTGATATAGTGTTTGTATTCAGCTCCGCATTCCGGCATAAATATCTCAAGAGGAGCGTGGCCGAAGAAGTGGAAATGATCAAAAAATCAGTGGGAGAGCATACTCCTATTATAGGCGTATCCACCTACGGGGAATATGCGCCGCTAGCGGCAGCAAGTACCAAGGGGCGGGCATTATTCCAAAACCAGTCAATCGCGGTTTTGCTGATAGGATCTTAAAGACGATGTCTAATCTATTTTATTTCATGGCTCTGGCAGGCTTTTCCGCCATCATCTACCTTTCCATAACGCTTTTAACGAAAATGGAAAAGGCCAAGCAGCTCCAGTCCACCGTGCAGCGATTGCAGGGCGCCCTGAATGAAATGGACGAGCAGGCAAAACTGATCGTGCGCACGGATATGGAATTAAACCGCACCCAGGAGGAGCTGGATAAAAAAATCGCCGACCTCTACGCTCTTCATCGCCTATCGCACGCCATCAGCACGACCCTGGAAGAATCGCAGATCTTTAAAAGAATACGCGAGGCTCATCCCGATGAGCTTGGCTTTGAAAAAATACTCGCCCTTATCCTAGACCATAAGAGCAGGAATTTTGGCTTATCCCTGACTATGGGCTACTCCGAAGAAGAGCTAGAATCGCTTATATTTAACTTGAATCTTGACAAAGAATTTTATCTCTCTTTGATTAAGACGGAGAGGA
>Ga0315294_10003886_pt1 | contig 16288 bp, 14 predicted proteins | sample YL17G13_40_MG_FD_203626 | JGI IMG/M metagenome (GOLD analysis project Ga0315294, IMG submission 203626) | Sediment microbial communities from Yellowstone Lake, YNP, Wyoming, USA - YL17G13_40 | ecosystem: Environmental > Aquatic > Freshwater > Lake > Sediment | place: USA: Wyoming | collected... | reverse complement strand
CTGGAGCTCATTCAATAAGAGAGGTAATAGCCTTTCCCAAGACCCAAAAAGCTACCTGTCCTTTAACTGATGCACCATCAGAAGTAGATTATAAACAACTAAAAGAGCTTCATATTAAATTAGATTTGTCGCAGTGATAGCGTATAGCGTAGAGCGTAGAGCGTATAGTATCGCGTATCGAGTATTGAGTATCGCGTAAAGATTCCGATGGATTCTAAATTTCTTACTATATATACTAATTTGGCTTCTGACTTCTTTGCTTAACTCGATACTCGATACTATATACTCGATACTGTTTTGGATATTGAAATATACAATAAGGTGTGCTATTATAAAGTTAAAGAAAATGAATAATTACCCTGCTGTGCCCGTGATGACTAATGAAGTTTTGAGCCAACATTTTAAAAAAACGGGATCGATCTCTAAATGTTGCATGTAAGCCTAAGGTAGGTCTCCTTTCCTTGGAATTGAGACAAATATCTAACGTTTTCTAATTTAGTTAACGCGGAAACATAAAGCATTTAGGTAGATGCCCACTTGTCTGAGGACAGGTATCAAAACCTAAAGCACACGACATAGCGGGGTTTTATAATTTGTTTGCGATAATTTTGACAAAAATAATAAATAACTATATTATAATAAAGTTATGAATAAAGAAGAAATACGAAGGAATATATCTAACAAAAGGCTTTCCTTAACTTCAGAAGAGATAGAAAATAAAAGTCACCAAATATTTTTAAATTTGCTTAAGAGTGAAGAATATATAAATTTCCCAAATATTATGTTTTACGTAGCTACCAGAAGCGAAGTACAGACTAAAGAAATGATTAAAACATCTATAAAAATGGGTAAAAATATTTTTGTTCCCGTTATCTTAACAGAATGTATTAATTTAGTTCCTTCAAAATTAACTGATTTTGATAAAGAATTAGAAAAAGGTAAAAAGGGAATTTTTGAACCTAAGCAAGAATATCGTAGGTTATTTCCACCAGAGGATATAGATTTAATAATATTGCCTGGAATTGCTTTTGATATAAGAGGTAATAGAATTGGCAGAGGCTGTGGATACTACGATAATTTTTTAAGAAAAATTTGCCCTTCTACTAAAATTATTGCTTTAGCTTTTGAAATACAAATAGTAAAAAAGATACCTACTGATACAAATGATATCCCAGTACATAAAATAATCACTGAAAAAAGAATAATTAACTGTACGCTCTACGCTATACTTTATACGAGAAAAGGAAGGATGTAAGGACTATGGAATTAAACAATAAAAATGAAGCAGAAAAAAAAGAAAATATATCAACAGAAGGAATGCAAGAAATGATTAATGAATCTCTGGAAAAATTTAAGAAAATAAAAAGAGGAGATATAATTAAAGGTAAGATAATAAAAGTTAATGAAGATGGTTATTTAGTTGATATGAAATATAAAATGGAAGGGTATCTTCCCAAGAATGAACCATCACTCTTTTCGAAAGAAGGGGGAAATATAACTAATACTTTAGAAATTGGTGATGAGGTTTATGTATTTATCACCAATATAGATGAAAAAAATGGTAACCTTGTTTTATCCAAAGAGAGAGCAAAATATATCCAATTATGGGAAAAACTTAATGAAATATATAGAAAGAAGGAAAAAATTACTGCGGAAGTAATAGAGAAAAATCCTAATGGCTTAATAGTAAATTTAGGAGTGAAGGGATTTGTTCCCAAATCTCAAATTGAAAGTAAATTCATAAAAGATGAAGATTTAGATAAGTATATTGGTAAAAAATTAGATTTTATTATTATTAAATTGGATGAAAAAGATAATCAAATAGTTCTCTCTCATCGATTAATTGTAGAGAAAGAGCGTAAATCGTTACATAAAAAAACCATGGTTAACTTAAAAGTTGAAGATATAAAAGAAGGCATTATAACTAATATTACTAAATTTGGTGCTTTTGTAGATATTGGTGGGGTTGAAGGATTGCTTCATATTTCTGAGATTACCAGGCGCGACATGAAGGATGCCACTAAGTTACTAAAAGTAGGTGACAAAATTAAAGTAAAGATTATTGATTTTGACCAAGAAAAAAATAAAATTTCTTTGAGTATAAAAAAACTTTCTCCTGATCCCTGGGAAAATATTATGGAAAGGTATTCTATTGGTGACGAAGTTGAAGGAAAAGTTATAACCCTAAAAGATTTTGGAGCCTTTATTGAGATAGAGGAAGGACTTAATGGTTTACTTCATATTTCAGAGATGGCTTGGGCTTATGTAAAACATCCTTCAGAGTTAATTAAGGAAGGAGAATTATTAAAATTAAGAATTTTAGAAATTGAACCAGAGAAAAAGAAAATTTCATTGGGGTTAAAACAGTTATTACCCGATCCCTGGGAAAATATTGAGAAAAAGTATCTCCTTAATTCCGTAGTAGAAGGAAAAATCACTCAAGTGACTTCTTACGGAGCTAATGTAGATTTGGAAACAGGAGTAAGCGGAGTTGTTCATTTATCTGAAATTGATTGGAAATATGTGGAACAGCCTTCCACGGTATTTAAAAAATATATGGTGCTTCCCTTAAAAGTATTGAAGATTGATAAAGAGATACACTTAATTTTTTTAAGTAGAAAAAGGACTTTGCCAAATCCTTGGGATGAGGTGGATAATTTTTACCAAATAGGTTCTATTGTAAAAGGTAAAGTAACAAAGATAAGAGACTTCGGAGCATTTATAAAATTAGATAAAGGAATAGAAGGTTTTATCCCAGTTTCAGAAATAGATTGGAATAGAATAAAGCATCCTAATGAGAAATTAAAAAAAGATGAAGAATACGAGTTTAAAATAATAAATATTGATAAAGATAAATTACAATTAACTTTAAGCAAAAAAAGATTACAACCAGATCCCTGGTCAGTGATAAAGAAGAAATATTCAGTTGGAACCTTAGTAGAAGGAAAGGTCGTTAATCTTACCGATTTTGGGGCCTTTGTAAATTTAGAAGATAATATTGACGGTTTAGTACCTTTATCTGAAATATCTCATGATAAAATTGATAATCCAACCAGCCTTCTTTCGGTGGGGCAAGAAGTTTTAACCCTGGTAACTAAATTGGATGGACAAAAGAAGAAGATTAGCTTAAGTATTAGAAAAGCCGAGAAAGAAGAACAAAAGCGATTTATAAAAGAATATAACAAAAAACAGAGTATTGATAGAATATTATTTAAGGATTTATTTGGAGACTTGTTTAAAAAGAAATAAATTAGTCGTTAGTGAATAGTGAACGAGATACGAATTAGTGAATATGGTGGTTAAGATATAAATGGAAATGTCTAAGAAACCTCTTACCAATCAGAGAATAGGAAATATTCTAATTGAACAGGGATTGATTACTCCCCAACAATTAGAAGAAGTCCTTAAAATGCAAAGTGCAGGTAATAAAAAGCGAATAGGTGAAATATTAGTAGAATTAGGGACTATAAGCAAAGAAGAATTGTTCGGAGTTTTGCAATATATTTATGAGACTGAATATGTAGATCTATCTACTTATGTAATAGACCCAGAAGTAATATCTCTTATCCCTGAAAAGGTCGCCTTGCAGTATAGACTAATCCCCTTAAGTATAAATGATAATGAATTAGTTGTTGCTATGGCTAATCCTTTAGATGTTTATGCTATAGATTTTGTAAGAGGACATACTAAAATAAAAAAGATTAAATCTATGTTAGCTGCCGAAGATGATATTCTAAGCGCAATTAATAGTTATTATGAATTGGGTGAATATAAAGACATTATTGAAAAATTAGGTACCGAAATAACATTTAAAGAGGAAGAAGATGAAGATTTACAAAAATTAGAAGCCATAAGTAAAGGAGCACCTATTATTCAACTGGTAAATTTGTTAATTGTGCAAGGGGTGAAGGATAGAGCAAGCGATATCCATATTGAACCAAATGAAAGTGGACTATTGATTCGTTTTCGTATAGATGGAATGTTACATGATAATAGAATTTTACCTAATAGAATTAAAGCAGCCATAATATCTCGAGTAAAAATATTAGCTAAGATGGATATTGCGGAAAGACGTCTTCCCCAGGATGGACGTTTCCAGGTAAAATTTGGAATCAGGGAGGTGGATTTAAGAGTATCCACTATTCCTACCGTATTTGGGGAAAAAGTTGTTTTAAGAATATTAGATAAGAGTAAGGGTTTAATAAAACTAAAAAGCCTTGGCTTTTTAGCTGAGCAATTAGATCAGTTTAAATCGATAATTTTAAAATCCTATGGAATAATTTTACTAACTGGTCCTACTGGCAGTGGTAAGACTACTACTTTATATGCAGCTTTAAATAAAGTAAATTCAAATGAAAAAAATATTATTACGGTCGAAGATCCGGTAGAATATAAACTTAATAGAGTAAATCAAATCCAAATATTACCAAAAATAGATTTGACTTTTGCCAATGCCTTGCGTTCAATTTTACGACAGGATCCAGATGTAATAATGATCGGAGAAATAAGAGACACCGAAACTGCTCAAATTGCAGTTCACGCTGCTCTAACTGGACATTTAGTCTTCAGTACTCTTCATACTAATGACGCCGCAAGCGCCTTAACTCGTTTGATCGATATGGGAATTGAACCATTCTTAATTTCCTCTTCAGTAATAGGAGTGATAGCTCAAAGATTGGTTAGAGTTATATGTGAGAAATGCAAAGAAGAATATGTCCCCACTGAAGATATATTATATGGACTTAAAATTAAAGATAGATTAAACAACGATAGTAAAATTAAATTATATAGAGGAAAAGGTTGTTCTTTTTGTAAAAATACCGGATATTACGGAAGGACTTCTATATATGAACTTATTGTCTTAGATGAAGAGATTAAATCATTAATAGTTACCAAAGCCTCAAGTAACGTAATTAATGAACTTGCTCTTAAGAATGGAATGAAGACTTTAAAAGATAGTGGAATAGAAAAAGCATTGCAAGGAATTACTACCATAGAAGAGGTACTGCGAGTGGCAGGATAGAAGAACAGCATATAGTATTTAGTATGTAGTATATAGTAGGGGCGTATTGCATACGCCCTCAAAGATTATTCTAAAACTAAAACTGTAGGACAGGTGTCTCGCCTGTCTATCAAAAAACTACTAAGAGCCCGCTTAGAAAATTACAAAAACAATACACAGTATTGGAAGGAGCAATGGTAACAAGTGAAATACATGAGTAGTAGTGAAATTAGAGAAAAATTTTTAAAATTCTTTGAAAGTAAAGAACATCAGATTATTCCCAGTGCCTCTTTAGTACCAGAAGATCTCAGCATTTTATTGACTATTGCTGGTATGGTTCCTTTTAAACCAATATTTTTAGGGCAGGTTAAATCTTCCTTAAAAAGAGCCACTACTTGCCAAAAATGTATTAGAACAAATGATATTGAAAATGTAGGAAGGACTGCTCGACATCATACTTTTTTCGAAATGTTAGGAAACTTTTCTTTCGGCAATTATTTTAAAGAAGATGCCATAAAATGGGCTTGGGAATTTTTTACCGAGGCTATAGGGTTTCCGGAAGAAAAACTATGGGTCTCCATATATCAAGATGATAACGAAGCTTTTGATATCTGGCATAATCTGGTAGGTCTTTCTGAAAAAAAGATTATCAGATTAGGAGAAGAAGATAATTTTTGGAAAGTTGGCCCGACTGGACCTTGTGGACCTTGTTCTGAAATATATATAGATCTGGGTAAAGATAAAGCCTCCAAAGAGGGTGGCGGAGTAGGAGTAGATGGCGAAAGATATCTTGAATTATGGAATTTGGTATTTATGCAATACAATCGCAGTGAAGATGGCTCATTAGTTTCTTTACCTAAGAAGAATATCGACACTGGTTTAGGTTTAGAAAGAATAACCTCTGTACTGCAAAATGCTGATACAGATTTTGAAACAGATTTGTTCTTGCCCATTATAAAATTTGTTGCTCAAAATGCAGGCATAAAATATAAAGAAGATAAGAAAAAAGATTTAGCTCTAAAAGTAATTGCTGATCATATCAGGGCTTTGGTTTTTATGGTTTCTGATGGGATAGTTCCTTCTAATGAAGGACGAGGTTATGTTCTTCGAATGCTATTGAGAAGAGCCTTCCGTTATGGAAAGATTATTAAATTTGATCAACCCTTTTTATACGAAATCGCTCCTATAGTGATAGATTTAATGAAAGAAGTTTATCCAGAAACACCTAAAGAAAAAAACCATATCTGCCAAATAATCCTTACTGAAGAAAAAAGATTCCAGGAAACTTTAAATATAGGGCTACAAATCTTAGATAAGATGAAAGAAGAATTAAAAGAAAAGAATAAAAATAAACTTAGCGGGGGAGAGGTATTTAAACTTTATGATACCTATGGATTCCCTTTAGAATTGACTAGAGACATTCTTAAGGAAGATGGCTTTGGGATTGAAGAAGATGATTTTAAAGATGAAATGAAAGCTCAGAGAGAAAGATCTCGAAAATCTTGGGTGGGAACTAAAGTTACTGCTGAAGGTGATAAAATTAAGCAGAAATTATACCAAGATATTTTAAAAGAGCAAGGAGAAACAGAATTTATCGGTTATGATTTTGATGAAGCTAAAAGTAAAATAATGGCTATTATAAAAGAAGAAAAATTAATAGATGAGGCAAAAGCGGGGGATAGATGTGAAATAATTTTGAAGAAAACACCATTTTATGCTGAAAAAGGTGGACAGATTGGAGATCAAGGACTAATTATCTCTTTATCTACCGATGATTTATTAATTGAAATATCAGATACTCAAACTCCCCTGGAAGGATTAATAACTCACTTTGCTGAAATCAGAAAAGGGGAAATAAAGGTTGGCGATAAAGTATTAGTTAAATTAGATTTATTACATAGAAAGGCAATTGCTCGAAACCATACTGCTACACACCTCTTACACCAAGCACTTCGAGAAGTATTGGGGAACCATGTGAAACAGTCTGGCTCTGCAGTAAATGATGATCATCTACGTTTTGATTTTAACCATTTTGCTACTTTAAGTAGAGAAGAAATAGGAAAAATTGAAGATTTAATAAATATAAAAATATTAGAGGATTTAAAAGTGGAGACAAAAATATCCACTTTTGATCAAGCCAAACAAATGGGAGCAATGGCTTTGTTTGGTGAAAAATATGGCGAACAAGTAAGAGTAGTAAAGATAGGAGAATTTAGTTTAGAATTATGTGGGGGAACTCATCTAAATTCTACTTCTAATATAATTCTATTTAAAATATTAAATGAACAAGGAGTGGGGAGTGGCTTAAGAAGAATAGAGGCAATAACTGGAGAAAGAGCTTTGGAATATATTGAAGAAAAAGGAAATATTATTAACCAAGTTTCAGATAAATTACAAACTGCACCTTCTGAAATATTAGCAAAGATTAATCAGATTATAGCTGATAATAACTATATGAAGAGAGAAATTAAAATTATTCGAAATAAATTAGCTCACTATGAAGTTGATAGTTTGATTTCCCAAAAGAAAGAAATCAAAGGAGTAAATATTATATCAGCAAAAGTTGAAGCAGTAGATAATAATAACTTAAGGAATTGGGGAGACCTGATTAAAGAAAAAATTAAGTCTGGCGTAATAGTATTGGGTACAGAATTAGATCAAAATAAAGTGGGACTATTGGCTATGGTAACTGATGATTTAGTACAAAAAGGTTTTAATGCAGGAAATATAATAAAATCTATTGCCCCTATTATCGGGGGAAATGGTGGCGGAAAGAAAACAATGGCTCAAGCCGGAGGACCAAAAGTAGATAAACTAAACCAGGCCTTAGCCAAAGTATACGAACTTATTTAAACAGTATATAGTATACAGTTTTAATTGGAGAATTGAATATTGAGAATTTTAGGAATAGATTTAGGCGAAAAAAGAATTGGGATTTCTATAAGTGACGAATTAGGAATTACCGCTCAGGGATTACCAACCATCAATTCAGTTAACGAAGTAGAGGATTTAAAAAATTTAAAAGAAATTATTGATAAATACAAAGTAGAAAAAATAATATTAGGGTTACCTAAAAATATGAATGGGACTTTAGGTATACAAGCAAAAAAAGCTCTTTCTTTTGCTCAAAAACTTAAGGAAAATTACCAACTACCAGTAGAGTTAGAAGATGAAAGATTAACTACAACTAGGGCAGAAAAATTATTAATCGAAGCAAATAGAAGTAGAAAAAAGAGAAAAAAAGTTATTGATAAAATGTCAGCAATGATAATTCTTCAATCGTTTTTAGATAGAAGGATGATAAATAATACAGAGATAAAAAAATGAACTTCATATATAAATTATTTTTTGTATTCTCCTTGATTTTTTTAGTCACTATCTTATTTCTTACCGCAATATATTTCCCCTTGGTAGAAAATTCTACCATCCAAAAAATTATCAATATCCCTTCAGGTACTAATGCAAAAGAGATTGTGCATATTTTAGAAAAAAATGAAATAATAAGAAAAAATAATTACCTATTTATAATTTTAATTAAATTATCAAAATTAGAAGATAAACTAAAATTTGGAGAATACAATCTTAGCCCCTCTCTGAATATGCTTCAAATATTAAATAAATTAGCCAGAGGAGAAATAGTTGTATATAAAATAACTATTCCAGAAGGTTATACCTCTATCCAAATTGCAGAACTATTGGATAAAAAAGAGATCGTAGAGAAAGAATCTTTTTTAAAATTAGTAAAATATGGTGAAAAATCTTGGGAGGGTTATTTATTCCCTGATACTTATGAAGTGCCTAAAAAATATGGAGCAGAAAATATGTTTAAACTTATGTTATCAAATTATGAACAAGTAGCAGTAGATAATAAATTAATAAATAAAGCTGAGCAAACTGGATTTACTATGGATGAAATTATTACTCTGGCTTCAATTATTGAGAAAGAAGCTAAATTTGCTGAAGAAAAGAGACAAATATCTTCTGTTTTTCATAACCGATTAAAAAGCGGTATGAAATTACAATCTTGCGCTACTATTCAATATATTTTAGGAAAACCTAAAGAAAAATTAGAGGAATCTGATTTAGAAATAGAATCTCCTTATAACACCTATCTCTATAAAGGTCTTCCACCAGGTCCGATCTGTAATCCCGGTATTGATTCAATAATTGCCGCCCTTGAACCCGCAAATGAAGATTATTTATATTTTGTCTTAGGAGATAATGGGAGGCATATATTTTCCAAAACTTATGAGGAACATTTAAAGAACAAAAAATGACAAATTTAGTGCCAGGCACCTTTTTTGTCATTTTCAGGAGAAAGCTTATGAAACCATTAATAATAGGTATTGCTGGAGGAACTGGTTCCGGAAAAACTACAGTTGCGAGCAAAATATATGAAAGTTTAAAGGGAGTAAATGTAGTAATAATTCAGCAAGATGCATATTATAAAGATTTAAGCCATCTTACCTTAAAAGAAAGAAAAAAAATAAATTTTGATCATCCTTCAGCCTTTGATAATGAACTTTTAGCAGAACATTTAAAGAAATTAATTAAAGGAAAAAAAATAGAAAAACCTATATATTCATTTACAAATTATACTCGAAATAAAGAGACAGAAAAAATAACTCCTCAAAATATAATAATAATAGAAGGAATTTTAGTATTAACAGAAAAAAGAATAAGAGATCTGTTGGATATAAAAATTTATGTTGATGCAGATGAAGATGAAAGATTTATTCGAAGATTAGTAAGAGATACCAAAGAAAGAGGGCGGACTATGGAATCAGTAATTGAACAATACTTAAATATTGTAAAGCCTATGTTTTTACAGTTTGTAGAGCCTTCTAAAAGATATGCGGATATCGTTATCCCTCAGGGTGGACTAAACGATGTAGCAATTGATATAATAGTAAGTAAAATAAAATCCCGAGGAGTGAAGTAATTGTTTGGAATTTTAAAACCTAAGATATATGTTGATTCAATATATAACCTAGATTTAAAAAAATTAAAAAAACTAAAAAACATAAAGAGTATTATTGTAGACTTGGATAACACTTTAATCGCTTGGGGCAACAATGAAATAGATAATAAAGTTATTAATTGGATTAAAGAAGCAAAAAAATTAGAATTAAAAATTTGTATTGTTTCGAACTCCAATTCTAACCGAGTAGAAAAAATTGCCAAAATATTAAACATTCCTCATTACTCAAAATTTTTTAAACCTTTAGGTATACCCTTTATTAATGCTGTTAAGATTATGAATACCAATTATTTAGATACAGTGGTAATAGGAGACCAGATTTTTACCGATATATGGGGAGGCAATAGATTAAAACTTTTTACTATTTTAGTTACTCCCATAATTAAAAGAGATTCTATTGGAACATTCTTTCAACGTTCCCTCGAAAAAATTATTATATTTTTCTGGCTTAAAAGAGATGAAATAAAAAAAGAAATTGGTAATTGGCCAAAATGATTCCCGAAAGGAATTAAAACCATGTTTCTATTTTATAGATTACTCCTTGCCCACGTAATTGCAGATTTTCCCTTACAAACCAAGCAAATATTTAATATAAAGATGAATACCGAATGGGGAGTAATACTGCATACTATAATAGTATTGATATTTTCAATTCTCTTTACTTTCCCCTATTTGGAAAATCTAAAAGTTATAGCAGTGCTTTTAATTATATTTCTATCGCATACCGTAATCGATAAACTAAAACAGAAACATTCTAAAAAAGCAAATACCCCTAATCTAAAGATATTTTTACTTGATCAGGTTTTACACCTCTCTATAATTGCCGTATTAACTTTCAATTTCACTGAAAAGGTTTTACTAATCTCCCCCTTTAATAATGTTTTTATAGATTACTTGATACATCTCTATAATAATGATATATTTATTATAAGTTTAATAGGATATATTATTACAGTTTTTTTTATACCTATATTACTTATATATATAAAAGAGGAAGATGTTCCTTTTAAACCCCAAAAATTAAATAAGTTAAAAATAATAAATATAAAAATACCAGCCAATAAAATAGTAGATAAATTTTACCGATTATTTTTAACGCTCTCAGCCCAGTATTTAGATGAACAATATACCATCGTAATTTTTATATTATTTGTAATGGTAAGCCTTATCTCTTATCAGGTAAGTCCAGAAAGAATAGAAAAAGTATATAATTTAAAAAGGATTATCAATACATCATTGGCAATATTTATTGGAGTAATATTAAAAATAGTTTAAAATTATAAACCTTGGTAAAAAAATGGAGGAAAAATGCAAAGAACAGCAGAAAAAGGTATCACCGGGGAATTCTTATCTGATATATTACACAAAAAAGGTTTAATCTCAGAAAAAGATATAGATAGAATTATTAAAATGCAGAAAGATACCGGTAAAGACCTTCAAAAGATAATCATTGAGCTTAATATACTTAAAAAAGATGAGATGATGATTGCTTTAGCAGAAGAAATTGGAGTAAAATATGTAAATTTAAGCGATATAGATACTGATCCCGTAATAGTAGTACTAATTCCCGAGGAGATGGCCAGAAGACATCAGCTTATCGCCATAGATAAAGGTGAAAATAAATTAACGGTGGCTATGGCTAACCCTTTAGATGTTTTTGCCTATGATGAAATTAAGATAAGATTAGGATATAACCTTGAAGCAGTATTATCTTATGGTGAAGACATTAATAAAGCTTTAGATGAAGTATTTGGGGTGAGTGATGAATGGGATCAGGTAATTGATAAATTTGAAAATCTGACCGTAACTGTATTGAAAGAAGAAGAGAGAGAAGCAGAACTATCTGCCGTAGCTGCAGGTGAGGAAGCCCCTATTATTTCCCTGGTTAATCTGATGATTTTAAGGGCAGTTAAAGAAAATGCAAGTGATATTCATATAGAATCCTTTGGTGATGAAACTCTTCAAGTACGTTATCGCATTGATGGAATTTTACACGATATAATGTCTCTTCCTCGTCAACTTCGTTTAGCAGTTATTTCTCGAATTAAAATAATGTCAGATTTAGATATTGCCGAAAGAAGATTGCCCCAAGATGGCAGGATTCAGGTCAATGTTGGTGGAAGAACGATAAATATCAGGGTCTCAATTCTCCCCACAGTTAATGGAGAGGGGGCAGTTTTAAGGATATTAGATCCAAGCAGTATCTTATTAGAATTAAATTCTTTAGGGTTTTCTCAGGATATACTTCCTAAATTTACATCTTTAATAAAAAAACCCAATGGTATAATTTTAGTCACTGGTCCCACCGGAAGTGGAAAATCTACTACCCTTTACACTACTCTAAATATATTAAATTCCACAGAAAAGAAGATTATGACTATTGAAGATCCGGTAGAATATAGATTAAAAGGGATCAATCAAGTGCAAGCTAAACCGAAAATTGGACTTACCTTTGCTGCTGGGCTCCGAAGTTTCTTAAGGCAAGACCCTGACATTATGTTAGTAGGGGAGATAAGAGATAAAGAGACAGCGGAGGTAGCTGTTCAGGCGGCTCTCACCGGTCATCTGGTTCTAAGCACACTTCATACCAATGATGCCCCCAGCTCAGTAATAAGATTAATCGATATGGGGATAGAACCTTTCTTAATTTCATCTTCAGTAATTGGAGTTATAGCTCAAAGATTAGTCCGAAGAATATGTCCCAGATGCAAAAAAGAAGCCAAATTGACCTCAGATTTGGCGAAAATTTTAGAAGAGTATAATATGGATAGAAAAAAAATAATCTTAAATAAAGGTGAAGGATGCCCCCATTGTAAGGAAACCGGATATAAGGGTAGAATAGCCATTTTTGAGTTGATGATAATTACTGATACCATAAGAGATTTAATTTCCAGTAATATTACTTCCGGTAAGTTAAGAGAAACGGCTATTAAAGAAGGGATGTGTCAGCTAAAGGAAGATGGTTTAAAAAAAGTTTGCGAAGGTGTAACTACTATTGATGAAGTTTTAAGAGTTGCTTCAGCTTAACTAATTGAAGGTTGGATCTTAACAAATGTATGGAGGTAAATGAATTGTCTGCTCATTATAACCAAGAAAATGATTTAAAAAAGTTAGAAAAACAGATCTTACAATTAAATGCCTTAAACAAGATTTCTTTTGACTTAACTCAGACTACAGATTTAGAGGTTCTCTTAAATAAAATAATAAAATATGCGGCTGAAATTGTGGAAGGTGAAGCTGCTTCAATATTACTTTTAGATAAAGTAAAAAGAGAATTATATTTTAAAGCCAGCCTGGGTAAGAAGAGTCAGGAAATAAAAGAATATAAAGTAAAAGTAGGTCAGGGAATCGCTGGCTGGGTAGCAGAAAAAGGGGAATCTTTAATCATTAATGATGTTACTCGAGATAACCGATGGAATAAAGACTTTGATAATGCTATAAAATTTGACACCAAATCAATTATTTGCGTTCCTTTGAGATCAGAAAAAGAAATTGTAGGAGTAATGGAAGTAATTAACAAGAAAGATAAAACCTCCTTTGATAAAGATGATGAAATAATTTTAAATTCCTTTACCAATCAAGTGGTAATTGCCCTGTGCAATGCGAATATTATAAAAGATTTGAATAACTATTTTATCAACATTATTGAGATATTGATTCAGGCAATGGAAAATGAACCTCTTGGACCAAAAGGACATTTTGTAAAAGTGGCTCAGCTGGCTACCCAAATGGGTAATAAACTGGGAGTAACTGGAAAGGATTACGAAAATTTATATTATGCCTCTCTGTTACATGATATAGGGAAAATGAAAGTAAAGAGAAAGATTGATATTAATTTTAAGGCAGAAGAAAATTTACATTTATTTCAAGATGAAGTGAGTATACATCCGGTGGTAGGGGCAAATATGCTTAAGCAAATAAATTTATTTAAAGACCTAATTCCTATGGTAAGACATCACCATGAAAATTATAATGGAACAGGCTATCCTGATGGATTACAGGGTGAAGAAATACCCCTTGGTTCTCGAATAATAGCGGTAGTTGAAGATTATACCAAAATACTTTATAATAAAGCTATAAAAAGTCCGGCTGAGAATGATGAAGCACTAAAAAGATTGTTTTCTCTTGCTGGTACTAAATACGACCCTAAAGTTATCAATGCTCTTAAAGAAATTATTAACCTATAACGTAGGACAGGCGTCTCGCCTGTCACTGTCATTGCGAGCTACCGTAGGTAGCGTGGCAATCCCGTCGAGATTGCTTCGTCGTTTCACTCCTCGCAATGACATAAAAAATATGAAAGGGGTGAATCTAATCAATGGCTACCTTTGTCTATAAAGTTCGCGACCGAGCCGGTAAAATTTTTACTGGTAATATGGAAGGGGAAAATAGAAATGCAATTGTATCACGTCTTAGAGAAATGAACTATTATATTACTTCCATTATTGAAAAAAAACAAGGTATCTTACTTTTAAAAAAAATAACTCTTTTCCAACGTGTAAAACTAAGGGATTTAACTATTTTCTATCGACAATTTGCCACTATGGTAAATGCTGGTTTAACTTTAGTAAGTTCATTAGATATTTTAATTGAGCAAGTAGAAAATAAGGCCTTATCAAAGGTTATAAAAGTAGTTAAATCTGATGTAGAAGCAGGCTCTACCTTAGCTGATGCCTTTGCAAAACATCCTCTGGTTTTTTCCGAATTAAATATTAGTATGATTAGAGCAGGGGAAATTGGAGGAGTATTAGATGTAATTTTAAATAAAATAGCCGATTTAATGGAGAAAGAATTTGCCCTCAGGCAAAAGATAAAATCAGCTATGGCGTATCCTACCTTTATAATTAGTGCGGCAGTGATAATGGCTATCTTTATGTTGACTTTTATTTTACCCCAATTTGTGGGAGTTTTTGCTCAATATGGTGGAAAACTTCCCGCTCTTACTAACTTTCTTGTGGTGTTTACTAAGTTGTTTAATAAATATTGGTATCTATTTTTTGCTACTTTCGCGGCAATAGTTTTTGTTTTTTTGACCTACATAAAGACCCCGAATGGTAAAATGAACTTTGATAAGTTTAAGTTAAGTGCCCCAATATTAGGTGAACTTAATAGAAAAACCGCGGTGGCCAGGTTTACCAGAATACTCGGAACTTTAATCAAGAGTGGAGTCCCGATTTTAGAAGCATTGAGTGTTTCTTCTAATGCGATAGGCAACCTGGTAATATCTTTGGCAGTTACTAATGCTAAAACCAAGATAAAAGAAGGACAAAGTATCTCTGGACCACTTGCCGCCAGTGGAGTATTCCCTCCTATGGTTACTCAGATGATTATGGTAGGGGAAGAGAGTGGAGAGTTAGAAGAGATGTTAACTAATGTGGCAAAATTTTATGATGAAGAAGTAGATAGGTCAGTAGAAAGACTAACCTCAATTATTGAGCCACTGATGATGGCATTTATTGGTGTAACCGTTGGAATTATGATAATTGCTATGTATCTTCCCATATTTAATATGGTAAATTTAATCAAGTAAAATATATAATGTAGGACAAGCTCGCCTGTGAATGTCATTGCGAGGGGCATCTTCCTCTGTCATTGCGAGGAGCAAAGCGACGAAGCAATCTCTATTTAAACTGTTTTTTCCTACTTTCCTCCCCCTTGAAGGGGGAGGATCAAGGTGGGTTTGACAATTGTGTATCATATATGATACCATACCAACAGAGGTGATAAATATGAGCAATCAAAGAACACTTGTATTATTAGAACCCCCCGTTAGGGACTTAATAAAACAAATGGCAAAAGAAAAAGGAATTTCCATTTCAAGTTTATGTAGAGATTTAATCTGCGAAGGATTAGAAATTTTTGAGGATAGATACTTCGACAGAATTGCATCCGAAAGAGAAGACACATTTGATTGGGAACATAGTTTAACTCACGAAGAAGTTTGGAATAAAAAATTAAAGTGAATATTAAATATCATCCCAAAGTAAAAAGCGAAGATATTCCAAGATTGAGTTCTAATATTGCTGTAAGGATAGAAAATGCCATAAAAAAACGTTTGATAGTTAATCCGATAAGATATGGATTTTATCTTCATGGAAGTTTAAAGGGTTACCAAAAGTTACGAGTGGGAGATTGGCGAGTAATATATAGAATTGTTGATAATAAAGAAATAAGAATCATAGCTATTGGTAATCGATTGGGGGAGAGGGTTAAGGTGAGGGGTTTGAAAGAAGTGTTACTATGATAGTAGATAACAAATCACAAAAAATAACCGATAATTGTATTATAAAATACCAACCATTGGT
>Ga0315294_10003885_pt1 | contig 16289 bp, 17 predicted proteins | sample YL17G13_40_MG_FD_203626 | JGI IMG/M metagenome (GOLD analysis project Ga0315294, IMG submission 203626) | Sediment microbial communities from Yellowstone Lake, YNP, Wyoming, USA - YL17G13_40 | ecosystem: Environmental > Aquatic > Freshwater > Lake > Sediment | place: USA: Wyoming | collected... | reverse complement strand
GATGTCGGCCTGGACCAGCGAGACGTAGACCAGCTTGCCCCCGTTCGCCACGTACTGCACGGCCTGCATCATCGACTGCGGGCTCCCCGTGGCGTCGAAGACCGTCGTGGGCAGATCCCCCTCGAGCATTTCCTCCAGTTGCTTCGCCACGCCCCCCGTCCCGTCCAGGGCGCGCTCCACGCCGAGGTGCCGGCGGCAGAACTCTCGCCGCCAGGCGCTGATCTCCAGCACGGTCACGCGAGCGCCTACGGCCTGGACGCAGTGCGTGGTGGAGAGCCCGATGGGGCCAGCCCCGATCACTAGGACGTTCTCGCCGGGCTCGAGCTGGGCCCGCCGGACCGCGTGCGCCCCGATGGTCATCATCTCCACCAGCGCCAGTTGATCGAGCGAGAGCTTCCGGGAGCGGTGCAGCTTGGCGACGGGGACCGTCATGAGCTCGCGCATCCCGCCGTCGGCATGGACGCCCAGCACCTGCAGGCTCACGCAGCAGTTCGTCTTCCCGCGCCGGCAGGCGATGCAGCGGCCGCAGCCGATATACGGCTCCACCGCGCAGCGGTCACCCGCGGCCAGGCCCTTGTCGTTCGGGCCGACGGCGAGGATCTCCACGCCCAGCTCGTGGCCGACGATGCGGGGATAGGTGAAGAACGGCTGGTTCCCCTTGAAGGCGTGGATGTCGCTGCCGCAGACCCCCACCCGATGGATGCGGACGAGCGCCTCGCCGGGCGCCGGCACGGTTGGCGCGGGCGTGTCCGTGAACCGGAACTGGCCGGGCTTCTCGAGCACGACGGTCTTCATGAATATCCCTTACTCCCCTCCGAAGGTCTCTACGACGAAGGAACGGGATTCACGGAATCCGCAGATTCCGCAGATTCACGAAAGGGCTCCGCCGGAATAGTCTGCGCATGCTGCGGAATCTGCGGATCCCGTCGTGCCTTTCTCTCTGGGGCGTGCACGGTCAGTGAGAGAGCCGCTCGCGCTCGCGCTGCACGGCCTCCTTGCCGGCCTGCACCGCCGCGGTCAGGATGGCCTTCTTCTCCTCGAGGACCTCGCGGCTCCGCTCCACGACATCCTCGGCCTTGTCGCGCAAGTCTTCCGAGAGGTCGATGGTCTTGTCCCGCACGTCGGCGGCGAGGTCTCGCAACCGCTCGCGGGTGCGTCGCCCCGACTCCGGCGTGAACAGGAGCACCAGGCTGGCGCCCAGGGCCCCACCCAGGATGAACGACAGGGCAACCGCCGCCCCCGAATACCCGCGATCTTCGCTCATGGCGTCTCCCTCCTTCGTGTATACAGCTTCCACAGGATCTTGCCCCCGGTCCGGAGGCCGGCCAGGACGCTCGCCAGCGGGATGAGCCGCCGCCCGAAGACGCCACGGACCGTCTCGGTCGTGAGCCGGACGTTCTCGCCGGCCCGATGGAACGCGGCCAGGGATTCTTGCAGGCGGCCCGTGGTCTCCGTCACCCCCTGCGCGGCCTTGTTGATGTTGCGGACCGCCTCCCGGGTCTCCTCCACGGCTGGTTTCAGCTCCGTCTCCACCACGCGGATGAACTCCTGCAGGCGCCAGGAGAGCCGGCGGAGTTCCGTGGCCGCCAGGGCGAACATGATCGTCCACAGGAGGCTCACCGCCGCGAGGACCCAGACGGCACTGGTCAGCGAGGTGTTTTCCATCCTACACCACTCCTTCCTCCCGGAGGCGCGCCACCGCTGCCGGCTCCAGGCCGAGCCACTGCTCGAGGACGACCTCGGTGTGCTCCCCGAGGCCCGGCGCCGGGCCGCGTGCCGCGCCGGGAGTGGCCGACAGTTTGATGGGGAAGCCGGCCACCGTGATCGGACCGGCCGTCGGGTCTTGGATGTCCACCAGCATCTCTCGTGCCCGGATCTGTGGATCCTGGATCACCTTGTCCACGGTGTTCACGGGCCCACAGGGAATACCGGCGTCGAGCATGATGCGCATCCACTCCGCGACCGTCTTCTGTTGGATGATCGCCCCCAGGATCCGGCCCAGCTCCTCCACGTGCTCGGCCCGCAGGGCGTTGGTGGCGAACTGCGGATGGGCGACGAGGTCGGGCCGGCCGATGATCTGGCAGAACCGATCCCAGTGGTTGGGGCCCGCGGCGATGATCACCTGGCCGTCGGCCGCCGAAAACGCCTGGAACGGGGCGATGGAGGGGTGGCGCGTGCCCAGTGGAGTTGGGATCTCGCCGGTGACCAGGGTGCGCATGATGGCGTTCTCCAGGATCGCCACCTGGCCGTCCAGCATGGCCACGTCCACGAACTGCCCCTCGCCGGTTCGCTGCACGTGATACAGGGCGGCGATGATGCCGATGGTCGTGAACAGCGCCCCCCCGATGTCCCCGATGGACGCCCCCACGCGCACCGGGGGCCCGCCCAGCGGGCCGGTGATGCTCATGAGCCCGCCCATGCCCTGGACGATCATGTCGTAGGCGCCCCGCTCCGAGTACGGCCCGCTGTGGCCGAAGCCGGAGCAGGCGGCAAAGACCAGCCGCGGGTTGTGCACCTTGAGGGCCGCGTAGTCGAGGCCCAGCTTCTTCATCACGCCCGGCCGGTAGTTCTCCACCACCACGTCCGCCTGCTTGGCCAGGTCCAGGAACAGCCGCTTGCCGGCCTCCTTCTTCAGGTTCAGCGTGATCCCCTTCTTTCCCCGGTTGATGCTGACGAAATAGGTGCTCACGCCGCTGACGAACGGGCCGAACTTCCGGCTCTCGTCTCCCGCGCTCGGCTCCTCGATCTTCACCACTTCCGCGCCCATGTCCGCCAGGAGCATCGTGGTGTACGGGCCTGCCAGCACCCGGGTGAGATCCAAGACGCGCACTCCTTCGAGGGGACCCGTCATCCTCAACCTCGCTTTCGCAGTTCGACCAGCCGATCAAAGAGTCGCATGAGCTCCGCCAGCGGCTGGCCGCGCCGCAACCGTCGTTCGGCCTCGGCCTCGTGCCGGCGGATCTCCAGGGCGCGCGAGACGACCTCCGCCACCCGTTTCCCCGGCACGACCACCACGCCGTCCTCGTCCCCGCAGACGATGTCGCCAGGCTGGACCGAGGCCCCACCGCAGATGATCGGGACCTGGGTCTCCAGCAGGTGCTCGGCCGTCCCGATGCGAGAGGTGCCCGCGCGCGCGAAGACCGGGATCCCTTCGTCGCCCAGCCCCACCAGATCGCGCACCGCGCCGTCCACCACGAAGCCGCGCACGCCCTTCCGCCGCGCCTCCACGGCCACGAGCTTGCCCAGGAGCGCCGCCTCCACCACGCCCCCACCGTCCACCACCAGGACCTCGCCCTCGCGCGCTTCGGCCAGGGCCTTGAGGAGCGTGAGGTAGTCCCCGGGCGCACAGCGGACGGTGTGCGCCACTCCCGTGAGCCGCGCCGCCCGGGTCATCGGCTTGATGGCGGCGGCCATGGTGCCCAGGCGGCCCAGAGCGTCCGAGAGGATCGCGGTCGGAATCCTGGCAAGACGCCGATGTGGGTCACGCACGGTAGTCGTAGGTCCGCGACCGGAACGTCACGGGAGAATGGCGAGCACGCGCGCGGGGGCGGAGGACGCCTCGAGCCGAAGCGGCGCGATCACCAGCTTGGCCCCCCTGGGGGGGAGCCGATCCAGATTGGCCAGGTTCTCGAGCTGCCACCGGCCCGCCGGCACGGACGACTCGTGGCCGTTCCCGCCGCCGGCCGGAGGGCCATCCGAGGTGAAGGCATCCAGCCCCACGCCTCGGACGGAGCGGTCGTTCACGAGGAACGCCAGGGCAGCGGCCGAGAACCCCGGCACACGCGGCACCCCCTGCGCGTCCGCATTGACATAGCGCGTCGGATCCGCCCACCGCCGGGCCCAGCCGGTCGAAAGCAGGACCACGCTCTGCTTGGGAATGCGGCCGTGCGCCTGTTCCCACGCCAGCAGATCCTCCGTGGTCACCCGGTAGCCGGGCACCTCCGCCGCCTTCTTCGTGACATCCACCACGGTCGCCTGGGCGAAGAGCTCTCGGGACGGGATCCGGGCAACCGTCGCCCCGGTCTTCCGGGCCAGGCCCAGCGCGTTCAAGCGCGTGCCCAACTCCCCTCCCGCCGCGGACCGAGGGCCGGCGGTGGCTTTCTCCCCGTTGGGATCGGGCCGCGGGCCTTCCGCGCCCCCGATCCCCGCGGCCCCCTGCTCGATCGGGTGCGTCAGATCCACGACCGTGGACTTCCCGAGCATGGCTCGTTCCAGGGCGCCAGCCATCGCCTGCGTGCCAAGCAGATGGAGCAGCAGCGTGGTAGCCGTGAGCACCCGGGGCCAACCCGACCGTGATCGTATTCTCATCCGCACGAACAAGCAGGCCAGGGCCTGGCCCTGCCCATCCCAACTTTCCAGCGCGGTTCCGCCCCGCGTATGCCGTTCTCTGGGCACCATAACATAGGCCCAAATAGCTGTCAACGCGCAGCCGGGGAACGAAAGGCCTCTGCACATTGACCGGGTGTGTTATCTCGGCTAATCTGACGTTCAGGGCGTCCCAACGAGGAGGTACCGACGATGCCGGAAAACCAAGAGGGGCTCGAGAAACGGTTCTGCCCGTTCTGCTTCATGCAGGAGTTCGAGGTGACCGAGACAACCGAGGGCAGCGTGTACTGCGAGGTCTGCGGGATCGACGTCCCCATCAAGGACCTGGCGAAGCAATGAGCCGGCCGGCCCGCCCGATGTCGCGCCTTCTCCGCGTGGCGTTCCGCGCCTGGCCCTGGCTGCTCCTCCTCCCCGCCCTCGCGGCGGCCCAGGCCTCGCCGGACCTGGGGTGGCTGGGAATCTCCATCGCCGACGTCGGCGAGGAGCTGGCGGATCGCCTGGCTGTAACCTTCGGCCCCGCCGCCGGGAACGGCGTTCACGTGATGGACGTATTGGAGGATGGACCCGCCGATCGGGCCCGGCTCACCCGCGGGGACGTCATCGTCCAGGTAGACACTCAGCCCGTCTGGGACGTGCGGCAGCTCCAGCGTCTGATCCGCTCCCTGCCCGTCAACCGCCGCGTCACCGTCACGGTCCTGCGGGGAGCCGCTCGCCTCCGCCTGCCCGTGGTTGTCGGCGCCATGCCGGCGCCGGTCCGGGCTCAGTTCGCCGGAGAACGCTTCGGTTTCATCGTGCGCGAGCTTACCGAGCGCAACGAGAGCGCCGGCCTGGGCCGCGGGGAGGTCCGTCTCGCTGTCGCCTTCGTGGAGCCCGAGTCGCCGGCCGCCCGGTCGGGGCTGCGCCCCCGGGACCTGCTCCTCGAGGCGGATCGGCATCCCGTCCACGACCTCGCGACGTTCGAGGCAGCCGTCCGGGGATCCGATCGAACGCTCGGCCTGATCGTCGCCCGCCGCGGCGCCCCGGAGCCGCTTTCGCTCACCCTGGAGCTTCCCCGCCCGTAGCGCCGTTCTCCCGTCCGCGTCGGTGTCCTCCACCTGCCCGGACAATCGCCCCTCGGGGGAATCTATATTGTCTCATCGGGGCTGCTGTGGTATCCCTGACGCGTCACGCGCGCGCGGCGGTGGGACGCCGCCCCGCGCCTCCACGACCCCCGAGCGGAGATGGGCCATGAGCGCGTCCGAGCCTGCCGGTGCCCCCCAGGTGAAAGAGATTCGACTCACCGAGTACGCAGCCTGTGCCGGCTGAGCGGCCAAGCTGGGTCCGGGGGACCTACACGACATCTTGGCGCTTCTCACCCCGCACCGGCACCCCGACCTCCTGGTGGGCCTGGAGCGGAGCGATGACGCGGCGGTCTACCGCCTGAACGCGGAACAGGCCATCATCCAGACGGTGGACTTCTTCCCCCCCATCGTGGACGATCCCTACGCGTACGGGGCCGTGGCCGCGGCCAACTCGATGAGCGACGTCTACGCCATGGGGGGGCAGGTCCTGCTGGCCCTGAATGTCGCCGGCTTCCCGCGCGAGTTTCCGCGGGAGGTGATCGCGCGCATCTTCCAGGGCGGGGCGGACAAGGTGGCGGAGGCGGGCGGGGTCCTCGGAGGCGGCCACACCGTGATGGACAAGGAGCCCAAGTACGGCCTGTGCGTCACCGGCCTGGTCCATCCCGATCGGATCGCCATCAAGGGCGGCCTCCGGCCGGGACACCGGGTTTTCCTCAGCAAGCCCCTGGGGACGGGCGTCATCGCCACGGCGGCCAAGGCGGGGCGTGCCGCGCCCGCGCACGTGGAGCAGGCCATCCAGAGCATGACCCGGCTGAACCGGCTCGCCGCGGACGTCCTGGCGGAGCTCGGCATCCGCAGCTGCACCGACGTCACCGGCTTCGGCCTGCTGGGCCACGGGAGCGAGATGGTCCTGCAGAGCGGCTGCGGGATGCGCCTCTCCGCCGACGCCGTTCCCCTGCTCCCCGGCGCGATGGAGTACGCGGAGCGCGGCCTCTTCGCCGGCGGCCTGGGGCGCAACCGGAAGTACCTGACCGGCCTGGGCGGGCTGGCCCTGCAGACCGCCCCGCACGTGCCGCCGGCCCTCGCGGATCTTCTCTTCGACTCCGAGACGTCGGGCGGCCTCCTCTTCTCCGCGTCCCCGCAGCAGGCCCAGGCGGTCCGCGACCGCTTCGCGGCCGGCGGCGAGGCCGTCTGGGAGATCGGCGAGGTGATCCCCGAATCGGCCATCCAGGTGATCTAGACGCCGCGAGCCCCTGCCTTGCCATGAACCGCGTGCCATCCGGCGGCGAGACGCCCGCCCCACGGGTCTGAGCTGTCCGCGCGGGCCCCCGCGAGCCGGTCCATCTCCCGCCTCGATCGGCGGCGGGAAGGCGATCGGCACTTTCGATTTGTCCCATTGATGATTAGGACTGTAGACTACAGGAAGACGAGGGGACCATCCGGCCGAAGTCGGCGGAGGGGAAAGGAGTCGCCGCATGTCAGAGCCGCGCAGGGGGCGTGTCCTGCTCTTGGGGCGTCAGGGCATGGGCCAGGGGGACGAGCAGTTAGGGCTTACCATCCTGGGGAATTTCCTGAAGACGCTGGTCGCGAATCCGTTACGTCCCGACAAGATCGTGTGCTGGAACGGCGGTGTCAGGCTCCTGGTCGCCGACTCGCCGGTGGTGGGCACCCTCCAGGACCTCGAGGGAATCGGGGTGGAGATTCTCGCCTGCAAGACCTGTGTCGAGCACTTCGGCCTGCAGGATTCGCTCCGGGCGGGCGAGGTTTCGACGATGCCGGTGATCAGCGACCTCCTCATGCAACACGACATCCTCACGCTCTGAGGGCGCCCACTCTACACGGACGAGGACCCGGCGATCTGGCAGAGGAGCCCGCAGGCCGTCGCCACGGTGAACCCGCTGGACATCTAAGGCCGTTGGCCGTTGGCGAAGCCCCCGTCGCCGGGAGATGCCGGTCCACCCCGGGCTAGTGGCCAACGGCTGTCTTCATCAGTTGCCCGGGATCGAGTGGCCGCTTTCCTGCGGCGCCCGCACCTTCGATCCCACCGCCCACTCCGTATCCGGGTCCTCCATCTCGAGCTTGCGAATCCCCTCGGGAAACCGTTGCTGCAGCTTCTCGTACTCGTGCCAGACATCGGGATCCGGGTGCTTCCAGTCATGTAGGTAGTAGACCGCCTTGACCTTCGCCTGCAAGAGCTCCTTGGTACAGCCGAAGCAGGGGCGCATGGTCGTGTAGAGGACCGCCCCTCCGACGGGGATGCCGAAGCGGGCCGCCGAGAGCAGCGCGTTTTGCTCGGCGTGCACGCAGATGCAGAGGTCGTATCCCTTCCCCGACCCGTACTTCTCCCGGTTCGCGCACCGGTCGCAGCCGCCCTCCTCGCAGTTCACCATGTCCGACGGGGTCCCGTTGTAGCCCGTCGAGACCACGTGCCCGTCCAGCACCAGGATCGCCCCCACGTGGTTGCCGCGACAGTTGGCGCGGGCGCGCACGGCCAGCGCGATCCCCATGAAGTACCGATCCCGATCCAGGCGCGGTTTCCCCTCAGGAGCCATGCTCACCTCCACGCGAGATCACCCGGCCCGGCTCGCCCAACGCCCCCGCGTCGTGAGCGTGCCGGGGCCCCGGGCATGCGCCCGAGGCCCCGGCCGGACTCGCTAGAACTTCAGCCCGAAGAACTGGCTGAGGATGAACACCGCGAAGAAGAACCCGAAGAACAGGAGGTTCAAGACCAGCATCGCGTCGCGGAAGAGGCTCCCCCGGTACTCGGGCGGGAGGAACTTCCTTTTCACCCGGATGGTGAGGATCGCCGACAGCGCCATGGTGAAGTTCGCAATGTTCGCGCTGACGGCAAAGATGATGAGGGGAAGGGTGATATTCACGAAGGTGACGCCCCAGGCGAAGAAGGCGATGAGGAGCGTGTAGTAGACCTTCCGGATGTCGGCCTTGGCCCAGCGGCGGATCCCCTCCACGCCGAACCAGAGCATGTCGGTGCACTGCCGCACCACCAGGTCCACGTTGCTGATGGCCGTGCTGTAGAGGATCCAGAAGCCGAAGAAGAGGGCCAGGAACCAGCCGAAGTTCCCCATCTGCTGGACCAGGCCGCTGGCAGTGGAGGCGGCGATGCCCCAGGCCGGGAGCTTCTGGCCGCGCGGCAGCGTCCCGACGTAGAGGATGCCCGGCAGGAACATGCCCAACATGGCCCCGCCGTAGAAGACGACCCACTGATCGATGTTCAGCAGCTTCCACCACCCCTTGAACCGCGCCATATTCTCCGGCGTGTCGGGCGCGATCTTCCCCACGTGGGAAACGTGGACTTCCTTCCCGCCGATGGCTGCGGGAATGTAGCCGACGTTCCCGCCCATGCCGTAGCCCTTGTCCCGGTACCAGTTGGTGATGGCGTTGTTGCCGAACCCGCCGTAGGCCGAGTATCCCACCAGGGCTCCGAGCAGGAGCATGTCCACGCCCTTTGGGATGTAGCCGAAGGTGAAGAATCCGGTGAACCCCTCCCACCACACCGACGCCGGGACGATGTAGAGGTCGAGCAGGAACAGGCCGCCCAGGACCACGATCATCATGATCCAGTTGGCCCATTCCAGCGTGCGCTCGATCGTCTTCCCCAGGCAGACGATCAGGCAGCAGGAGGCGAAGACGAGATAGCCCCAGAAGACGACCGTCCCCCTGTCCCCCCCCGCCGGGATCTTGCCGAGCTGGAGTGCGGCAATCGCCGTCGCCGTCCCCAACGCCCACCCCGGCAGCGCCCGCTCCAGGAATCCGATGATGGTGAAGAACCAGCCCCAGAACGCCTTGCCCGGCGCCAGGCGCATGAACCCCACGGTGATAGGTTCACCCGTGTACACCGTGTAGCGGCACATCTCCAGGTTCAGGAAGACCTGCAGGAGGGAGGAAACCGTGGTGATCCAGAGGAGGGCCAGCCCCCACTGAACGAAGAGGGAAGGACCGACCAGCCATTCCCCGCCCCCGATGGTCCCGCCCAGCGCGATGACGGCGGGACCCAGGACGGCCATCAACTTGCGGAAGTTCAGATCGCGTGGTGGTTCAGGGAAATCCTGGACCTCGAACTGGGGCCCGCGCCCCGGATCTAGGCTGGACACTTTCAGATCAGCACTCATCGCTGTCTCCTCCTACGTGTCATGCCCAGCAGCCCCCCTCCAAACACAAGGACGTTCGGAGTGGCCTCGAGACTCTCACCCAGCCACGACCACCTCGCCGCGGGTCACCTCCTTTCCTGCTCCAGAGCGCCCGGCCGTCCGCCGGCGCCGAATCGGCCGGGCGCTCCCCAACGGGATGCCTAGCCCAGCTGTTCCGACAGGTAGACCTGCGTCCCCATCTGCTTGATCTGGTCGAGCTGCGCCTCGATCCAGTCGATGTGGTCTTCCTCGTCCTTCAGGACGGACTCGAGCAGTTCGCGCGTGCCGTTGTCGGCCAATTCCACCGCCAGGCGGATGCTCTCATTGTAGGCCTGGATCGCGCCCTGCTCGGCCTTCAGGTCGTTCTTGTGCTGGGCCTCGACATCGGCCCCGACGTTCACCTTGTTCAGCTTGCTGACGACGGGCGTCCCCTCCAGGAAGATGATCCGCCCGATCAGCTTCTCCGCGTGCTTCATCTCGTCGATGGCCCGCTTCTCGATGGCCTTGTGCAGCTTGTCGTAGCCCCAGTTGGAGCACATCTCGGACTGGACCATGTACTGGCTGATGGCGGTCAGTTCATCGGCGAGGAGATCGTTGAGCTGCGCGATGATCCGGTCGCTGCCTTTCATGCTCTGCTCCTTTCGAGTTACACAAGTTCAACGCGAAACCAGGAGGCGCAGAGGCGCCCACGTCATGAAGACCACTGTTGGAGTTCGATCACATTGCCCTCGGAATCGGTGGCGTAGACAAAGCGGATCCGACCCGCCCCGGGAATGTCCGCACCGACCAGTTCGCCCACGGCACCGCCACCCGCGGCCAGGACCGCCTCGCGGGCGGCGCCGACGTCGGGCACGGCGAAGGCGAGATGGCCCAGGCCGGGCCGGTTGACCCCGGCCCGTTCGCAGTCCAGGTGGGGGTGATACTGAAAGATTTCCAGCGTGGGCCCCGCGCCACCCCAGCCGGGCAGCCGCAGGTGGACGCCGCGGATCCTCGCGCCGGGGATGGCCGTCGCCCGCTCCAGCCACGGTCCGGACAGGTCACGCTCGGGCGGCACCGGCTCGCAGCCGAAGACCTGGCCGTAGAACGCGACCAGTCGCCTCCAGTCGCGGGCGACTAGATTGACGTGGACGAATCGCGCCTCGATCGGCATCGGCCTCCCCGTGCCAGAACGGCTTCGGCCCGTGCGGGAGCGCGCGCGGCGATCAGGGGCGGCCCCATCACGGCTCGCGGACGAAGTGAGGCATTGCCGCCGGAATCTCCAGGGCCAGTTCCAGGAGGCCGCGGTACTGGCCGCCCTCGTACCACGGCGTCTGGTAGATCAGCTTCTTCCGGCCGATTTTCTCAATCGTATACACGTTCGGCCGGCCCGAGTCCAGCATCTCTTGCACCGTGGTCCGGGAAGGCTCGGGGTGGCAGTCGAGCAGATTGGTCCCGATCAGCGCCCTGCCCCCCTGATCCCTGAAGGTCTCAACCGCCTTGTCGTTCATCGCCAGGATGATGCCTTGGCGATCGCAGACCGTGATCGCCCCCGCGAACTCTTGCACCCAGGAGTGTTCGGTCATGCCGTTCTCCCCGCGAGTGGATGATCAGAGATTCTTAACCCCGTAACCGAGCGTGGCATCACCGCCGAACCAGCGGTTGCGGAGCGGCCGGAACCGCGCCAGCCATTTGACGAGGCGCCGATCGGCGAAGCGGGCGAAATACGGCTCCGCCCAGACCAGCGACCCGCCGTCCAACGTCCCCACCCAATCCTGCTTGACTCCCACCCCTCGCTCGAAGTAGCCGGGATCGTCCAGGCCCTCGATCACCCGGCCAGCCAGCCGGTAGAGCGCCCCATTGCCCTCCGGGTAGAGCGCGATGCCGTTCTGGGCCGCCGCCTCGGCGATCAGCACCAACGGCATCAGGGAGAAATTATGGTAATGCCGTGCCTTGCTCTTGCGCAGAAGCTCGAGCGGCAGCGTCCCGTCCTCCTGGATCTGCGTCAGCGCGCCGCGGTACTTCTCGACCCCCCAGCCGAAGAGCCCCTTGTCGTTCAGGCCCACGCCGGACAGGGTGACCCCCAGCCCTGCCCAGTACACGTGGTTGTTGTGCGTGTCCATGCTCGTCCGAAGCGTATAATACCCTCGCACTTCGGCGGCCAACCGGCCGATCCAGGCCTCCACCCGCCAGCGTTTGCTGGCGTCCAGGCCGGCCTCATCTCGGATCTTCACGTAGGAGGACGCGATGGCGCAGAGGGCCCACTTCCGCTCGTAGCCCCCCTGATGGGTGACGCGGCCGAGGAGCGCGTTCTCCCCGGCCCACGCCTCCAGCCAGTCCAGCACGCAGCGAGCCGCCGCAGGGCTCGCCGGCAGGCCGCGCACGAAGGTATCGCTGAGCGCGGTGATCTGAGTCTCGTACACGCTGATCGGCTTGAGGGTCTCCTGATACCGCGCCATGGCCTCCGGGCTGACGATGGAGGAGTCCTTGTCGGCGTAGAAGCCGTCCACCAGGACGTCCTTGACGGCGGGCGTCGGCTTGGGGCACGTGAACTGGCCGATCTCCTGTCCGAAGAGGGCCCGACGCGCTTCGATGTTGAATGGCGGCCGCAGCCGCTCGGTGCGGATGACTCCCGGCGAGGGCGGCGGCGTCCTGGCGCAGGCGGCGAGCGCGACCAGCAGCGGGCCGAGGCAGGCGAGGGCGACCAGGCGGACGGCACGGGAGCGAGCGGCCCCCGGCCTGCCCGAGAAAAGAAGACGACACCGCTGGAGCAAGTGCCCGCCCGACGTGTCCATGGTCCGGCGCGAATCTTCGCAGAGCCTGCACCGCGCGGTCAAGCAAAAGGCGTCGCTGGCCTGGGGAACCGATCCTCCGGACAGATGCGAAGGGACTCTGGGCGCCCGGCCGGGACCGGCCGGTAGAGATCAGGGCCAGACCTGCCAGATCCCCTCGGCCAATTCCATATCCAGCAGCCAAGCGAACGCCTCGATCACGGCGAACATACCGGCCGTGTAGAGCGCGGTGCGTCCCCACCCGGCCCGCGGCAGGAACCGCAGGAAGCCCACCAGGAATACCAGCGTCGCGACCCGGAATCCCACCGCGACGATAAGGCCGTAATACGCCACGATGATCGCGAAGACCAGTAGGGCCCGCAGCGTCCCCTCGCGGGAGGCGGCGGCCTCGGAGGTGGCCAGATCCAGCACCTCATCCTTCTGATCCCGGCCCCGAAGATCCAGGACGAACTGCCCGGCCGCCATCGCTACTCCAGGGATCGCAACCACCAGCGGGAGGAGCCCCGCGTAGAACGGGAACCCGGAGGCGTCCCAAGCCGCGGCCGCCAGGAGGAGCATGAGTGCCAGCGTGAAGACGGCCTTGGGCCTGAAGCGCCATTCCGAACTCGCCTGGACGGTCTCGCTCGGTTTCGTCCGTTTCCGGCTCACGAACCAGTACACGAGGCTGGCAACCAGGATCCCGAGAATGATCAGGGCCCCCGGTCGCGTCAGCCAGCTCAGGCCATACCGGTTCACGGAGATCCACAGGTATCGTTCGGTGGGATTGCTCAGGACGAAAGCGATCAGAAAGGGTGGGCGCGCCCAGCCGAGGCGTTTCATTCCCCACCCCAGCAAGCCGAGCCCGAGCATCACCGCGAGATCGCCCAGGTGGCGCGAGCTCTGATACGCGCCGAAGATCATGATGATGAGGATCGCCGGGGCCAGGTAGTCGAAGCGGATCGCGGTCAGGCGGGCCAGCGGTACGACCAGCGCCAGGCACAAGGCCGCGCCAATGATGTTGGCCAAGGCGAAGCTCCAGATGATGGTAAAGAGCAGGTCCATGTGCTCCTGAATCATCCGGGGCCCCGGCTGGATCCCGAAGACGATGAGGGCTCCCATCAGGATGGCCGACGGGGCTCCTCCGGGAACGCTGAACAGCAACGTGGGAATGAGATCCCCGGCCTCCACCGCGTTGTTGGCGGCCTCGGGCGCGATGATCCCGCGGACGTCGCCCTTCCCGAACTGTTCTCGGTCCTTGGATACCACCACGGCATGTCCATAACTCATCCAGGAGCCGGCGCTGGCGCCGATGCCCGGCAGGATCCCCACCCAGACCCCGATCAGGGCCCCCCGGACGAGCAGCCAGCGATACTGGACCACGTCCCGGACCCCCTGCATCCATCCGTGGCCGAGGTCCATGCGCTCGGCGATCTTGCCGCCTCCGGCCAAGAGGTCCACGACTTCGGCCACCCCGAACAGCCCCAGGGCCACGCAGACCAGGGGCAGGCCGTCCATCAGGTAAAGCTGGTCGAAGGTATAGCGATAGTGGGCCACGCTTGGGGCGACTCCCACCGCCCCCACGAGCAGCCCCAGGGCCGCAGAGACCAAGCCCTTCAGCGGCGCCTCGCCCGTGAGAAAGGCGGCGAAGCCGAGACCCAGGAAACAGAGCATGAACAGCTCTGGCGAGCCGAAGGAGAGGACCAGGGGCCGGGCCACGGGAATCGAGAGGGTGAGGGCGATGACCCCGATGAATCCCCCGATCAGGGAGGAGAGAAAGGCGGCGGAGAGCGCCCGGGCCGCCTGGCCCTGCCGCGCCATCGGGTGCCCGTCCAACACGGTGGCGGCCGAGGCCGACGAGGCCGGCGTCCCGATGAGCACCGCGGTGATGGTGTCCGAGGTGTGCACGACCGCCAGCGCGCCCACCAGCATGGCCATGGCGGTGTGGGGACCCATCTGATAAATGAAGGGGAGCAGGATGGCCACGCAGGCGGTCCCGCCCATCCCCGGGAGGAGCCCGATCACGACCCCCTCGATCGTCCCCACCAGAAGCATGCAAAGATGGAGCGGGTTCAGGAACATTCCCAGGGCTACCACGGCGCTATCCCACATGGGCGCTCCTTCGGCCCCTGCCGCGGTCGGCGAGCGCGGGGGCACGGAATGGAAGCTGTGTGGCAAATCCGCGGTGAATGTTCGCCCGACCTATTTCACGACGACGCTATACTTCTTCTCCAGCAGATCCAGGACAAACCTTCGCGCCTCGGGCGGGAGCTGAAAGGTCCGCTGGATCGCGGCCTCGAGCCGATCCCCCCGCAAGGCGGGATACCCGCCCAGGACCTTCTCTGCCTTCTGATTGAACTCGGCGTCCTTCTGCAGGCGGTCCACCCCCTCCAGGACGGCCTTGATGGACTCCACTGGGGCCTCCGCCTTCACCCACAGGATCTTCTGGATGGTGAAGGCCGCGGCGTTGAAAGCCATGTACGCCTCCCAGGCCGCCCCCGCCGGCTTCTTCTTGTGCAAGGCCTCGTACGCCTCGCCCAGGCTCGGGAGGTCGGGGAACGCCGGATCGCGCGCCAGCGCGCCGGCCTCGTTGACCTGACCAAAGCTCATCAACGGGATGGCCTTGCCCTCCTTGATCAGGGGGACGACGCTGGCCACGTAAGCAGGCGTGGTCTGGTAGTCGATGTTGCTTTCGCCGCGCTCGAAGGCCAGGCGCGATGGTCCTCGCCCCTCGTATCCGAGAACCGCCTTCAGGTCTTGGCCGAGGATCTCGAAGGCGAGGAGCATCACCAAGTCCAAGCCCGTGGCGCTGATCCCGGCGTAGACCAGCCGCTCTTTCGCCTTGGGCAGGTCCGCGGCCGTCTTGACGCCGAGGTTCGGGGCCGCATAGACCACCCCGCCCACCGGATTCACCAGGAGCGGCCGGAGCTTCGCAAAGTCGTATTGCACCGCCTTGACGCCCAGCAGGCTATGGAAGTAGTTGGTTGCCGACGTGGCAACCATGCTGAGGCCGTCCGCCTTGAACCGCTGCACGTACTGATTCACACCGTGGATGGATTCGCCACCCGGGATGTTCCGGATGAGGATTTTGGGATTGCCGGCGATGTGTTTCTGGAGATAGGGGGCCATCACCCGCATCCACACGTCCGTGCCCCCGCCCTCCTTGAAGGGCACGACGACCTCGATGGTCTTACCGGCGTAAAACTGCGCCGCCTCCACCGCATGGAAGGCAGCCCCACAGAGGACAAACACGCCGCCGAGAAGCACTATGCCGATGCGCTTCATGGTCGAGCACCTCCTCCCCCTACACTCGATCGCCCCGTCCCCCGATCGCCGTGCGCCCGCACCCCGGCCACTGGGATCCGCGTGGCAGCCGCATCCCGGCCGGCTCCACGCCGGATGCGGGTCTTATATCAAGAAGGGAGGGGCGAAGCAAGGGAACACCCCCGGAGCCGCGGGCGCCGACGCGCGGCGCCGCGCCGCTGCGGCGCCCGTGATTTCTCTCGCTATGGGCGGGCGGTTGGGGCGCGGGAATAGACGGATGCCTTCGGCCCCGGGATCGGCGGGGGGGTGCATGCGGCCACTCGCGTTGGCTTTTGTGACCCTCTTCGTTGCGGTGGACATTCTGGGCGTCCTGCCGCTGTATCTCAGCCTCACGGCGCGGCTCTCTGTGGAGGAGCGGAGGCGGCTGCCCCTCCAATCCACGGCCACGGCCGCGGCGGTGGGCCTCGGCTTCCTCGTGCTGGGAAATCCGCTTTTCCGCCTCTTCGGAGTCAGCGTGGATGATTTCCAGGTCGCCGGTGGCATCCTCCTGGTGGTGATCTCCGTCCGCGACCTGCTCTCCATCGGCGTCACCCGCCCGCACCCAGCCGCCACCATGGGCGTGGTTCCGCTGGGAACCCCGTTGATCGTGGGGCCGGCCGTCCTCGCCACGCTGGTCATCCTGGTCCAGAGCGCCGGGTACCCCGTGACCCTCGCCGCCTTCGGCGGCAACCTGCTCCTGGCCTACC